>ENA-OSET01000186-OSET01000186.1-sediment-metagenome-genome-assembly--contig:-NODE-186-length-70347-cov-47.384915_pt1 | contig 70347 bp, 60 predicted proteins | sample MGYA00237882_ERZ534229 | MGnify/ENA primary metagenome ERZ534229 (study PRJEB26408, sample SAMN06266212) | sediment metagenome | isolation source: Hudson Canyon methane seep mesocosm | place... | reverse complement strand
AAGAAGTCGAAGAAGTCGAAGAAGTCGAAGAAGTCGAAGAAGTCGAAGAAGTCGAAGAAGTCGAAGAAGTCGAAGAAGTCGAAGAAGTCGAAGAAGTCGAAGAAGTATTCAATGACAAAGCTAAAATTAAGTCAAGTCATACCGCGAAAAGTTCTACACCAATCATTGAAGAATACTTAGCTGTATTTAATGAATCCGAACAACCGAGCGGTCAAATTAATGAACTTGAGGAAATAGAAGATTCTCAAGTGGACCAAACTCTGCCTCCAGAAACTGTAACGATCGAAGTAACAGAAAATATTAATGTTCAGGCTGGAATAAAACAAAACCTAAACAATCCAAATTCTTTTCATCATGCACTAAAACAATTCGAACTAGAATTTTCTGAATCACCTGATGCTTTACGTACTTATTCAGCACAAACTGATATGGATAAAGTAGATGCGCTTGCAAATAGTATTTACGAGTCTGCGCGTAATATTGGAGCCAAAAAACTTGCCAGCATTTCTATGGATTTAAGCTGTTCAACATCATTGCCTGAAGAAGTCTTACAAGAAGCACTACAGATTTATGATATAGAGTTCCAAAATGTAATGGTTGATATTGGTCAAATACTATCAGATGCGGGAATTTCTAATTCAGCAGAGTGAATAATATACTGAGCAGCACGCTTATAACTTTTGTCGTACGCCCGTCTAAAATATGTGAGTTAAACATCTGGAATTAATTTGTTTAATGCTTGCGTGTTTTTATAAAATTAAAGGTGAACGTTTTTTAGCCAAGCCATAAAATCGGTTTCACTCATGGGTTTCCCAAATAGAAAACCTTGGTATATATCGCAGCCTTCATTCTTTAAGTAATCAGCTTGGGCTTGTTGCTCAACTCCTTCAGCAACAATTTTCATCCCCAAAGCTCTGCCCATTGCGGTCATAGCGCGAACCAGGCTGGCATCACTTTGTGACTCTGGTAGCCCTGACACGAAGGATCGGTCTATCTTTAACGTATCGAAAGGATAGTTTCTTAAATATTGTAACGATGAGTACCCTGTCCCAAAATCGTCTAATGCCAAGCTAAGGCCTAGCTCTTTCATGGCGCTGATCTGGAGGTTTATCGCTTCGCCGCCTTCTATAAACAACCCTTCAGTCACCTCAATTTCAACCTGATTTCCTGCTAAAGAGTGTGTGTGAAGACAATTTTCAATGAAAGGTACGATGTCTTTGTCTAAGAATTGTTTAGGAGACAAATTAATAGCAATTGTAAAATTTTCATATCCAGCTTTATGCCACAGACTGGCCTGTCGGCAACTTTCAGTAATAACCCAACGTCCAATTGATAAAATCAAACCTGATTCTTCGGCTAAAGGAATGAATTGATCTGGCGGGACATCACCCAACTCTGAATTAAACCACCGCAATAAGGCTTCAGCACCAAGAAACTTACCACTACTTACATCAATTTTAGGTTGGCAAACGATTGAGAGTTCGTAATTTTTTAGCGCCTGACCCAGCAAGTTTTCCATTTGTAAAAGTTTTTGAGCTTCTTTATTAAATCTCTCAGAGAAATAAGCGTACGTAATGTTTCCAGAACGTTTTGCTTGATTAACTGCGACGTGTGCATTCGTCAACAATTCTTCTTTTGTATTTCCATCGTCAGGATATAAAGCAATGCCTACGCTTGCATTCTGGTTAATTTTTTCTTCCTTCACATCAAATGGCTGTTTAAAGCAGGACAGGATGTTGCTTATCAAAACCTCCGTAACCATCTTATGGGTTTGTTCTGCTAAAATAACAAACTGGCCGCCGCCAAAATGTGCGACAAAACGAAACCGATCGACCAGACGGTCAAGTCTTAGGGCAGCCTGTTTAATAATTTTATCACCGGCTTCAATACCTAAACTGTCGTTTATTCTCTTAATATTGACCATATCAACCATAAGCAAGGCAAACGGTGTTTGAGTATGAATATTTTGTTCAATACGGTTTAACATGTAGTAGCGGTTGGGCTGCTTGGTGAGTACACTGTAGTTCGCTTCTTCAAAAAGCTTTTCCTCAATTTCCTTCTGAAATGAAATATCTTGATTCAACTCCAGAAAATTTACGAGCTTTCCATGTTCATCCCAAACTGGAGCAATGGTCGCTCTTGCCCAGTAAAGTTCACCATTTTTGCGTTGATTTCTAAACTCCCCTCGCCAGACTTTTCCTGAATTGATAGTGTCCCACATCTCTTTATATTCATCGTCGCTGGTATAGCCGGTTTTAAGTATGCTGGGGTTAAGGCCGATCACTTCTTCAGATTGATACCCTGTTGTCTGTGTGAAGCACGGGTTTACATATTCTATAGTGCCTTGTAAATCAGTAGTCATGATAGTAATTGGACTATTTTCAAAGGCTTGAAAAAGTTTTTGTAGCTCGCGTTCTGCGGCTTTTCGCTCACTAATATCTAATACTGTACCACTCATGATTGAAGCGTTATCTTTGTTGAGCATGACTTCACCACGAATTTTGACATGACGAATGTCATCGCTTGGTTGCTGTACTCGGGCTTCTATAACAAAAGTTTTTTTATCAGTTTGTGCCGTTTGTAAAGTCTTATCAACTAATGAACGATCTTCAGGGTGGATCGCCTCTATGAAGGATTCATATCCGGCTTCCGTTTTAGTTTCATCTAAGCCGAATATACGATACAGCTCTTTTGACCAGTAAAATAGTGTGTTTTCTATTGGCCAATCCCAACTACCTAGTTTAGCGATTCTTTGTGCATTACTAAAACTCGTGCGGCTCAAATTTAATACATCGTTTTGTAGGCGGATTTCGAGGTTTTGTTGACTGTTTTTATTCTGTAGGTATCGATTCCAAAAGAAGAAAAGAAAAAGAACAAGGACTCCCCAAAAAAGAGCTTGCCAAAAGATCTTGTAATCCGGTGCCTCTTTAAATTGTAATCCTATCCAGCTGGCATTAATCTGGTTACGTTGTTTCTCACCAATTTTTTTCAAAGCTTTATTTAAAATATCTACAAGAATCACCCAATCATTTCGAACCCCCATACTGATATCTATGCGATAGGGAGTTTGGCCCGATACGCGAATATTAGTATGCCCTTCTTGACGTATAGAGTAACTGGTCACAAGAATATTACCTAAATACGCAAAAGCATCACGGTCTTGTATCGCCTGTAAGCCATCAGCAATAGTATCGACCTCAATAAGCTCGATATTCCAACCACCGCGTCGAACAAGTTCTGTGGTTGCATGATCTCTCACAACGGCAACTTTACGTCCTTCTAACTCAGATAGATTAGAGATATAAGGTACGTTTTCAGGTGTAAATATCATCACAGGAAGCGAAAGGAAAGGATGGGTAAACTGCGCATACTCCCTTCTATCGATAGTTGATGCGGCGGCAGAAAATATATCAACATCAAGGTTTTTGAGTTTGTCTGTAGCTTCGGACCAATTATTCGATTGTTTATATTCGAAACGCGTACCCAGCATATTAGATATAATGTCGAGATATTCAACTGAAATCCCTTTGAATACGCCATCTTCTGTTAGATACTCAACCGGTGCAAAATTAGAATCTCCAGCAACCCGAATGACTGGATGCTGATCTAGCCATGACCACTCTGCTGTGGTTAATTCTATCGAACTATTATCACTAATATGACCAGGCTCAACCCAGTTTTTTAGAATTTGAAATCTTTCTTTGATTGTGATGTTGCTTAATGCTTTTTGTAGGATATCTCGTAGTATTGGCTCATCTTTTCTTACACCAATCGCATTGACAGAAGAGGTTTCCTGAATTTTACCGTGCTCTTCCAAGTTCGTAATTAACTCATTATTAATAATGTACATGGCGACAGCTCTATTGCCTATATAGGCATCCGCCTCGCCTTTTACTACGGCATCAATGGCATCACTGGTATTGTTGTACTCAATTGACTTTATTTGTGGGTATTTATTTTTGATTACGTCATGAATAAAAAATCCTTTTTCAGCTGCAACTTTTTTGCCTGAAAGAGAGTTTAAATCCGTTGAGAATTTATCACCTTTTCGTTTGAATATAGCATGCGGGACATTCACGTAGGGGTCTGTAAAATTGAAATATGCTTCTCTACTTTTGCGTGGCGTAATTCCACTTAACGCATCAAGTGTTTTGTTTTTGACGCCATCATAAATACTTGCCCATTCTCCTGGGTGAACTTTAAGTGCGCCATTCAATCGCTTATTGAGTGCGGATATGAAGCCTGTGCCTATTCCTCTTATCTGGCCTTTGTCATCAACATAATCCATGGGAGGCCAAGCACTCATAATTCCTATTTTAATTTCAGGGTGCGTGCTAAGCCATTCGGTTTCATCTGCTGTCCATTCAATAGCTGGGGCATCGGTACTATTCATGGTTGCACCGCTTATCGATAAGGGGATCCATTTTGACATTACATGACCAATATCCTGTTTGGAGAGTAGGTCCAGCGCCTTATCAAGTATGTTGCGCAATTCAGGCCAGTCTTTACGTACGCCAAACCTTTGACCATTTGTTTTCAGATCATAACGACTGGCTATAACAAGGTTACTTAATCCATGTTGCTGTGCCATATAGAAATTGACACCCAGAACACCGACATAGGCCTGCGCTTCACCGGCTGCAACTGCTTGTAATCCTTCAAGCGGGGAATCAACTAGGTGTTGGAGGATGCCAGGGTGTTCCTGAAGAACGCGCTTACTCGATGAATAACCTTTAACTAAAGCAACAGTTTTACCGGCTAGGTCATCAGCTGATGATATTGTATTTTCTCTATCATGACGTGTCATGATTACTAAAGGCGTTGGAATATACACTTGGCTAAAGTTTAAAAATTCTAAGCGCTCCGGCGTGATGACTGCGGTCGCAACCACATCAAGCTCTTTATCTTTAGCGTTCTGTAAGATTTGTGGCCAACTTAAATCGGGTACTGGCTCAAAGTTTATTCCAAGACCTTTGGCTAGTATAGAAATGAAGTCAGGAGCAACACCGATAAATTTTTTGTTTTTATCTAAGAAGCTATAAGGTGGATAGCCAGCATCGATACCTATCTTTATGTTTGAGTGCTTACTAAGCCATTCTTGTTCTTCTTTTGTCAGGGCTAAATTATCACGCAGATGTTTAACTGTTATTGAGTCTTCATGTATTTCAGCTTCTGCGGGAAAGGGTAGGCAGAAACTTAAAATAAAAAAAATACAAGCGAAAAAATAAGTGTGCAAAAATGATAGCGGTATTTTCTTTTCGGCACTCTTTAGCACATTAATACACTCTTATATTATATTGCTATGAAGTAAACATATTGCTTTATTTTTCTGTCAGTCGAAAAAATGAAATAACTTGCTGTAGGTTTGTAGATCGCCCTTGCAACTCTTCTGATGTAGCAGCAAGTTGCTCAGAACCCGAAGCATTTTGCTCAGCGATTATTTTAAGCTGCTGTATTGCGTTTAAAACTTCACCGACACTGTGTGACTGCTCTTCTGAGGTAGCACTTATTTCCTGAACGAGTTCAGCAGTATTTTTTATGTCGGGCACCATTTTTTCAAGTAATTGGCCAGCTGACTCAGCTACCTGTACGCTATCACCGGTTAACGAACCTATTTCAGATGCCGCAGTTTGACTGCGTTCAGCTAGCTTCCTAACTTCAGAAGCAACCACCGCGAATCCTTTACCATGGCTTCCTGCTCTAGCGGCTTCAATTGCTGCGTTGAGTGCCAGCATATTGGTTTGATACGCTATATCTTCAATAATTGTGATTTTTTCAGCTATTTGATTCATCGCCTTTACTGTTCCGGAAACAGCTTCTCCACCTTCTGTGGCAGCTAAAGCAGACTCACTGGCAATATTGTCGGTTGTTTGTGCATTTTTATTGTTTTGATTTATGGATGATCCCATTTCTGCTACAGCTGAATTTGTTTGCTCAACGCTAGCAGCTTGTTCACTTGCGCCGCTGCTGAGTTGGTTAGCTGTGTCATTTACCTGAGCAGCGGCAGATGATATTTGATCAGAATTAAGCTTTATACTCTGTACTACTTCGACCAATTTTTCTTGCATGCTTTTAATATTACCAAGCAAAACCCCTAACTCATCCTTTCTGGTTATATTGAAAGAAGCAGAAAGATCACCTTCTGCAATGTTTGATAAAGATTTACCAACGTCATTTAAAGGGGCTACTACGATTCGCTTTAAAAGTACCGTTAAAACGAATACCAAGATCAGAACCATAAGAATAATTTGGGTGATTGAGCGTATTAAAGATTCATTGAGTAAGTCATCAATTGCACTTTCATCGACCACTATGATAAAACGTCCAACAATATTTACTTCTTCTGACTCCATAAACGTTAATTCTACTTCTTGTAGTAACACTGCTTCAGGAATGGTTTCTGATTCAACTATTTCACCTTGTTCATTTGTTATGCGTCCTAAAACAAAACTTTCTTTATCATACAAAAAAATCCCATGCACTTCTTGCGCAGACACTTCAGAAAGGATAACTCTCAGCATTTGTTCTGTTTCATAATTCCATAGTGTTGCAGGAAGACTTTGTGATAAGCGATTAACCGCGCCTTCAATTTGTTTATCCAGACCTTTTGTAAGGGAATCACGAGTTTGAACTTGATTGTAAGCGCCAAAGGCGACGAGTAAAACTACAACAAGTAAACTTGTTAATAGATTGAACCTTAAACTCAGTGAATTTTTCATAATACCACTCTTTAATATTTTAGGGCTTGGATAGAAGCATCACGTAAACTTGTTGTACTAACTATAGTTTAGGACTAACAACATTCAACCATTTCATTAAGTTCTTGCCTAATTCATACTCAACAGACCATCAATTAAAACCAAATAGCTGAGTGATAATTTAAAAAAGCTGCGTGTGATGAGTAGAAGGCACAATATTAAAGCTTTATTTATTGCATCGATTGCGAAAATTAACGACGACCATTACTATTCTCGACAGGGGGCGCAATTGTTTATTAAACCCTGAAACTAAAAAAATCGTCCGATTTATCCAAGAAGGTCTCTGTATGCCGATCATTACAACCAAAATCGAAAATGACAATTTGAAGCTCCGGTATGAGCTGATTTTGAAGTCAATCGGTGAAGGCGTATATGGCCTGGATAAAGAGGGCAACACCACTTTCGTCAACCCGGCAGCGGAGAAAATGACAGGTTGGTCGGAGCAGGACCTGATCGGGAAAGTGGTACATGAATTTCATCACCATTCACATGAAGATGGTACCAGTTACCCTGTCCATGACTGCCCTGTCTATAAAACAGTTAGGGATGGTCGGCAACGCGAAGTGGGCACTGAGGTGTTTTGGCGTAAAGACGGTACTTGTTTTCCAGTAGAATATATTGCTACCGCGATAGAGAAAGACCACGAAATCGTCGGAGCAGTCATCGTATTTAAGGATATCTCCGAAAGAAAAAAATCTGAACGACAACTTGAATCTGCACTTAAACAAGTTGAAGAGTTAAAAGAACAACTACAAGCAGATAACCGTTACCTAATGGATGAAATCCAGTCGCAACATAATTTTTCACGCATTATTGGTGAAGGGCCCGCATTGAATCAGATTTTAACCCAGATCGAACACGTCGCTCCGACCGATGCGAGCGTGTTAATTCAAGGTGAAAGCGGAACTGGCAAAGAACTTATTGCCCGCTCTATTCATAGCGCCAGTCGAAGACGTGATCGTCCTTTAGTGAAAGTTAATTGTGGTGCAATATCTCCGAGTTTGGTCGAAAGCGAATTATTTGGTCATGAAAAAGGCTCATTTACAGGCGCATTACAAAGGCGGATCGGACGCTTCGAACTGGCCGATGGAGGCACCCTATTTCTAGATGAAGTCGGTGAATTACCGGTCGACATTCAAGTTAAGCTCCTTCGTGTCATCCAAGAAGGCGAGTTGGAACGCTTGGGCAGCAACCAGACGCTCAATGTCGACGTGCGTATCATTGCTGCAACCAATCGAAATATGCAGAGCATGGTCGATCAAGGTGCCTTTCGCAGTGATCTCTTCTATCGCCTCAGTGTTTTTCCCATACAAGCTGTCAGTCTAAGGCAGCGGAAAGAAGACATTCCTTTATTGGTAAAGCACATTCTTGACCGTTTAAATCTTCGGCTTGGCAAGCAATTTACCGGTGTATCAGATAAGGGCATGCACGCCCTGCTCCACTACAACTGGCCAGGCAATATCAGAGAGCTACAAAATGTACTAGAACGCGCTGCTATTGTCGGTTCTCCACCGACATTAAATATATTGGACTTGCCCAATAGCAGACAACAAAAAGCAGTTAACAGCAAACCGTTACTGAGTTTGCATGAGGCTGAAAAGAGTTACATAAAGAAAGTATTGATATCCGTTAACGGCACTATTGCGGGAAAAGAAGGAGCTGCCCGCATTCTTGATCTTCCGCCCAGCACCTTACGTTCAAAAATGAAAAAACTTGGTATTATCACAGTAGACTGAGCGGCTTAGTCGAAACGATATAATCAACCTTTTTTGTGACGATATATCACGCAAGTGCGATATATCGTGCCCATATATCACTCCAACAATCAACCCAATCAAACACAAAGAACTAATTTATACTTATAATTCAATAAGATAAAAAACAATTCATCAATGGCACATCCATTGCTCTAGTTAATATACTAATTATTAACACGTCACCTGGTGACACAGGGCAAAAGACTATGTATCAATATAATGAACAAGACCGGACACAGCTTAAAACTCGCAGTCTAATCTTTCAACGACAAATTGAACGCAATCTGGCAGGTAAAATCAGCGACGAAAAATTTAGACCTCTGCGATTACAACAAGGTCTATATTACCAGCGCCAGTCTCCTATGTTACGCGTTGCAGTACCCTACGGTATGCTGGCTTCCAAGCAGTTAAGAACACTTGCCAAAGTCGCTAGGAATTTTGACGAAGGTTATTGCCACATAACTACTCGACAAAATATTCAATTCAATTGGGTAAACTTGCAAGCCATGCCTGAGATACTGGCAACTTTAGCTGAAGCCGATTTACATTCAATACAAACAAGTGGTAACTGCATTCGCAACATTACTTCAGACCCTTTTGCAGGCGTGGCACAAGATGAAATTATCGACCCAAGACCGTATTGTGAAATAATTAGGCAGTGGTCATTAGGCCACCCAGAATTCGCCTATCTACCACGTAAATTTAAAATTGCCATTTCAGGCTCAAAAGAAGATAGAGCTATTACACAGGCCCATGATATTGGACTTCGTGTCAAAGTAGATAAAGAAAGAGGCATCGGCTTTCAAGTTATAGTTGGCGGTGGCTTGGGTAGAACTCCTGTAATTGGCTCAACACTTGAACTATTTGTTCCTGAGCAGGATATTTTAGATTATCTCACAGCTATTCTTCGCGTATATAATCAGCATGGGCGACGGGATAACAAGTATAAATCTAGAATCAAAATACTTGTTAAATCTATCGGTATTACGCAGTTTAAACATCAAATAGATCAAACGCTTGTGCAGGTACGGGTTTATAGTCAGCTGCTCCATGCCCAGCATGTGAGCGCTATAAATAAACACTTTCCAAAACCATGTTACCGACAATTCGAAACGCAAGAGCTTTCGCAAATAAACAGGCTTTCAGCTGATAAACCAGCCTTTGATAATTGGCTGAATCGAAATACTCAAGCACACAAAGTTTCAGATTACCGCGCCGTAAGTCTTCCACTTAAAAACCCTTCGTCTGCCCCAGGAGATGTAAGTGCCGAGCAACTTGATCGCATAGCAGATCTGGCTGACCGCTATTCCTTTGGTGAAGTTCGTAGTACGCATCAGCAAAATCTAGTGATGGCAGACGTTGCAATCATCGACCTTTTCGACCTGTGGCTTGCACTGGATAAAATAGGCCTCGCTGAACCTAATATTGGTACAATGCATGACATAATCTGTTGCCCGGGGTTAACTTATTGCAGTCTTGCAAATACAGAATCCATTCCTATCGCCCAAAGTATACAGAAAGCTTACGATGACCTTGATTTTGTTTATGACTTAGGTGAGCTAACACTTAATATTTCAGGCTGCATGAACGCCTGCTCTCATCATCACTTGGCCAATATCGGTATTTTAGGTGTCGATAAGAAAGGCCAGCAGTTTTTTCAAATCAGTCTAGGCGGCAGTAAAGGTAATGAATCTAAATTAGGTAAGATTCTTGGGCCATCTGTTTCTGCTGCAGAAGTTACTAATGTTATCAAAAAAATCATCCATATTTTTCGCTCTCTTCGTCTTGGCTCGGAAAACTTTATAGATACCTTTACGCGTGTTGGTTTAACCATTTTTAAGGAGGGAGTCTATGGGCATGCTAATTAAGCAAAATTTGGTTATCGAAGACCCGTGGATCACCATAGATGTAGTTGACAGACCTGTCTCAAACTACCCCTGGTTTTCCTTGCTTCCGCTCCTTGCGCTGAGTTCAAATGATCAACAACCGCTCCCCCAAACCTGGCTCGGCGCCTGGTTTGAACCTCAAGTGAATTTGGATGTTTTTTCAAGTCAGATCCTAAGCTTGCCCGTGCTGTGTATCCATGTATCAGACTTTCACGATGGTAGAGCATTCTCTTTAGCCATATTATTAAAACGTCAAATTGAATATCGAGGTGAGTTACGTATAGCAGGTAATTTCCTTATCGATCAAATGGCAATATTAAGGGACTGTGGTGTTGACTCCTTTTCATTACCTGACGGCAGTGATGTTGAGCACGCTTTATTTATCTTAAACAATACGCCTCGTTCAAATTCCACAACAACGACACTCAACAAGTCAGGTAGCTTATGAACAAGCAAATTCCTCTTATCGCTATCGATACTGTCTCCGACCCCGAAGGTACAACCTCCCTTGCCAGCCATGGAGGAGAAGTAAATACACAAAAAATTGTAAGTCAGAGTTTATATGCCTCACGAAAAAAAATATATGTAAGAAAAATTACCGGTTTCTTTCAAAAAATACGAGCTTACTCCTTAACAATATTACTGCTCATGTATTTCACTTTTTGCTGGTTTACGGTAGGCGGAGAACCACTAATTTTATTCGATATAGATGCACGAAAGTTTCACCTCTTTGGCGCTATATTTTGGCCGCAGGATTTTACCCTGCTGGCATTTGCTTTAATTATTTCTGCATTTGGTTTATTTTTTATCACCTCGTTGTTTGGTCGTGTCTGGTGTGGTTACAGTTGCCCTCAAACAGTCTGGTCTTTTATGTTTATTTGGTTAGAAGAATTCTTTGAAGGTAGTCGCAACCAGCGCATAAAATCAGATAAATCCGGACTTAACTTACAAAAACTACTGAGAAAAACTGCCAAGCACCTTAGTTGGTTGCTACTTGCCCTAGCCACCGGAATTACCTTTGTTGGTTATTTTATTCCTGTTAGAGAATTAATCGCAGACATAGGTTCACTGTCTTTAACTAGCTCATGGGCAATATTCTGGATCATATTTTTTACAGCAGCAACCTATATCAATGCAGGTTGGTTACGTGAACAGGTATGCATTTATATGTGTCCTTATGCGCGTTTTCAGTCGGTCATGTTCAATGAAAATACTTTAATTGTCGGTTATGACAAGCAGAGAGGCGAGCCTCGAGGTAGCCGCTCAAGACAAGAAATTAAATCAGGCCTAGGCGATTGTGTAGACTGCCAGCTATGCGTACAAGTTTGCCCTACAGGCATCGATATCAGGGACGGTTTACAATATGAGTGTATAGGCTGTGCCTTATGTATCGATGCTTGTGACAGTATCATGAAAAAGCTGAATTACAGTACTGGGCTAATACGCTATGCTTCCGAAAAGGAATTTGAAACGGGCAAACCTCAACGAAAGTTCGATGCCAAAACAATTGCCTATGCTGCTCTAGTTATTTTATCAGTTAGTATTTTTACCCTTTTACTAATTCAACGACCCTTGCTTGAACTCTCGGTTATGCGTGAGCGTGGTGCCTTGTATCAAGAAAATGGAATGGGTTTGATTGAGAATTTTTATCTACTGAAAGTAATCAATAAAAAGGAGCGGGCTGAAAAATACATACTATACATTGAAAACATCGATGCCAGCCTAGCATCAAAAAACCTGCTTAAGGTAGGTCCGGGTGAAGTAAAGAATTTCCCGATAAGTGTGGTTATGGACCCTACGAACATTAGCGAACCAGCCATGGAGATTCGTTTCAAACTTCAAGAAGTAAACCAAGAGCACGCAAGCGTTACAGTAAATAGCAAGTTTTTGGGTCCAATCAATGACTGGTAATGATCAAACAAATTTAAAATCAAAATACTGGGGGATACTCTCAACACTGACAGCAATTTTCCTGTTAGCAGGCAATGGATATTTTGCGAAAGGATTAATGACAGGGGTACTTACACTCACGATGTTGCGTGCATTCATTGCAGCCTTTGCAATATTGCTTCTTACTCGTTTGCGTAAAGAAAATATCGCGCTAAGAAATCGTCGGGATTATGCCGTCAGTATAGTCCTGGGACTATTATTGGGTATGCACTGGCTAAGTTATTTTTATGCTATGAAAATTTCGACGGTTACGCTTGGTATGACTGCACTATATACCTACCCGGTGATTACTCTATTCCTTGAAAGAATGTTTTTTAAACAAGCGCTAGGGACAGCTGACATCCTTACAACGATCGTCCTCTTTTTAGGTGTAGCTTTGATGGGTGCAGCCAATCATGATACGCAATCAAATAATGTTCTTGGTTTAGCCTTTGGGCTATTTTCAGCTTTCTGCTTTGCTTGTAGAAATATATTGCAGCATCGTCTTTTTAGTTCTTACCCCGCCCATCATAGTATTTACTATCAAACAATTACTATTGGTTTTGTTCTGCTAGCAGTATCAATTTTCTGCGATGCTAGCAGCAACGTGGTCATGTCCTTATCGCATGAATGGTATTTATGGTTATTACTTGGCATATTCTTTACAGCACTTCCCCATTCTTTAATGACTTATGGCATTACTAGAGTTGGTGCTAGATCTGTTAGCATTATCGGATGCCTTCAACCTGTAATGGGGTCAATTTTAGCTTTCATACTCTTAAATGAAACAGCCTCACTTCAAGTGACGCTAGGTGCTGCGACAGTGCTAGCCTGCTCATATATTGAAATATCAAAATTGACCACAAGATCTGAGGTCAAATCTTAACCTAAGCAAGACTGCTGCTAAGAAATTTTATGGATTATCAGACAGTGAAAAAAAATGAATCTCAACTAAACTGTTAGGTAACATTAAAGGAGAGATTTATGACTAAAAAATTATCGTATGAAGATATCAAAGAACAAGCAAATCACCCCAATATAACAGCAGAAACGCTAAATATTTTGGTGTCTGCAACACGAGAATTAAGCGCTCAGCAGCAACATAATGTGGACCACTTGGAGGCGCTTTTAATAGATCTTGAACAAAAATTAGGTGATAAGTAGTGATGGTATAGTTTCTGGGTATAACGCTCTACCATCACTTTTACCTTTAAACGTTTCCTATGGGCGTTCTAAGATGGCTGTGACGCCTTGACCGCCCGCAGCACATATTGATATTAAACCTCGACCACTTCCCTTTTCCTCTAGCATTTTAGCCAGCGTAGATATAATGCGACCTCCGGTTGCAGCAAATGGGTGCCCAACAGCGATAGAGCTACCTTTGACATTCAATTTGCTACGATCAATAGATCCATGTTTTTTATTTCGACCAAGGCGGTCTTTGCAGAATTTCTTATCATCCAAGGCTGCGAGCGTCGTTAACACTACTCCGGCAAAAGCCTCATGAATTTCATAGAAGTCAAAATCTTGAAGCGTGAGTTCTGCACGATCTAACATTCGAGAAATCCCATAAGTAGGTGCCATTAGAAGCCCTTCTTTATAGTCATGATTCTTTCCAATGAAATCAACAGATGCAGTTTCGTAATAGGTTAAATACGCTTGTATTGGCAAGTTATGAGCTTTTGCCCACGCTTCGCTGGCGAAGAGTACCGCAGATGCGCCATCGGTTAATGCTGAACTATTACCTGCAGTTAGCGAACCATTCCCGCTTTTTTTGTCAAAAGCCGGTTTTAAAGAAGCTAGTTTTTCTAGCGAAATATCAGCGCGCACAAGGTTGTCTTTTGCTAAACCATTAAAAGGTACGATCAAGTCATCAAAAAAACCGTCTTCATAAGCTGCGGCTAAATTTCTGTGACTTTTAAAAGCTATCTCATCTTGAGCCTTTCGTGAAGTTCCCCATTCCTTGACGGTAACTTCACAATGCTGTCCCATCGACATTTTGGTTCTTGGTTCTCCATTTGCTGGAAGAAGTGGTGCCAAATGTTTAGGTCTTATCTTTGATGCAATTTTGAGCTTATCAACATTCGTTTTTGCCCGATTTAAATCTAATAGTATCTTTCTAAGACCTTCACTTACACCAATTGGAGCATCTGAAGTTGTATCTGAGCCACCGGCGATACCACATTCTATTTGGCCTAATGCAATTTTATTGGCTACTAACATTGCTGCTTGTAAGCCTGTACCACATGCCTGCTGAATATCTAAACACGGCGTATCTGCATCTAATTCAGTGCTCAAAACACATTCTCGTGTTAAGTTAAAATCACGACTATGCTTAATGACAGAACCAGCAACAACCTCACCTAATCGCTCACCTTGTAAATTAAATTTATTGACGACACCATTTAAAGCTGCCGTTAACATCTCCTGATTACTGGAGTGTGAATATGCTGAATTAGATCGGGCAAATGGAATTCTTGAACCGCCAATTATAGCGACCTTTCTTACTTGTTGAGACATGTAAGTACCTTTCCTTAAATTGTCATTAAATGAATTCAAATATTGCTTTGTATCATTGGTGCTACAAAGCTTGCTGATTAATAAATTTAAACCGTTGCTTGGAGACTGCACACAAACATTTAGCAACTAACGCCACTTTTTGTTAAAGCCGCTATATTAATTGGCTTGTTAAAATCACGCTTAACTTGTTATAAGCTTTAATAGCTTTGCATATAATATTTCACATAGCTACGTGGTTTTAAAGGGGGTTGAAATTAAGTTGAGAAATAACAATTCCCCAAAAGCATTCACAATGAGTGGGTTTTAACAAACAATACCTAGAATAGTAGCAGAAGGATAATGGCTAAAATTCATTGGTCTATCAAGCCAGATAATTAAAATTAAGGCTGAATTTGTTCAGGCTGTATTTCTTCCTACTTAACATATGAGGCATTATCAAGAAAATTATAGTGGCATATCAATTGAGCCAAAAAATGAGGACATCAAATTTCCATATGACAAGAAGAAGTGCTTTGCTATGGCATAATTTCTTTGTTTCTTTGTTTCTTTGTTTCTTTGTTTCTTTGTTTCTTTGTTTCTTTGTTTCTTTGTTTCTTTTTTATTCACTTAGACTAAAGCTGGTGTAGACTGCATCATGATCTGAATATTTTTTCAGATCAATTCTGAGAAAGTTTGTTGCTCGAAGATTGCGATATAAAATATGATCGATTTTCCACATTCTCTTTTTCTTTGATTGATTAACATTCACTTTTCCCATCATTATTTCAGATGAATGAAGATTATGTGCTCTCATTAGTATCGAAAGAGTTTCTGATTCAATAAAGTCATTGAAATCTCCTAAAACAATTAGTTTATCGACGTCTATGAGAAAATCATTCATCGCTTTAACCAGCGCATAAGACTGTCTTTGGCGATTCTGTGACTTTTTTATATTGTCTTTTCGTTTGGATAAAAAATGAGCGGTAATCACGCCAACTTTGTGTTGCTTTGTACCTGACTTAACCCAGAATTGAGCACCAACAACTTTACTCAAACGCTTCTTTTTATCAAAAAAACCAGATAATTGACCGTAAGGAAAACCAAAATCCGTTAAGGAGTCTTTCACATAATCAAGATTAGAAATTATTGCAACATCTTGACCTGTTGCAGTGTCACGCCCTTGTTTGAAGTAGGCTTTCCAGTCGGGACCAAATGTTTTCGCTAAATCATCTGCGACGATTTCATTCTCGATTTCGCTTATGGCTAAAATTTGTACCGACTTTTTATGAACAAGTGATGCGTAGAAATTTAGCTCATTATGATAAGCGAAAGGTGACATATCGCCTTTGTTATATTTCCCTCCGTCTATGTGGTTATCGTGAGGTGTCCATAACCATTCCGCATTAATCGCCATCACATTAAGCTCGGCTTTAGTCGCGTAAGAAAAACAAAACAATAATATGAGCAGTAAAGTACGTATCATAAATGTATCAAATGGCGACTTTCTTCTGCAAAGCCAGCCCCTACTTCTTCATAGTAATTAAAAGCCACATCCGCACCAAGAGCTATTAAGTCACGCCGTTCATCCTCAAAACGTGCAATGGCGGCTATACGTCCACGATATTCGGTCTGTTGAAGCTGGTAGAGTATGTTTTTCATTTCTGTCACAGTTGGAATTGCCAGCATAATGAGTTTCACATCCTTTAGGCAAATATGCTCCCAAAACTCAATATCATCCCCATCACCAAAAACAACATTCAAGCCCTGCTCTTTAAAGCCCTTTGCACGTTTTTTATCTACCTCGACACCCCAAACTTTTGTGCCTAATTCTGGCGCTAAGTCTTCATAAGCACCTAGACCAACTCGGCCCATTCCAACAATTATTACTTCAGCACCAACAGGACTTTCAAAAACATACGACCGTGCAACTGAGTTACGTTGAAACCGAGAAATAATTGATTTATTCAGCGTAAAAATTGCGTGTGCATACTTATACGCCAATATATTGATAACAAACGACATAGAGATTGTTAAAGCTATAATGACCAGACTTTGTTCTGCCAACCAACCCTGACTTACACTCAAGCTAATCACAATTAAACCAAACTCACTAAAATTAGTGAGGAGCAGAGAAGACAAAAAAGAAGTACGAGCCCTAAAATAAAATACGGCAAACACGAAATGAAAAAGAATAAACTTTAAAGGCAGCAATAATAGTAAAGCAGAAGCGATGTACCACATTTCTAAAGTAGGCAGAGCAGTGAAACCAATTGATAAAAAGAACCCGATAAGAAACAAATCCTTAAAACTCATTAAAGATTTATACAGCTCATTCGCCTTTGGCAATCCTGCTACGAGCATACCAAGCACCAGCGCCCCCAAATCCCCTTTCATATCAACTGCTTTAAAAATCTCACTGCCGCCTAGTGCGAGTAAAAAACCAAGAAGCGGAATTAATTCACCATGACCGCTCATATTTGAAATCTTATTAAAGATAGGTCGAACAAAAACTAAACCTATTAATGCAAACACCCATATATTTGGAGTTTTACCGATAGCCAAAACCAAAAATATAACAGCAGCCAGATCTTGTAAGATTAAAATACTTATAGATAAATCACTATGACGTGTTTTTAGTTCAGAGCTGCCTTCAAGCATTTTAAAAACACAAACTGTACTACTGAAACTTAGTGCAAAACCAATAATGGCAGCTTGCTGAAAATTAAAATTTAAATAGGTAAGTGTTGCAACACTAGAGATTAGAGACAATAGTCCAAATAATAATATAGACCAGACACTCATGTGTGTAATAGCAGAACCCCAGACCTGCATACGTAATAAATCTTTTATATTAACCTTAAGGCCGATGGTAAAAAGCATGAGCGTAATGCCTAAGTCCGCGAAAGCATCGAGATTTTCGGCAGGAGTCACATCAAATGCATGTAAAATAAAACCGGCAGAAAGGTAACCAACCAAAGGAGGAAGGCCTATTTGTTTAGCCATAAAGCCAAATAAAAAAGCAACCAAAATCCAAATAAAGCTCATACTAGTTTTCTCAAATTCACTAAATTAAGTCGAGCTTAGCACAGCAGGAACAAAGTAAAACAAGAAGAAGGTAAATCTTGAATGAAAAGAATGAGATATCACCTATACTAAATTTTATACATCAATATAATGCACACTTAATTTATTACACTTTTTGGAATTTTTACAGGTTTTAGCTATGTCATTGGAGGAATATTCCAAAAAGCGCTTCTTGATAGTCGATGAACTTGATTCATTTCGCTTTTCTACAAAAAAGACCTTAATGGAGCTAGGCATTAAACTCGTTGATGCAGCTAGCTCTGCACAGAAGGTTGTTACTGGCTTTGAGAATATAAATTATGATGTCGTACTTTGTAATTATGAGCTTGGAAAAGGCAGAAACGGGCAAGAATTATTAGAAGAGCTTCGCTATCGAAAGTTACTTAAATTTACCGGTTTATTTTTTATCGTCTCTGCTGAGGTTGAAAAAGGTAAAGTGATGGGTACAGTTGAAAATGAACCCGACGGATATTTAGTAAAGCCTGTTACCCCCAAAAATTTAAAAGACCGCCTGCTTAAATCACTTAAAATGAAAGATGCAATGAGAACCATCGACGTTGCAATTGATGATGGTGATTATGCTGCGGCAATTTCATATTGCGACCGAAATATCGCTGAAAAAACCCGTTATGCCGTACGCTGTCTAAAAACTAAAGCATGGTTATTAACGAAACTCAGTGAGTACGATCAAGCAAAAGAGGTTTATGAAAGCATTCTTAAATCTAATGATTTTTCTTGGGCTGAATATGGTTTAGCTAAAATCGCTGCGAAACAAAAAGACTTTAAACGTGCAATAAAATTACTTAAGAACATTATTTCCAAAGACCCTTTTCAAGTTGAAGCAATGGATTTGCTCGCCAAAATATATAAGCAACAGTTAAATATACCTGAAGCCCAAGCCTTGGTTAAAAAAGCTATTTCACTTTCTCCAAACGCCCTATTAAGACAAAAAGAACTTGCAGATTTATGTGTCATAAATAACCAAGAAAGTGATGCGATTGATGCATTTAGGAAAATGGTTAAATTAAGCGATCAGTCAGTCTACGCAAAACCTGAGCAATATTTTGATTTTGCTAATTTTTTAGCAGACACATCAAAGGAGGATGAGGAATCAGAGGCCAACCCTCATGTCAAAGAGGCTTTTGAACTTGTCCAGAAAAGCACCAAGCGATTCTCATCGAAAGCTCATATTAAAGATCAGTCAAAACTAGTGTCAGCAAATATTCATGCAACCATCGGAAATTTGGATGAGGCGCAAAATATTTTTGACGAAGTAATGAATGCCGAATCAAACTCAGAGGTCAAATTAGACGCAAAATCTATTCAAATTGCAGCTACAACCTTAGCATCATTAGGCAAGCCTGAAGAAGCTGAAGACCTACTCGAGCAGGCTGCAGACCTTGCTCAAGGTGATGATGAGCTTGTTTCAAGTATTTATGATCAACTAAATACTGATATTACAAGTGAGAACAGAAAAAAAGCCGCTGTTATGAATAAACAAGGTATAAAATTATATTCAGATGGCGATATTGAAAACTCAGCTCAGAACTTAAGAAAAGCTGTACCATTAACGCCCAGACACATATCGCTAAACTTGAATTTGGCTCAGGTATTATTAAAACTATATAAATCAAATAAAGATGAGTCATTACTAGAAGAAGCTAGCGGCTATTTACAAAAAGTAAGACACACCCCCAAGCATCACAAAGAGTTTAAACGTTACCAGTATTTAGTGAATTTGCTTACAAAGTATGGATAGTTTCTCTTTACCGAATATTAAAACTTGGACTTCCACGAAAGTGTGAACAGCTTTTAGATTGCTTACTTTATTTTCCAATAGTAGCTCACACTCCTACATTTCACAAAACAGTTAATATCTATCCTTACTATTAAATACAAATGACTGTAATAGTTGATACCTAGTAGTTTGAAGTTATTATTCAAATATATGCATGATAAAAAATCTGAACAATAAGATTTTAAAGCGCTCAAATTAAGTAAAATATATCAGGACATTAGATGGATGCCTTAGCAGACATACTTAAGACAATTCGATTGCATACAAGTACCTATTTTTGTAGTGATTTTAATACAGACTGGGGCATGGATATTGCGCATCGTGATAACGGCTTATTTCACATCATTGTTGAAGGCGAGTGCTGGGTCAAAATTCAGAATCGTGATAATCCTATTCACATGAGTATGGGTGATATTGTTGCCTTCCCTACTGGTGGCGCTCATTGGATTAGTAATACACCTGAAAGTGAAAAACAGGCAAGCGACAAGATCGTTAGTCAGATTATTGATGGTGACAACCCCTTCTTTGATGCAAACAGCTCAATTACTACCAAACAAACGCTTTTATGCGGTGCGTTTGAGTATAACTCCGCGATATCACACCCTTTTTTAAGGGATTTACCATGTTTTATACATATAAAAACAAGTGAGAGCCAAGAGCTAACATGGCTCAAAGAGCTTGTAAAAGTTCTATATAGGGAATCTAAATTCCCAAGCCCAGGGTCGAGCGTGATCATTGACAGGCTTACTGAAGTACTGTTTATTCAAATTTTGCGTATTTATGTTAAAAATAGCTCTATAAAACATGGTTATATGTCAGCATTGAATGATTCTAAAATTGGGCCCGCACTCAATAGAATTCATGGTGAAACCCTTGCTGAGTGGTCAGTTGAAAAACTTGCTAGTGAGGCTGCACTTTCAAGAAGTGCTTTTACAGAACGTTTTACTAGGCTTGTCAGTGAAACGCCCAAAACATACCTTATTAATTGGCGGATGCAAAAAGCAAAATCGAAATTAAAAACCACAGAGCTCAGTATGTATAAAATAGCTGAGTCTGCAGGTTATTCATCTGAAGCAGCTTTTAGCAAAGCCTTTAAGCAGTTTTTTGATTCAACACCGGGCTTTTATAGAAAGCACCAGTAAGTAATCAGTGGCGTTCGTTTGTAGGAATAACCATAATCGGGCATTTTGCATTCTGAATCACCTGCTCGCTAACACTTCCTAAAAGTAGTTGATGTAGAATGCCTCGCCCGTGAGAACCAATTATAAGCAGGTCAATATTTAGTTTAGAAGCCTGTAACAGAATCGTCTCTACCTTCTCCCCTTGAATCAGAAGGGCCGTTGTATCAAGCCCTTCATGTCTAAATTTTGAAGATATTTGCTGAATATGGCAGTGACTTTGGCGAATTCTTTGAGAAATAAAATCACGAATTGGCAACGAATTCGACTGAGAGTCAATCTCATACCCTAAAAATCCAGACTGCGACAAACCTGCCGACTCGTACCCAACAAAACCTTGGTCAGGACTAATAATATGAATGACCCATAACTTCGCAGCATTTGCTTTGGCTATTTCCGCAGCATTAAATAGTACCTTTTCTGATGACTCGGAAAGGTCAGTACAAACAAGAATATTCATATATCCTCCTTCTACTACACATCAAAGGATCCATAACGTTAAATCTACGTTATCACTAGTTTAGGTTTGATTCTATTCATTTATGTAACAAGTGAGCTCTCAAACTAACAGTTCGTTAGTCCCCCATTGGCCGTAAACTAAATTCTTTTACTTGCTCTGATGCCATAAAAATTTCTACGACTCTTGTGTATTCACTCTGATGACTGGTACGAATGGTCATTTGATAAGAAAGCTTATTTTCACTCAGTTTAAAAGAAAAGTTACTAATAACCATTTTGTGTTCTTTAAGAATTGATTTAACTTGCGTCTCAGGCCAATAACTTTCACTGGAAAAACTAATTACTAACTTTGCGTAATGTCGCAGTGGCAGAATATCTATTAAGCGGTTAAAGATTGAGAGCGTTATCAGCGTTAAAGAGGCTGCAATCACGGCGGCACTGTAGAATCCGGCACCAATAACCAAACCAATGGCAGCAGTAATCCAAATAGACGCTGCAGTAGTTAAACCCCTTACTGTTTGTTTATCTTGCATCATAGCGCCCGCACCAAGGAACCCGATACCGGTCATAACACCTTGAGCCATACGCGCAGGGTCAATTCTAACCATCTCTACGTAATGACTCGGAATTTGCATCCATTGAAAGTCTGTCAGCACCATCAGCAAACAAGAAGCAAGGCACACCAGAATATGTGTACGAAAACCTGCAGCTCGTCCACGATAGGCTCTATCAAGACCAATCACGCCTCCAATGAGCACTGCGATAACTAAACGAATATATGGCTCAAGCAAAAAATCACTAAACATATGATCACTTCTTTTAATGGAATTGCTTTATATAAGTATAGAAGGTCAGCATAAATTCGTTTAAAAAGTGTTCAAAAATATATTTTTATAGCGTGATCGTTGCTCCTAAAGTTGGAACTAAGCTAGTTGTACCCTATACTTTATGTTAAATACCCTGCTCATTATTGGAGGTATTATTATGGGAAAAGTTATTGAGTTCCCTTCAAAAGCAATTCAAGGTATGGCTTTTTTAGAGGAAGGCATACGAAACATAATGGCGTCGAAAGGCGAAAACGAAGAAGCTATAGCGCTTACACTCGAAACACTAAGAGAAGTCTACAGAAAATATGGCGATATGGGTAAACAGCATTTCTCGCTTAAATTACCACCTTACATCAGTGAAGAACATATCCAACTTATTAGCCAGCAAATAACTGAAGGTATTCAAATGCTCAATAAAGAGCATGCAAAGGTCATCAATCAACTTGCTTCTGAACTAGTACTTACCAAAGTCGAACTAACAAAATGCAAAGCAGCCTTAAACAAAACTGATTGAATGATAAGTTCATTTGATATCTAAATGCGTATTTAGCAGCTTTCCCACCTCACATCATTCCGGTAGTTTCTTTAACCTGAGTCCAATACTTAGGTAGAAAAAATAGATTACGGCTGAACAGTACACAGAAATGACAAAGTAGTTTAAAGAAACTAATATCATGAAAAGCTATCTCATATTATTTATCGGACCACTTTCAAATGACGATCAATCCTACAATACACGGGTTTTGTGCACCGGAGTTTACAGCCGTTAAGAATGCGTTTATAAATAATTTTGAAGCACATAATGAGTTAGGCGCAGCTTGTTCTTTGTATGTAAATGGTGAAAATGTCGTTAACTTGTGGGGAGGCTGGGCTAATAAAGCACAAACTGATTCTTGGGGTAAAGATACATTATCTGGCTTTTATTCTGTTGGAAAGGCATTAGTAGCGATTTGTGCTTTACATGCCTGCGACCAAAATAATATCAGTATCGATGCACCAGTATCGGATGTTTGGCCAGAATATGCCCAGAATGGAAAAGAAAGCACGACGCTCAGACATTTTCTTACGCATCAAGCTGGCATGCCAGCTATTCGCGAGTGCTTACCAGAAGAAACACTTTATGATTGGAATACTCTAGTTAGTGCACTAGCTGAACAGGCTCCGTATTGGGTACCTGGATCTATTCATGGCTACCACACCAATACCTTTGGTCTTTTAGTGGGTGAGTTCGTTTGTCGTATATCCGGGCTTTCAATTGGACAATATTTACAAAAATTTATCGCTGGACCAATCGATGCAGATGTCTATTTTGGGCTTAAAGATAAAAACTTATTACGAAGTGCTGAGCTGGATTGGCCAGATGATAAAAATATATTAGCCTCATTTAAGCAAATCAAAACCCAAACACTCGATCCAGATGCTCAAATGAAGCTGAATGCTTATTCTAACCCCTTAGGGCTGTCTAGTATCGGCGTCTTAAATTCAGCAGGCTGGCGTCAAGCTGAGCTGCCCTCTGCAAATGGTTTCGGAACTGCAACCGGCCTATCACGGATATTTAGTGCTTTGTCTAACGGAGGAGTTTTCAATGGTGTCCGCTTAGTTAAAGAGGAAACGTTGAAAGAAGCTTATCGCCTACAATGCGACGGCCAAGATAAAATGTTAGAAAAGCACATGCGCTGGGGTCTTGGTTTTCAGTTAACACACCCTAATAGAATCCTTGGCCCTAACCCGAATAGCTTTGGCCATTTTGGTAATGGAGGCTCAGTCGCCTTTGCAGACCCTGACGCTAAAATAAGTTTTGCTTACACCTTAAATCGCATTGTACGAAGCTGGGGTAGTCCACAAAATAAAGCATTGATCTCAGCAATTTATGACTAATGTCATAAGGATAAGAATATAACGATGAAACACCTCATCATAAAAGAAACAACATCTATTCTTCAGGATATTTTTCATGTCTACCTGACCCTATTAAAAATAATGGTGCCTGCACTATTAATTGTTAAAGGGCTGGAGTTATTGGGTGCAATTGAGTGGATTGCAATCATTCTAGGCCCTCTCATGAAACTGGTTGGCTTACCCAGTAATATGGGAATTGTTTGGGCGACAACGATACTGACAAATATATATGGAGGAATGGTTATATTTTTTGAGCTAGCCGCAAATGAAACTTTAACTGTTGCACAAGTCACAGTATTGGGCGGCATGATGTTAATAGCTCACGGCCTACCAGTTGAAGCTGCAATTGCAAAAAAATCAGGTGTAACGCTACGAGCAACCTTAATCATACGAATTTTTGGCGCGTTCATTTACGGTGCCGCACTCCATTTTATTTATCAAACCGGAGATTTTTTACAAGAGAACAACCAATTGTTATGGCAACCCGAAGTAACTGAAATAAACTTGCTTGAATGGAGCTTAGAGCAGGTTAAAACACTTCTGATGGTATTAGTTATCATCACAATACTCATCACACTATTACGTTTTTTAAAGTGGTTGCATATTGAAAGGTTAATGCACTGGTTACTCAGCCCTTTACTTCTATTGCTCGGTCTAAGTAAGCAAGCATCGAACATAACAATCATTGGAATCACATTGGGTTTAAGCTTTGGTGGTGGGTTACTAATTAAAGAAGCCGAGTCAGGATTACTGTCAGCTAAAGACATTTTCCTCTCAATGGCGCTTCTAGCCTTATGCCATAGCTTAATAGAAGACACTTTGTTAATTATGGTGTTAGGAGCACATATATCCGGCGTTCTTTGGGGAAGATTAGCCTTTACTTTTATATTCATTCTAATAATGGCTCATTGCCTTAACTGGAAAGAAGACGGGTTTATCTATCGCTACGGAATTAACAAATCAGCCAGAAAGTGATTTTTATCAAGCTTTAGTTTCATCAGAAGACAGTCTAATTAACCTGGCTTCTGTCTTATTCTGCATGGATCACCGACTTATCTTGAAAAATTGTGTAAAGCCCTATGTCTCAATATGCCACACGGCCTGTCTTTTTGCGCCAATGCAATTTCACACGATGACGGTATGATTTACATCTACAAGTTATAGTAAGAACCTAGAGGATGTATCAATCATGACGATTAGAGTGGCAATTAACGGTTTTGGTCGAATAGGACGAAACATTGTTCGCGCTTTGTATGAAAATAACTACCAAGATAAAATTCAACTAGTCGCAATTAATGATCTTGCTGATATTGCTAGCAACGCTCACTTATTGAAATATGATTCCGTTCATGGCCAGCTAGCCGAAGAGGTAAGTTTCGAAAATTCAACCTTGTTTGTATCTGGCCACCCTATTCACACTTTTTCAGATAAAGACCCTATCAATTTACCGTGGGAATCACTAGATATAGACGTCGTTTTTGAATGTACCGGAATGTTTACGAGCAAAGCTTTAGCAGAGCTGCACCTAAAGGCAGGCGCAAAGAAAGTTATTATCTCGGCACCAGGAACAAACGTTGATGCAACCGTTGTCTACGGTGTCAATGAAGACACTTTGGTGCCAACTCACTCTGTAATTTCGAATGCATCTTGTACAACTAACTGCTTAGCACCGATCGCAAAGGTTATTGATGAACATTTTGGCATTAAAAGTGGATTGATGACGACTATTCATGCTGCGACTAATGATCAAAATATTACAGATGTCTATCACGCTGATTTACATCGTGCGCGCTCGGCTTTTACGTCAATGATACCGACTAAAACTGGAGCTGCTGCCGCTATAGGTGAAGTAATACCTAGCTTAAAAGGAAAATTTGATGGGCTTGCAGTACGAGTCCCAGTCGTCAATGTTTCAATGGTGGATTTATGCTTAGTTGTTAACCAAGAAACCAATATTGAAGAAATTAATCAGATTATGAAAACGGCCTGTGAAGGGTCGTCTGTTTTAGATTATAACGCCCTCCCCCTTGTCTCATGTGATTTTAACCATAACCCAGCTTCGTCAATTTTTGATGCCAATCATACACGGGTAATAGGTAAACAAGTTAAAATCATGGCATGGTATGACAATGAATGGGGCTTCTCAAACCGGATGCTCGATAATGCTATCGCTTTAATGAATACAGCCAACAAAGGGTATTACAATGCTTAGACGCACCAAAATTGTGGCCACTCTCGGCCCTTCTACTGACACTCTTGAATCACTTGAAGCTATCATTGAAGCGGGTGTAAACGTTGTACGCCTGAATTTTTCTCATGGCGAAAGCCAAGAGCATGTTGATAGAGCTCAAAGAGTTAAGCAAGCTGCGAAAAACAAGGGGCGATTTGTTGCGATTTTAGCAGACCTTCAAGGACCTAAAATCAGGATCGCTAAATTTCTTGATGGTAAAATCAACCTTAAAAAAGGCGCACATTTTACTCTGGATAGCCAATTAGGAAAGAATGAAGGTCACCAAGAAGCAGTTGGAATTGATCATGAGGCGGTGATTCAGGATACCTATGTTAACGACACCCTCTTATTAGACGACGGCCGAATTGAGCTTTTAGTCAAAGATGTAACTGATACTCGTCTATACTGTGTTGTGATTGTTGGGGGCACGCTTTCAAATAATAAAGGCATTAATAAAAAGGGCGGTGGTTTATCCGCGAAAGCACTCACATTAAAAGACAAGAATGACATCAAAACAGCTGCTGCTATAGAAGCCGATTATGTCGCAGTTTCTTTTCCAAGAACAGCTGATGATATGGCAGAAGCAAGGGAGCTGCTTAATAAAGCAAACTCTAAAGCGGCTTTGATAGCCAAAATAGAACGGGCTGAACTGATTGAGGATAGTGAGTCACTAGACGAAATTATTCGGGTGTCTAATGGCGTTATGGTTGCAAGGGGTGACTTGGGTGTAGAAATCGGTGATGCTGAATTAGTCCCCGTTCAAAAGCACATTATTCAGCGTGCAAGAGCTTTGAACCGCGTCGTGATTACTGCCACACAAATGATGGAGTCAATGATATCAAGCCCGATACCGACACGTGCAGAGGTTTCAGATGTGGCAAACGCCGTAATTGATGGATCTGATGCAGTAATGTTATCAGCAGAAACCGCAGTTGGTGATTATCCGGTTGAAGTGATAGAAGCAATAGATCGTATTTGTAAAGGTGCAGAACGACATTCTCTTACCCAAGTTTCGCAACACAGAATTCATGAATCATTTACTGAAATTGATGAGTCTATAGCCTTATCTGCTATGTATGCTGCGAATCATTTAAATGGCGTAAAAGCCATTATCTGTATGACCGAGACAGGGGCTACACCGCTATTGATGTCTCGAATCAGGTCAAAATTGCCTATTTACGCTTTCTCAAGTTCAATTCAAACTCAACGAAAAATGGCGCTATATCGAGGTGTTCAAACCATCTCTTTTGATGCAAGCGAGATTGCAAATAATGTCGTAAATCGTTTTTCTGTAGCCGAGCTGCTTACAAAAAAACTTGTACAAGAAGGCGATTTAGTGATTCTGACTAAAGGTGATTACATTAACGCCCAAGGTGGAACAAATACCTTAAAGATTATAAAGGTCGGAGGTAGTATTAATTAATAACGTTATATATGGATAGTTTTCATAATTTTGATAAGCCATGACTACTGCAATTTTAGAATGTCTTTATCCATCAATAGTTCGCGGAATAGCTCAGTTCTTCGGTAGTTAGTAAACAAATCAGTTAAACCCAAAAGAGAAGATGACCGCACATTCAGTCGATTTTCTTTTGGAACTGCAAGCACCTCAAAATAATCAAGAAAGTGAAAGACAGGCGTATAACTTTTAGCATAAATATATCCTGGATACTCATGCTCGATACTGGTATGAGCTAATTCAACTATTGATAAGCGAATTAATGGCCAAGCCTCATCAAGAGGCATGCTTAGTTCAAAAGACTGTATGCTGTGAAAAAATGTTTCTGCCTCGGTGGAAGCACAATTAAGTAATGGCGGACACCAATATAATGAACGATCAATGCTGGCCTTTTCTAGTGGAAAAACTACACACCCTTGCAAAAAAAATAACGATAGCAATATGAGTCTTTTGAATATTTTCAATTATGTGTGCCTGATAAGCATTAATGTAGATCTTAGTTTAATTCCATATGTGCTAAATAATCCAGATTAAGATTACTGGCCCCCAAAATTTATGGTTTTTACATGGACATAGCAATTTTTAATGTGAAAATTGACCTTTCATGCTTCTGTTCCTTCTTATGGTTCAAGGCATCTACATTCTTTATTGCTAATAATATCAAACATCCCAAAACAAATTGAAGTTGACGACTTAATTTACTAGCTACTTTAGTAAGAGCTTAATCTACTCTATAATGACTCATTAATTACATAACTGGTTAGGAATGAACTAATGATTGTTACAAACCTATCCGGGCGTATAGTCTAATCAACTAGACAGTCTTCGCCCGGTTTTAAACCGGGGCAAATAGCCCCTTATATTTGATTAACATTAATTTTGTTAAGGGTTTGCTATGTCAAATTTTTCATTACTTGCCAATTTAGGTTGGCAGCCATTTTTTCAACAACAGCTCTCACTTGAAGAATGGGAAAATTCAATTGCTGCACGAATCATCGAACAGCATAGATCAGAAATTACAGTTGTAACTGAATCGAAAAAATTCAATATTACACTAGCCCATTCAATGCCAGATATGGTTGTGGGAGATTGGTTATTGCTTGATAAAAACAGGCAGTTTATTAGAGTGCTGGATCGAAAAACCTGCTTCAAGAGAAAGTCGCCAGGCAGCAAGGTTAAATACCAACTCATTTCAGCAAATGTGGACACAGCTTTCATCGTAAGTTCAATGAATGATGACTTCAATCTAAATAGGATTGAACGTTTTCTAGCGCTTGTTAATGAATCGGGTGCTGAGCCAGTAGTTGTGCTAAGTAAGAGTGATCAGTCTACTTCACCAGAAGCTTTTATCGAACAAGTACAAAAACTAGACGACTATTTAGTGATAGAAGCCGTTAATTGCCTAGATTCAAACAGTGTTTCTAATTTAGAAGCATGGCTTAAGCAAGGAAATACTGCGAGCGTTATAGGTTCATCAGGTGTAGGAAAGTCCACTTTGATAAACACCTTACTAGGTGAGAATAGTCAAAGTACAGGAAGTATACGAGAGGATGATGACAAAGGGCGGCATACCACCACAAAGCGCTCTCTTATAAGCTTGGATTCTGGAGGAATGATTCTAGACACGCCAGGCATGAGGGAGATACAGCTTGCAGATTGTAAAGAAGGCATCGCGGCAACGTTTTCGGATATTCAACATCTTTCCTATCAATGTCGCTACAATGATTGCCAACATCAAGCAGAACCAGGTTGCTCTGTACGTGAGTCAATTGAAACGGGAGTTTTAGATACTAGACGTTTAGACAACTATCACAAACTACTTCGTGAAGAAGCGTTTAATTCCGCTAGTCTTATGCAAAAACGAGCTACAGATAAGGCTTTAGGTAAGTACTATAAGCGAACGCTGAGTGAATCAAATAAGCAAAAAGGTAGATAAGGAGTAGGAGGGTCAAATTTTGAAAGTTTGACTCTCCTCTTATTTTAAAATTTCACTTTTTCGAAATAGATTAATCTTGGGAAGTCTAGATATTAACCCTTCTCGGCTGAAGCTTAATTAGCACAGTTTACCCAATCTAGTTGAGCTTCGCGCACAAATGCTTTAATCCAAACAGCTTGAAATGGAGATTTATGCTTGTATGGGCAGCTCGAAACACCTAGACCGGCTTTTGCATTTTTTGTTGCTTGCCGCCTAACTGATTCTGCTGGATTTCTGCGAGACATAACCATCCTTAAATTAATCATATAGATTTAGTTAAGACTGAGAATTGAGTTTTCTCAAGTATCTTTATACGTTTTTTTATTCAGTATGTTTTTAATATAATTAATGATATCGGATCATCTTCATATACCATATATACTAAGTTGCAATTCACAGTTCTCGTAGCATAGTTCTACAATTTTAGATTACTTAGCGAATACACTGCCTAAGAGTTGAGTTGCCGTTAACACTATGCACTTATCAGGTGCGCTCAATTTTTTCGTCTATAATTAGTGTAAGACACAATAAAACCACTGATGGATTATATGTATAAAATCTCAAGCACAATAATTATAGGTTTTCTATTCTTACTAAGTGTTTCTTCGTATGCCGATACAAAAACACCACTTCGTATACTAACTTGGGAAGGTTACGTCACCCCCGAAGATTTGAAAGCAGTTAATTTGCTTCTTGAGGAAAAAGGATACTTGTATGAAGCAACCGTTATAAAACCCTATGCTGAGGGGGCGGAGCAAATGTTTGATTTGATTAGGGGAAACGGGATTGATATATCTTTCCTCACATTATTTTTCATTAAGATGATGAACGAACAAACATCAAAGTTACTGCAACCCATTAATACTCATTCTCCCCGACTAAGCAATTACAAACACCTTATTCCCAGCCTGACACACCTTCCTATGGGAATGAGCTCACCTTCTGAACTTACTCAAAAGAGTATGCCGCTCTATATACCATGGGGCGGTGGCGCTTACGGATTCTACATTGACCGAAATAGAGTAAAAGCAGGTGACGTGCCTAAGTCAGTTAAAGAACTATGGCTCCCAAAGTGGAAGAACAAATATTCATTAAATCAAAGTCAGGAGTTTTACAATATCGGTTTGGCTTTTATGGGAATGGGGAAGTCACCTTTCCTGTTTCATGAATTAGTACTAGCCGGTAAGCGAAATGAAATTGTGAAGACGATGAGTAGTATTGGTGAGCTACAACAGAAACTTAACTTGCTCTACACTAACGCAGGGCATTTCTGGAAGGCATCACCAAAATTCAACAAAGACCTTCTTATTGTCAGTAGCTGGGGTCCAGAAATCACCCGAGAGAATAACGCCGGTGCTAATTGGCGTATGATTGAATTTGATGAAGGTCATATGGTCTGGCTCGACACTATAAATTTTATTAAAGGTCTTAAAGGTAAAAAACTGGAAGCTGCCGAAATATTTGCTAATTATTTCATCGGTAAAGAAGTTCAGAGCAGAATTGCCCGAGAGCTAAGCATGGTTGCAGCTTCTACTGAGGTAGCAGACAAGCTGGGTCTTGGAAATGCTAACACAATCTTTAACGACAATATGTTTGTGCCACCTTATGATGATATATCCTATAGCATTATGAAACGTATGACTGATGCCGCTACTATTGAGTCAATAAAAAACTAATTATGTGAGTCCTTTGCTAACAATCAAAAACGTAATATAGTGCTTTTTGCAACAATAATTGACCTTAGCAGGCGCTGGGTGACTATGAAAATTCTTCAATTCAAACTGCCCCAAAAATATCAAACTATAATATGACAACTTGGATTATTCAAAACGACCGTTAATATTCTATTAACGGTCATGGTTCAGGCCCCAATAATTCTTTTTATTCGCCAAATCATCAAGGTCAGCTTTATGGCTGTTTAGTTTTGGTCAACGATTGAATGTTAGACTTCTCCAGGTGGCCCACAGAGTCGAAGACTAAGCTACTTATATAAAGTTTATCCGATGTTTCTAATACACCAGTCGTAATAGGATAAGCTCCATCAGGATCCTGTAAGCTCAACAAGACATTTCCATCTTTATCCAACGCAACAACATGCCCGTAAGGTATTGCCTTTGGTCTTACAAAGGCTGGTAGTCGTTGAATTACTTTTCTCAACGCTACGCTTGCAGAAATCTTATCTAATACTGAGCTACGAGGTGAAGGAAGACCTAACCAAAAACGTCCATTATGCCCCGTTGATATATTGTCTGGAAAGCCTGGGAGGTTATCGATCAAGACATCAGTCTTTCCCTCTTTATCGCCCTTAAGCCAGAACTTTAATACCCGATAACTCCCAGTTTCATTAACTAAAAGAAAGTTCTCTTGAGGGTCAAGAGCCACACCATTTGCGAAGTTTAACTGATCTAACAACAGGTTGGTTTTACCACTAACAGGATCATATTTTAACAAGCGACCGTGTCCACCATGTTCATTCAAATCCAGTAAACTGGCTGGGTATGTACCTCCATTTTCCTTTGCACCAAATTTTGTTGAAGAGTCAGTAAAATACACTGTGCCATCTGCTGCAATATCCAAATCATTCGCATACCGTATTCTGGTGCTATTAACTGAATCACTTAGCAAAGTAATGTGTTTATCTTGAGTAATACGTAATAGCCCTCGAAACGCATCGGCTGCTACTAAACTTCCATCTTTATCGATAGCAAGGCCAAGAGGTCTGCCTTCAGTGTTCACCCACTCCGTCCAAGAATCCCCATTATTTTTTAGTATCCAGCCATCATGTGTCGCTGTAAATAATGTGCCTTGCTGATCCATCACGATTGCTTCAGGCCCTTCATGTCCAGCTAGCGATGTTAGCTCAATATGATCAAGGAGTTGATTTGATTTAAAACTGCCAGTGAACCCCAAATTTTTAGGCGCACTCCAAGCGATTGGTTCAACTGACACAGGCCAAAAAGCTAAATATGCGATTAACATAATAAGGAGCGAAGGAATTGCGAATTTCATTTTCATGGATGAATGGTACCTAAGTAACTGATATCTAAATGGGGCAAGCATTGTCTGTGAGAATTTCTTTTAGAGCAAGTTAATCCATAGTCCATGAGGAAATTGATGGGTAAATAAATAGACTAAGACACCTAATCTAAGGAGAGTTGGGTGGTCACCTACCAATGAAAAGACTCGCTCCAGAAAAATAGAATCAAAAGCTTGAGACCTAAACCCTACCCTGTTGAAAATTTTCTTTCGAAGATAAGCTGATAATCAATACTTGACCCATCATATCGGGTGTCAGGGTCACCTTCAGTCGTTTTGCGAGAATTAGCAGGCGCGATTATTCTTGAGATTTCTAAAATAACAGCGTTTTTATTTGTATATTGAAGCTTTGAAAATAACTCGCCGGTAGTGTAATTAAATTTAGGTTTTCTCCCTCTAAGACCATGATCTCTATAGTCTGAAGAATTTTGCCCTCTATCGTGTGTTGCGCTAAGTCCAACTAGTAAGCCTGTTCCAATTTCTTGCTCTAGAATAATTTTTGCTTTGTACCCTGAAATACTATTATTTTGCGCTTCCTCTGTTTCATTCGCATTGTAGTATCCTAATTCGCCTTTTATCTCAAGCGAGTCTGAAAGACTAAAAGGGATCCCTATACCAACCTCTCCTGATAAAACTTCAAGGTTAAGTAATGGTGTAGATGGATTTTGAGAGTAGAGCTGACCAACTGAAAAATAAGTATAGATATCTCCTACCGGTAAGATTAGATTTAACTCATAACCATGAAGCCTGCAATTTGCTACATGAGAAGCAAAGCAGAAATCTAATGAGATATACGCTAATTGCACAGCAAATTGATATTCCGCATTCATGTCATTAAGCAGAGTCTCTGGCGATAAGGCAGTCTCATTGTCTTTGTCATAAACAAAGGCGCTATCAGCTCCATTAGTTTCTACTGCATCTTTATCAGTAGGTGAAGCCCAGGATACGTTAGTTAATATTAAGGCAATGAGTAAAACGCTCAGTTGTATATAGAGTCTCATATAATGGTATCGCTAATTTTGGTTAGTTTTAATTTAAGGGTTCGTCAATCAATTCGATATTGTGAATAAAAGACTTTGGCAGACTTGAAAAAGTTCAAATTTGTTTTTGAATAGAATAAGGTTGTAGGCGGTTTGCTAATTTAGCAACAGTCCATCAGCCTCTATAACATCACCATGATGTCGGTTTAGTTGAATCAGCTTCATTTGATGGTGCACGTAAAATAAATAAGCCCATAATTGTTTCTCCTATAATTTGAACTACATAGAATAAGCCCTTTAGATTGAACTGTTGATATCTTAAAGTTCAATATATATGCTCTATCGTTCAAAAATTACTTGATTAACTATTATGCTGTCCGAACTATTAAATATTTTTCGCTTACAGGCAAAGATCTATAACAACGCTCAGTTTTGTGGAAATTGGCAGATTAAGGCCCATGAACTAGGTCAAACTTCGTTCCATCTTGTAACACATGGCCAATGCAAAATGATTATGGAGGGACACGATGAAGAGATATTGACACCGGGAGATTTGGTGGTATTCCCAAGAGAAATGGAACACCTCCTTGCCCCATTAGATAATGACCCTGAAAAATCTTCAGGGAGGCCGATGGCGTTAGTTACCCCGAATGAATTCAAACCTGGTACAGCAATATTATGCGGTTTATTCAAATTTGAGCACAAAGGCTTTAATCACTTACTAGATGCATTACCAGAGGTGTTTGTAATAAAAGCATTGCAGGCACCTTGGATAGAGCCCTTGCTTCAACAAATTCGAAATGAAATGCTCAACCCTCAGGCTCTGAGTGAGGACATTATCAACCGTCTTAGTGAGTTGCTGTTTATCTACGCTTTGCGGTACCAAATTGTCCATTGCAGTCAACTCAGCTTCTTATCATTATTTATGAATAGTGCTTTGGAACCTGCTCTTAATTGCATTAAACATCGCCCTGAAAAAAACTGGACTATTGAGTCCTTAGCACAAGCATGCGCAATGTCTCGCACTAAGTTCTCTCAATTATTTAAAAAAATAAGTGGCATGACCGTCAATGAATACCTAACTTGGTGGCGGATGCAGTTAGCTTATAGTTACTTAAAGCAAGGTTTAAGAATCGCACAAGTAGCAGAGAAAGTTGGTTATCAATCTGAAGCAGCCTTTAGTCGCACATTTAAAAAGTCATTTGCCATCACACCAGGAAGCTTACGTTAGCAATTTAGGGTTTTATAATTTTGGTAGTATAGTGCCTGGGTATCATTTTTTGATGAGCGTAATCATAATGTAGTCTAAGTATTTTTTTTGAACCCGAATTTGATTCTAAGGGTAATATAAAGATAGTCTTAATAGTGTCTTTTTGCTTTAGTAAGCACCTATAGCGACCTCACCAACTTACAACACATTATCTAAATATTTCTCTTACCCAGTTCGTTAATTATATTGCTTTCAAACGCCCCCCTACGCAGGTTTGTCCTCAGCTGATTTATCAGACATAAAGACAAACATAAGCAAAGCAATCGAAACTATTGAATCAAAGCTGACCACTAATGCTGCTTTATTAAGATAAGGGCTGCCTAAACAAATAACTAGAATGGCGTAAGCGATCTTGCTGGAGGCTGCTATGACAGCAACAAATTTCCTATTTTTTGCATTAAAAGCCCCATAAATCAGCATTAACCCAATTAGCGTGATCAGCACTCCCCAACTACGGACAATCATGTTGGCCAATGGCCCTTGCAGTGATTCACCAAATAAATTTTCAACTGCCGCCTCAGGGGCGAACACCGCTTGTAACATGGTGCATGTAAGAAGCCCCGAAACGAGCATGATCCATTTAATATTTTTCGATATTATATTCATATAAATTCCGTTGTAGTTAAGGTGATTAGTTAGTTATTTCAAGGTCCAAAAATATCAATTATCTTGGCAATTGAATGGCTTTTTGAGCGAAAAAATATAACTGCTTAATCCTGATCTCATATTGAATACTGGCTTTCATTTATTGTATTTTTTTAACTGAATCTGGCCCCTACTGTTTTTTGTAGTAATAGCTCAAGCTTTCTGAATCAAAAACATCGATAACAATACCAAGACAATGCCCGGTAAGGTCATCCATTCAAATGTATCTAGTCCAATGACAACGCTCAAAATAATCACAAAAATAGGTGTGAGAAAACCATAAGCCGAAACATTAGTTGCACCCAGCTTTACTGTTGAAAACTGTAGTACAAAGAAACTTCCTAACGTAGTGAAGACCGACAGATATAACAACCCTGCATACACTTTGATTTCGAGGTCTTGCCAAACAATTTGATCTAGGCGGCTGAACGATAATATTAATAACCAGAACGCACCTAAGAATATGACCCAGAAAGTCATAACTTCCATTGGCTCCCCTTGATAAAAGCGTTTGATTAAAGGGTTATAAATACCCATAAACAAACAGCCGGTAAGGAAAACTAAGTCGCCATAATTCAATTGAAGACTGATGAGAGCTTGTAGGTCGCCTCGAAAGACTATCCACAATGCGCCGACAGTACCTATCAACAAACCCAGTTTACGACGGCTATTGGTATGGTCATGATTGATAAAATAAGCAAATACTGCGGTGATGGCCGGAACTATCGTATATAGAGCGCCGGTATTAAAAACACTTGTATAACGCAGGCTTTCAAACATACACCAAAAGAAAGCGACTAAAGGGATACTTATAAGCGCATAAGCAAACAATCGACCTAGTGCAGGGACATGCCAACCATTTTTCAAAAAAACAAAAGGCGAAAATAATAAAGCAGCAAATATGAAGCGCACGAACATCATTAACTCTGGCGCTAGTGCGTCGGTAATCAATCCGGCTACAGGAAAAGAACCTGCCACCAATATCATCGTAAAAAGCATCAAGACATGTACATACGAATTACTCCCTTGCACGAGAAGCTTGCTGCTTAATTTCATAATAGATTCCACTACAATCTCTCTTCCACACAATAGCGATAACATAGGTATGCCTACCTGTTAATTTTCTAACGAATCAAATACGAGAATGCATTTCGAGACGCTGAACAACAGCATAGCTTGTTTTAATTTGACAGATAATACCCATTTAAAGACAATCACTGTTGAGTTAAAGTTAACTATATATGTAAGTTATTGATCAATTTATATCTTCAACCAAAGTTATAAAGGAGAGTATGGAAGGATTTAGCGCTATTCCAGTTTTTATTGCAGTTGTTGAGCGCGGAGGCTTCTCACCTGCTGCCAAACTGCTCGGTATATCCAAGTCGGCAGTGAGTAAACGCATTAACCAACTTGAGCAAAATCTAGGGGTTAAATTACTACATCGCACCACTCGAAAAATTAGTCTAACAGAAGCTGGTGAACATTTTTTTGAGCATGCGGAAATTGCTAACAATGCCGCCAAAGACGCAGAAGATGCCGTAGCTCAGTTACAAGGTGAGCCCCAAGGTCGGTTACGAATCAATACCCCTATGTCTTTTGGTCGCCTACACATCGCCCCATTGATTCCTGCATTTCTTAAGCGTTACCCTAAAATAAGCATTGATATGGTGATGAGTGACGAAGTCATCGACTTAGTGGGTTCAGGTTTTGATGTCGCCATTCGCTCAGGTAACCTAGTCGACTCTAACTTAATTGCTCGTAAACTTGCACCTTTGCGTAGTGTCTTATGCGCCTCACCGGAATACCTTGAGAAACATGGTTACCCAAAAAGTTTAGCGGATCTTAAGCAGCATAATTGTGTCTTATTCTCTTTCTCGCGCGACCTGAGGGAGTGGACATTTAACAAAGAAGGTCTTTCAGAAGCTATTGAAATACGTGGTAATTATCAAGTCAATAATAGTGAAGCGTTACAGGAAGCGTTATTACAAGGCATTGGTATTGGACGACTCCCAACTTTTGTTGCTAGTACAGAAATAAAAGCAGGCAGACTTACCCCGTTATTTCCTGAATATGAGATGCTTGAACAAAGTATTTATGCCGTGTTTCTAGAGCGGCAATACATGCCTGCAAAAGTAAGAGCTTTTTTAGATTTTGCTATTGAGTACTTAGGAGACGACGAACCTTACTGGGAACGTTAGATATTGCTTTAATATAATTGTCTACTTTATCTCAACAATCATATTCTATTTATGGTCATTATCATTCATTTAGATACCCTTTAAGCTAGTCATCATCTTAAGTCATTCCCAATTATCAAAAAAAGGAGAGTGACGATTGAACACTTACTTTGCTGAAGGATTTTAATATGGAACTTTTTACTGCAATTAAAGAACGTCGTGCGATTAAACATTTTGATAATCAGGTGATAATCCCTGAAACAGACTTCACTCAAATTATGGAGTCTGTTCTTCTCTCCCCCACGTCATACAATATCCAACACTGGCGTTTTGTCCGTGTAAAAGAAGCCCAACTAAAACAGAGAATAAAAGAGGCTGCTTGGGGACAACAGCAAATTGAAGATGCATCAGAGTTGATCATCCTTTGCGCCAACAACCAAGCTTGGAATGATAGACCCGAACGGTATTGGGCCAATGCCGATGAAAACACACAAAACATCTTAGTGCCAATGCTACAAGATTTTTACCGCGACAAACCACAAATGCAACGAGACGAAAGTATGCGATCTTGCGGTATGGCAGCACAAACCTTGATGCTTAGTGCCAAAGCATTGAACTACGACACTTGCCCTATGATTGGTTTTGATCATACCACTGTTGCGGATATCATTAAGCTCCCAAAAGATCATTTAGTTGGGATGATTGTTGTGATAGGCAAGGCAGCAAAGGCTGCCCACGGTAGAGGTGGGCAACTAGCTTTGAGCGAGGTGCTTATGGATAATACATTTTAGTGCAATTGTAGCGACGTGATTGATCAACATTGTCACTCTTACTAAAGGGCGGCAAAGCTGGTGTACTGCCTTGAGATTATCAGACAAGAACTCTCTACATTTTTGAAATGTAGCTCCTGTGAGTCAAAATGTGAACCTCAAGCTACACATTTTGACTCATACTTCCATGTATGTGATCAGTAAACCAGAAACTTATATTTAAAATTCTCTTAAACCGAAACCAGACTTACTTTTCCACTGCTTCAATTGCTTTCGCTTTAATTTCCACATAAATGGTCATAATGTTATTTTCAACTAGCTCATCGATTTTTTTAGTTATCGATGACAAATGCACGTCAACTGCAGTCTCTTCAGACTGCCCAAATTTGCAATCAAAACCCCAATAGACCGAGCCAGAGGGAAGAGGTTTTTTACGCTCTTTTTTCAGAAACTTTCTGATATCATGCTTTACTGAGTCAACAACACGGGGCACTTTGATTTTAGGGTGGTCTAATTTAAAGGTTTTTTTCATAGGAATCCTAAGAGGATGAACAGCAACTATACGCTGGATAATTTCTAATGACCTGCAGTGTAATATTAATAGGCAAATTCTTCCATGAATTTGGATCTAAACTCCTATCTCTACATACCCTTCATTGTGGATTGTATTGAAATTAATCGTTATCCTGAACTGAGCATAATACAAAAATAGTTTTAACAAGCAGGAGTTAGATAGATGAGCGAAGTGCACGAGCCCTATAAAGTCTACTTGGCAGATGTTTCCTATTTCAGCGGCAAGTTAGAAGCCTATCTTCGCTATAAAGAGATTCCTTTTGAGAGAGTTGAAACTAATGCCAAAATTGGATTTGAAGAAATTTATCAGCATACAGGAGTATTAAAAGTACCTGCGGTAAAAACAGCTGATGGATTATGGTTGAAGGACACAACCCCGATGCTGGACTGGTTCGAAGAGAAATACCCCGAACACCCTATTATGCCTGTAGATCCTACCCTTCTGTTCGTATCAAAACTAGTTGAAGATTATGCTGATGAATGGTGTTGGCGCTCAGCGATGTACTTTCGATGGCGAGACCCTGCTAATTCAGATTATCTCAGTCAACGAATCGGTAAAGAGGTATTGGGTCATTGGCCAATACCAACTAAATACGCAGGCATGTATTTTAAACGTCGACAGAGAAAATTATTCTTGTATGGCGATGGGTTAACGAATGAGTCTGAACAGGTCATTCGTCAACAATATTTTGACTTATTAGAAGGTTTTAATACTTTACTCAAAGATACACCTTTCCTATTAGGCAATTCTGTCACGCTGGTAGATATAGCCTTTATGGGGCCATTTTTTCGCCATTATTTTTGTGATCCTGAGCCCGCAAAAATAATGCGAGATAGGTATCCCCTCGTGATGGAATGGGTGGTTAAAGTCTGGAATGCTAAGGCTAGTCAACAAGAGCACGCTTCCCAGGTGAGAAATTTTACACATGAAGGTTGGCAGAAAATACTTAAAGAAATATGCCAAGATTATATCCCATACCTTGTTCGAAATGCCCAAGCTTGGCACGCAAAAGAGAAGCATTTTGATTTTGAGGTAAATGGCGTTACCTTGCCAAAATTGCCGGTTATACAGTACCGTGTTTATTGTCTTGAACTACTCGAAATCCAGTATAAATTGTTAGAGCCTGACGCAAAATGTAAAGTAGATGAAATATTCAAACCCTATGGTTCATTGATGTTAAACACAGGTATATGCTCTGGGCTTGCTATGGAATACCAGCTACCGCTTTCTAAAAGAAGTGAGCCCATAGGTTGGCTGGAAAAACTCACTATTATGTTAGCAGGCACTCCATGGGATATGCCCAAACACTTTCGAAAATCATAGCCTTTTTAAATGCACCCAAAAACAATGATATTTTCAGATTTTGGATGTAAAGTCCTAAATGGTAATTGCTACCACCAATTGTTAATTCGTCTCGAAGTATAAATTTAAAAAAACGGTCATTATTGATAGAAACACTAATGAGCCTAACGAAAGTTTGTACTGAACCCCTGTCTAAAAATTGAGAACTTTAAATGAAAGCCGTTTTTGATGTTTTACGAATTAGCTTTAGCGCTCTGTTAGATTGTTTTATCAAACCTAAAAAGTTACCGGCTCGATCTTGGTTGTCAGAATATACATTCCGTTTAGCTAAACAAATATTACATGAATCTAAAACTAAACCTATTCCTTGGCTGCGTGAACGTCAAAAGCTTCTCAAAATGTATTCTCCTTTAATGTTAAAAACAACTAAGCAATATGAAGTGATTGCTGATGTACCCTGCGTTATTTATAAGCCATCTAGTTTAATAGAACCCAGTACAGTCATTGTTTATCTGCATGGTGGCGGTTACGTAGTGGGTTCTGCAGAAGGCTATAGCTTAACACTTGCTAACTTGGCAATTAGCTTACAGGCTAATGTCATTGGTGTTGAATATCGTCTTGCTCCTGAGCACCCCATAACCACAGTTCAAGAGGACTGTTTAAAGGTTGCTGAATATATATTGGAAGCACGACAGGTAAAGGGTAACAAAGTAATTTTAATGGGTGATTCTGCAGGAGGCGGGCTTTGCCTTGCCACGATTCAGTCGCTCGCAAAATTGTCAGGCAAGCATCAACCTGATGCCTGTGTTTTGATATCCCCCTGGATAGCTCCACTCGATGAAAATGGATTAACCATGGAGCATGAACAAAGTGACATTCTGGATAAAGCTTTATTAGATCGCTGGGTGTCTGAATTTGTGTTGGATAAGAGTAAAGATGCTCAGCTGGTTGATTTTAGACTCATGGACTTAACTAACCTTCCTCCATTGTATATTCAGGCAGCAGGTTCAGAGGTTTTTCTAAAACAGATTTTAAATTTTTCAAAGGCTTTGAATACAGCGAAAATACCTCACGAGATAGATATATTCGAACAACAGTTTCATGTTTTTCAAACGTTTGCACCATTAGTTAAGCAAGCTGACACAGCCTTTCAGAAAATAACTGTTTATATTTCTCGACTGTAGATAGCTGAGAGGATTGCGTTTTGCTATTATTTCTACCGACTACTGATCTTCGGTATTGTATCTTCCCTACGCTTAATTTGGTTTTCAATCGCAATCAAGATGATGCTAACAAAATCAATCGCGGGTAATAGAAGCGTGATAGGATGAAGGATTCCAGTCGCAACAAAGACTACGAAAAATACCACAGTTATTGAGCCTCCTCTCATTCCTGCCTCAACAAGGGCTTCAATGTTATTACGTGCTGCGAAAAGGTTATAACTCCCTAATATAAGAATTTGAACGCCAAGTATTTGCATAGGGCCAAGAGATACTACGTCACCTGAAAATCCAGAAAAAGTAGTTTCTGGCAGGTAAAGAAAACTCAGCAAGGTGTTGGGGCTAAACAAAGTCAAAAAACCTAAAAGCAGCAGGTAGACACCAAACACAAACCTGTTTTTACTTTTGAAAGTCATTTTGGAAGCAGTCTTTTGATTAACTATTTGATCACATTTATTTAGCGCAACCTTGGTCATTACAGCACTAAATAATTCGACAAAACCAACCACAATAGCATAGAGATAAACCCTACTAAGCCAGACAGTTTCAGGGTCTTGAATTCCATAAAACATTGTTATAAATACAACTAAAAGAAAAACGCCATATATAGTTCGTCCACGGATTGTTCGTTGGGCGAATTGCGAAGAGTCATGACCCTTAAAAAACCAAATTCCGTAAATCATATGAAATAGCGCAACACACATTGCGTAAATCGTTTCAGCATCCTCTTCAGGTGCAGAATAATAAACGAAAAAAAGGTAAGTAATCATTACCAAACTTAGAGTAATGCTCCAAGCACTATAGAGCTTCATTGTGTTCGAGTAGGACATACATTCAACTTTATAAGGGTTATCTTAAATGATTTTTATCAATCTTATTACAAGATAAATAATAGCAGAGATCAAACGACCTATTTTGGCTTAAAGAACTTCATAACATAACCAAAATGATACAAGTTAGTCTGTTACCAAGTAAACCAGACCAATCGACCATTTCTTTCACACAGCTCAAGCTTATATCGGCATTATATAAGTAGGCACCCTATGCAACGTTTATAAACCATCTCGAATAATCTCGTTTGTTGTGCTTGTATATTTTTGTCACGCCAAAATGAGTTATGAGGTAAAGGCAAATAATTTTTTTCTTGATTAAATCACATTACCATGCAAATATAGTTCGCATACGTACTATATAGATTTATTTTTTGACCTTAACTTTAAACGTGAACTAAAGATGAACAAAGATAAACGACTTTTTTTCCTGCTCAATAGAGCCAGAAATGCTACCTATAAATATATGGATAAATTAATGATTGAAACTATTGAGGTGCCAGTGGCACAAGTTTCTGCGCTTTTGATTTTAAACATAAATGACGGTTGCCTGGTGAAAGATTTAGGGACTTTTCTTGGTCTTAATAAATCTGGCACAACAGGATTAACTGATCGGATGGTTAAAAATAAATTGATCAATAAAATAGCCGATGAAGCAGATGGTCGTGCATTCCGGATAATAATGACTCAAAAAGGTAAAGGTGTTTTAAGAAAAGCAAAGCCCATCATTCAAACTGAAAACGAAAAATTGCAACAAGGTTTTAATGAAGAAGAAATGCAGACGGTTATCCGTTTCCTCAATAATTTAAGCCACACTCACCGTTAGGAATAGTCATTATGAGTTATACCCCCTCTAAAAGCCCTGTACTTAAAATATGGAAAAACCTTAAAGGTACTTCTGCTGGCCGATGGCTTGCAACACAAGCAATTTGTTTTAAAGCTCCTTATTTTAGATCCATTAAGCCATTATTAACTCATGTTGAAGCTGGCCATGTTGAGCTGTTTTTTAAAAAACGCTGGAGCATTACGAATCACATTAATACCGTCCACGCCATTGCCATGTGTAATGCAGCAGAGCTTGCAGGCGGCTTATGTTTAGATGTATCTCTCGATGCAGGACACCGCTGGATACCCGCTGGAATGACAGTTCAATATCTAAAAATGGCCAAAACAGATCTACGCGCTACCTGTAAAGTAGATAGTTATAACTGGGAAGGAAAGCAAGATGTAATAATGCCGGTTTGTGTATACGACACCAATGACGAAGAAGTATTTCATGCTGATATCACCATGAGAGTTTCGCCTAAAAAACACTGACATCGTTCAATATTCTGAAAAGATGGCTTGGAATAGCTGTAAAATTTAACTTCGATTAGTTAAGTGCATATATCAATCGAATAAAGGTTTGGGTTAGCCCCAAACCTTATGATTACGACTACAAAAAATTGTGTCGTCCATTTTCTTCATTTCACAACTTCTACAAGGCACTAGCTCTAGCATCAAAAACTTTGTATAAGCGAGGATTAAGCCAATTGCGCTTGGTGTTCCCATTGAGTCTTTTTGCACAAGCAAGAAGTGCAAGGTCAATCACAGGCTCAATCATAATAACGCTACTATAAGCGACACAAAATGAGAATACAGAAGCCACATTCTCGGAACTAAATCCTTGTCCATAAAATGCCCAAAATGCTACCCATGTAATAATGCCTCCCTGATAACTGACCGACAAACCCAAAGCCTGCGCATAGCTAATATCTTTATAGGCGGTATTCTCAGGAATAAGTTTTTTCGCTAAAAGACTCATGGCGAAAAGTGGCATTATTAATGTAGTGACGTTAAGCCAATACATAGGAAGGTCTTGTGGTGCAAAGAATAAGCCTTGTATGAGCAACCCAGCACTTAATCCAACAGCCGCCGGAGCCGCACCAAATAATAAAAATAAGCTGGAGCCAAGAATAAAATGAACTTCAGAAATGCCAACAGAATGGTGCGGTAACACTTCAAAAAAACCTAATACCATCAGAGAGGTTAAGAGACTTTTAACGCCCAACGATAAAAAACCACTGCCTGTTACATCCGTAAAAATAGACTTGGCGATGAGACCAAATGATACGATAGCCGTGCTATAACTGAGCGCGATCTTAGCGCCTTGAATAATTTCCGGTTCAATATGCATAAATCACTCTCTACTAGTTTAATTCTGATATAAACGTTTAAAAAGCGAATTTTACTTATTCGTAAAGGTTCTAACAGTGACAAAATGTCGCACAAGGCCTTTTCATCTTAATTTCAGGCAGAACTTGTTGCTATGAAATATACTAATTTTTTAGTGACATCAATCAGGTGTAAACTCAAATTGTTAATAATAACTGAGATTGCATATTAGTCATTTTCAAAGAAGGCATTTCCTTTGAGAACGCTTGGATCAACTGCTTGTTGTTTCTAGTTTAGGCGAATCCAAGATGATTTTCTAACCTGCAGATAGATGGGACTTATAAAAATGTGTTACTACTTACCCGGTTCTACCCTTAATATTTTCCAGTCTTCGACCTCTTTTTTGTAAAAGCCACTTTCTGTTAGAAAACGCTTAACCGTCCCTTTTTTTCTAAGTGCTATCAATCCTATTTGCAAAGCGGTATAGATCTGTTTACCAAGCTTATGTTTTTTCGAAACAATAAAACTTCTCACACCATTTAAGGCTATTTTCACACCAGGCACCGGTATTAAACGCCTGTCACCAGAAAACTCATAGGCCATACCAGGTAAATTTGTAAACTCCTGTATAGTAAAGTCAACACCCCAAAATAGAACCTGGTTGAACATAAATTCTTTTTTGGGTGCTGAGTGTAGCGATTTCAAACCTATTCTACTTAGTGTATCCCACCCTACTTGCCAATTAGGCGAATGTGTTGCCGAAAATGACTTTAAGTCTTCAATACTACTCACTTTAAGCATCTCTTTATTTGAATCTAAGGTATAAATACCTTTTACAAAGCTTCCATTAGGTATGATTGCGGTGCTTATAAAAAAAAAGTCGCTAAACTCAGGCTGCACCCATATATCCTGATGCATTATTGCAACATGACCTGCTTTGGTCATAGCAATTTCTCGAGCTGCGTTGGGGGCAGAAACCATTTCTAACTTTACAGGGAAACCACCTAAATTCAGTGCTTGCATAATAATGACCATGCAGGCTACATTTCGATTAGAGAAGTCTGAGTCTAGGCTTGTTATTTCAAGTACGTTTTTATTTTTTTCTTTTAAAAAGCTGGTATATGCCGTTATATTTCTTTGGATTACTGACATAGGTAAATCGAATGTCGCGTAAGTTTTCACTGAAAACATAAAAAAAACAATTAAGCTAATAACTTTAATGTATTTTTGCACTATGGGCCTCCAGCTAGTAATTTAGAAGCAATTTAATTATAGTTCAAAATTTATTATCTGCGACGTTGAAACACTTTTGTGATCCCCACTCATAATCATGCTCGGCATCAAACTTTATTGAAACTACTTGTTCAATTTATCGATAAGTCGACTCAATCATTTACTTGATATATGGTTTATAAAGTGGCCAAATCACGAAATCTTTTACAACAAATTAAAGGCCATATTGCGTAGCTTGCTCAATTAAAGCATTCAACTTGCCTTCCATTCACAGGCCATCTAACAAAGCTGTTAGCTAGAACCAGACACTCATTATTTCTCACTCATTAGATTAATAACGACTATACAGTATCGTTTATTCCCACTAGATGTGAGCTATACTTTGTACAATTGCTAAAGTCCACTATATCGATCATTAACCACACAAGGTGTATGTATAAGGTGTGAGTCATGAAAGTATTATTTTTCTTTATAATGTTGTATTTACCGACGTTAACATTCTGTGATGAAGTATTAATGGCTTTTGGGGAGTCCATTCCTCCTTTTTCTTTCCCTGAGTCAAACTCAGGTATTGAAATTGAAGTGATTAGTGAATCTCTTGCCTTTCGTGGCTATACCCTCAAACCTGTTTATTATCCTTTAGCTCGCGTACCTCTGGCATTCAAACAAAAACAAGTTGATGCCGCTATGACCGACTTAGGACACGACATGCGTGCAGTTAATGCTTATTACGCCAATTCTGCTGTCGTTTATGACAACGTTCTCATTACCCTCAAAAAGAGTAATTTGACCATCACGAAGCCTGAGGACCTCTGGGGGTTGTCGGTGATCTCATTTCAAGGGGCCAAAAAACGTTATCCTGTTTGGCTTGCACCTGTAGATCAAGCCCAAAAGTACTTTGAGCAGAATAATCAGTTATTGCAGGTCTTAACACTTGATAGAGGGCGTTATGACGTTGTTCTCAGTGACATTAGCATTTACAAATACTATGCCCTTCAAGCAGAACGAAAGTCAGGCAAAAAACTTAATCAAATTAAGATGCATCGTTTTGTTAACCTTAACCCTGACGATTACCGCCCCGTTTTCTGGGATGAACAAATACGTGATGATTTTAATGAAGGGTTAACATATTTGAAAGTTACTGGTCGTTTCCAAGCTATTTATGACAAATACATAACAGCTAACGGAGATTAGCGTTAATAGCTAATTCTCTATCACTATGATTCATATAACTTCCCTAAAGCCTTTTAACAAACCCCGCGTTTGACTAGTCTGAAATAGCATAGATTTCACTGTATTCAGGCGGGATTAGAATATCACTAAAAAAACCACTGAACCCAAGTATCATAATAAATGAAGTAGACACGCCAATTGCTATAATCAAAAAGGTTAAATTAGCTCTGTGTATGTTACTGAGCTTGTTTCGGCTCAACCAATTGAAAGCCGATGCAAGATGAACAAATAATGCCACGACTGCTAAGAAATAATAAGGAAAAAAATAGACATAAAATGGTCTAATATGAAGACCAGAAATGCCGAAATAAATATTTGTATCTATACCGACAACACCCCTTCCAAATAATACTGCACCAATATGATTTAGTAAAAAATAGGCTAGATACAAGCCAGAAATTGCTTGCGCTTTTTCAAGAAAACCTTTGCGTTGCCCTCTTCTATTCCAAACAAAATAAATACCGCTACTAACCTGAAACATTGCACATAGCAATAGAACACATTCCACGATTATGTTTCGATAAACACCTCGAAATAAATTCATTACATCAATGTGTTGTTGAACACTGCTTAAAATAAACAGATGGTTGATAAGGTGGAATACAATGAAAACGCCTAAAATTAAGGCCGATACCCGATGTATTTTATGTAACATCAACTCACTCCTATTAAATGCCAAACAACCGTAAGAATTTGTACTGTTTCCCCTTTCTTTTTCGTACTAGAAACAGTTAATCAGTGAAGAAGATTATGAAGTAGATGAGCGTGTGCAATCTATGATGAAGCGCGCCAACTTTGAGGACAAATCACGACAAGTGAGAAGAGCTAGATATACTGTTTAGTTAAAGAGTGAGCGAAAGTCGGTATTCCGTGGGCGTTTGGCCTGTCCATCGCTTAAAGGATTTTCGATAAATGCTAGGGTCAGAAAATCCGAGTAAATAAGCCTGTTCGTCAATGCTTATACGATTTAGTTTTATTTGTTGAACAGAAAACTCAGTACGAACTTCATCGAGTAAGCTTTGGAATCGATCCCCTTTTGCCTTCAGTCTACGCTGTAAAGTACGTGAACTAATTGACAAACGTCGAGCAACTCTTGTGATATCAACCTTATTGCCATCAATGCATTTCAGTATTTCAAGTCGTACTTGATTTGAAAATAGATTGCATTCGCCAATCTTTTTAATAATAGAAGCAGATTGTTGTTCTAGCATTTGGTACAAATAAGGGTTGGCCGTTAGCAAGGGTTTTTCGAGCCAATGACTGGACAATATCACTTGATCTTTTTCTTGAGAAAATAAAACAGTGCAAGCAAAAGCTTTCACGTATTCTTCAATATTCTCAGGGGCTGGTCTTTTAAGCTCAACACGCAAAAGTGGTTCAGTTTCACCGGTCAATAACCGAATACAATTCATTAATGCAACAAAAAACGAGTCAACCAAAGCGCAGTCTACCTTCCCGCTCATTCCAGAGTGAATCCACAAGCGAGCCGTCAACCAACAGTTTGGCCCTGAAGAATTTTGTTGCTCTTCTATATCAAACCTTAAACCATCACCAAATGCTTGTTGATAGCGCTCATAACTCTTCAGAGCCTCCAAACCATTAGAAGCCGTAGTCAATAAGTGTCCGACAATACCCAGTGTAAAAGGTTGATATTTTAATCCATGCACCAAACCAAAATTTTCTCCCTCCCATATGCCTTGGGCAGCTTTATAACAGGCTGACGCATACTGACAACTCAAGCGTAGCTCACTATCTTCCAGATTGAACTCATCCAAGCCGACTTCTTTTTTTAACGCTACCAGATCAATTCCCATCTGCTGGAGTGCATTCAATATGGAATTTATCCCACCACTAGAAATAGTAGGTGACATTGAACTGAACGGCATAATATATAAACTCCAGATGAGATATTAGAAACTATTAATCATGATTTTATAGACAAGTTTGATCCAATCAAGAATATATGAGTAGTATTTTTGATCACTACGTAGAATACCTTACGGTCACACTCACCTGAAGGTGTTGAGCAGCTGAATGCTCTTGCAGCACTACACGTGCTGACCCGCATGTATATTCATAATCATAGGCATAAGGGCTTCATAGCATTGTCATATTTAGCCATGTCAGAATAAATATTAGTTAGGGTTTTCTCTAACAAACGTAGCTATTAACAATTCAATCCTTTTCCTTTAACCTCGATAATTCAGAATTCGTGTATTTGGGGTTCACTAATTAAACATTTCATGTCTATAGCCAGAGGGGGTTAAACCTGTCCAGGCTTTGAACTTTCTCTGAAACGCCCTGACCTCACTAAATCCGAGTTTCTCAGCTACCCGTGCTACTGTAGTGTCGAGATCAGATAAATACTCGATAGCGAGTTGTAATCTCAACTCGTCGATCATTTCTTGCCAACTTGTTTCAGCCTCTTCAAGTCTTCGATCAAGTGTTCTGACTGATATCTGAAGTCGCTTGGCGACGGTTTCTCTCCTTGGCGCACTGGACTGCATTAACTCAGCTGCATGCCACTTTATTTTTTCCACGGCTGTCAGCCGTTTATTAATATTCTCAAGCTGATCTTGAGCCTGCTTCTCAGCTAAGCGAAGCATTTCCTCACCATGACCTAGTATCGGAAAATGATGCATATTTTCACTGAGCATCATTCTCGACTCACCAGTTGACCAAGAAACTGGGCATCGTACAACGGACTCAAAATGCTGGCGACTTGGACCTGAATAAGGTGGATGCTCCAACCAAATAGTCTCAGGAGATAGGTCTTGGCGTGCAGTTATCAATCGAAGCAGGCTGCAAAACATAGTCATCACACACTCAGAGACATGGCGCCGTACAACAAGATTTTGATGAGTCATCTTTATCGATAACTGATACTGTTTACCATCAAATGAATATTCGACTTCGCCACTATTTCCAGTTGCGAGACCTTGGAAACGAGCTAAGTATTTAAGCGCTTCACCTAGCGAGGGCGAACTGAGCGCAAGCGACATTAATACCCCATACAAAGGTGGCATGATTTGTTGGCCTATGTCGACACCAAAACTATTGTTTTTATTTGCGAGTATGAGCTGTAAGAGCACTGTCTCGTAGTTAGGCCCTGATACCCGAGCACTAGGCGTCAGAGACTCCTGACTCAGCCCTGCTTGTTCAATCACACCATCTATAGCAATTCCAAGGGATCTTGCGCCATATACAAATTGAGATAGCGCAATGCCTGTCACATAATGGTCATTATTTGTCATAAGTTTACGCGGCCTAATATTCCACTATTTATTTTCACTATGGTCACGTAAAAAGTAATGGGTAGCAAGTTACGTAGGCCAGCCAAACGTTAATATTTTCTATATCACAGTAATTAATATTTTGATAACAAGCAGAAATTGAAAGCAAATGGCAAGATTTGCCGCATGCCTGTCCTTTTAAGCCGCCGAATAGCGATGAAATCATTGCTAACATGTCTTTGATAATGCGATCTGGCATTTAGTCGTCTAACTTAAACATAACAAATATAGGACTTATGAGTATGAGCGTAGGATTGAATCTATTCTTTATCAGTTTATTCTCAGTAATTGTTTTTACTGAATTTGACACCCTAGCTAACTTATTGCTTTTAAATAGTATCTTACAAGTCACGCTATTCATTTTGGTTGCATGTATTCCTTTCTTACGAACAAAGCGTGTGTCCTATGTCGATATCGCCTGGCCTTTCGGCGTTGCGCTTATAGGTGTACAAATTTTATTGATGGGTGACGCTGATTTCATTCGAAAGCTGATTGTGGGTAGTGTTTATATATTTATTGGTTTACGAATGGGCGTTGGTGCCTTAGTGATGGCAAAAGCAACAGGGGTAATTTATAAGACCGAGTTCCCTCGTTATAACTACCGTCGCATGATACTTGAGCAATCAGGAAGTAAGTATGTCAATTCACACCTGCTGGCCGAAATTATGGCTCAGGGCTTTGCTAATATCACCGTGTTGGCTTTACCCGGCTTTCTTCTAGCAACGAATAGCAGTCACTCAATTTCAAGCATGGAAGTTATGGGTATTTGCATATGGGTAGTAGCTTATATTTTGGAGTCGATGGCTGACGCTCAAAAATTGCTATTTATTTCAAAACACAAACATGGTGTATGTAACATTGGATTATGGAAATATAGCCGACACCCCAACTATTTTGCAGAATGGTTAGTTTGGACCGGACTCGTCATCGCAGCTTTTCCCTCATGGCTCGCAATGATGAATAGTGAATCGTTTCTTATATGGATTAGTTTAGGCGTTGGTATGGCGTGCGCGTCTCTCATGATGTATATCACTTTGGTACACCTGACCGGCGCCACTCCAGCTGAATATTATTCCGTGAGAAAGAGAAAGGAATATAAGGCCTATCAAGAAAAAACAAATATGTTTTTCCCATGGTTTCCACGCTAGAACTATTTGTTGCGGATCAGCTAAAAGCCACGGTTCATGGTGTATGATCTGAAGAAAACAATTTATAGGTGGCCTAATTTGTCAGGCCACCCAACATTGCTGGCAACATAAATTCTATTTCGCCATGATAACTCGATCTCCAGTACCCGTCTGTATTGCCATGATCGCATCTCTTGTTGAATCTCCGACATAAAGAAGATTGCTAGCAGGGTCTAATGCCAAGCTAACAGGTGACAGGAGACTTACACCTGCGCCAGTCAATTCATCTGACACAGTGGTTCGATTGCCGGTAGACACATCAACCGCGACGATTCCTACCGAGTCCAATACCAGAAACCGCGAATTACTACTATCCAATGAGATTTTTCGTAAATAAGTAAAGTCGTCTCCGGAACCTGTCGTCGCGTCGGAGATAATTGAACGATCTCCCGAAGTAAGGTCTATAGCCACCACGGCATTAAGCGTTCTATCAACTCCCACAACACGGTTATTAGCTGTATCGATAATCATGTGCGAAGGTTGGACCTCAAGCCCTGAACCTATCGAGGAACTGGATTTGGAAAAATCAGACCGATTCCCTGTCGTCAGATCTACTGCGATAATAGTCTTAAACTGTAGGGCAGAAACCAATACACGATTATTATCACTATCGAGCACCAAGCTGGTCGCTTTTGGGTAACCTCCGGTAGTACTAAAGCTAGTGCCTGTACCTTTTTTTGGTACGTCATCGCGCTCCTCTGAATTAGTAATAAGGGTTCTATCACCCGTGGTAAGGTCAACTGAAAAAATAGCTCGGTTCCGGTAGTCTTCTAGCACAAACACTCGGTTATTGGCCGAATCAAGAGACAGATCTTTAATTTGAGTAAAATATGGCCCCTCACCACTCAGTTGAACGCGCTCACTTGTGGATAAATCTACATGGTATAATTTGTCATTGATAAGTCCGTAGCTCCCTACGTCAGCAATAATTAGTTGTTTGTTTTTACTATCGACTACAACACTACTAGGGCCTTTAAGAAAAGTGCCTGAACCAACACCGTTCCCTGAAATCATTGTTTGCGCCCCTCGCCCATTTTGGAATAGATTGTCATGTTCAACTGCGACGACAGCATCCAGTGTTGAATCAACCACAAGGAATCTATCGTTGGATGTATCTGCAGTTACATCAACTGGCGTACCCCAGGTGATAGCGCGAGTAGCAGGAAAACTAGAATGAATAAAACTTTCCCGATTGCCAGTAGCAGTATTGACTTCCAAAAGTTCTTGAGCAACGATTAAATTTCCAAAATAATCTGTCATGTTCGCTACATTTGGCATACTGAGCCCAAATCCAGCATTGTTTGTTGACACGGTAGTCAAACTTCCATTGCTCAAATTAACTCGCTGAATCAAGCCATCCTGACCTGATAGATTTGATAGGTACAAGGTATTGTTCGTATACAAAATACCCGTAGGTCTTATAAAACTACTATAAAGACCCGTTACCAACAATGATCGATTTCCAGTGGTAATATCGACTTCGATAATCGAATTATATGTCAATACAAACAAACGATTATTAACCGTATCTATGGTTAAATCTCGACAGATTGATAGCGCTTGGCCTGTACCGTGACTTGCATTTGATAAAATCGTCCGGTTTCCAGTCGTCAAATCAACATCAATAATGGCAGCACTTTCAACCACGTATGCATGGCTAGTGCTCTCGTCGATATCAAGCCCTTGAGGAGAAACAAAAGGGTCTCCGTTACCGCGAACAGCGCCTGATGAAACAATGCTCTTATCACCGAGCGTAGAGCCTGTTGTCAGGTCTACGGCTACCAATGCCCGCAAACTTCTGTCAAGTACTAATGTTCTATTGTTCGTGCGATCAAGCACCATTGCGACGGGGTCAACCAAACTAATTGGAACCGATTCAATAACTGCCTCTGCGGCATTATTATCAGTATTGGCCAAGCTATCCGAAGTACTCACCTGAAAGTTATTAGACCCAGACACTAAAGGCATTGATATTGTCCAGGTCTTATAGTCATCACTGGTGGTGACATCGAATCCATTTACCTGCACCGAAGTGACGACATTAATATCCGAAGTAGTACCTTGAATGGTGATACTACTCTCAGCTTCAATCATTGATACAGCAGGTGGAAAGGTAATCAATGCGACGGGAGCCGTGACATCATCCGAAGTGGTAATTACACTACTGTAGACAGTTGAAATATTCGCAGAGGCGTCTTCAACAACTAAATAAAGCGTATAACTTGTCAGGAGTGATAAACCAGACATTGCAGCAGTGTTTGCGCCAAAATTCGCGACTGAATTTCCAGCGCCTGCAACTACGCCACCATTACCACTACCATTTTTCACTTGTGTCTGAGAAGGTGTACTGCCTCCTTGTTGAGCAAGATAATACCCCGTACCCGCCTCGTCCGATGTAAATTGAAAGTTTGCGGTCGTATCTAAAGAACTTGCACTTACTCCGCTAAGTATCGGCGCTACGTCATCGACTAACGTCATAACCTGCGCAGTGCCAACTGCCGACTGATTTCCTGCAGCATCTTCAACTAAGAAATAAAGGGTGTAAGCTGTATTGGCAGCTAATTCTATAATGTTAGATGTATTAAAACCTACACTAGCAGGTTTGTTGCCAATACCAACAACGACTCCTCCACCACCACTTCCATTTTTAACTTGCGATGCTGAAGGGGCGCTACCTCCATTTTGAGCCAGATAGAAAATAGTACCTGATTCATCAGAGTTAAATTGTAACTCGGCTGAAAATACTGTTGCACTGACATTAACACCACTCAGTAAAGGGGCGGTTGTGTCCAGTGTGGTAAACGCTTCACTTTCAATTGTCGATGGATTGGCTGCCGCATCTTCTGTCACGAGGTAAACCGTATAACTGGTACTTTCGTTGAGCCCGGATAAGTTAATAATATTAGATCCGACTGAAGTAACCAATGACCCTGAATCAGGAACTATCCCCCCATTCCCAACAGCCGATTTTAGCTGACCTACTGATGGAGAATTCCCTCCTTCCTGTACGAGATAATATGACACGCCTATCTCATTTGAGTAAAACGTAAACGCCATCGTTGTGCCCGTTATAGTATAAGTATTCGTGTAGATGTCGATGATGGGCGCTGTAATATCAGATACTGGAAGTGTTATAACAGCAACACTTACCACTGAAGATTGATTACCTGCAGCATCTTCAACCATGAGATAGAGCAAATATGATGAATCCTCCTCTAGACCTGTCAGGTTAGCATTATTAAGATTACCATTTGTCGCTGCTAAACTTGCTGCCCCATAAACTGTACCACCATTTCCACTACCACTTTTAACCTGTGAGGCAGTTGGTACGCTGCCTCCTGCTTGCACAAGATAATAGGCGCTACCGGCTTCATTAGAAGTAAACTGTAAAGAGGCTGTTGTAACATCGGGTGTCACAGATAGGGAACTCAGAATGGGCGCACTTGTATCAACAGCTACAGTAGTCGTCACTGACGTGCTTACGACAGATGACAAATTACCAGCTGCATCTTCTACGGTGACATAAAGCGTATAGGCTGTAGCCTCCATAAGATCTGCTAGGCTTGCATTATTGGCATCAAGAATTGCCGTTATACTCCCTGCTTCATCGACCCGACCACTATTACCGCTGCCATTTTTAACCTGCAAAGCTGTTGGCTCGCTACCTCCTGCCTGTGCAATAAAATAAGCTGTTCCTGCCTCGTCTGAATTGAATTGGAAATTTGCTGATGTTTCTGCGGGTGTTGCACTTAAAAGGCTCAGTGTTGGCGCCGTTGTATCAACATTTACAGACTCCCCAACTGCAGCTACAAGCGTTGAAGCCATATTGCCACTAATAAATGCTGAAGTGTTGGTATTGGTCAAAAGTGCGTTTATCGCTACAGAAAAAGTGTTCTCATCGAGGCCGTTGACATTGTCAGACATATAACTCGCCAAGGACTCACTATTTGGTATATTGCCAGCAAGTAATTGCTGTTGAGTAATTGCGGCTAAAACTGCACCGTAACGATCACTGTCACTAGTACCGGTTATGTCCGTCATGGGCGTTGGAGAGACTTCAGTCAAATTAATAGCCTCAAGACCGTATTCGTCTGCGACCGTTTGTATAAAAGAATTAACTGTAGACAAATCCAGACTGCCAACAGCCCCCGCTTCTGCACGCTGAAAGGCAATTTCAGTCAGGGGTGTCGCGACTACATTTAATGATCCAGAAGCTGAATTTATAATGACCCCTGAACGGATAACAAGGTTCGAATCTAATGTAACCAGAGTGCCTGTAGCTTCGTCAGTATAGCTTCCCCCCGAAAATACGGCATAAACTGGGCCGTTATAGCTAACAGATTCAAAAGAAGCGCTTCCATTAACTGTCGTGATCGGGCCCGCTACAATGTTATTATCGGCATCACGTAATGTTGCCGTAGCACCAGTTACTGGTCCTTTACTGTAAGTAGCATTGACAGTAGCACCACCTTGAGAATCAATATTATTATCACCACTTCCACCACTACTGCAGCCAACGAAAACTAGTGGTAATAGCAGAATAATAAATGCTAATTTCAAAACTTTAGAATAACCCGTATACCTATTGTTAATGTTACGCATAATATACTCCTGTTTTTTATTTCTGCTCTTCCTGGCTGACTAAACAAAAACTAATATTTTTTATAGTATTTATTAGTTACTGCAGATGCTATTTTCATTGTTACCACCCACAAATTTCTTTCCATTGGGTGGTAGAAACATTTTTTTAATTCTATCAGGAATACATTTTTAGACGTGTCATCAGAAATGATGACACGTCTGCTGTTGTAGATTGTGGAGTCGATCCTGTTCTTCATCCATGTTCTGGGTTATCTTGAGTAAAATCTAAAAGGAATAATAAAAAAGGCACTCTAATGGAGATAAGCAATATCAGTTGTTTATTGGTTGAAGATGACCCTCTAATCAGTTCATACATCAGTAATTTACTAAGTGAACAAAATTGGGTTGAGCGCGTTATTCATGTTGCAACTTTAAATGAAATGAATCTTGCTTTAGAGTCCCGTTTTTTTGACCTGATATTACTGGATATTATTCTGTCTGACGGTTCCAGCATCGAACATATCCCCTCTTACAAGGCAAAACAACCTCAGTCTAAAATCCTAATTTTTACTCAACATGAGGATGAAGAAGTAGTTTTGACCGCATTCACAAATGGCGCGGATGGGTATTTGGTTAAGTCGACACAGGAAGAAGAACTTCTCTCAATGATTCGGTCGCAGATATCTGGGGGTACGCCAATGAGCCCTTCAATTGCAGGTTACCTGCTCAAAAAAATTCGCCGAACACCAAGCTCTAAAAATCCTCTGAGCGAGCGGGAATACCAAGTTCTAAAATTATTAACCAAAGGCTGTTCTTACGATGAAATTGCAGAACTAATGAGCGTAAAAAAAACAACCATTGCAACTTACATTCGTCGAATTTATGAGAAATTAGGCGTAAAAAATAGGACAGAAGCCATATTTGAAGCCAGCCACTCCGGCTGGCTTAGTTTGGGTGAATAGCATTATGAGCCAGAGGCTGACTGATGACAGTGAAATAGACACTCGACTTTCTTCTCTGAGCCCTTTTACAATTACAGTATTTCTCTTCATCGCTTTCATAATATCGGTATGTATTATTTATATTGCCGTTCAGCCCTTGAAATTTCCAGGTATAAATATAAATTCAGCAAATTATGCACCCGGCTATACACTGCCCCCCCCTACAAACGAAATTGAATCCCCTCTGTTTTCCACCATCAGTTTGCCCTTTTCTCCAGACACTAATCAAACCACGGCCCAAACAAGTACTTATTATTTACAGTTTCAGAAGCCCGCATTTATTGAGCCTGTTATTGTCTTTCACTCAATTCAAGACTCTGCAAAAATTTGGCTTAATGACGTGCTCATTAACGAGATTGGTGAAGTTGATATTCAGCCCACACACATTCCGCCAAGAAATCGGCATCTACCTAGATTAATCAGGTTACCGCCTGAACTTCTTAAAGATAAAAATAGACTACAACTGCATGTGCGTTCGAAATGGGAAGCAGCTCTAGGAACCGTCACAGTTGCTGAATATAAGGAAATTAAAGCAGACCTTACTTGGCATCAATTTTGGCGAGTGAATTTTCTCTGGGTGGGAATATCCTTTGCTGTGCCTATGGCATTATTCTTTTTATCTGTTTGGTTTTTCCATCGCCAATCATCAGAGTATTTATGGTTGGGTATTGTTATGGCTGTGTGGCCATTCAACACTTTCCCAATGACCTTTATTAATACGTCTCTCAATGAAAAGGTCACGACTTTATTGCAAGAGCCCAGCAATTTACTCTATGCAACCGCTCTGGTCTGTTTTACCTTTGTATATCGTGGCACCTATGAATGGGCGATTCGCTATATTTGGAAAATAACCGCCACTATTTATTTGTTATTTTCCCTCTATATTTTGCTGCCCGGTCTTCAACTGCCGGCAGGTCTTGGTCTAGCCGTTCTGTACGGGTGGATAGCTTGCGTAAGTTTATTTTCTTCATGGGTAATACTTGCCAATGTGTATGAACGAAGGAATATTCGCTCATTGTTAATGGCCATGTCAGGAATAGTTGTAGAGACAATTGCGATCTGGGATATTTTACCGCTCTTGGGTATTGTAGACGGAAACCCCCTTACCTATATCGTGCAATGGGGAGTCATCACTGTTTTGATCTGTTACAGCAGTGTAATGAGTTTTGAGCTAGCTCTGGCTTTAAAAAAATCAGATCAATACAACAACGAACTAACCAGAGAAGTCGGCGAACAAACGGATCGACTCAAAAAACAATATAATGAAATTATCTATCTAGAAAAACAGCAAGTTATGTCGGATGAACGCTCCCGCTTAATTTCAGATATGCACGATGGAACTAGCGGCCAAATTGTATCTATTATAGCAGGACTAAAATCTGGCAAGCTTTCAAATGAGCAAAGCATTCAACAACTTCAATATTGCCTACAAGATTTACGGCTCATTCTTGACTCAATGAATGCCCAAGCAACCGATGACCTTGCTAGTGCGTTGGCACTATTTAGACAACGTGTTGACCCTCTTTTAGTGGGAGCAGGATTAAAAACACATTGGAAAACAGCTAGTATTTCTGATGAAATTCGGTGTAGCCCAAGCGTATTGCTTAATATATTCCGTGTTATGCAAGAAGCATTAACAAACATCATCAAACACGCATATGCCACCGAAGTAAAAGTATATGCAGAGGAAGTAGATGAACGAATTTCATTGCTCGTTATTGATAATGGCATTGGACTTCAAAACGATGATATTCACACTGCAGGGTATGGATACGCGTCCATGCAAAAGCGAGCATTTGAAATTGGCGGAAAACTGTCGCTACAAAACCATGCATCTGGCGTAGAAGTACGCCTCCTACTCAACAAGGTTTAATTTCTTTCCACGTCAACTCATGTACTAAATCACAGTTTAGAACCCAGTCTTTTCTTAACCAATTTATGCAATTCACTTTAATTCAATAAGTAGTTTGAATGTCACCTTTTTCATAGAAATAGTTGCTAAACAAAACAAAGAGAACTATTAGTAATAGAGAGCAGTAAATGAGGAGTTGTATATGAATCAAATTACCTGCGCTCATATCAAATATCCGGAAATTAGTCCCCCGCCTCTGAAGTTACAACTCAGAGAAATTTTCTCCGGAATATATCTTTCAGACTTACTGAAATGGGCATCTATCCCCAGCCCTGAAACAATTAACCCAAAAACAGTACTCATCATCCCAGGTTTTGGTGGCGGTGATTTATCTGTTCTACCCTTAAAAAAATTCCTACGCAAGCAAGGGCACTATGCCTATAGCTGGGGCTTAGGTTTAAATCACAGCAAAATAGATAACTTCATAAAGCCATTACTTAAACGTATCGACTCACTTCATAAAAAGCATGGTAGGGGTATATCGCTTGTTGGCTGGAGCCTTGGCGGTATATTCGCCAGAGAACTCGCCCGTCACAGGCCTAAGCATGTTTCCAACGTTGTTACCATGGGTTCACCCGTCATTGTTGGCCCCAGAATTACTGCACTACATAAGTTATCTGGTTTATTCGGATGGGATTCAAAGCAGATTGAACAGGATATGATTGAACGCTACACCACACCAATCCAACAACCTATTACGGCAATTTATTCAAAAAAGGATGGAATTGTTTCATGGCAGGGGTGTATTGATCACTGGTCACCAAGTGTGCAACACCATGAAGTTTCCGCTTCACATATTGGTATGGGTTTCAGCAAGGAAGTGTATCAAGTTATTAACTATTCCCTTGCTCGGTAAAGCAGAGAAGTCAGATACTAATATTCCGTTCAGGCTTGGGTAGTTAATTATTATTCTGGCTTTAAAGTAAGAGTATGACATTTGATAAACTCGCTAACGCGATTTCTCAAATATCACTAATTATTAAACTTAACATTGGCTTCGCCATTAGTTTGTCGACTATTTGTTTCCTGCTAAACTAATCAAAATTACTTTTGATTCTTGGAGTTTTAATGATCGGGGAACATAATTACAACCATTACAACGTCAACAAGCAGCTTGTACGTGAAAAAGTATCAGTACACGATCTTCTGGTGGGTATGTATGTAGTGGAGCTTGACTGCCCCTGGATTGACACTCCTTTTCTATTCCAAGGCTTTCTAATCAGCAGCGAAGATGAAATTGATCAACTGCATGAATATTGTGATTTTGTTTACATTGATGTCACCCAAACACACGTGACTTATCGTGAAAAACGAAAAAAACGCACTGAAATAAAAAATAGACGAATTTATAAAGTCCCGGTAGAACGTGAGCTTGCCGTTGCGGTTTCACATTATGATCATGCAAAAAAGACGGTAGATAATGCGCTGAGCGCCCTTCGTTTATCTCAAGATATTAACACTCAAGAAGTTAAAACGGCCGTAAAGAGCTGTGTAAAAAGTGTACTTAAAAACCCCAACGCCATGCTATGGCTAACTCAAATAAAAGATAAAGATGACTATACTGCTGAACATAGTTTGCGAGTGTCAATTATCTCCATCGCATTGGGGCGAGAATTAGAGTTAATGGAAAAGGAGCTTGAAGACTTAGGTGTAGCAGCCATGCTCCACGACGTCGGTAAGATCAACATCCCGATAGATGTGCTAAACAAAGAGGGCTCGCTAAATAAAGAAGAGTATGACTTGATAAAGACCCATGCCACCCACGGGCGCAAACTGTTAATGTCAAAATCTGATGTCCCGCCTATTGCAGTTGATGTTGCCTATAATCATCATGAACATTTGAATGGTAAAGGATACCCCAGAGGGGTAACTGCAGAGTCCATCCCATTTTTTGCGAAAATCGTCAGTGTCGTTGATGCCTTCGATGCTATAACGAGTGACAGAGTATATAGTGATGGACGCTCAACACTTGAAGGCTTGCGTATTCTTTACGATTGCAGAGGCCAGCAATTTGACGAAGAAATCGTACGTACTTTTATTAGATTAGTTGGAATTTATCCTCCTGGGCATATTGTTGAGTTAACCAATGGTGAAGCTGGCATTATTTTATCCTGCCAGCGAAATAATAAGTTACGCCCAAAAGTGATCGTTGTACGTGATAAAGAGAAGAAATCATGCGCCGAACGAATTATCGACTTAAGCAGAGATCAAAAAGACAATAATGGTAAACCATTACGGGTCAAAGAAATCTATTCGGATGGTGAATTTGGTATTAAATTGCAGGAATATAAAGCTCAAGGGTTAAAGTTTGGCTTAGTTACTGGTTAATCCTCACATCCAAAAACATGAGCAAGTTAACCCGGACATAGCGCTTACTTCTCACATACGAAATCACGGTTCAACGAACTGCCTTTCTGCTCGATGATTTATTTAATATGGGCCTTCTGAAGTGGGGGCTGATATAAATGTCTAAGTTCAAGCTTAAATTCATCAATATAAAGCGCTCCACCTTTGCTTCACTGACTTTCTTAGTGAACTAACCTTAACACTCACTCAATTGTTAGATATTAGACTTCAATAGTTCAATCTGGCTTGATAGAAAACTCTCTTCACAGGCTCCCTGATACTCTAACCAGTGAAGCGTGTTGCCAACTAAAACAACACTACCCGATACTACAAAAGAAACTGCAGGTACTCCAACAGCCAGCAATAATAAGCATGCGCCTGCTTCTATATCATTACCACAATCATTTGCTTGAATGGTGCTTATGGATAAAGTCAGTTCTTTTGTATAAGTATCACAGACGACTGATACACTCTGCTCTTCCTTTATCTTTGGGATAAATACACAAGAGGCAATAGCAAAAAACGTTGTGGCAAGTGGAATAAAAGATTTTAACATCACTTGAAAACTTAACACCTTGATAATTTATTATTGAACTGATTTATATGCATTTTATAAACTTTCACTAGCAAATATTATTTTAGAAAACTGTAAGCATTTAAATAATGCCAAGGATATTCAAACCAGTAAAGCCCAAAGCAACAAACCTTTTATAGCTGATCATAGATACTTATAAATCTCTTGGTGCGAACATAATAATTGCCATACCAACTAGTGCAACTAGAGTACCTACAACATCCCACGTAGTCGGTTTAACGCCATCAACACCCCAAAGCCATAATATTGCTACAAAAATGTATACGCCTCCATATGCAGCATAAACACGTCCAGCGGCTGTTGGATGGAGAGACAGCAGCCAAGCGAATAATGTAAGACTTAGAGCAGCTGGAATTAGAAGCAAACTACTCTTGTCTTGTTTGAGCCAAAGATAAGGTAAATAACACCCAACAATTTCAGCGATGGCTGTAATAACAAAAAGTGCGATAGTTTTTAATTCAAACATGAGGGCTTTATATTTCGAAAATTAATATTCGACCAATGCGTGTTCACTTAATACTCCCAATTTGAAAGAGCCCTTACCTACACGATATGAAACAGACTGATGGTTATATACAAAATAAAAATGCGTTTAGCACGCTGCCACTTTGGGTGATCATGCTATTGTATTTTTCTTTCAAAGGGCTCGTATTTAAATTTTTATGCCTTACTCTGATGAAAACACAACAATCCATCTTTGAGCAGCCCTAATCATGACATTATTTCCTACTAAGTATTCGGTTGTTATATTCAGGGTCAAATGCAGTCACTTTCAACGAATTTTTTAGTATATTGGTAACACCTTCTATATCGTGCTCATCAATATATACAATGCTTCCGTCAATTAACTGGGCCTGTAATTTACGAGATTGATTCTCTTTAAGCCATTCCATGAATATCAATACGAGACTTTCAATCTGGGTTTCACTATCATTCTTTACGATTTCTATGGATTCGTCCATAGCAACAACAAACTTTCGTGTTACAGGCACCTTTCGAAAACCTATATCTCGCAGTTTTAGTAAAGTAATAAGCGTATTCTCAGGGTCAAAAAGTGCTAGTTCAAATAGCGAGTTTTTATTCATAGATATGGCCCATAACAATATAACTGAAAGAAGTAACGCTTAGAGCAAAGCAAACACAGTGGGGCACGTAGCTTTGTTACTATGTGCTTGTGCTTTATAGGTGCCTGACCTCTATCTTTCTGGCAATTCTTCAAACTCTTTTCTCTTACCTTCAAACCACTCTTTCATAGCTTCTGGTTTCTGCATAAGCTGCTGCATTTCATTCATGGCTTTAAGATGTTCCTCATCTTTTTTATGGAACATTTCCATGCCATGCTTCTTGCTCATTTCAGCAATTTCATCAAATGAACTAGCTTGAAACTCTTTTTCACAAGCCCCACCTAATTGCTTACAACTCATAATTTTCATATTAAACTCCATGCTGTTTTGTGATCAATTCCAGACTAGCTGCTCGTTACTAGACGACGCGAACGAAACTTTTCATGTATTTTATTCTCAAAGAAGGTACAAATTTAGATACATTGTTGTGCAAAATAGAGCGACGCCTAACAAAACCCTAATCAAATATGCTTTTCGTTCCTCTGATTTATAAAGACCAAAACAAAACATGAGGAACAAAATGACGCCAAAAACTTTAAATATAGAAACAAATATTTCGCCTACCCAGCTATCATTAGATGCAAAAGCCATGTTTGGAAAATATATTATTAGAAGCAAAATAAAGGTAGTATTGATTGTGCTTAAATATCTATTTTCACTATCCGTCATATGCATGGGCTTCATTTTAAGCCTGAATTTTAAGGCTCCGAGTAACTAAGTTTATTAGCAGTATTGAGTTAATATACACTCTCTATGAAGTATTAAAACTTCTTAGTAAATATCATAAAATTTATACCCTCACTCAATTCCTCGTTCAAGTTCTATCAGTTGTTTCTTTGCCATTGTATGCCCCTGATTGGCAGCTTGGCGATACCAAATTATTGCTTCAGCAGCATCCTGCTTAACACCTTGGCCCGCCGCGAACAGTTCCCCTAAATTGTACTGCGCATCAGCTAGCCCCTGATTGGCAGCTTGGCGGTACCAACTTACAGCTTCTGAGTTATCCCGTTTGACGCCCTGTCCTGTCTCGTACATCACGCCTAAATTGTACTGTGCATTCGCTAACCCTTGTTTGGCAGCTTGGCGGTACCACGTAACTGCTTCAGCATTATCCCGCTTAGTGCCTTGACCCGTCTCGTACATCACGCCTAAATTGTACTGTGCATTCGCAAGCCCTTGTTTGGCAGCTTGGCGATACCATATAACGGCTGCAGCATCATCCTGCTTAACACCTTGGCCCATCTCGTACATCACGCCTAAATTGTACTGTGCATTCGCTAGCCCTTGCTTGGCGGCTTGGCGATACCATATCACGGCTGCTGCATCATCCTGCTTAACACCTTGGCCCATCTCGCGCATCACCCCTAAAACATACTGAGCGTTAGCTAGCCCATAATTGGCTGCTTTCTTGTACCAAAATACCGCTTCTACATAATCAGGGTTATCCTGTAAATAGTATATATTTGCTTTTATTACTAACTCTTGAGCTGACAATTCTTGCTGTGCTTTCTGGTACTTTACGGCAACCCTTTCAATTATTTCTGGTGATTGATTAACGCTGATAGCAACTTCTTTTTGTAGGAGTGCAATTTTTTTAAGTAACGCCGCATTAGCCTTCTGAGACTCTAATAGCTGTTGACGTTGTCGCTGTTTTTCTTGGTCATCCGACTGGAGTTCTTCTACTTGCTTCAGTACTTGGTCTACATCTGTGTGTAGTCGTGCTTTGATGTAAAACTCATAGCCGTCCCATTTTTCCTCCAGAGTCTCCACCTTCACAAAACCGGCACTTAAGGCTTTTATATCATGTTCTGTGACATCTGAGTTTTTCCCATTCTGCTTTATGGTCAGCTCTGAGTGAATGTAGGTTCCAATCTCGCCTAACAGCTCTAGACGTACAGCACTTAGTGCCACACGCCTGGAACTGATCTTTGAGTCTGCTTCCCCAGCACGATAGGTATAATCACGGATAAACTCTTTCATTGCTGAAAATGCTAATGAAGGGATTAAGGCAGTAATGATAATGGCGGCTAATGATTTCTTCATGGGGCCTAAAAGAGTTTGTTGTAAAACTTAATTTACCACTATTATTGACGGAAAAAAGTATGGCGAGCACTCGTAATCTCAAGCCCTACATACTAAAGCGCAATCACTTCACCACAGATACTTGGCTTTGGGTTTTCACCACAATACACATCAAATCGGTTTGCGTTCTGTTGAGTATTTTGTAGTAAATAGACCTCGCTATTTAAATAGACGGGGCCTTTAAACGCGACATCTACTTGCAGCGTTTTTTTAACTCCACCAGCTTGCTCAATTGCTGTGGAATACTCGATTGCTTCTGCTAGCACACCAAATCCATGGGCAATATCACGCTTAAAACCAAACAACTTGGCTGCCCAGGGTGACATGTGAATTGGATTATAATCACCGGTAATTTTTGCATACTTCTTGCCTCGGTTATTAGGAACCTTCCAGCTTCCCGTTTTCTCTGGCTCCTTTAGACTATCCAGTTCAAAACTTTTTTCTTTACTTGCATTTGTTTTTCCACCAAAGCGCCCTGCTTGAAAGTAGATACTGACTTCATCCCAAACCTTTTCACCATTGATGGTCACCACTGTGGTGAAATCGAACTCTAAACCTTTTTCAACTAATCGATAGGATGCAATTTCAGAGTGTAAATCCATTACTGCATCGACAGGTATTGCCTTATATTGAGTAATGCGGTTTTTCAAATGCACCGAACCCAGCAAACGAATAGGAAACGTTTTATGGCTCAGCATATTCATATGCATGCTACCCGCCATGACATGAGGGTATAGAATCGGTAGGTGTTGATTTTTTCCTAAGTTAAGCGTGACTAAATATTCGCTTAAAGCCTTTTGATCAACTTGAGCCCCAGACCAAGTTGCCTTGATAACAGGCAATCCAACGTCGGTGTTGAAGCCTTTTCGCGGTAATACAAGAGCACGAAACATGGCGGGACCATTCTTGGGTTTTGAACTGTAATTTTGCTGGATATCAGACATTTTGAGACCGTATTATTGGCTTATGATTGAAAGTACTCTAGCTTAATGGGTTTTTGCTACTAATCAATGGCCTTTACGATAGAGGCTATGATTTTGTATAGCCAAATTTGAAGATATTGTCCCAGTCATTAATCGTTATAGATATGAATACGTTTTAATTATTGATATTAGAACCGCCTTGTCAACTCTTGCTATATAGTTTTACATGCAAGTAGACAGGCGCTTATTGTTAAGTGGCTATCTGGCAATTCAATAGATCTGTTTCCATTTTTTTTGCTATATTTTGATCTTATCGTTAGGCTAATTTTACTATTTTCGAATATTTAAATGTTGGTCACAATAATCGCATCAAATACCTAATTGCTGGAAACCACATGAAACCGAATTTTAATATTGAGCCAGGCGTCCTTGCCAATGAAGCAGATTTCACTGATGACTTTTTCCAACAGTTTAATTTACGCAAGAATAAACAACCATTAGAGCTTACAGATGCTATCAGCAAAGACTATTTGTTTCCTACATTCTACGGTGATGTGACCTGTGCCATCGGTGTGTTCCTGTGTGACTATGACAAAGCGCAAGCCATGCTACCGCACCCTCACATGAAGCCCGTCGCCATGACAAAGGGGCGTGCAATCGTCACCTTCTCTTGTTATGAATACAAGCAAGTGTGTGGAGTGGCGCCTTATAATGAAATTGCTATGACTATTCCTGTCATGGTTGACCCTTCTATTAATATTCCTGTGCTGCCTATCGTAGTGGATAGCCTATTCAAAAAATTTGGTTATTACGTGTTTCATATGCCGGTCACCTCACTAGAGAACCAGATCAGGGGAAGTAAAATATGGGGGTTGCCTAAAGTCGTAGACACTATCGATATAGGTGTTGAGCATGGTTTTTCTAAAACCACGGCAACCGATGAACAGGGAAATGAATACTTTTCTCTTTCTGTGCCTACTTCTGGTAAAGCCACAGAGTTTGAAGTCAAGTCAAACCTTTACTCCAAGCTGGACAAGACCTTGCTACAAAGCGCTACTCAATTTAAAGGCAGTTTTAACGTTAATAAGTATATGGATAGATTATGGACAAGTGGCGGAGATGACTCTGGGGTAATGACGATAGGCCCGGGCCCGAGCGGTGATATGTTGCGTAACTTGGAAATTGAACCGCAGCCGTTTCAATTTCGTTATGCCTCACATATGAATGCATGTTTTGACTTACCAAACGAAAAATATCGTGCGCCTTTTAATTTCACTAATTAATCGGGGTGTCCTGGGTCAAAAATAGAAAAAAATAAGGCAATTTTGTTGGTGGACGCAGTGGGTGCTGCGATCACTTTCATAAAACGCTTGCAGGTAGAGCTAAGCTAATAAAAAGAATTGATTTCAATATCAGTTAAATAACGCCACTCCCCTAGCTCAACATCGAGAGAAACTTGACCGATTTTTTCTCGATGCAATCGCCTTACACGATTCCCAACTGCCCGAAACATTCGTTTAACCTGATGAAACTTACCCTGTGTAATGGTCAAAAGTACTTCGTTAGCACTTAGTATTTCAATTTTTGCAGGTAACGTCGGCTCATCAAGACCTTGTAGCATGACGCCTTTTTCGAGTTTTATAACGGCATCCACAGTAAGCTCATCACGCAGATACACTCGGTATACTTTTTCGCACTGCGCACCGGGTGTAATTATTTTATAGGTCCAGCTCCCATCGTCAGTCATTAAAACCAAACCAGTAGTGTCGGCGTCTAAACGGCCAACAACATGCAGTTCTGACTTTTTATTTACGTTAATGAAATTGAAAATTGATGGATACTTTTCATCAACATTTGAACATAAAGTACTCGCTGGCTTATGCATCAATAAGTAACGAAAAGGACGAAGTGTCAGCGTCATATCCTCCAAGGCTACGACATTATTTTCATGTACTTGTACTGCTCCATTGGTAAAAATTTCATTATCAATTGTCACCTGCCGGTTTTGAAGAAAAACACTTGCTTCAGTACGGTTTAGTTCTGTGCTTTTACAAATAAATTTATCAAGTCGCATTCGGAAAGAAAGGCCATTAACAGTTTAAGGTACTCAACATAATCATTGCTCTATCAGCATAAACCAGCAAAGCTATTAATGATTAAAATTCAAAAAAATTAATCTCCCATCATTTTACCATGCTGCGATGATATTATTTGGGTCGATATATGACATATTTATAATCAACCAAAAAAGTGCAGTATTTTAAATTGTTTGCTTACTCTTTAGTTTCAAAACCTCAAAGAAAAAGCGCCATAGGTCTCATTTCCATATTTCAAAGATATAACAAATTTACACGTAGCGCTTTGTAGTATAGCCTGCGAACAAAGAACTGCGGTGGGTTAAAATGAAAAAAGTATTACTTGGAATATTATTCGTTATATCAGGCTTTCCTGTATTGGCTGAGACGAAGGCTGCCACTTCTATGCCATCGACTAATTGGGTTGCAGGTATTAATTATGCTCGCTTCTCTGAAGAGGGTGCTGATTTACAAGACGAATTGAATTCTATCGGCGTTTCGCTTGGGTATGATTTTTTACAGTTCGATCGTTTGCATCTAATTCCTGAACTTAGGATCGGTATTGGTGTTGATAAAGAAGATACGAGAATCATTGATGGCGATTTTGATGTCGTTGCTGACCTAGATAACTACATTGCATTCTCTTTTCGAGGCCAGCTTGAATTGGCTTATGGTGTTTATGTATTTGCCGCACCGGCATATACAAATATTGGCTACACCTTTTTTGCTACACAAACCGGCCATTCTGCTGCATCAATGGAAGAGTCATGGGAACTGGGGATAGGAGGCGGTGCAGGTTATCGTCTTTTAAAACGGATGTCTGCAGAATTCATGTTTGAGCAATTTAATGATACTGATATAGCTACTTTAGGCCTGAAATTTAATTTTTAACCCTGCCAAGAACGTCTCGCCACGTTAGTCAAACCTCACTGTATTCAAATCACACTTCAGCGCTAAGTCTCATTACATATGAATGAGTCTTAGCGGTTTATACAGCAATAAGAGTTTCATTAACCTTATATAAGTTAGTCAAGCGTATGGTTTTCAACCAAGATTCCTTCAAACACGAGCGCCTTGTAACCAACCACACCCACGACTTTACCGTTATCTATCACGGGGGCACTCGCTAAACCAAAGTTATCAAATAGTCTTGCGCAATAACGCACATCCATTTCTGGTGGCACACTAACCGCTGGTTTTGACATAATTTCATAAATATTCACCCGATCAGGCGACCGGTCTTTAGCCAATACTTTTTTGGCGATATCTGACAACATCACCACGCCATATTCATCATTTTCATGCCGTTTTTTTATGATGACATAACTTGCATTGTGCTCTTTCATTTGAATGAGCGCCTCCTTTACAGTCATCAACCCGTCCATTTCGACATAGTTGCCGCGCATCACATCTTTAATTTTAACGACGGTTTTATTTGTATGACTCATAACTCATCCTCTACCTTGGATACAATTGATTCGATTTGGTGGGAGACGCCAATAGCATCCTCTACATCTAACTGCACAGCTATCCCGGTTCCCGGGCTGACATCAAACTCGCCCACTCTGCCTATTTCCTCGAGGATATGCCTACTTAGATGCTCCTCAACAATAAAGAGCACGACATCTCGCTGCGTTTCCAATGACAAACCAAAGAACGTTTTATTCCTCTTTATGCCTTCGCCACGGGCATTATTAATAACTGTCGCCCCTGTCGCGCCTGCTTTTCGTGCCGCTTTCATTACTTTATCGGTTTTGTCATCCTCAACAAAAACGAGCAATAGTTTAAAGTGCATTTATCTTTCCTCTATTTAAACCTTTTACTAGCTAGTTAATTTCTTCTTCCATCGTTTGCTGTTTATTCTTTTTATCTAAATATGCTGTGATCTGTGCATAGGCCATCACTGACATGATTGGAAACAAACTCGCAAAAGCAATCAGACCAAAGCCATCGATTAAAGTGCTTCGCCCGGGTACCGTTTCAGCTAACCCTAAACCTAAGGCAGCTACTAAAGGCACTGTGACTGTAGAGGTTGTAACACCACCAGAGTCGTATGCCAAAGGCAC
>ENA-OSET01000185-OSET01000185.1-sediment-metagenome-genome-assembly--contig:-NODE-185-length-70979-cov-9.724831_pt1 | contig 70979 bp, 72 predicted proteins | sample MGYA00237882_ERZ534229 | MGnify/ENA primary metagenome ERZ534229 (study PRJEB26408, sample SAMN06266212) | sediment metagenome | isolation source: Hudson Canyon methane seep mesocosm | place: USA:Hudson... | reverse complement strand
TAATTCTGGTAAGATAGAATCAATCGGTAAACTATTCATTAATTTTGTGGCCTTACATTAAAACAGGTGAGGTTTGGACTCGAAGGGGTATTGTATGTCAGATTCATCAGAAATTTTAGATTTTGCGCAAGCCGCTGAGCGCCGCAAGCATGAAAAGCGTGAAGAGAAGGTCTCTGATATACGAGATCAGTTTGATCGTGCGTTTAATCCCAGCTCTAAGCCGACTCCGGTGAAGGATTTTTTACGCAAGAAAAAAGCTAAGAAAAAGCGTTAAAGCTTGAGATTTTAAGAGCGAGAGCATTTAGGGTATTTGTTTTTTAACCGCAATGGGCTTGCTTTCAGCATGGAGTTTATCTCTGTAAGTTCAGCGATAAACTCCATGCCGCACTGGAAAATATGTAAAATTACAGCGCTTAAATGAAATGAAGGAGCTTAAGCTTTGCGCTGCAAAAACACACCACACTCAATGTGATGGGTATAAGGAAACTGGTCAAAAAGCGCAAAACGCTTTATTTCATGAGTTTTAGTAAACTCTTGCAGGTTATTGTGTAAGGTTTCTGGATTACATGAAATATAAATGATGTTGTCATAACCTTGAGTTTGTTTCACTGACTCATTATCAAGCCCCGAACGAGGCGGATCAACCAAGGTAGTGGTGAAGTTATAAGCGTCCAGATCGATACCTTCTAGACGACGGAATGCTCGCACACCTTGTAAGGCTTGTACGAACTCTTCGCTCGATAAGCGGGCGATAATGAGGTTATCTATGCCATTTTCTTCAATATTATCTTGTGCGGCATAAACCGAAGTTTTAGAGATTTCTGTCGCCATAACCTTGTTGTAATGCTCTGCCAAGGCGATCGAGAAGTTGCCATTACCGCAATACAGCTCAACCAAATCTCCCGTTAATGGCTTTGATAGTTCTTGTGCCCAGGCCAACATTTTCTGATTCATGCCACCGTTAGGTTGAGTAAATCCACCCTCGATTTGCTTGTAATGGTATTGCTTGCCATCAATGGTTAACGTTTCTATGACGTAGTCGCGCTCTAATACCAGTTTCTGCTTACGTGAACGGCCGATAATGGGGAAGCCGATTTTCGCTTGTAAGGCTTCTGCAGCCGCTTTCCATTCTTCATCTAACGGCTTGTGGTAAATCATAGTAATCAGTGCATCGCCACTTAACGTAGTTAAGAACTCCATCTGAAACATGCGCTGCATTAAAATGTCATTTTCAGGCAAGTGAATCGCTTCACGCATTTCTACCATTAAACGATTAATCAGTTTGCTGGCAATAGGGAAGTCGGTCACTTCATACGGTGTTCTTTTATTACCCTGCTCAAACATGGCGTAGAAACAGCGTCCGTCCTGATGCCAGATGCGGAACTCAGCACGTAGGCGAAAGTGCTCTGGCTCGCTAGCAAAGACTTCTAGCTCAGGCAAAACCTGATTTTCGCCGAAATTAGCGAAGTTTTGTTCAATTAGAGCTTGTTTTTCATCTAACAGAGATTGGTACTGATCAGGATTGGTCATCGTATGTTTTAACTAGCGTCATAGAGGTATAAAGGGTATTGGCAGTATTATACGAGAAGCTTAGACTTAGGCATAGCGAAGCCCTCTAATTAGCTCGCGTCATTTCAGCCAATGTAGGATATTCTAGTCTCGTTAGACTGATAGAAAGCTTAGTTTAGGAAGTGATTCATGCCTCATGTACAAGAACTTGTCGATTTACTGCGTTTAGAATCTATTGGTGTTAACCGTTTTCGTGGCCAATGCCAAGATCTTGGTTTTCGTAACCTGTTTGGTGGTCAAGTTTTAGGTCAAACCTTATCCGCCGCTAGCCAAACCTTGCCGGATGGCGAGTGGGCACCACACTCCCTGCATGCCTATTTCTTACGCCCTGGCAACGTGGTTGATAATATTGAGTTTGAAGTTGATTGTGTGCGTGATGGTCGCAGCTTTGCCATGCGCCAAATAACTGCCAGCCAAAATGGTAAAGCTATTTTGACCATGATGTGTTCTTTTCAGCATCCAGAAGACGGCTTTGAGCATCAAGATAAAATGCCGGAAGTGAAAGGCCCTGAAGGGGTAGTTTCACAACTGGAATTGAGTCGTATGTTTCAGGATAAGTTTCCTGAGCACGTGCGTGATATTTATACTGCAGATAAGCCAATCGAAATACGGGCCCTTGACCCCATCAATATTTTTGCCCCGAAAAAACAAGACCCGATTAAATATGTTTGGATGAAAGCGGATGCGCCTTTAGCTGAAGATCCAATGTTACATGCAAATATATTAACCTATGCTTCAGATTTTAATTTGATTGGAACTTCAATGATGCCTCACGGGGTTTCCTTTGCTCAAAAAAATATGCAGGTAGCAAGTTTAGATCATGCAATTTGGTTTCATCGTCCGATCAAAATCGATGATTGGCTATTGTATGCCTTAGACAGCCCTAGCGCTTCATCAGGTCGTGGGTTTTGTCGTGGGCAGGTATTCAACCGCGAAGGAGAGCTCGTTGCGTCTGTTGCTCAAGAAGGTTTGATTCGCCAGGTTGAAGTGAAGGAAAAAACTGAATAATGAATTTGATTTTCAGAATGTTGTGGCTATTAATTCGACGCAATAAGCTTAACAACATTAACCCGCTAGAGGTGAGTCATACAAGTATTCAGGTATGGCCGATGGACTGTGATTTTAATTTACATCTAACTAATTCACGTTACCCAGCCTTATTGGATTTGGCGCGTACTCAGTATTTGATTCAGATTCAGTCACTATCTAAATTTGTCGGTGGTGGTTGGAAGTCGGTATTAAGCTCACAGAGCATTAGTTTTATTAAAGAAATAAAACCGTTTGCAAAGGTGGATATTACGACCCGAGTTTTATCTTGGGACCGTAAATATTGTTATATTGAACATCAGTTTTTAGTCGGCGATAAATTGCACGCGAAGGCACTCGCTCGGGTAGCATTTATTAAAGGTCGTCGTGTAAGAGCCTTTGATAAATTGTTGCTCGAACTCAACGATAAGTCAGTTCTTCAGTCGCCAATTGAATCTGAGCAAGTCACCGCTTGGCTGAGTCTTCTTGAAAGTAAAAAAGCTTAAAATGAGCTCTACTGACACTCCTTGTCAGTAGAGCGGAATACACTAAAGCTGAAATAAATAATCAGTTTTAGGAAAAATCATGGAAGGCTATCAAAGTTACTCTGCACAAAGCTGGTTCAACGTTATTACTCAAATAACCTTGGATTATCAAAAGAAATCGAAAATAGTATCAGAAGCCGGAATTACAGGTCGGATTGCAATCAATTCGATTGAGCTACTAAATAGCGACCCTCTGGGAAACAATCTAGGTCGGAATATTAAGAAAGGAAATCAGCTGTTTTAATACGCCATTTATCGGCATCAACTGAAGACTTTATGTTGTCTTGGGAGTTTGGCTTACTTAAATCAATAATCTCTATCGGCAGATATTGTTTCATTTTTGTATTATAAATGATCTTAACGATAGGGCGCGTTTGGTCTTTTTCACTGGCTTCTATTACGACGGCTAAGCGACCACTTTCCATTAATACCAAAGACCCAACAGGGTAAATTCCCATGCTGCGGATGAACTTGTGCACTAGGTGCTCTTCTAAGTGCGTACCGCTCCATTCAAGTAGTTTCTTAAGCGCCGATGTTGGAGATAAACCTTTGTGATAACAGCGATCTGCGGTAATCGCATCGTATACATCGGTTATAGCGACCATCTTACCTTCACGGCAAATTTGGCAGCCTGTTAAGCCTTCTGGATAACCGCTACCATCAATGCGCTCATGGTGCTGTGCGGCCACATCAACGGTCAAAGAGTGAATTCCCGGTGTCTTTTTAAGTAGTTCACGACTGAAGACGACATGCTGCTTCATGCGTGCAAACTCATTATCATCCAATTTTCCGGGTTTATGTAGGATGTTATCGGGCACCATTATCTTGCCAATATCATGGAGTAGGGCACCGACCATGGCTTGATGCATGGTCTCTCGATCAATCTTCATCGCTTTGGCGAATATTCCCATCAGTACTGCAAGGTTGATGGAATGCTCCATTAAATAATTATCTTTTTGTCGTATGCGTCCAAGGCAAGCGAGGGCATTGTGATTGCGCATTACCGAGTCAATCATACCATCGGCGAGGTCATCGAAACCTTCCGTCTCAAGAGGGCGGCCAAATTTAATATCACTGAGCACATCGCTCATGATGTCCTTGGCTTTATTATGTAATTTGTTTGCTTTAAATAGTTCTTCTTCAACACTCACTGAACCCGCAGAGTCCATGTTCAGTGTTGCAGCTTTGTTTAATTTACTTTGATTTTGTTGCTCAACTTCTTGTGAGCTGTAGGCGTCTTCTTCATCAAGTCCACGCTCAGTATCGATATAAACGTCTTTTATTCCACGGCGTTTTAGTTCATCGATCATGGCTTGATTAGGAATCCGTCCTTCTTTTTGCATATTGTGATGAGGTATCCAATCACAATTTAGATCAGATACGTACATTTCTGGACGAAGTTTGTTAATAGAAATGCGTTTGATCATAAAAAACGTATCGTGACGACTCAGTTTCTGTGGGCTTATCAATCAGTATAGGCTGCAGTTTTCTATTTGGTCGGAAATTTAATTGAAGAGATTAATTATTGTTGAGGGTTGATTGAGGGGGATAGAGAGTTATATGCCCAAACAGAATAACAACTCTCTTTTTAATGCTTTATTTTCCTACTAGAGCTCCTGTTTTCTGATAAAGCTCCTATCGGCATAGTCAGCTCGTCTTTCATTGAAATTATAATGAGTCGGGGGCAAGAAACAGTAAGGGCTCAATTCGCGTATTGTTTAAGCTAACAGTCCAATGTAAATGAGGCCCAGTAGCACGACCCGTTGAACCAATTTTCCCAATTAATTCTCCGGCTTTTACCATTTTACCTTGCTCTACTTCTAGGGTATCCATATGACAATACATGGTAATTAAGCCTTGCCCATGGTCGATGAAAATACTATTGCCATTGAAAAAGAAATTACCGGTTAATATGATTTCTCCATCAGCAGGGGCAATAATATCAGCACCCCTTGGCGCAGCAATATCAATACCGCTATGGGGGCGGCGCGGTTGTTCATTAAAGAAACGCTTAAGACCAAAGGGGCTTGAAATTGGACCGTGGCTAGGCAGTAAGAAGGCATTGAAAGCTGCATCTTGGTTTATTTCTGAAAACCGCGTGAAGGCTTTCTTTGATAAACGGCTTTCTTTCTGAATACGCTTAATTTGATCCGCGGGTGGATTTGAGTGTTTACGTTTTACGGTTAAATACTGCTCTTTGTAGGCTTTATTTTCTATTAAAAACTTTTTTTCTTTGCCATTGACCAGAAAGTTTACATAACCCGGTTTTTGAGACAATGGGATACCAATAATAGCCCAGTAGTTATCGTCTTTATCTTTTATTTGCCAAATCTTTTTTCCTTGAAACTCTGCTTGCACTTTTTCTGCGGTTTCTAAGTTAATAACAGCAATACCTCCGGGCACTCTACTGTCGATAGGGAAGTTCAGAGAATGGCTCAATGTACTTAACATTATTAAGGAAATACTGAGTATTAGAGATTTAGGCATGATTAATTTATCCATTACTTTTTACTGCTCTTGCGCTCATGTTTAATGCTATCTACCGAAAGCTCTAGTTTTCCTTTACCGATGCGAGCGAAAACCGAGTCACCTTTTTTAACATCATGGCTATCTCTTATTACGCTGTCATCACTTTTTTGTAATATTGCATAACCACGGCCTAGAGTTTGTAATGGGCTGACGGCATTCAAGAGTGAGGCTTGTTGATGTAATCGTTCCGAATTATTATTAAGGGCTTGTTTTATACCAGTTGCTAAGCGTTTGGATAGGTAGTCCAATTGGTTGCTCATTTGTTGCAGCTTATTGGCTGGATTTTGTTGTTGCAGTCGTTGCTGGCTTCTAGATAAAGACTGGCTTAATCGATTAAATGTATTGGTTTGGCTTTGTTGCATTCTTAATTCAAGTAGATCTAGGGTCTGAGCATATTGACTGAGTTTATCCCCAGGATGCTGTAGACCTTTTTCAGCACTTTGCAGTTGCCAGTGCTTATTCTTTAACTGTTGCTCAATACTCTTCTCTAATCGGCTCGAGAATGTGAGAAGTCGTTGCCAGTACTCTTGCTGATCTGGGCTTAGCATTTCTGCCGCGGCAGATGGGGTTGGGGCACGGACATCGGCGACAAAGTCAGCGATGGTAAAGTCGACTTCGTGGCCTACGGCACTCACAACCGGCAGACGGCTATGAAAGATGGTTCGAGCTAGGTTTTCGTCATTGAAGCACCAAAGATCTTCGATAGAACCGCCTCCTCGACCCGCGATAATGACATCCGCTCTGGCATCTGAGTTAGCCTGATTGATAGACCAGATGATTTGTTGTGCGGCTTCTTGACCTTGTACCTGCACGGGATAAATGTCGACTTCAATGGCTGGGAAGCGACGCTTCAAAACGGTAATGATGTCATGAACTGCAGCCCCTGTCGGAGAGGTAATAACCGCAATACGCTTAACTTGTGGAGGCAGTGCTTGTTTGTGTTCTGGGGCAAAAAGACCTTCGGCGCCTAGTTTTTGCTTTAACTGGATAAAAGCTTGCTGAAGTTGGCCTTCTCCAGCGGGTTTCATAGCATCGACGATCAGTTGATAATCACCACGATTTTCATACAGGCTGACCTTGCCTCGAACAACTATTTGATCGCCTTCTTTTGGTTGAAACTTTAACTGTGCTGTTCTTGAGCGAAACATTGCGCAGCGTACTTGGGCACCCTTGTCTTTTAAAGTGAAATACCAGTGGCCTGAAGAGGGGCGAGAAAGATTAGAGATTTCACCTTCAACTTTGACAGAGTTGAAGGTTATTTCTAATAATTGTTTGGCACGTTGGTTCAGTTGTGAAACTGTGAATACGTCGTGAGCTGATTGTGACACAGGTAAATTTAACCCATAAATAAAAGAAGACTACTGTGCCATAGATCGACTGTTTCACAAAATGCTTAGATAACATTTGTTTAATAAATAGCGCTTTGTTTTTTTGTCTAGACATTGTGAAAAACTCCGTCTAGATTATTTCCCTATGGTCTAAAAGATCATTGATCTCTAAATGAAAAGGATGAACATTATGAAAAAAATTATTGCAGGCGCACTTCTAGCCGCTTCTTCAACAATGACTTTTGCCGCAGGTGGTCCAGCGGGCTGTGGTCTAGGTACAGCTGTTGTATTTAAGGATGCAAATGAATGGCACGAACATGTACTTGCTGCGACGACTAACGGTACTTCAGGTAACCAAACCTTTGGTATGACGTCTGGTACTTTAGGCTGTGAAGCTGCAAACGGCCCATTAGCGGGTGTGCAAACTTTCATGGACAATAACATGGATCAACTAGCCATGGATGTTGCTAAAGGCCAAGGCGAAACTCTTTCTGCGCTAGCAGAAATTATTGGTGTTGATGCTGCTGATCAGACTACGTTTAACTCTAAGCTACAAGCTAGCTTTGATACGATGTTCTCAACAGAAGCAACGTCTGAAACTGCGTATCAAGCAATGAAAGATACTATGCAGTCTGACCTTGTATTAAAGAAATACCTAGGTTAATTTTTAACTTGCAGGTATCGCTGTTAGGTTAGAAATCTAGCGGTAAAAGAAAGGCGTGCTAAGCACGCCTTTTTTGTGCATGTCGAATCAGAGTATTAAATTTATAAAGACTGGAAGTCACAGTGATTAATAAACGATTATTCGTTATTTGTTTTATCTCTTGTTTTTTTATTGTCCAAACGACTCGTGCACAGGGTGCCGTTGTAAGCGATGTTGAAGAATCGGTAGTTATTGCTGAAAGAGTTCAGCAGTTAGCGTGGCATAAACAATGGCTGCATTTATTGCACTATCGTCCTCATGGATTGCTGGGGGATCTAAAAAGTGAAAATGATCATGTTGATTTCTTTGTCAGCTCAAAAGGTAAAGTAGATCCGTTATTAGAGTTGAATGACGAAGTTGAATTATTTTCTTTAGTCGGCCAAAGCGATAATCAATCTTTACAGTGTCGCTTTCCTGCTCGTTATAAATGGTTAAAAAAATTCTTTCCTACTTGGCTTGATCAGCCTTGTAGTGAGCTTGATGAGTGGAAAAATGAATTAAATGCCCATTATTTAACGCTGATCTTCCCAGCTTCATATTTAAACTCCCCTTCTTCTATGTATGGCCATACGTTAATTCGTCTAGATCGTGAAGATGAAACTAAGAGTAAATTGTTATCTTATAGTGTGAATTTTGCCGCTAATGCTGATCCTACGGATAATGAATTAGTTTTTAGCTATAAAGGTTTAGCAGGGGGGTACCCTGGTGTCGTTTCCGTATTGCCTTATTATGCCAAGGTTAATGAATACAGCCATCTAGAGCATAGAGATGTCTGGGAATATCGGTTGAATTTAACAACTGAAGAAGTAGATCAGTTTGTAAATCATATTTGGGAGACGAAAGAGACTGAATTTGATTATTTCTTTTTTGATGAAAACTGCTCTTATCGGTTGTTAGCGTTATTGGATGCTTCCAGTGAACGCATTGATGTTGCGAAAGATTTTTCATTAAAAGCGATGCCCGTCGATACCATTCGTAGCTTGATCGACACTAATAGGGTTGAACGTGTTGATTATCGACCATCGTCTGGGGTTTTGTTAAATCAGCAGCAAGCCCAGCTCAATAATGAGCAAAAACAATGGGCTAAGCGAATAGCCTTAGACCCTGACGAAATCTCTGCGATTGAATTTCAGCAACTTTCTGAAATAGAGCAGGCTCAAGCATTAGAGGTTGCGATTAGCTATTTACGTTATTTGGTGGTGAAAAAGAAGCAGAACTCCCCTGAAAACCGCAAGCGTTCTCTAGCTTTACTATCAGCTCGAAGTAAAATTCCGCTACAAAATATTTTTTTACCCATTCAAGAACCTTTAGTGCGTGATGATGAAGGTCATTTAACTCAGAGAGCCAGCTTGTATTTAGGGCAGCAAAATGAAAGTGAGTTTATTGATCTTCAGTTCCGTATGGCGTATCAAGAATTAATGGATTTACCCGATGGTTTTATCAAAGGTGGCCAAATTGAAATGGGCTCTTGGGCTTTACGGGGCATAAAACAAGAGCGAAAGAATGAGGATTCTGAACTTAAGCTGCAACTGCAAAAATTCAGTATCATTAATATCTTATCTTTAGGTGCACGGGATCATTTTCAGCAACCCATTTCTTGGCGTGTGAATACTGGCTTTGATCGTTTTGAATTTGCCAATAACGATTTATTTGCACATCTCGATGTAGCTGGGGGTTATAGTTATGACCTCAACTTATCAGATCGCTACTTTGGGCAGGTCTATGGTTTAGCAGAAGCAAGATTAAAAGTTTCTGGTCAATTTGAAAGTGATTATCAACTAGCGGCGGGAGCACAATTAGGTTGGCTATATCAAGGCTCTCAATGGCAGATGCAAGCTTATGGGAGTTATTTACCTGCTATTGCGGGTGAAAAATTTGATTATCAGGATTATTCTTTTTCTTTGGGCAGTAAGCTATCAACCAATCTACAAGTGCGTTTGGAAGCAAAGCGTCAACTGATTTCAAATAGTGGTAAATTTATCGATGGGGATAATGTAAGGCTGGGGCTAAATTGGTATTTTTAATATGAAAAAAGTATATGTTTGGCCTGTGCTCTTCTCTTTGCTTGCTGTAAATGGCTGCTCTAACCTAACGAGTTTATTCTTCTATCCACAAACTCAATATTTGCGTACACCGGCGGATATCAATTTAGCTTATGAAGAAGTTTCACTGAATGCTCATGATGGTACTTATTTGGCCTCGTGGTTTTTACCGGCAGTGAAAAAAACGGAAACTAGATCTTCTATCCAACCCAATAAAGATGATGAATCTCCTATCGTTTTATTCCTTCATGGTAATGCAGAAAATATAAGTACTCACATTGGTAGTGTGTACTGGCTTCCTGAGGAGGGTGTTAATGTATTTCTTTTAGACTATCGCGGTTATGGGAATTCTCAAGGAGAGCCCTATATTCCGGCAATTTTTCAGGATGTAGAAGCTTCTTTAATTTGGCTGCGAGCGCGTTACCCGAATAAAAGAATTTATATCTTTGGCCAAAGTATCGGTTCGGCGATTGCCACGACAAGCATGGCAATCTTTAAAGATGAATATAATGTATCTGGCCTTATTCTCGATGCCAGTTTTACTGGTTATCGGGATATTGCTCAGCACGCGACATTAAGCTCACCCATTACTTGGGTTATGTGGCCTTTTACCTGGCTATTGCCTACCCAATGGGATCCCATTGAACATATTAATCAGATATCACCGAAACCTATCCTTATGCTGCACAGTCAGGATGATGGCATTTTACCAATAGAGCTTGGACAAGAGCTTTATCAACAAGCTAAACAGCCGAAAACGTGGCAGGAATCAGAAGGAGGACATATCCAAAGTTTCAATTATGAAGAATATCGAAAAATTTTTCTTGAATTCTTGATCTAATAGTCAGGTTGGGGCAGTATCTGTTTTTTGGGGGACTCTACTAAGCTAGTGCTTGCCAAATAGCACATTCATCAGTAAAATGCCGCGTCAAAGTTTATACCCACCTTACTTTCAGGTTGCCTCAAAATGTTGCGAATCGCTGAAGATGCTTTGACATTCGATGATGTCTTATTAGTTCCTGGTTACTCTGAAGTTCTGCCTAATCAAGTGTCGCTGAAAACGCGCATTACGAAAGGCATTGAGCTTAACGTTCCCCTTATTTCTGCCGCTATGGATACAGTGACTGAAGCCCGCTTGGCGATTGCAATCGCCCAAGACGGTGGCCTTGGCATTATTCACAAGAATATGACTGTTGAAGAACAGGCTGCGGAAGTGCTTAAAGTTAAGCGCTACGAAAGTGGTGTGGTTAAAGATCCTATTATTACCCCTAGCTCTACGACTATCCGTGAATTGTTAGAGTTGACTCACATGCATAAGATCTCAGGGGTTCCTGTGGTTGATGGTGATGAGTTAGTTGGTATTGTTACTAGTCGTGATGTGCGTTTTGAAAAGAACCTAGATGCTGCGGTATCAACTGTGATGACGCCTAAAGCTAAGCTAGTCACGGTAAAGGAAGGCGAAAGCCGCGATGTGGTACAAGATTTATTGCATACCCACCGCATTGAAAAAGTTTTAGTTGTTGATGACGCTGGCAAACTAGCGGGCATGATGACAGTAAAAGATATGAATAAAGCCCAAGCGTATCCACTGGCATCGAAAGATGAGCGTGGAAGCTTACGTGTTGGCGCAGCGGTTGGTACCGGTTTTGGTACGGATGAGCGTATTACAGCTTTAGTTGAAGCGGGTGTTGATGTGATCGTTGTTGATACGGCGCACGGACATACGAGTAATGCTTCAGGCACGGGTGTTATCGACCGTGTCCGTTGGGCGAAAGAGAAATTCCCTCAGTTGCAGGTAATTGGTGGCAATATTGCAACGGCAGCAGCAGCGATTGCTTTGGCTGAAGCGGGTGCTGATGGCGTGAAAGTGGGTATTGGCCCAGGTTCTATCTGTACTACGCGTATTGTTGCGGGTGTTGGTGTTCCTCAGATTTCAGCAGTAGCTAACGTTGCGACTGCGATGGAAAAATACGGCGTACCGGTTATTGCTGATGGTGGTATCCGTTATTCTGGTGATATCGCAAAGGCGATTGTTGCTGGCGCTAGCGTGATCATGGTGGGTTCTATGCTTGCCGGTACTGATGAAGCACCGGGTGAAGTTGAGCTTTACCAAGGCCGTGCTTATAAGAGCTATCGTGGTATGGGTTCTTTAGGTGCCATGGGTCAATCTCAAGGTTCTTCAGATCGTTATTTCCAAGATAAAAATAGCGGTGTTGATAAGCTAGTACCGGAAGGTATTGAAGGTCGTATCGCGGTTAAAGGTCCATTGACTAACATTGTTCATCAGTTGATGGGCGGGGTTCGTGCTTCTATGGGTTATACCGGATGCGGCACCATCGATGAGATGCGTACTAAGCCTGAGTTTGTTCGTATTACGAACGCAGGTATGAAAGAGTCGCATGTACACGATGTGCAAATAACGAAAGAAGCCCCTAATTATCGAATGGGGTAAAACCTCAAGTCTTATGAAGCGCAGCTTCATGTGAGGTTTTACGACTGCACAAGGAAGTGCAGGCCGGCGGACGTACAGGGAAGTGGGCTTAATATATCAATCAAGAAGCCAATATATTCTGCCAGTGCCTTATTTAATATTGGGCAAACCTTATTTAACAATAAGGCAACGAAACAAATTAATAACCTACTGACGAGTCAGTGGGTTTTTTCATTTTATGCCTCAGTGCATTTTTTTGATTAAGAGATGGTTATGACTGACATTCACGCTCAGCGTATTTTAATTTTAGATTTTGGTTCTCAATATACTCAGCTAATCGCACGTCGCGTACGTGAGTTGGGTGTGTTCTCTGAAATTCGTGCTTGGGATATGGATGATCAGGAAATCATCGATTACGCACCACAAGGTATTATCCTTGCCGGTGGCCCTGAGTCGGTAACCGAAGAAAATTCTCCTCGCGCTCCGCAGGCTGTTTTTGATCTAAATATTCCAGTATTGGGTATCTGCTACGGCATGCAAACCATGGCCGAGCAAATGGGCGGCAAGGTTGAAGGTTCTGATTTACGTGAATTTGGTTATGCGCGTATTAAAGCCGAAGGCACTTCTGCTTTATTAAAAGACATCTCTGATCACGTAGAAAATGGCGATAAGTTCTTAGATGTGTGGATGAGCCATGGCGATAAAGTAACGCAAATGCCTGAAGGCTTTGAAATTTTAGCGTCTACTGATTCTTGCCCAATTGCTGGTATGTATCACGCTGAGAAAAACTACTACGGCGTACAGTTTCACCCTGAAGTAACTCATACACTTCAAGGTGAGCGTCTATTAGGTCACTTCATCCACGATATTTGTGCCTGTGAATCTTTATGGACTCCGGCAAAAATTATTGAAGACCAAATTACTCGTGTTCGTGCACAAGTGGGTGACAAAAAAGTATTGTTAGGTCTTTCCGGTGGTGTTGATTCATCGGTAGTTGCCGCTTTATTGCATAAGGCGATTGGCGATCAGCTGACCTGTGTATTTGTTGATAATGGCTTACTTCGTAAAAACGAAGGTGACATGGTCATGGATATGTTTGCCGATAACATGGGCGTTAAAGTTATCCGCGCCGATGCTGCCGATTTATTCTTAGGCAAGCTAAAAGGTATTTCCGATCCTGAGCTAAAGCGCAAAGCGATTGGTAATACCTTTATCGAAGTATTCGATGAAGAAGCAACAAAAATTAAAGATGTTGATTTCCTAGCTCAGGGTACTATTTACCCAGACGTTATCGAATCAGCAGCGTCTAAAACCGGTAAAGCCCACGTGATTAAATCACACCACAATGTGGGTGGCTTGCCAGACGACATGAAGATGGATCTTGTAGAGCCTCTGCGTGAATTGTTTAAAGACGAAGTACGTAAAATGGGTCTTGAATTAGGTTTGCCATACGACATGGTCTACCGTCACCCGTTCCCAGGGCCAGGTCTTGGTGTTCGTATTCTTGGTGAAGTTAAAAAAGAATATTGCGATATATTGCGCGAAGCGGATGCGATTTTCTTAGAAGAGCTGCACAACTTCGATTGGTATCACAAAACGTCACAAGCATTTGTAGTTTTCCTGCCGGTTAAATCGGTAGGTGTAGTTGGCGATGGGCGTCGTTACGAGTGGGTTGTATCTCTACGAGCTGTAGAGACTATCGACTTTATGACAGCGCGCTGGGCACACCTTCCTTATGAACTGTTAGAAAAAGTGTCTAACCGTATTATTAACGAAATTGAGCACATCTCTCGTGTGGCATATGACGTAAGCTCGAAGCCTCCTGCTACGATCGAGTGGGAATAATCTAGCGTTTAGGAAGCGGAGCTTCCTGCTAGATTATTCGACTGCCCAAGGAGGGGCAGGCCGGCAGACACTACAGGGATGTACTCTAGAATATATTTCAACTCTGTATTCTTTTATCTTTAGTTTGTCCGCCATAAAAAAACCAATACCCAGTATTGGTTTTTTTATGCCCACGATTTAACATACAGCCTCAATCAAGGAAGACTCTAAAAGAATGTGATCCAGCCATGAATGCAGTAACAGGAAAAATAACCTATCGGGTTTATAATTCACTCTCTTCTTCAGGTGAATCTCAGTTAATAACCCCAGCTCAATTCACCCAGCTACTAAAAAACTCCACCCTAGGCGAGCGCCGACCAATAGAAGACGAAAAATGCTTAACTGGTATGATCAATAACAGCAATCTAATCATCAGTGCCTGGGACGATCAAAAACTTATAGGCATCTCTCGCTGTGTGACGGATTTTCACTACTGCTGTTATCTGTCAGATCTGGCCGTTGATCAAAACTATCAAAACCAAGGTATAGGCAAAGCGCTGCAAATACAGACTCAGAACCAACTAGGTCCAAAATGTAAGCTCATCTTAATCGCGGCACCTGCGGCAAATAGTTACTATCAACAAATTGGCTTCACGAACAATGAGCGTTGTTGGGTATTAAATCGAAATGAAGCGATTGGACGGTGAAACATTTGGCTTGTGAATTGACTGATTGGACGACTTTCAATACGCTGCTGGGCAACCTGCTATTCAGTTATTAATCTACAGAGTAAATCCATGACATCTAAACCACTGCTAATCGGATTCGCTTGTGCCATCGCCGCGACAATTCTCTGGTCGGGGAATTTTATCGTCGCTCGTGGTCTAAGTGATGCGATTGCGCCATTAAATCTGGCATTCTGGCGTTGGGTTGTGGCTATTCTTGTTTTACTGCCGTTTGCGATTAAGCCTTTATTAGCGCAGAAATCTTGGTTGACGGAAAATGCAGGCTATTTGAGTATTGTCTCTTTGCTAGGGGTAACGTTATTTAATTCACTAATTTATTATGCCGGACAGAGCAGTAGTGCAATTAATCTATCGCTGATTGCTATTACCTTTCCAGTTTTCATTTTAGTGCTGTCGCGACTATTTTTAGCTGAGGCGATTGGTTGGAATAAATTTGGCGGTATTGTACTCGTTGCCGCTGGCATTCTGTTATTGATCAGTAAGGGAGATGTGGCGGTATTAACTGAGCTAGCCTTCAGTCAAGGGGATATATGGATGCTGCTTGCGTCATTAATATTTGCCATTTATTCCATGCTATTAAAGCGTAAGCCTGGAGGTATTGGGGTGCCAGCCTTTCAATTGGCCAGCTTTATTTTAGGTTTGGTCTTTTTATTGCCTTTCTATTTGTTAGAGCTTTATTTTATTCCGAGCAAAGAAGTTGAAAGTTCTACAGTGATGAGTATTTTATATATCGGAATTTTTGCATCCTTGTTGGCGTTTATTCTATGGAATAAAGCTATAGCGGTAATCGGTGCGGTTAATGCAGGTATGGTGTATTACTCATTGCCAATATTTAGTGGCATCTTGGCCATTGCTATTCTCGGCGAGGCTGTCACTAGTTTGCATTTATACAGTACCTTGCTGATATTGTCGGGTATTCTATTGGCCGTAGTGTATAACCCAAGCAATGTCGACTTGAATAAGCTAGCCACAAATAAGCGAAGTGCTAAATAATTTATTCCTATTGGAAGTAATGAATCGGCTACTTAAACGTATCGGTTCTTTGCTGAGCTTTTCTTTGCGACCTTAAACGTCGAGGCTTATTCTTACAGGGTAGTGAGGTTTTTAGGAGAATAGCTTATGTCTATGGCACCCAGTATTGAAACCCATTTGGGTCGATCAGGAATTGATTTCAATCTAATTCCTCACCCTCATTCGGCTAACAGTTTACAAACCGCTCGCTTAGCTCACGTGCCTGCTCTGCAAGTTGCTAAAGCGGTCATGACCCATGATGGTGAAACATACCGTTTATGTTTAATCCCTTCAACGCACCGCCTTGTTATGTCTTGGTTAAACGAGCATATGCATGGTCACTTTCGTTTAGTAATGGAGCAAGAATTGGCAGACTTGTTCGCAGATTGTGAAATGGGCGCGGTTCCCGCTTTAGGGCAGGTCTATGGTTTTCCGGTGATTTGGGATTCTGCCTTTGCCAGTATGGATGAAATCTTTTTTGAAAGTGGTGATCATGAAAACTTAGTGCGAGTTGATCAGGGAGCTTTCATGCAGTTGATGACAGGGCAGGAGCAGGACCGAATAAGCTGTGAAGCGGATGAATATGAGTTTAAATCAGGACTTGTTCATTAGTAGAAGTGAATCAACCACAACGGTTGAGTCGCTCATTTTACTAGTGGGCGAGTAATTGCTGTAAGGAATTGTCGTAAAGCTCTACCTCTTCCTTAAATATGGTTATAATCCCATTTTAAGTGATTAACTTACTATTAACCGTAAGTTCTAGAGGTAGTATTCTGTTTTGAAATTACAAACTATTGATAAGGCGCTTTATCGTAAGCGTTTAAATATCTTAATTGCTATTAATATAGCGGTCTTATTAATCACGTCTTTAAGTGTCTCTAATATTCTTATTGCTCTATTAGGAAGTGAAGTGGATGGCGATAATTTCTGGTGGAATTTACTCGGTGTCATTGCTGGCTTAGCGGTCATGGCTGGACTGTTTAAAATACTTGTTACTAAGCCTTTCATGGGTGAAATCAATTATGTTCGCCAACTAAAACAAGAGATGAATCGAATATATCGACACTCCAAAGTCGTTCAGGCAGGTGTTGAGGCTAATAATAAATCTGCATTAATTATTAGTTATTTCAATCTACAGGCGTCTAAGCAAGTCTATGAGTTAGATAATAATACGCTAACGATGGATGAACTGAATGAAAAAATCCGACTATTGGATGAAAGATTAGAAGGTCTTGGGCTAGCTATCTCGACATCAGACTATAATGCTGAGCTATTAAACGATCTAAAATAACCCAACTAATTTAATCGTTTGAGTTCTCTAAGGCCTTCCTTGGCTATTGTGTCTAATGGTCAAAAGGCTGCTCTATAATATTTGCCAAATTTTCTCGGAATTTTTAATAAATTCTTGAGTTAAGTCTGATACGGCTTTGCTATCATCAATGATTTTCTTATTAATCGACTCCGATAAATTTGGCTGTTCATTAGCAAGAGTTTGCAGATCTTCTAAATCTTTAACTTCAATTGCTTTTTTTACCTGCTCAAATCCTATATTTGCATAGTGGCTGCAGGCTTCAATTTGTAAATTAATACTTTTTTCAACGCTATTAAGCCAAAGTGTATTTATCTGCATGGCAGCTTCTGAAATGGAGGCGATAAATGGGTCTTGCATATGAAACTCCTATGGAATAAAACGAAATCTTCTTGGTGCTTTAATGTTAGGTCAGGTTTTTTCTATTGCAGCCGTATACGAGTTCTTTTTTATATTTTTTGGTTGTATGCAGTTACTGTTACAAGCAAATAGTAATAAGGCTTTAGCTCTTCTATTTAGCTTAGAATTAGCCTGACAGATTGAGAAAAATACGCTTTACTAATATCAAAATATTTCAAAGGAATGATCATGAGTATTCAGCCCAGTTTGACGACAGGCCAGATGATGGCTCAGCCTTTATTGATATCCGATTTAATCGAATATGCCGCTCAGCATTTTGGTAAGCAGCAGATAATCAGTAAGCGTTTAGAGGGGGATATCCACCGTTATGGATATCAGGATGCATTATTACGCAGTAAGCGCTTGGCTAATGCTTTAACTGCTTTAGGTGTAGAGCAAGGTGATAGAATAGGTACCTTGGCTTGGAATGGTTATCGTCATTTTGAATGTTATTACGGTATCTCCGGCATGGGGGCAATTTGCCATACGATTAACCCTCGCCTTTTTAGTGAGCAAATTGAATACATTATTCAGCATGCTGAAGACAGTTATCTATTTGTAGATGCCTGTTTTTTATCAATATTAGAACCTATTGCCGATCGGCTGATTTCGGTTAAAGGCATTATTGTTATGATCGATGAAGATCAAATGCCAAATACCTCATTAGTGAATGTGATTAATTACGAACAATTACTGAGTGAGCATTCAGAAGATTACTTATGGCCCCAGTTGGAGCCTAGTACAGCAGCTTGTCTATGTTATACCTCAGGGACTACGGGTAATCCAAAAGGTGTTTTATATTCTCATCAATCCACTGTGCTTCACGCTTTTGCTAGTCGTAACCCTGATGCCTTAAATATCGCTAGCGATACGATTGTTATGCCGGTGGTGCCTATGTATCACGTCTGTGCTTGGGGGTTGCCTTATATAGCGCCGATGTCAGGGGCAACCTTAGTATTGCCAGGTGATGGAATGGGCGGGGAGGATCTTTATCGCCTAATTGATCATGCTAAGGTCGATCTTATGTTAGGAGTGCCTACTGTTTGGTTGGGGCTCATTGAATATTTGAAGCAACATGGTTTATCCATTCCTTCGGTGAAGACCGTTGGTGTGGGTGGCGCTGCCTCGCCCAAAATTTTAGTCGAGACCCTTGATAAAGATTATGGCATTTATTTGCTGCCGATTTGGGGGATGACGGAAACCAGTCCGTTAGCAACCCTAGGTTCTGCCAATAAACAATTACTTGCTTTACCTGAAGACGAACGCTATGCGCTGCAATCATCCGCAGGTAAACCGATGTTTGGCATCGAAATAGAAATATTTGATGAAGAGACGAATACCAAGCTGGCCCATGATGGTGAAGCGCGAGGGTTACTGAGAGTTCGCGGCCCTTGGGTATTAAAAAGCTATTACAAATCGGATAAAACGGATTGCTTTGTTAAGGATCAAGAAGGCAATACTTGGTTTGATACTGGAGATATCGCCACAATAGATGCGCACAGTTATTTGCGTATTGTTGATCGCGCTAAGGATGTCGTTAAGTCCGGTGGCGAATGGATTAGTTCGATTGATTTAGAAAATGCCGCTCAAGGATGTGAAGGTGTCGTTGAGGCCTGTGTGATTGGCGTGAAGCATATTAAGTGGGATGAGAGGCCTTTATTATTTATTGTTCGGGATAAGGGAATTGAGTCTCAAGCTGAGAGGCTCGATAAAGAGGCTGTCTATCAGTTTTTAACGGATAAAATTGCTAAGTGGTGGATGCCTGACGATATTATTTTTGTTGATCAATTACCGCATACGGCAACAGGAAAATTGCAGAAACGAACGCTGCGCGATGAATATTGGAATTATTTGGTGGATAACGATTAACCACAGCATATAGTGCAGAAAAGATATTCACCACAGAGGCGCTATGCCCCCTGTGGTGAGATACTTTTATTTTTAGCCCGTGCTAACCATGCTGTTGAATAAAGTCTTTAATCATAGGTGCAATGGTTTCACGATATTTTTTACCATTAAAAATCCCATAATGCCCAACGCCTTGTTGTTCATGATGTTTTTTCTTTTTGTTGCTCAACTTTTTACAAAGGTCTAATGCGGCTGACGTTTGTCCGCGGCCAGTGATATCATCTTTCTCACCTTCGATTGTTAATAAGGCCGTTTCGGTAATTGCGCCGAGATCAATTCTTTTACCTTGATATTCCATAGTGCCATTAGGTAATTTATGTTCGAGGAAAACTTTACGGATGGTATCGAGATAATAATCCGCAGGCATGTCCATCACTGCAAGGTATTCGTTATAAAATTGTCGGTGGTCTTCAGCGCTATCGCCATCGCCTTTAATCAGATCATGAAAAAACTTAAAGTGTTTATTCACGTGGCTGTCCATATTCATGCTGAGGAAGCCTGATAGCTGAATAAAACCGGGATAAACGGTTTGCCCTTTACCTTCAAAACCAGCGGGGACTGTGCAAATGACATTCTTTTCAAACCACTCTAGGTCTTTCCCGCCAGCATAATCATTCACTTCCGTTGGGCTTATTCTTACATCAATGGGGCCGCCCATTAAGGTTAATGATTTTGGCAGGTTGCGGTCTTTCTCTTGATGCATCACAGATAGTGCAACCATGGCAGGGACGCAAGGTTGGCATACGGCAATGAGATGGGTATCAGGGCCTAAAAAGGTGATGAATTCCATCAGGTAAGTTACATAATCATCAAAGCTAAAACTGCCCGCTTCTAAAGGAACATCGCGAACATTACGCCAATCGGTTATGTAAGTTTCATGGTCGGGTAAGAACTCTTTTACGGTTGAGCGTAATAGCGTTGCGAAATGACCGGATAAAGGCGCGATTAATAATACTTTGGGCTGCCCTGCTTTTTTTCTTTCTCGTTTGAAGTGCAAGAGATTGCAATAAGGTTTTTGGTAAACTACCTGTTGTTTGATTTTGACGATTTTTTTATTGATGGTAGTACTGTCTAAGGCCCACTCTGGCTCTTCATAGTCAGTAGTTAAACGTTCGAATAGCTCTAGAGAAGCTGAAGCTGTGCGAAAGTAAAAATGATCGGCAAAAGGATTGATGGCTGAGGAGATTAGTTGTCGGCTTATATTGGCCATCTCATGCCATGGTCGAACCATCTTCATATATTGAGCGTTTAATTCATACAACATTCGACTTTCCTAATTAACACTTATTCATTGTATTAATTAGAGCCTAGTTAGCTTGGCGCAATTGAATGTAATTTAATGCTACTTGATTAGACTTAACTGGAATAAAAAGGAACGTTCTTATTTGTGATGTTCCTAGCTAATGAGCATTAGCTAGGAGGCTTAGAGGTTTTTAAGTCGCGCTTTTATCTTTTTTTAATACGAGGTAGGTAAACGCTGAAGCACTAACGAACATGAATAAGCTGTAGATGCTAGGTGCCATCGACATTGCACCGCTTTCTAAAATCCCTGAGGTAATTAACAAGGCTAATGTGCCGTTTTGCATTCCTACTTCAATAGTAATTGTACGAGACTGGGCTTCTTGATGCAGTAAGAAACGACCTGCAAAATAGCCAAGTAACATGGTGCTTAGGTTTAAGATGATAACCGCGGGCCCTGTGGCAATCGCAAAATCAATCATCTTCTCGCCTAAGTTAACGCAGATACTAATAATGACGAACGCTAAAACCGCCATAGAAAACCAGCTGACGTAGGACTCTGATTTTTTTGCAAAGTCAGTCCATTTTGAGCGAATGCCCATGCCAATTAATACGGGAATGACGGTGACCACCATTAGCTTTATCCAGGTGCTAATGATCGGTAAATCAAACTGTTCGCCTTCACTACCATAAAAGTTGATGGCCCAAACCGCTAATAAAGGAATCGTGAAGGGGGTGATAAAGCCGATGACTGCTGTAAGAGATACCGATAAGCCAACATCTGCTTTTGCTAGATAACTGTATAGGTTAGAAGTAGCTCCGCCAGGACAAAGAGAAAGAATAAAGAGGCCAATGGCGAGCTCGCCGGTTAGGCCGGTCAACGCGATAACGGTAACTGCAATTAAAGGCAGAATAAGCATTTGGCAAGCAGCCCCTAAGAAGAACGCTTTAGGCTGCTTAAATACACGTTTAAAGTCGCTGGGCGCTAGACTTAAGCCAACCCCTGTCATGATTAATATGATCGCGATAGGCAGGGCTATCTGGGTTAAGGTTTGAAACATAGGCTTATTCCAGTTCGTTCTTATTAGTATGGGTCGTTAGAGCGTCACATTACCTGCTCGATTGCTGGCCTGCAAGCTATTGGATTTATAAAAGAATTGATGTAGAATGCGCGACCCCCAAAATATTGGGGTTTGAATATTAACGGCAAGCAATACTAACACTTGCCTCAATAAACGATCGGAGCGAAATACTTTATGGTAGTTATCCGTCTGGCCCGTAGTGGCTCGAAAAAGCGTCCTTTTTATCATCTTTCTGTTGCAGATGCGCGGAACCCACGTGACGGTCGATTTATCGAACGCGTTGGTTTCTTCAACCCTGTAGCACGTGGTTCTGAAGAAGCTCTACGTATCAACGCTGAACGTGTTGAATACTGGATTGGTAAAGGTGCACAGCCTACAAGCCGTGTAGCTAAGTTGTTAAAAGATAACGCTAAAGCACAAGCGTAATCTAAGTCTTACACTGGGAAATATCATGGCAGCAGTACCGCAGTCCAATTTGATTAGCAATTCTGACGTCACCATCGTCGGAAAAGTGACTACTGCATTTGGTATTAAAGGTTGGGTAAAGGTTTATTCTTTTACCGATCCAATGAAAGGCATTCTGGATTATAAGAATTGGTTATTGAAGGTTAAAGGTCAATGGCAACCTTATAAGGTGAAAGAAGGCAAACCCCAGGGGAAAGGCATAGTTGCAAAATTTGAAGGTATCAATGACCGTGATTTGGCCTTGGCATTAAGTCAGGTTGATATCGCAGTAATGACTTCAGATTTGCCACAACTAGCAGATGATGAATTTTATTGGTCTCAGCTTGTTGGTTTGAACGTCGTTAATAAAAACGGCGAGTTGTTAGGAAAAATCGATCAATTATTCAACTCCGGCGCCCCTCACGATGTGATGAGTGTTAAAGGATGTGAAGGCAGTCTTGACCAGCAAGATCGTCTGATTCCTTATGTTGATGCAGTGGTTGGTGAGATCGACTTGGATGCTGGTGTAATGCAAGTTGATTGGGAAGCGGACTTTTAACTAAGTCTGTTTGTGTGGTGAATCCATGTGGTTTGGAGTAGTAACACTGTTTCCAGAGATGATTCAACCTATGACCCAGCTGGGTGTAATAGGTCGGTCGGTGAGGCAGGGTTTGTTGAGTTTAAATATCTGGAATCCCAGAGACTATACTCACGATAAGCACCAAACAGTGGATGATCGTCCATACGGTGGTGGCCCAGGCATGTTGATGAAAATTCAACCGTTACGGGACGCGATCAATGCAGCTAAAGAAGCGGCGGGTGTGGTTGAAGGAGATGATGTAAAAGTTATTTACATGTCACCTCAAGGACGCAAGCTGGATCAGGCTGGAGTTAATGAATTAGCTCAGCATGACAAACTTATTTTGGTTGCCGGACGATACGAAGGCATCGATGAACGTTTAATCGAGGCCGAAATCGACGAAGAGTGGTCTATCGGCGATTTCGTACTCAGTGGGGGCGAATTACCCGCCATGACGTTATTAGATGCGGTAAGTAGACAAGTAGCGGGAGTTTTAGGGCACGAATTATCGGCCGTACAAGACTCTTTTGCGGATGGTTTACTCGACTGCCCACATTATACCCGCCCGGAAGAATTTGAAGGGCAAGCGGTACCCAGCGTATTGTTGAGTGGCAATCATAAGCTGATTGAACAATGGCGCCTAAAACAGTCCTTAGGACGTACCTGGCAACGACGACCAGACCTATTAGACAAGTTGGACTTAAACAACGAACAAGTTTCGTTATTAGAAGAATTTAAGCGTGAGTCAGAAGAGTCTCACGACTATTAAGGAGCGAGCAATGAGCAACAAAAACGCAATCATTCAGCAACTTGAAGCAGAACAGCTTAAGCAAGAAGTGCCAACATTTGGCCCTGGTGATACTTTAGTAGTTCAAGTTAAAGTAAAAGAAGGCAACCGTGAGCGTCTACAGGCGTTTGAAGGTGTTGTAATTGGTAAGCGTAACCGCGGTGTTAACTCTGCGTTTACAGTACGTAAAATCTCTCACGGTGTGGGCGTTGAGCGTACTTTCCAAACTCACAGCCGTTTAATCGATTCTATCGAAGTTAAACGTCGCGGTGACGTACGTCAGGCTAAACTTTACTACCTACGCGAGCGTAGCGGTAAGTCTGCACGTATTAAAGAGAAGTTGGTTAAAAAGTAATAGCCTAGGCTACTTATTTTTAAGCAAATCTAAAAGAACGGGCCTAGTGCCCGTTTTTTTATGCCTGAAATTCTGTACACTAGCAGGAACTTATTGAGTACATTGTCCTCAAAGCACTAACAAACATCATCTGTAATAAGCAGCATGGAGATAGAATGAAAATATTAGCCGCCTTGTTGACCGTTTTTGCGGTAGCAAGCACCAGTTTTGCCGAAGATGCCGTTGTGCCAGCTGTTGATGCTGCAGAGCAAAATAAGCAACTAACACTTCAAGTAGAGGCTCAAATTTCACAATCTTTTGGCCAGCCTGTCAAAGTAAAAGAGGTTATCAGTCTAGCGAATCAACAAATTGTTGAAGCGGTATTAGCGGATGGCTCTTTGGTTCATCTAACTCCAGATCTAACTCATATGATTTATCGCGGCGAATTATATGAATTGTTGCCAATGAGCCCAAATAACATCACTAAAAATCGTAATAATGTAAAGCGCGAAGGCTTGATGGCGGCATTAGATGATAAAGAGTTGGTTATATTCAAAGCAAAAGGCGAAGAAAAAACCGTGATTAATGTATTTACCGACATTGATTGTGGATATTGCCGTAAGTTACATGATGAAGTTGGGCGTTTAAATGACCTAGGTATTAGTGTTCGTTATCTTGCCTATCCACGATCAGGCGTTACCGATCGTCGTACGGGTCAGTTAACAGGGTCGTTTAAGAAGATTAAATCTGTATGGTGTGATGACAATCGTGCTGAAGCGATGACGGCTGCGAAGAAGAATAATAGCATTAAAGATAATTTAGATTGTGACGCACCTATTGCTGAGCATATAGCGCTCGGTTACGAAGTTGGAGTGAGTGGTACTCCTGCAATCGTATTGCAAGATGGACGCTTTATCGGGGGTTATATGGCCGCAGATGAGCTAGCGAAGACGATTGGTATTAAATAGAGCTTTGGCTCTGGTGTGATGCAAATAAAGGAGCCTAGCGCTCCTTTTTTTGTTCTTATGCACAGGGCAGCTTTTAAACGTCAATAATTCTTCACTGTTGAATGGACTTCAATAGTGTTAGCTACTCAGTTGAAAGGTAAGGGAAATATGAAATTGAATGTTATTCAATCTACCCTTTCAAAGGCTTAAAGCAGGCGATTCTAAGGGCATAAGATATTCTACCCCCATTTTTATCCACATCTCAGATTAATACCGTATTGTAAGTACTTACTTATCCTTGAGGTCCTATGTTTACGCAGTGCGTAGAATTGGATTAATCAATGTTAATGTATTGGTTAAAATGTCTTGACAATAGCAGCGGAAATTTTTCTATGGCTAATCTTACTCACACCCTAAGTGAAATTTTTGTTCACTCTTTAAAAATCTTTGAAAACCTTGCTTTGAACCTATTGACTACTGTAAGTTATTGATTTCAAAGGGTTTTAATGATTGTTTAAAAATTGAACAAGTTAACAAGGAGCTAGATAACATGGGCATTCGGGTCGCTTTTAAAGAGTCTACCCACATACTTATCCACAGAATCTGTGGGTAAAGAAAGCAGCCCAGTAATGACGGGCCTTTGCTGGATAATGTGACTAACAGTACAATTATTTATTCACTCCATAATTTGAAACTGAATTATTTTCTGCAAAATAAATATAATAAAAATTGGTTATTCACAGGTTGAAAATCATACTAATAGTGTGCTTATCATTATTGTAATTCATGTCATAATATTGTCATGGAAGACTAAGTTAATGAAAGTTAAGGTTTTTTTAGTTGATCGAAAACTATTCAAATTAACTAATAGCCAGGAGTGGCGGGCTTTTAAAGCGCTTATCAAAAACTTACCCCATGTTTTATCCACAGAAAATGTGAGTAAGTTAGTTCACTGCCTAGGTTATTCAGGCTAAGCTTGGGGTATTGGCGATTTTCTAGAGGCGCTTCAGATGAGTATTAAGTACAGAGATAAGTATGTCCGCGGTCAGTAGAGTAAAAAACAAAGCATTACGCCTATTGCTGATTTTTGTTGGCTGGCTGAGTGTTGTGCTAGGGGTGATTGGCATCTTTTTGCCTATCATGCCAACAACACCTTTCTTGTTGCTTGCGGCCGCATGTTTTGTCAGAACGTCGCCCAAGTTTTATCAGTGGTTAGTTGGGCATCCTAGGCTTGGTAAGTATCTTGTGTATTATTTAGAAGGCAAAGGTATTCCTCTTAAAGCTAAGATTTATACCATTGCCCTTATAACGATCAGTATGAGCATTACAACGTATCTTGTACCGGTTATGGCAGTAAAGATTCTTCTTCCTCTGGTGGGGGTTCTGGTAGCTCTCTACATTGTTCGCCAACCAACTCTTGAGCTGTCGCCTGAATCAAAGAACTAGGTAAACTGGTCAACCAATCAAACCTATTGAGTAGCCCCTGCATTGGGGTATCTAAACCGGCATATAAGTTGACTCGGTCACCGCTATAAGGATGATCGAAACTTAGCTGCCAGGCATGTAAAAGCAAGCGCCCAGCATCGAAATGATCGCGGAAATAACGACTGTGTCTACCCTTGCCATAGCGGGCATCGCCTATGATCGGGTGGCTCAAATGTTTTAAGTGGCGACGAATTTGATGCTTGCGACCGGTCTTTGGCATAACTTCAACTAAGGAATATCGAGATTGAGGATATTTATCAATCTCAACGTCGATTTCAATTTTCGCCAATAACTTAAAATCCGTAATGGCTTCTTGAGCAGGCTTTATACGTTCATGCTTGGCGTATTTATCAACGGGAGGCACCATTGGGTAGTCTAGGTGGAGTTCTTCTGGCATATATCCACGAGTGACTGCGAGGTAACGCTTCTCAACATCACGCTGGCGCCACTGTTCGACCATTAAGCTGGCCGTTTCTGAATTCAGTGCAAATAATAAAACCCCAGACGTTGGTTTATCGAGGCGGTGTACCGGATAAACACGCTGGCCCAATTGATTACGCAATAGCTGGAGTGCGAACATGGTTTCAATGCGGTCAATTTCACTACGATGCACTAATAAACCTGATGGTTTGTTGATCGCGACGAGGTTTTCGTCTTGGTATAAAATTTCCAGTTTCATTTGTTATCTAAATACATAAGAATAGTGGAAAAATTATAACAAAATTTAGCGGTAAAATTGGGGAAGAAGATGTCATTTGCAACGATTAAGCGCACATTTATCACCTTGGCAGTGGTTTTAGTGGTCGCCTTAGTATTAATTCATCAAACCTATGTTGAATCCATGCCGTTTCCTGATCGTTCGAGTATGCCTTTGTTAGCAAGTACTGAAATGGAAGTGGTGGCGGATTTGCCTTTGCCGCCTGGCAATATAGCGGTCGCGGCGAGTGGGGAAGTCTTTTTTACATTTCATCCAGAAGCCAGTCCACAAATTAATGTTGCAAAACTGGTAGAGGGTAAGGCTCAAGCATTCCCCGGCAAGGAGTGGCAGCCAGGGGGGAGTGAGCCTCATGCTTTTAATGAAGTATTGTCGGTACGAATTGATCGTGAGCAACAGTTATGGGTACTGGATAACGGCAAGCACGGCCTAGATAAGGTGCGTTTGTTCGCCTTCGATATCAATAGCGGAGAAATGAAACATCGCTATACCTTTTCTCGGGCTGAATTTGCTTTAGGTTCCCACGCCAATGATTTTCAGATAAGTAATGACGGTCAAACGATTATCATCAGTGATGCCAGTATTTTAGCAAAAAGCCCTGCAATCGTTATTTATGATATTAAGCAAGAGTCAGCTCGCAGAGTTTTAGAGTTAGACCCATCAGTCGTCGCAGGAAAATTTGAACCTGTGGTGCAAGGTAAAGAGATGACTTTATTTGGTTTGTTTACGATAAACCCAGGTATCGATGGCTTAGTATTAGATTCTAATAACGAGTACTTATATTACGCGAGTATAAGTGCGGATCAGTTATATAGAGTTCCGTATGAGGCCTTAATTAATACGCAGTTATCAGAGACTGAATTGTCTGCAGAGGTAGAAACAGTCGGTGAAAAAACCATGACCGATGGCATGGCTATGGACAAGCAGGGAAATATCTACTTATCCGATTTAGAGAATTCAGCCATTGTCCGTAAGACTCCAGAAGGTAAGTTAGAAACCTTATTAAAATCTGCTTCGATTCGCTGGCCTGATGGTTTTAGTTTTGATCAGCAGGGCCAACTCTATTTTACTTGTTCTAGTCTGCATCAGGTTATAGGAATGAGTGCTGAGGACATTGCTCAAAATGCTCCATACCAAATCTACCGCTTTTTGCCCCCAAAACAGGATCTTATCGACTAAACTTAGGGTTAGATAAACGATAAAAAGGACTGTTAAATCGTATGAAGTGTGTCTATGAAGCATCCGATGTTCTAGAGGCTCATGTTATTCAAGGCTTATTAGAGCAGCATAGAATCAGTGCCTTTATTGAGGGGGAGTATTTACTCGGAGGTGTCGGAGAGCTGCCGGCTAGTCGCTTAGTGAGGATTCTAGTGAACGATGATGATTTACCCGCAGGTAGTTCACTAATCAGAGATTACGAGTCCGCCAATCACCCGCTAAGCGTCCAAACCCCCGTTGCTGAAGGCGGAATGCCAAGAAGAGCGAGCTGGCTACTGTGGGCGATGGCTATTATGGTATTTATGGAGATAGGGCGTAATTTTTTATGAGCTCCAACGGGTCCTAGTCCTTAATCATCCTCGGGCATAAATAAGAAATCAGTAGCGCCATAATCTACCCCAAATTGACTTAAGATAGCCGTAATCTGCCCTCTATGGTGAGTTTGATGGTTAAATAAATGCTGCATAACATTGGGTAAAGGCTTAACGACAAGCTCTTCTCGGGTATTGTGGTATTGCAATCTATCTTCACAATCTGTTTCACGTAAAAAATCACACCACTGAATGATTAATTCATCCAGTTTTTGTCTTGGCTGGACTAATTGCTGCAGCTCGGGATACACAACCTGGTTTAGAGTGCTTGGCTTTGGCCAATTAGTCATCGCATCATCAAGAATCGGAAATATAGTTGCTAGTCGGTTTAGCCACAATAAGTCGCCCACCATTATATGATTCCAAGAGCCGGTCAGAGAGTGAAAGAAAACCCCTAGGTCCTTATTCTGTTGTTCTTTGCTTAAGCTTAAGCTGGCTTCTAATAACGATTGATTGATCCAAGCATTATAGCGAGCGTAACGACGAAAATGGTCAGACCACTGCATAGCGCTATCCTCAAAAAAATTGCATATTGTTATTACTATAACCCATGTTGCAGCAGTCGCAATATGAGCTGGTCAAGGAAGTGAGGCTTGATTATGATAGCCTCGGTATCAACAGAGTTATTTATTCAAGGGAAGTCGAATGCGCCTGTTCGCTGTATTATCTATTGTGATCTTAAATCTAATGCCAATGGCATCGACTCAGGCAAATTTTGCTGCCTGGGATCGCACCTCAGAAGATGAGGGGGAAACTCAATGGCTAGTCAAAGAAAGTGAACACTTTGCCATTACTTACCCGCAATCAAATAAGGTCATGGCCGACAAAGCGTTAAACATTGCTGAGCGCGTTCATGATGAACTGGTCCCCTTTTTTGGCCAAGCTCCTAAGGCCAAAACTCAAATCGCCTTGGTCGATGATTTCGATCTCTCTAATGGCTGGGCTACCTTTTATCCCTTTGCACAGATTCGATTATTTAGTAGCCCGCCAGACAGCATAAATGGTTTGGAGGTTAACGATGATTGGTTACAAACCTTAATACGCCATGAATATGTGCATGTATTGCATGTAGAGATGAATAGAACGGCGCCAGAGGCCATGCGAAAAATATTTGGACGCTTGTTTATCTTATTTCCTCATGCGATCTCCCCTTCTTTTATGCTGGAAGGTTTAGCAACCTATTTAGAAACCAATGAAGAGTTAGGTTATGGGCGTTTACAAGGCTCGTATTTTGCCATGCAAATGCGAATGGAAGTGGCAGAGCAACGGTTAAAAAGCTTAGGTGATGTTGCGGCACCATTACGGGAATGGCCTTTGGGTATGCAGTATTTATATGGCAGTTATTTTTATAAATTTATTGCCCAAACTTATGGTGAAGAATCGATACAAGACTATTTAAATCAATACAGTGGCCAAGTCTTTTCGGCTTTCATGCAAAATAACTCAATGCGTAAAGTAATAAAGAAAAACTTTGATCAGCTATGGCAAGAATATCATGTTTGGCTTAATCAAGAGTTTAAACAACAAATCGAAGATTTTGAGTCTTCTAAAGCGCAAGGTGAGGTGATGGCCTTTCAAAAAGGGAAGGCGGGATTATTCAAGGATGTAAGTAATAGTCGCGGAGATGATTTTTATTATATTAATAATAATGGTGAAGATTCGCCGCAATTAAATAAATACTCCGCTGAGGAAGATAAAGTTACTGAAGTAGCGGATTCAAAAAATATTATCGCTTTGGACATCAATGCGCAGGGGGATATCGTAGTCAGTCGAATGATTACTTGGCTAGATGGCCGTAGTTGGGCAGATGTTTTTATCTTACGAGAAGGACTCTTGGGTAACGACTGGCAGGCTTTGTCGGAAAAATCGCGTTTACGTAATGTACGCTGGTTGAATAATAACTTGATGATTGCCAGCCGTAAGATTAATGGTATTAGTGAACTGGTATTGCTTGATAAGCAAGGAAATCAGCATAGTTTATGGCGTGGAAAAGATGAGACAACCGTCTTAGGTGATTACGATATTGCAGCCAATGAAGACTATCTGGTTGTTAGCATAAAGCGTGCGCTTCAAGGCTGGAATTTAGAACGTATTAATTTAAAACAAGGGTTAAAAGATCAAATCAAGGGTTGGCAAGTGCAATCCTGGCAAGTACTGACGGATAGTAAAGGTATTGAAAATAGCCCTCAAATACTTGCCGATGGCCAGATTCTTTTCAGTGCTGATTACGATGGTATTTACAATCTATATCTATTAAATCCAAACGTTGGTAATGAAGCAACAGCACTAACTCAGCTCACCGATATGCTGGGGGGCGCTTTTGACGCGAAAGTCGTGCAGCAGGCTAATGGCAATAATTCGATCATTTTCCAAGCCTATAGCGCTGATGGTTTTGAATTCCGAAAACTTGATTTGAAAGCCAAGCCTGTGGCCGTTAATAAATTATCTTTGGCTGATATTCAAGGTCGATATAATTATCCAGCCCCTTTCACTGAAGACGTTGAGAAAACGGAGGCGGAACCTTACAGCCCTTGGGCAAGTTTATTGCCTCGCTGGTGGTTGCCGGTTTATTTTGCAAATCCTGATGCGAGTTTGTTAAGCATCAGAACTGGGGGGGCTGATATCCTAGGTAGGCATAATTATTCAGTGGAGTTGGGGCTTGAAAGTACCAATAAACTGGCCAATGTCAATTTACAATATGGCTTTGATAACCGCTATCAATTGTCTTATCAACGCAGTCATGATTACGTTGATGTATTAGAAGATAGTAAACCTGAGTATATTATCGAACAGGATCGCTGGATTTTAAGTCGCAATCATTTGTTAACCGCATTAGAAGATCAGCTGTCATTGAACAGTGCGATCGTTGTTGAGCGTGAAGGAACAATATCACGAGAAGGCTTATTCAGCGTCCCTTGTCCCGATGGTAATGGTCAATTGCATAAATCCTGTGAAAAAACCTTAGCAGGTCTAGGAGTTCGCTTTGATAATAGAGAAGGTTATTTAAACAGTCCTGGCTTTTCATCCGGGCGCTATTTAGATTTGGTCTATGAAAGCAATGATGTTCTTACTGGGCTGTCGGATAGTGACTACCAAGGGGGCATAATCCAAGGCCAGTGGCAGGAGAACATTGATCTACCGGGGCGAAGCTCATTATCTTGGCAAGTTATTGCTGGTCGAACCAGTAAAGATAATGAAGCGCTGACTATTGGGGGGGAAAATCGCTCAGCTGAATTAAGCCTTTTTGGTCGTGACGATTATGCGTTACGGGGTTATTCCTCTTCAGTACAGGGGGGAAATAATGTGAATGTTAATCGTATAAACTTTAAGCAGTGGCTGGGTCGTATCGACAAAGGCTGGGGAGTCTGGCCTGGGGCTATTGGTGATTATTCAGCGGATCTATATCTTGATTATGGCAGTGCTTGGCAAAGCGGAAATTCTCCAGATTATTTAGCCGGGGTCGGGATTAGCTTTAATATCGAAGTATTGGTTTTTTATAATTATCTGCTGCCTGTCCAAATTAGCTTTGCCCATGGCTTAGATGATGATTTGGGCAAAGATAGAGCAAGCATTGGCGCTAGCTTGCCTTATTAGGCGTGCTGTTAAAGTTTAAATGATATTTCACCACGGAGCGGATCAGTGTCCCTGTGGTGAACTACTTTTATCTTTTAATCTTTCTCTTTAAGGTTTATTTTTCTCGACCAATAATGCTTTAAGTTCACGAATCTCTTCAGCCAGTTCATCCATTGAAATTTTTCCATCCGCTTCATCTTGTGCAGCGCGTTCTTTAGCGTGTTCGTCCTCTAAGACATTGACCACGATACCAATGACCATATTTAAAAATGCAAAAGCCGTTAAGAAAATAAAGGTCAGGTAATAAATCCAGCTTAATGGATAGACGGCCATCGTCTCATACATTACATCGGTCCAATCTTCGAATGTCATTACACGAAATAGCGTCAATAATGAAATGGAAATATCACCCCAGAGTTCAGGGTTAATATTTGCAAAGAAAGTCGCACCAACTGCGGCATAGATATAAAAAATAATGAACATCAATAGCAGTACGTAACCCAGTTGAGGCAGTGCACGTAATAGTGAATTCAGCAGCATACGTAATTCAGGAATGATGGATACCATACGCAATACCCTGAAAATACGGACTAAGCGGCCCACTAAGGCCATTTCACTATCTTCAATTGGAATTAAGCTCACGATCACAATGAGGGTATCAAACACATTCCATGCATTATGAAAAAATCGTTTCTTATTTTCTTCGGCAATAAATCGAATGATGATTTCAAATAAGAAAATCAGAGTAATACCCAAGTCCAACCACTTGACCATTTGCATGATGCTATCAGGTATCTGATAGGTTTTAGCACCAATTAACAAAGCGGATAAAATAATAATGCTGACAACAAACAGTTCAAAAATTTTGTTATTGCGTAAACGCAAGGAAGCATTTTGGATTTGGTCAATAGTCATAATATTCTTACTTACAAGGGGCTATCTGGAATGGGCAGTTTAGGCATACTCGGTTTATTGGCAGCAACCAATAACCGAGTGAACAATAATCCGGTTACTGTTTTTTCAAATACGCACTAACTAAAACAATACGTGTTCCATTAACGCGTCCTTCAACGTGCAGTGGATTATCAGTTAAAGAAATATTCTTCACCATAGTGCCGCGCTTGGCAGTAAAGTTGGCACCTTTAACGACGAGATCTTTAATCAAGGTCACGTTATCACCAGCCATTAAAGCAGCACCGTTACTATCTCGAGTCGTCTCAGCACTGAAATCAACCATGCCAGCTTCAGCCCATTTTTGTGCATCTTCTTCGAAGTACATCATATCAACGAGGTCTTGAGCCCAGGTCTCGCCTTTGGCATTCAAGGTTTTCAATTGACGCCAGGCCATGACTTGCACAGGAAGTACTTGGCTCCACATGCTGTCATTTAAACAACGCCAATGGTTTCCATCTAGGGTATCTGGGTTATTGATTTGGTCTGTACAAGTAGGGCAAAGCATAACACTTTGCTCAACACTACCGTCGCTAGGAGCAACCTCAAATTTAGCCACAGGCGCATCTGCTGCACATAATTCACACTTCGAGCCACAGCGTGCTAATAGGGTATTTTCAGTTGTCATTATTCAAGCCTCAAAATTCAGGGCGTAATTATGCCAGATTTAGGGGGAAAGAGGCTAGAAGTTAGAAGGGAGGAGAATGAAAGTGTTGGAATAAAAGGATCATGTATGCAGTAGGATAATCTTGAATTAAACCAAGACAAACCTACCACATAACTTAACGGTTAAGCTAAAAACAGGCGCTAGCCATTGGCTTCTGCCGCGACCGCTGTAGGGTCTTCAATTTCATTTTCAAACGCTTTCAGGCGCTTATAAATCGAAATGAGCTCTACGATGGTAGACCAAGAGTTGACCAAGAACTGGAAAGATTCTTCAACTTTACCGAAGGCACGAATGATCTGTTGCATAATCCCTAAAGTGATTGCGCCTGCAACAATGGTTGGCCCAAGGGCAATATAAGGGATGATGACGGTGAACTGGAGGTAAGACCATTTAGCCACGTCAAAATATAAGTAGTGTAAGTACAGAGTGAAATAATTCTTGCGCACATTACTGAATAATTGTTTTACGCTAGGAGGCGTTGCATGATCTAAGTGATCTTCCCCTAAAACCAGTTCTTTACGATAGGCCGCTTCAACACGCTGGTTATTAAATTCTAATCCCGGTAATTTAATACCGACGACCGCGAGCAAAACGGTACCTAGAGTTGCCGAAATAATGGCGATGAATACCAGTGCTTGTTCGACATGGCCAATCCAAGGCAGAACTTTCACATGCTCACTTAATCCCCATAATATGGGTAAGAAAGCCATAAGAGTCATAACAGAGCGAACGAAGGCAATACCGAGGGTTTCCATGATGCGAGCGAAGCGCATGGTATCTTCTTGTACACGTTGAGCGGCACCTTCGATGTGACGAAGTTGATCCCAGTGACCCATATAGTAAGTATTCATCGCGGTGCGCCAGCGAAATACGTAGTGTTTAACAAAGAATTCAATCAATACTGCGACGACAATATAGATGGCCGCAATTTCAACGAAGGTAAGGCACTGTGCTAAGAAATCATTGAATTCAATACTTCCAGGCGCGCCTAAAGCTTCTTGGATCGTATTATAAAAAGTACCGAACCATTCATTGATTTTTACATCAAGCTGTACCTTATACCAAGTAACAGCCAGTATGACCAAGGTTCCAAGTAGTGACCAAGGTAACCATTTTTTATTGAGAAAAAACGACTTAAACATACGATTGAATAACCTATTGTTAGCAACTCATTAACTAAAAATGAGTGCTGATTTAATTATTGTTGTTAGAGCTAATCACGAGGGATTAAGTTCAGTTTGTTAGCGTTTCGCTAATGAAGGCAAATTGAACTTCTTGCTCAGTATCTTATCCAGTATTGCCGCAGGTAACCAGCGTTTCAATAGTGGCAAACCAAAACTACCATTACCGATTCGAATAACGGCCTTAGGTTTGTTTAATAATTGTGCAATTAATATATCGGCGAATTCAGCTGCTGGAGTTGGATTATCTTGAGAGGCGGTAGCTCTGGCTTTAATGGCATCCTTTAATGGGGCATACAGTGACTCAGGAGTAATACGTTGTAATACGTTTGCCAGAGAGTTATCCCCAAATTTAGATTCTATTGCACCAGGCTGTACGGTAATTACATCGATACCAAAAGGTGACAGTTCCATTCGTTGAGCGTCGGATAATGAGTGTAATGCGGCTTTGGTCGCGCAATAAGCACCTGAGAAAGGGGTCGTGGTAATTCCCGATACTGAGCCAATATTAACCACTTGGGCACGCTCGTCGGTTTCTGTTTTAGCCATTAATAACGGAAGGCAGGCTTTTGTTAGCTCCATCGGGGCGAAGACATTGGTTTCAAATTGGGCTCGTAAATCTTCAATGGGCATATCAATTAGTGGGCCCATGGCAGCATAGCCTGCATTATTGATTAACACATCTAAGCGCTTATGGTCTTGTTTAATATGGGCAATGGCATTGTGAATGCTGCTAGCATCATTCACATCGAGTGCCAGCTTTTTCAATTCCGGATGCTGTGGAAGATCCGTTAGGCTATGAATATTACGGGCGCTGGCATATACGTGAAAACCTTCGATTAAGTATTTTTCACATAACGCACGGCCAATACCTGAAGAGCAGCCGGTTATTAAAACTGATTTCATGCGGATGTCTTCTCTTTAGTAAGTGTAGAAACTAACTTTTCTGCAGAGGCTTTATAGGCCCCATTAGCTGGGGTTTTATCAAACCAAGGCTGGGCTTGTTCGAGTTGTTTGGCGAGTTGTAATAAGGTTTTCTCATCTCCCATTGGGGCGATGAATTGTGAACCTAGTGGTAAGCCTGATTCCGTCCAAAAAAGCGGAACAGACATTGCGGGCTGTCCAGTAAGGTTAGCTAACTGAGTGAAAGGTAATTTCTCTAAGTTTTCTAAAGCCAGCTTTTTAGTGATGCCAGATTTTAATAGCAGTTTCTGCAATCCAAAGGCATTAACAATTTTAGTACCTATTTTATCTACGATGCCTAAATCAAATTCGCCGATTGGTACGGGCTCACTGCCTAGGGTTGGGGTGAGCAATAAGTCATATTCTTGATGCAGTGCATGCATGCTTTGGCTGAAGTCATTCCAGCGGCGTTTAGCGCTAACAAATTGTTCGGCGGATATCTTTTTGCCGATATAACCCATCAGCTTGGTCGTATCTTCTACATCTAAGTTACTGAAGTTGGTATTTAAAATTTTAGCGGCAAACTCCATGTCGGCGGCAACATGGCCATAGTACATAGTGAGATAACTATCGGTTAAATCATCAGCATTAATATAAGGCTGTACCCCTTCAACGGTATGGCCTAATGATTCTAACAACTGCACGGTATGCTGAACGGCTTTAACTGCATCGTCGGTTACCGGGCGGTCAAAAAAGGAATGGACAGAATACGCGATTTTTAACGGTCGAACAGGTGTTGCTAGGCATTCGAGATAACCAGATTCTTTTCTAACCGGATAAGGCGTACTGCCATCAGGGCCAGAGGTGACGTCCAACATAGCCGCGCTATCGCGCACCGAACGGGTCAAAACATGCTCAGCCGCGGCACCATCCCAAAACTCGCTGTAATATGGGCCAGTAGGCGTACGACCACGGGAAGGCTTTAAGCCAAATAATCCACAGCAAGCTGCTGGAATACGAATAGAGCCTCCACCATCACCACCGGAAGCCATTGGCACGATGCCGGCAGCAATGGCAGCACCGGAACCGCCACTAGAGCCGCCCGGTGTATGTTTGAGGTTCCAAGGGTTTTTTGTCGGTCCAAATGCTTTGGGCTCAGTAATTCCCATTAGGCCAAACTCAGGGGTATTGGTTTTACCGAAGATAACCACGCCAGAGGATTTGTAGCGCTTAACTAATTCACTATCACTGGGTGAAATACTGCCCCGATAAGCGGCACTGCCATTACTCATCGGAGTGCCTTCTAAAGAACCTAATAGGTCTTTTAATAAGAATGGAACTCCGGAAAAAGGACCATCAGGTAGACCTTGAGCTATTTGTTCGTGTCCAAATTCATAGAGCTTGGTGATGATGGCGTTAATCGCAGGGTTTTCTTTCTCGGCATGGGCAATGGCGGTATCCAATAACTCACTGGCGCTGATGTCTTTTTTCTTAACCAGCTGTGCTAAACCGATGGCGTCGTAGTTAGCGTAATCTTTTAGCATGTTATAGCCCCAAAATGACGATTATAATTGTAATTAGATCGCCTGACTCTATCACAGCCCTGTATCATCCTGAAGGTGCTAATGAGCCTTACTCATTAGTTTGAAGTTATGTTCGTTAACTCCAAAGTCAGCTATCGAGGAGGCGGGCGGTTGTCGTAAGGGTCATAATCATCCGGATAATAGTCATCTGGATAGTACTCATCTGGATAGTGCTCATCAGGAAAGAAATCTCCAGGATATGAATCATCGGGATAATAATTGTCATGATGATCATGTTCAGGTGGGTAAAAATCCTGATCGTTAAATTCAGGATCAGGATGATGGTTGTCTTGAGGGTCTATGGAGCGACGGATAAAAGTATCATCGTCTTGCTGCCATTGGTCTTGCCACTGATCCATATCGTTTTCAGTGGGCTCATGGTCCATCCAAAACTCTTGATCTTCCATATCAATGCCAATACGCATGCTGTCATTGGGATCAAATAAATCATCCGTAAATTCTGGTAGCTGAACTTCAAAGCCTTCAATAAAGAACTCTGCATCCGACAGTGGGAAGCCTTCTAGCCAAACTTCATCAGCTAGCTCAAATATTCGATTATGTGGCAGAGGAGCCCAATCATCGACAATAAAAATACCACCTTGCATCTTACCTTGTAAGCGCAGAGGTTGATCGAGTTCAGGCTGTTGTAGGTTAAAGGCCAGTTTTTGTTGTGCTAGCCAGTATTGGCCATCAATCACACTGACAGGGCCGGCCAATTGAATCGATTGCTGGCTTTGAACAACCAATAACGTCGCTTTAACCTCTTGGTTTGGCATGCGCAAACCACTGATCGCAATATGATCAGCGGTTTTCAGCGGGTGCTGGCTTAATTCATGGCCCAAGTGATTAACAATACGGGTCGATTTATCAATGAGAACGGTTTGACCCATTAACGTAAGCTTACCCATTTTATCGTTAGTAAACGCGATCGTTTCTATTTTGCCTACGACATTAAACAGTAAGTGGACTTCCAGCGCTTGATAGTCGCTATCATCAATGGAGTCTGCGAGAACGGCAACCATTTGTCCTAAACGAAGATCACTCCGCTGGGCTTGTTTTCCGGCAATAAGGTACTCAGTGCTGTCAGGTAATTGAATATGGCGGTCATTGACCCAAATACTGCCAAATGCAGAAATTGGTCCTAAAATAGCGGCTTTACTTGGCCCTTGCTTTCCTGAGCCACCCAGACCATTTTCAATAATATCGTTTGCTTGACGTCCAGAGCCTCCAAGTCCATTCGCTTGAGCCTGACGAATACCACTGCCACCTAAGCCATTTTCGGGTAAAGGCTCCCCTTGTCTTCCACTGCCGCCAATGCCGTTATATTCAATATTTCCCGTATTTTTAAACCCTTGGCCTTGGCTATTATAAGCACTCCAACGACTATCTTGGGTCGCACAAGCCGAGAGCAATAACAAACAGGAGAGTAGTAGGCCTCTAATCATGTGGAGCCTCTATTGTTTTATCCGCTTCGTCAAAAACGTAGAGGCCAATATTAATACGCTGATCGTTTACCTGCGGTTGGTTTAAGCTCTGATCCTGTTTTTTAAGCTGTAAGGCGCGTTCGTTAAGGGATTGTAAAAGCGCCATACCTTGGTCATTTGCAAGCTGTTTTAATTCAGCAATAGAGGCTTCTGAGAGACCGTCATAATATAAACAGCGTTCAAATTTTCCTTCACTCAGGTGATCTTTGTTACTTGATGAAAGGACATTATGAGTGGCTGTGGCTAAATGATCTGCAACATTCATCCCTAAGAAAAAGGCTTTTTCATCCATGCTATGGCTAGGTACGAAAGCACCAGGAGCTAAAGTGATCAGCTCATTTTTGCTATCCGCGGTATCTTCAAGGGTAACCACCCCAAGGCGCAACCACTCATCGAGTACGACACGGGCACGAATGTCTTTTTTACATACTTGTTCGACCAAACGTTCAAATGAGGGGCCATTAGCGTCGGCTTTGAAAGGCAAGGACAGTGGTTGCTTATCGTGATCTAAGAACTCCGCTTGTCCCATCCAGTGCGCAGCTAGCTGCACACCAATACTGATGTTCTCAGGGCTATCTTGAGGAGCCTCGTCTTCATGCCGTAGACGTTTGATGTCTTTGCGGTGAATTCCTGTCAATAAACTAATACGAGTATCTGTTTGAGGCTTGTCATTGAGAGGGAATTCTTGATCGGCAATCTCTACATAGGCTTTTTTAAGCCATTGCTGAAATACCGGAAAGGTAATTTGAAAGGATAATAATAAACGCACGAGAGGACGTAACAAGCGCTGTACTGCGGTTGCAACTGCTTTAGGTATGCCTGTTTGGCTGTTGTTGTGCGAATTATTTGAGTTCATTCTTTTATCATAATTCAACGAGGGATTTTTTCCCACTTTTTCTTTGTTTGCGCTCTAGGTCACAAAAATATTCTATCTTTTCTTTGACAAGGGAAAAATTCCCTCGTAAATTGTAATGGTCTTGAGGGAAAAATTACCTCGCGTGACGAGTGTGATGTAAACATAACGAAGAAAAACTAAATAACGATGGTATTGCCCAGTGGCATAAGTCATCAGGAGTCGATCATGAAATCAGCAGAAAAGTATTCAGCGGTGAAGAGCACGTCGAAACAAGTTTCTAAGCAAGCGTTAAATAAGTTGGCTGTCGCCACCTTCGCTTTGGGCAGTATGGCCTTGGCATCTTCCCAATCTATGGCCTTAGAGCAGAGGATTATTGGTGGCGCAGATGCAACCAGTGGCACTTATCCTTGGATGGTTTCATTGCAGAGTAAGGATGGTAGCCATTTTTGTGGTGCCAGCTTATTGGATAAGCAATGGGTGCTAACCGCGGCACATTGTGTAGAGCGTGAATCGGCTGATGGCATGCAAGTAGTGGTGGCTGATTACAATACTCAGCAAGTGGACGATGGTGAAGTAAAGGCAAATGTTGAAGCGATCTACATTCATCAAGAGTACGGAAATGATCACGATATTGCCGTACTAAAACTGGCGACCGAAGTTGATAAAACCTTAGTGAATGCGGCAAGTAATACCTTTATTGATGGTCTAGCCGCTGCCACACCATTAACGGTGATTGGTTGGGGTAATACCAGTACTACCGGGGAAGAATTCCCAGAGATATTACAACAAGTAGAGGTGCCGCTATTTGATCATGAAAGCTGTAAAACAGCGTATGCCGCAGTAGGGCAAACGGTCACGGCGAATATGATTTGTGCGGGGCTGGCGGCTGGTGGTAAAGACTCCTGCCAAGGCGATAGTGGTGGTCCTTTAGTTATTGAGTCAGCAGGTAGCTGGGTGCAGGTTGGGGTCGTGAGCTTTGGTGAAGGCTGTGCTCAAGCAAACTTCCCTGGGGTATATACCCGTGTGGGAAATTATGTTGATTGGATTGCGCAGGTCAAAAATGGTGAAGTCCCTGTTCATACAGGTCGCCCAGGTGAACCAATGCCTGAACAGCAGGAAGTGGTATTAGGTTTACCTGAGTATGCTGATTTTATTGTAACTAATGGGGAGCAGACGGTTAGCCAAACCTTGTCGATTAAGAATCCAGCTGATGCAACGGCCAACCTGATGGTATCGACAATGTCCGTCAGTGGTGCTGAGTTCAGCGTCGCGGATAACCAGTGTGAAAATCAATCATTAGCGATCGATGCGAGCTGTAGCTTTAAATTAATCTATACCCCTAATGAAGAGGTTAAGTTTTCTGAAGGTGAGTTAGTTGTAACGACCGACCATGCCGAACATAGCGCTATCAAGGTGGAGCTACTAGGCACCGATAAAAAAGCCTTGGAAGATGATGGTTGGTATGACGATGGCACCGATGCATGGAACCCGAACGATGATGGTGGCTTTGATGTGAACTGTGATTTTCTTGGGGAAGATGGCAGCGCCGAGTTAGGGTTAACCGTGACTGGCCCAGGTCGTATTAGCTTTAATGCGACTGTCGCAGAGGGAAATCGTCTTGCTTATAGCGTTGATGGTAAAACCGTTCGTCAATTCCGCAAGAAGCCAGGGGGTCGTCCAGAGCAACACAATACTGAGCTTGGAGAAGGGGAACACCATATCGATTTCGACTTTGAAGGCGCTGAATGTTCAGGGGATGGCATTGGCGATATCAATATCGACTTAGAGAATGATGGCGAATTAGACGGTAATGCAAACAATGGTGATGGAGCAGAAGGAACAGACGCCGAGGAAGAGAAGACAGCAACCATAACTGTCGCTGGGGCCTTTAATCCGCTCACTTTACTCGCTAGCTTGTTATTGCTTCCTTTATTAGGAGGTCGTCGCCAACAGAAATAATTTCTCATCTAAGAATGTCCTGTGTGTTTTGGGGGGCGTAAGCCCTCCCTTTTTTAATATTTTAATCTGCCTAATGTAGTCGAGGTGTGTATGAATATGATCAAGAACTTATCATTTCTCTTTGTATTTATCATGGCGGTAATCAGTTGTACTTTACCTGCTGCAGAAGAGTCCTCTTCAGTGTATCAGCGTCCTTTTGAATTAGAGACGCTATACGGATTCAAACTAGCTCAAGAGAGCATCATCATTACCGTTATCAGTACAGGCTGTACCCAAGAAGAGGATTTCCATCTACAAACCTCCTCAACACCTGAGGGATATGATGTCAGTATTATGCGAACTAAGCCGGATCGATGTCGTCGTGCGCCAATGTACCAACAAATAAGGATTCCGCTTGACCATTCGAGAAAAAATGATCATTTTAGGATACTGAATTCGGTAAAGATGAAACCTTAAAAGTGCAAACAATAGCGATCAATTATTCCAAGCCTAGGCAATCTATGAGTGCCTGGGTTTTTACGTTTTTACTTGGACTCATTCTGAGTATGGCGGCGAGTGCTCAGCAGTCGGTTCAAACGAGTTTATCGAGCTATGGCTTTGTGGGTGATTATGGCTTGGAAACCGATACCTTCACTTTAGCCACGCAAGCATCAGTCAAGTACCAGCATGACCAGTGGGCCTTGCGCTTTACTCAACCCTATATATTTCAGGATGGCCCAGCCGAATTAATATTATTAGAAGATGGTGAAACTGGAGAGCAATTTCTAGTAGGAAGTGAAGAACGTAAGCAACGCAGTGGTTATGCAGATCCGAGTTTGAATGTAAGTTTTAATTGGCCAAAAAAATCCAGAGCAGGTCGTTGGTCGATATCTGGGCGCTGGAAAATACCGACGGCAGATCAAGCGCAAGGTTTTTCAAATGGCCGTCATGAATATAATGTAAATCTCAGCCGTAGTTACCGCTATCAACGTTGGATGCTGCATGGCCGGGTTGGCCGTCATTTACGTCAAGATAAAGAGTTTGCTGATAACAGTGCGCGCAATCAGGTTAGCTTGGGGGGCATGTACTTCCTAACACGGCGAACAGGGCTAGGGATGTCTTATTATCATAAAGAGGCTACTCAAAGTCAGAATGACGATGTTAGGAGTATCAATCTGGATATGCGTTTGAGACTCGATAGGCATTGGCAACTAGGGGGTCATGCCGGCATGGGGCTATCGGACAGTGCTGCGGATAGTTTCGTTGGGGTAGATTTATCCTATCGTTGGAAGATAGCCAATTAATTGATAAGAATACGTTAGTCTATTTAATAATAAAAATAATGAGATTAAATATGAATATTGAACATGAGAGTAAAAAGATATCACTTTCAGTAACCCTGATGGAATATTTCCCATTGTGGCTGAAAGTGAGTCTGCTGAAAATAATGACCTTAGGGATTTACGCACCTTGGGGGAATCAGGCTCTAAAAAGCTATCTATATTCCAATGCAAAATATAATAACAAACTTTTTAATACTAAAAACCAAGCTCTCAAAGTATTTAAAACTAGGCTGATATTAGTCATTTGGATGTTTGCGCTGTATTTAATAGCCGCGAGCGTACCTCAATATGATCTCGTATTGCAGTTATTATTTTTATTAACGTTACCGGGGTTTTATTTGACAGAAAAAAAATATTCATTAAATTCAATACAGTTTGATCATTCAGAGTCTACCTTCACACTCTCTCTTGTTAAGTTTTATCAATCCATTATTTCTCCTATTGCAGTGTTTTTATTACTAAGTACAGTTATTTTTAACAGTGAAATAATCGATAGCCAATTTTTAGCCAGTATTGATAATAAAGAAGAGCCTGCTGTTTTTTCTGAAGATTCTTATTTATCTCGCACAGAAAGCGATATCTTAGCCATAGATGAACATGCTAGGAGCCACTCATCCGATCACGAAGCGCATGATTATTGGGGAGAGGATATTTCGGCGGAAGAAATAGACTATTTAGACGAGCATGAAAAATCTCATAACCATGGCAATATTGCGCTATCACGTTTGCAAAAATATCAGCTAGCGAATCAGGGCAATCAATTTTTACAGTATGCCTTAATGTGTATTCTGATTTTAATTTTATGGCCTTGGTTAGATTTCAAAATTATTGAATATCAGGTGAATAATACTCGATTCTTAAATAGCCGCTGGCAACTAAAGTCGAGTCCTATTTCATTATATGGATTGTATGCCAAAGTATTATTTTTGATTGCGGGACTTCTGGTTATGAGTGGCCTAGTGATTTCAATGCTACTAATGGGGGATGAAGGAAGTAGCCCTGAATTTTGGAGTAATGCATTGGTTCATGGTTTTTGGCTATTGCCTTTGTCTATTATTATATTCGCCGTGGTTATGAATACCTTGCAGGCATGGCGTCGACAGTGGAAGTTGAATAATTTGTCGAGTGAGCAATTAACCATCACCAATAGCGATACTTATTTAAGCAACCTGTTATTGTCGCTTAGTAATACATTGGTTGGGCTCTTCACATTAGGTTTTGCCATTCCGTGGTGTCATCTGCGAAAATACCGCTATCAAAGTAAGCACCTGATGGTCGAGTGTCGCTAGAGTATTAGAAACTCGAGTGCTAGAGACTTGAGTATTAAAAACTGGAGTGCTGGTTACCATTAACATTAATCAATAAGAAGGGAACGTCTTGTTCCTTTAGCCAAGATAATCCGGCTTGCTCCGCAAGCATCGTCAAAGTCGCAAGACTACCGGCAACTAAACATTGCGGGGCGAGAATGGTAACCGAAGCCCAATGGTTAACTGGCCAGCCAGTTTTCGCTTTCAGTATATGGCAATAATGTTGATCATTAACCTTCATAAAGCGTTCATAGTTGCCGCTGGTCGCCATGGCACCATTATGCAAGGTTATTTGAGAAATGGCTTGTTGGGGCTGTTTAGGATCTCGTATACCAATATCCCAGCCAGACTCATCGACTTTATCACCGATAATTCGAATATCTCCACCGAGATCTACTAGGCCGTGATGAATTCCCATCGATTGAAATATTTCAGCGGCTTTGTCGGCAGCATACTCTTTGCCAAAACCGCCAAAATCTATTTCCATACTTTTCTTGGGCAAAAACACTTCGTTTTGATCCCAGTGAATCGATGGCCAGTCTATGAGCGGTAATAATGCTTGAATATCTGTTTTATTGGGGGATGTTTTAGATTTGAAATTCCAAACTTTTCGCAGAATGCCCGAGGTGATATCAAATAAGCCTTCACTTTGCTGGTAGCAAAGATCGGCATAGTTAAGTAATGCCGCCGTTTCTGCGTCGATAGGGGTTGCTTTAATCCCCGCATTATTATTGATGGTTTGTAATAAACTGATTTCGCGATAACGGCTAAATTTTTGCTCGATTCGCTGAACTTCAGCTTGGGCTTTAAGGCAGGCTTGTTGCAGTAGGGCGCTATCACCTTGCAAGAAAAACTTGCAAGGTGATGCCATCGCGGTGAAATTATGCTGGTGAAAATTCATAGTGCAAGACTAACTAGAATTTGTAATCGATACCAGCGGTAAAGGTTGAAAAATTCACTAATGCCGGGGCTTCATCATCACTGGCACCAAATAGAGCTAAGCTTTCTCGACTGGTATATTGCTGCCAGTCAAAATGAAATGCCCAATTCTCAAGTTTTAATTCACTATTAAAACCAAAGGTAAAAGCGCCGTAGCTGGAGAGACGATAATCACTACTATTAAGCTGATCATCGGCCGGATTTTGCTCTAGTGAATAAAAGTCAGCCTCGGTTTGAGTATAATAACGAACTAAAGGCGTGGCGATAAAACGATAGCGACCGAGATTAATCTGCTGCGCCCATTTCATATCAATCGTATGAGAAGATATGCCCCAATCATCATAATAATAACGATAACTTGAATGAAGAGCGGCCCCATCTAATACGTTGGCAAATTGCTTATGTTGAGCCGACAGTGTTATTTGATCGCGGCTATCAGGGCGTCTATCTTCAAACTTGTAAGGATCTGATAGATAACCACTTAACTGGGTAAAACCAATTCCGACTTGCAGGGTACTGTATTTATCCAGAACTTGGTTGATACCCTCATAAATAGAGAAACTGCGTTTTTTTCGTCCATCGGCTTCAGTACGGGAAGTCGATAAATCAGGATCCGTAGGGGATAGCTCGTCATTAGAAACGGAAAGCGAGCCAATCAAGGTGGTATGTTTAGCAAATATATCTAATGTGCCATCGATTCCCAAAGCTACCGATTGGTAATCATTTTCGGTAGACAGTGCAAATAAGCCACCTACAGTTCCATGATCTAAATATTTCTTCGGTGCAATTTTAATATCGGTTCTTTGTTCTTCGATACTGGCACCACTCATGAGAAGAGTACTTTGGCCTTCGTTGTTTTTATACGTTTGGGTCGGGGACGCACCACTCATTGTTTCAAACTGTAATTCGCTAGCAATATACCAAGATTCGCCAATAGGTGTGCGATAGCCAAATTGCTGAACATCGATTTGATAGCGACCGGTTTCATTAGTAAAGGTGCGTTCTCTTGGCGCATCCGCTTCCTGATAACTAGTATAGCGATAACTAAAACTTGTGTCCGTCGGTGCGACTTCTGCTTGGGTTGGAATCGCCAAAGCGGCCGCAGACAATGCGCTAAAGGCTGATAACTTTTTCATGTTTGAATTCCTTTTCAGTTACAGCCACAGCCGCCACCAGCGGCTTGACCACCACCGGAAGAACCTTCTTTACTGAAATATATGTGATTATCGAGAGAGCTGCCTAATGGATCTGTTGATGAGGTCATTACATCTTTTGAAAGATAACCTCGCTGCCAAGGTTTCACTGTCGTGCAACCTGAAGCAACCATACAGCTTGAAATAATCGAAAGCAGAATGATGTTACGCATAATGTAAGTAGGTTCTCGTTATTATTTTTTCTTCAATAGGGCAGCGATTTTATGCTTAAGCTCTTTACTATCAGTCTTTTTAAAACCTTCATGAACTAAGCTTACTTTCCCTTTTCTATCGATTAAATACGCTGTTGGCATACCTTGCAAACCATATTTGTCCGGGGTAGTACCCTCGACATCACGAGCCGTTGGATAAGCGACGGGAAATTCTTTCAAGAACTCCATGGCGTCCTCTTTTTCTTCGTCTAAGTTAATTGCAATAACTTCGAAGCCTTTCTTTCTATACTGCTTTCGTAGTTTATTTAATTCAGGCAGAGATAGGCGGCAAGGGCCGCACCATGATGCCCAAAAATCAACATAAACTACTTTACCTCGATACGATTTAAGTTGGATATCACCACTTCTTTCTAAGCGTGGCAATTTAAAATTGGGTGCCGTATCTCCCACACTGATAGCAAGAGCGCTACTCGTATTTAGAGCCAGAGCGAGAGAACCCGCAATGGCTAAAGGTTTTAGTAATTTGCTTATCATTCTAACTATGTCCTTATGAGAAGATATCGAAATCGTCTACTAATAATGGGAAGCGTACCGCTATTGTATTTGAATCAATTCCCAGCTCTTTTCGCAATGCTAAATTAACATGTGCCGGAGTTAATAATTGACCATTTGCATCAGGCTGTCCAGTAGAGCGGTTTAGCGTTTGTGCACGGAACTTTTCGTTTGACGCCCCAAATACCTTTCCGCCTTTTCCACTGCCCGTTGGATGCATTACCATCACACTGGTGACAGGCCAATGATCTTTACCGTTACCAGAATTGTAATAGGGTGTGCGACCAAAATCACTGCCGATTACGACCGTTGTTTTATCCGCAATACCAGCCGCTTCTAGCGCTTCTTGTAAGTAAGCAACGCCTTCTAATAAATCCCCTAACGATTGATATTGGCTATTATCATGATTACCGTGGGTATCAAAGCCACCGGTACTGATATTAGCACTGGCCGCAATGCCTGCTTTAAAGGCTGCTGCGACTAATGAAGCCTGGCGTTTGAAGCCTTGATCGCGATTATTCATGTGATCATTGGTTGGGACAACAGCCTCAATTAAAGTTTTTTCTTCACTGAGTTTGGCAAGATCATTATCTGCTTGGCGAACGGTGAAAAGCTGGTTCAACTGTTGGCGGCGTAGAGGTAACGCTTCACCTCCTTGTTGTCTCGCTATACGCTCAGCTTGAGCCTGTTTGATTTGAGAGTAGACATCGGTACTTTGATCGGAATTACGATAATGATAACGCTCACTATTTGGATCCGCTAAGCGATCGATAAAACCCGCACTGCTTGCACGAGCACGAGAAACAAGTGATGCGGTAAAGTCGTAGCCGCCATTGCTAATGTAGGCCATCGGTAAGCTTGGGTTTTTGCTGGCAGCAAATAATGCGGCCAAACTAGGGTAACCCATTTCTAAGCTGCCACTCCACGTTGCTCGGTTACCGGTATTATGGTTGTTGGTGCCATTATCGACACCGTTAATCACGGTCAGTTTATCGTGATAGGCAGTAAAAAAGTTTTGATACTGGTTATCAACTCGGGCCGTTGTAGCGTCATTATTATTAATTCTAGGAGTATCACTCCAAAGCATTCCTGAAACAGGATTTCTTTTTGTTTCAGTATTAATAGCGACAGAGTTGATTGACCCTCCATTACGGGCATCGGGACGTTCAGATAAATATTGTCCTAAATTGCCTTTGGGATCACAAAGTGAAGTAGGGTCCCAGCCTCCGCCAGCATTAACCATCACTAAAAAGTGATCAGGAGCGGCAGCATGTGCTTTTGAAGCCGTTAAAGGTAGGCTGGCAGTCATACCAGTCGCTGCAAGCAATTGTATAAAGTCACGACGTTTCATGGCAGTCTCCTTATTCGTAAATATAACGGTAGTCAGAAAGTAGGTAGGTGATTACAGACATCCACGAGCGGATGACATAATTCTCATCACGGTCGATGCGTAATTCACTGTCTAACCCTTGGTCATTATTCTCTCTGTCCCAACGAGCCCGACAGGTATATTCAAGATAAGTCGAAGGCTCAGGATCATAATCATCAGGATTACTAAGCATGGTTTGACCTAGCTTCCACGTAGAAAAGAAAAGCTGATAAGTTGCTTCAATTTCAGCATGGTTTAAGGGCAAGTTTTCGCTAAGCAAAGTGCTATGAAGGTATTGAATATTTTTCTTGATAGCTTCTACATTCGACGTCAATTCAAAACCATCCGCATCTTCAGGTTGGATGTCTGGGCTGACATGTTTGAACAGACGACGTTCATTTAAAGTAGGGGTTCGAGTTTTAGTAAAATCATAAGCGGTTGCACGGCAAGCCATCTCAACAGCCATACGTTCTTGCATTGCCACCATAAGACCGCTAGGTTCGTTAATTCGATCGGTGACCGAATCAGAGTCAATGCCACCGAACATAATACGGTTATCTTGATCGTTGGCTCGTAATTCATACCAATCAAAACCTAAGGTTGCTGTGAGTTTGCGTTGCAACATTTCTGGGCTTAATAAACGAGTCGAGCCGATGTGTGATGCTTCAACAACTTTGTTGGTATCAACGGTATTCGCACGATAATAAGGGCTTAATAAAAGTCCTGTAACGGCGGTTTTAACATTCCAATTATCGGCGACCATCGCTTGGCCAATATTTGAAAGTATTCCACGCTGTGCGTTGTAGGCTGTTACTACATCAGGATCGGCATTATCACCAGGAGCATTAAGTAGGTCTTGGCCAATGATGCCTTTATATAGATGACGAGTAATCGCTCGCATGTAACGTGGGTCTTGTGCAATTTCTTGGCCTAACCACTGCAGCATATTTTCAAATTGGCTAGTACCACCCGAGGTAGGAAGCTTTTTACCGGCAATACCCGCAGATTCAATCCCGTTAGAACTCCATGAGCTCGCATCTAGAGTACTAGGAATGCGACGACCTTGACCATTCCAATGCTGGAAAGCTGAGGCTACGGGATCCATTACGGTATGACAGGTGTAGCACGCTGGGTTATCGAGTGTTGGATTCGCACTGCTGGTATCGATAGCATCTTCTGGGCGAGAGCCTTCAATCTCAAGGATATCGGTATCTAAGAACATATCGTATACCATGTAAGAGCGATGACGGTTGCGATTGGTATTCGTCGTTGGGAAACGATTTAAGAACATGGCAGAAGTCAAAATACCAGAATGAGGAACACCTGTTGTGTATTCTAAGCTGCGGGTAATTCGAGCTGGTTTAAAATCATATTGGTCGTGAGTTAAGGTCGCATCGCTATAATAAGATGAATAAGCTAAGCAAGGATTCCCACCTTCAGGCAACTCTCTAAAGCTATCTTCAGGGTTAATCAATTCAGCGTCATACACTTTTTGGCTGTACCAGTTCACCATGGTGTAATCAGCCGTTACTAGTTCAGTAATAGGGCGATTATTACGAACTATGTAGTTAATTAATTCTAATCCTTCACGGGCTACCGCATCGTTAGCATAAACGTTGGCACAGCCGCGGTTATCATCATTGATATCATCTTGCGGAATATTTTCTGCAATTTCACGATCAAGACTTGGGTAGGCTGCGTCGTACCAGGTTCTGTTGGGGTAATCATCACCATCTAACAGGTTTAATGCCCCGTTGAATTGATTCACTCTTAAGTATTTATCGGTAAGAAATACATCGTTAAAAATCTCGCTTAAACGAACATAGAATTCATCTTCGTTCATCACTCTGGCCATTACCGTACTAAATCCCGCTTCGCCCTCATTGGTTACTTGGGTTATTTCAGCATCGGTTGGTAATCGACCTGCAAGCTGAACGGTAGCATTTCGTAGGGTATCCGTTAGAGGAAGGGCAGATACACCACCAAGACTAGTGGTTGCTTGGTAGAGAGAGAGGCCATTAAAAGCGTACATGATATATTCAGATACATTCGTTGCACACGCGCCATCACAGTCGGTGACCTCTGCATTTTTCCCAATCGGCATGGTTATGGCAATTTCTTCAGCCAGTGCCGAAATACTCGAGCAGGTTGCACAGGCGACTAACGGAGTACCAATTTCCGTCCCCGTCCCTTCAACACCGTGACAGCCAGCACATTGCTCGCCATAAAGACGGGCACCTTCGGCATTATAATTACCAAAATCGAGATTGACTGGTACGGATGCACCACCGACATCACCGCCATATTCCTGTTGGCAACCAGCTAAGGCTGACAGGAAGCATATTATTGCTAATAAGCGAAAAGTGTTCATTGGGAGTACCTGACTGAATTTTAGAGTTATAAGGTACCTCATAGTTTGGCTCATGAATGCTAAATTGGTCACGTTAAGACATGATGAAATGTTGTGAATGTGTGATGAAGTGTAACAATAAAAATTTAAGTACTAACGTCCAGCAAATAAGGTTAATTTATGTGGTACTTAAGGCTTATGTTTAAAGAGTCTTATCTTTTCTTTTATTATAAAAAACCTGTCTATACTTAAGGGTATTATCAGATTGACTAGGTAGTAAATCCTTGCAGTATTTTATCGCGCTTTGCTTGGCATTAATTATGACATCAGCTTCTGCTTTGGAAGCTGTGGAAGTGAGTAATTTAGAAAGTGGCTATTCTTTAAATGATCATGTGGAATTTGCTGTCGATGAGCTTGGAGAGTTTACCCCTGAGCAATTAATGTCTGCTGATCAAGAGTGGAATGTTCATAATAAAGAAACCCTTTCTTTTGGTTATACCAGCTTTGCTTATTGGCTAAGATTCAAAGTAACAAACTCAACAGCTCAAGATATCTCACATTTACTAGAAATCGCTTACCCCGTTTTAGATGATGTTCGAATGTATATCTATGATGCTGATGCTAACTTGATTACCTTGCATCAGCTTGGGGATAAAATTCCTTTTACATTACGCCAAGTTCAGCATAGACACTTCGTTGTTCCTCTTGATGTTGCAGGAAATCAGGAGCAAATCTGGTTGTTGCGTATTGAAACTTCAAGCGCAATGCAAATACCAATGACTATTTGGCCAGAGCGAGAATTCTTTATTCAAGATCAATCGCGTTTAATGGGGTTAGGTCTGTATTACGGCATTATGTTCATCATGGTGTTATACAACTTGTTTGTTTTCTTATCCGTTCGAGAAGAGAATTATTTATATTATGTATTTTATGTCGCGTCTATGGCGGGCTTTCTTGCGAGCTTGCAGGGGTTAAGTTTTCAGTACGTTTGGCCAACCGCAACCAGCTGGAATGACAGCGCAATCATCGTTATGTTATCCGGCGTTGTCTTTTTTACCTGTATTTTCACTAAGAACTTCTTAGCATTAGGAGATGGGCATAAAATATTAATTCGCTTATTCAGTATGGTGATTATTCTATCAGGAGCGATTGCCTTATCGGTTAATATTGTTCCGTATCATATCCTCATTAAAGTTCTGATTGGCCTAGCCGTTTTTGGCATTAGCTTAGTTATTTATACGGGAATACTACGTTGGAGCCAGGGCTTTAATGCTGCAAGGTATTTCACCATTGCTTGGTCATCGATGTTATTGGGTGGCGCAATTTTAGCGTTAAACAAATTTAACATTATTCCGCGTAATACTTTCACTGAGAATGCTGTTCAATTGGGTTCAGCGCTAGAAGTGATTTTATTATCTTTTGCCTTGGCTGATCGCTTAAATCAGGAAAAACGTGAGCGTTTTGACGCACAAATTACCGCTTTAAATTCAGAGCGTGTCGCGAGCACGGCTCAGGCCGAAGCGCTCGAGCAAGAGCGATGTGCTCGAACAGCGCAGGAGAAAGCTTTGGTTCATGAACGAGAGGCCCGAGAAGCTCAAGCTCAAGCGCTAGAGATTCAACGTCGAGCTAATGATACGTTAGAAAACAAAGTGCGAGAACGTACCAATGAGTTAGAAAGTGCCAACCAAAAATTAGCTGAATTAAGCACAACTGACGCGCTAACAGGAGTCAGGAATAGACGCTTTTTTGATCAGGTTTTTCAGCGTGAATTTAATCGAGCCTACCGCGAGCGTGAACAACTATCGATTCTAATGCTGGATATTGATCATTTTAAGGCTGTGAATGATGATTATGGGCATCAAGTAGGGGATGAAGCATTAAGAGTTGTCGCTGGTGTATTACTGGAGGTTATTCATAGAACGACTGATTTAACGGCCCGCTATGGAGGGGAGGAATTTGTCGTTGTATTACCGAATACCGATGTCGATGGTGCTTTTAAAGTAGCTGAAAAGATTCGCCAAAGAATTTCAGAGCAATTATTGGATGCGGATGGAACTAAATTTTCCTTAACGGTCTCCATTGGTATTATGGGGGATGCTCCAAGTTCAGGGGATAACGTTGATCACTGGCTGAAAGAAGCGGATGATGCGCTGTACTTGGCGAAAGAGGGAGGGCGAAACAAGGTCTTATTAGCGTCAGTCTGTACTAAAAAGGCGACAGAATAAAAGAGAAAAAATAACCTAGTGCCCAAAGCAATACTAATAGGGATGTTTGCCCTAGCTGAGTATTCAATTCACGACCCGTACGCTTTCTAATTAGCCAACTTAGACTTAAATGCAATGGCAGTAAAACCGAGTTGAGCCAAGGTAGGTAAGGGTTAAAAGGCAATAAAATAAAAGGTAGTAATAGCAAGACAGCGTATAACCAGCGGCTATTACTCGGTCCTAGGCGACAAGCCAGTGTTACTTTTCCTGCTGCAAAATCACCGGTGATATCGCGGATATTATTCACTAGCATGACGGCGGCAATCAAACATCCTATCTCACTGGCGGGGATGAAAAGATTCCAAAAGAAACTGCCTGTTTGTAAATAATAACTTCCAATAACCGCTATCCAACCAAAATAAAAAAATACGGCGACTTCCCCAAGACCTGTTGATGCTATGGATTTTTTACCACCGCTATAAGCATAAACTCCCAATAAAGATAAAATACCTAGTAAAGCAAAAATCCAGCCGCCTCGGTAAACTAAATAGCCACCACTGAAGATGGCGAATAGGCAAAATCCAAAGATGATTTTTTTTAATTGCGACGGTGAAATTAAATTGCTTTGTAGCGCTCGTTTAGGGCCTAATCGATTTGGTCCATCCACATGAGCCTTGAAATCAAAGTAGTCGTTGGCAAGATTGACTGCAATTTGTAAGCATAGGCAGCAGCTAAGGCACGCGGCTACTATAGTAAAATCGAATGTTGTTATATTTGCTCGGCTTAGATCGAAATAGGCTAGTAGCTGCCCAAGGAAAATCACTGCAAAAGCAATAATTAAGGTTTTTGGGCGTAAAGTAAAAAATAAGTCGGTAAGCATAATATGAGCTATTGGCCAGTATCAGGTTATAATGCCTACTTAATATCCATTTATAAAGGAGTCAGTGTCGATGAGAGTATTTCTCTATTATCTTATACGATCACCGATTAAGCTGGCTCGTGTAGGACATAAGCGAGGAAAACGGCGTTTAAGGCGTGATTTATTAGCGGTAAAAAAAGCATTAGCTCAAGAGAAAGAAGAAACTCGTGAAATGTTACTAATTTATCGTAAGTTTACCCATGGGGAAGCCAGTGATGCCGAAATGCGGGTGGCTAACGAGCAGTTAGTCGACTTGGTGAAGGGCTTAGGCATTGGTATATTTGCGGCGTTACCTTTTGCACCGATTACCATTCCTTTTATTATTAAACTGGGAAAGCGCTTAGGAATTGATGTATTGCCGAGTGCCTTTTATGAGGATGAGCAGGATTCAGCCTTACGAGCATCAAGTACTCAAGAATCAATTAGTAAAAAAAGGCGCTAATAACTCCACATCATCCAGTATTGGCCAGTGATCTTGCTGGGGCTCTGAAGTGGGCATGTCTGCGGTTGGTAAGCATATATGCGCTTGCTGTTCACCTTGCCACTCAAATTTCAATGAAAAAGCATGTAGGTAACAACGATTAGCCGGTTCACCTTTATAGCGGGCATCGCCTAATATGGCACAGCCAAGGCTTTTCAACGCAACACGTATTTGATGGGTCTTACCTGATTTAGGTGAAACCAAATATAAACGTTTAGCCGGTGGAGTATTTGATTCGATCGCGCAGGATATAAAGTGAGTGATCGCGGGTTTGTTCAGGCTGCGTTTTAATAACCAGCTGCCATTTCGTCCCTTCTCCATGTCGCCTTTTACCCAACCTTGTTTCTTTTTGGGTTTGCCACAGGCGATGGCTAGATAATGCTTCTCTATCTTGTGTTGTTCAAATAGACGGCCAAATTCAGCTGCAGCGCTGGCATTTTTGGCAAATATTACTAATCCCGAAGTGGCTTTGTCCAAGCGATGCACAGGCCATAGGCGAGTGGTTTGGCTATCAATCTTTTGCACTTCAGACAGCGCATTTTGCAATAAGCTATCAGCGCTAGGGTTATCTTGCTCTTGCTGCATACTGATACCAGTAGGCTTGTTTACAATAATCCAGTCAGCGTGGTTGTAAACGATTTTCAGCATTAGCGTTTCTGATCTTCAATGAGAGCTAATAAGCGGCGTACTAACGCTTCAAAGGTTTGAGCTTCTTCATTACCTTTACTGGCATTAAAGCTATACATTAGGCGTTCGATTTCTTCTTTGGACATGTATTGAACGGCTACTGGATTAATCATATATTCTACTCTTTTGTATAGTCAGATGAAGCGCTGGGCATTGTATATTATTGTTCTGATAAAGAAAGGTCAGTAACAAATATCAACAGATTTTTTATCGCGTAAGGACTATGGTTAGTGAAATGATGTAAAGGACACTATATGGTCAACACTCTTTTGAAGGTGATTTTCCTTTTCACTATCTTTGCAGCAAATCTTCAAGCCCAAAGCGATGCTATTGCGAACCCCGTGTTGGATGCTAAGCAGGCTTTTCATCAGGGTATTAAAGAGTTTGTCGGTGTACAACTGGCTAAGGAAATGCTATTGCCTGGCATAAAAGCACACCGCCAAACTGAAATTCGTAAGCAATATTCTATTCGCCCTTTGAATCGTAATTGGCGTACTTTGGGTAATATTGAGCAAAACCCAAAGCGGTTGTATCAATTAAAGCGCTATGCAAATCGCTATAACCTGACAATTGACCGGCTAATAAAGCAGGAAAAGCTTGAACAAAAACAACGCTATCGGTATTAATGTGCGTTCAATCTATTGAGACTGTTTTATGTTATGTCGGCTTGGTTGTGGTGCTTGTTGTATCGCCCCTTCAATATCTTCACCTATTCCTGGAATGCCCGATGGTAAACCCGCAGGGGAGCGTTGTATCCAGTTGGGAGAAGACAACCTTTGTATGATCTTTGGTAAGCCTGAAAGGCCAAAGGTTTGTACTGACTTTGGTGCTGAAGAGTGGGTATGTGGCGCAGATAGTAAGCAAGCGATGCTCATCATTTCTGACTTAGAAAAAAATACGTAATAACGATCATTGGAAAGTGAAATTATTTCAGGGAGTGGGCCATGATTAAACTTGCCTTTTTTGTGCCGGAACAATATTTAGAATCCGTTAAGCAGGCCGTTTTTGAAGCGGGAGCGGGTAAAATAGGTGATTACGACCAATGCTGCTGGCAAACGTTAGGGCAGGGGCAATTCCGCCCTTTAGCCGGATCTACTCCTTTTATTGGTGATGCCCCTAAGTCAAACAATACTGCCGGACCGCTAGCCCGAGTCGATGAATATCGAGTTGAAATGGTTTGCCAAGAAGATTGTATTAAGCAAGTTGTCGAGGGGTTAAAGCAAGCTCACCCTTATGAAGAACCTGCTTATGAAGTTTGGAATTTATTAGATTTTAATAGCTTATAGCTTTAGCCTGTCTTCTATCGATATATCGAAAACATGCGTTGGCAGGGGCGTTTGACTATTGGCTAATTGATTTTTTCTATCGTTAAAGTAGCGACGTAGCGTTGTGCTTACAGTGGGAAAGGCAAGTTCTTGCCATGGAATATCCTTTTCTTCAAATAGCTTCACTTCTAGGCTTTCTATACCGCAAGAAAAATTTAAATCGGCCAATTCGCCCTGAAAGAAAATATGAACTTGGCTAATATGAGGCACGGCTATCATCGTATAGAGCTGTAAGTTTATAACCCTAGCATTCGCTTCTTCAACGGTTTCTCGGATAGCGCCTTGCTCAGTCGTTTCCCCATTTTCCATGAATCCTGCGGGTAATGTCCAATAGCCTTTTCTCGGCTCGATCGCCCGCTTACATAATAATACCTTGTCTTCAAATATCGGTAAGGTGCCTGCAACGATGCGAGGATTTTGATAATGAACGGTATCGCAACTCAAGCAGACATAGCGTACACGGTTATCTCCTTCAGGAATAACCTGGCTAATGGGCTGTGCACACTCGGAACAAAACTTCATATCAAAAATCCGTACTGATATTGGGGAAAAGAACGACTTATAACCTAGTGTAATCTGCTATGGCTGCTAAATCCAAAGCAAAAAAAAGCCCATCTTAATGTGGGCTGTATAAAAGCAGTCGGTGAGATTGCAGGTTTGAAGCGATTATTCCGCTATGGCAAGGGGAAAAGGGATAATGTCCGCAGGAGAATCTTTTTCTTCAGCGTCTTCAGGTAATGGCTGTTGAGTGATTACCTGATGAAGATTCGCTAAGCCTTCGTGCATCATCTGTGAAATTCGTACACAAGAAGAAACGGGATTGCTGGCCTTTTGACGCTCCATATCAATTTGGAATTGCAATCCACGAAGACGTCTTTGAAAGTGATCAGGGGCTTGATTAATGATTTCTTCCACCCAAGACTGGCGCAATACTTCAAGTTTATTGGGGTCTTGCTGAGCAAGTTTCATTAATTCATCAAAGTTTGGAAGCATTAACTTACTCCTACAGTTATTTAATTATTTGCAAATTTATGTAACTAGTCTACCGCAGAATTGTCTATTTTTTAATCTTGTAGTAACTCGTATTCGTGTGGTAAGCAATTGATAACATTGAAAAAATAGGGGTGTTACAAAAGACAGTTAATAGCAAAATGCTAAAAATAATCGTTTAAAAACAGTGTGTTAACTGAACGGTCGAGAGATATATTAGCTGTAATTAATATCATTTGGTGTTCAAGAAAATAGTTTTAATGACATTAAAATATAAATAAAAAGTCGTTATGCTTAAATTTAGAAACCGTTAGCAAGAATATTGGCTGATTATTATCTGTATTCCCTGAGCCATCAGACGTAAAATGGAAAGCATGACAAGTCAGACATTATTAAAACAATTAATTAATAGCGTGCAGCAGCATGAAGCCCGTACTATTGATCAGCCAAGTCTAGCTCAGGCAGGAGTCTTGGTGGCGATTACTGATGAAGCGGAACCTCATTTAGTATTAACCCGCCGAGCAGATCATTTAAGTACCCATAGTGGTGAAGTGGCCTTTGCGGGTGGCAAGCGTGATGAAACCGATCCGGATATCGTTTTTACTGCCTTGCGTGAAGCTGAAGAAGAAATCAACCTTCAATCACATCATGTAAAGGTTATCGGTGAGCTTGATCAGGTTGTTTCGCGCTTTGGTTATGTTGTAACGCCGATCGTAGGCATTATTCCTGCCGATATCACTTTTACAGCCAATCTTGATGAGCTGGATGCCGTCTTTAAAGTGCCGTTGCGTTTCTTTTTAGATACTCAGCCTCATGACTATTTTGAGCGTGGTAAAATATCTATTCCTAGTTTTCACTATGACGGTTTTCGTATTTGGGGGTTAACCGCCATGATGATTACTGAAATGATGAATAACCATCTTGATGCCGAAATAGCGATTCGTTTTTAATTCATCACAATAATAAGAGTAACCTTATGTTATACCAATTAGGCGAGCGCAAGCCTGTTATCGAAGGTGCGCATTTTATCGCTGATAATGCCAGTATCATTGGCTCTGTGGTCTTAAAAGAAAATGCCAGTATTTGGTTTAACTGTGTGATTCGTGGTGATAACGATGTAATCACCATCGGTGAGAAGAGCAACGTCCAAGATGGGGCCGTATTGCATACCGATCCTGGCTTTAAGTTGACATTAGGCAAGGGTGTTACGGTAGGTCATAATGCTATGGTGCATGGCTGTGAGGTGGGTGATTTTACCTTGATTGGTATTAATGCGGTGATCTTAAATGGCGCTAAAATTGGTAGTCATTGCTTAATTGGTGCCAATACTTTTATTCCTGAAGGAATGGAAATACCGGATGGCTCGATGGTCGTTGGCTCTCCGGCGGTGATTAAGAAGCAGTTATCTGATCAGCAAAAAAAGATGTTGGAGTTAGGTGCGTATCATTATGTTCAAAATGGTCAGCGTTACCAGAAAGAACTAACGCCATTAAATCTTGAAGATGTATTAGCTTAAAACGGCAAGTTGAAGAGAGCAGTAGGTAATGTTGTGAAAGAGAAAAAACCACAAACGGCCGAGGTCGTAAAATCTCCTTGTGTGCATATCTGTTGTTTAGATGAGCAAGATGTTTGCTTAGGTTGCTATCGTACTTGTGATGAAATTTGCAAATGGGGTGCGATGAATAATGAAGAACGAAAAGATGTGATGAAAAAAGTAGCCGAGCGAGAAAACTCGAGCGGCAATATGATGAAATTTTAACAATAAGAATTTGGAAAAAATATGACAACCATTGGGACCCCTTTTTCGAGCTCCGCGACAAAGGTTTTATTGTGTGGTGCTGGGGAATTAGGTAAAGAAGTTGCCATTGAGTTTCAACGTTTGGGTTGTGAAGTCATTGCCTTAGACCGTTATGATAATGCCCCTGCTATGCAGGTTGCTGATCGTAGTTATACGTTAAGCATGCTTGATGGCCCAGCATTAGAGCAAATCATCAAAGACGAACAACCCGATTATATTATTCCCGAAATAGAAGCGATTGCGACGGATACCTTAGCGGATCTAGAGCAACAGGGTTTTAATGTTATACCTAGCGCTCGGGCGACTCAGCTGACGATGAATCGTGAAGGTATTCGTCGTTTAGCGGCGGAAACGTTAGAAATTCCAACGTCCCCTTATATTTTTGCCGGCACTAAGGAAGATTTTGTTGCTGCGGTAAATGAAATCAAGGTGCCTTGTGTTGTTAAACCGATTATGAGTTCTTCTGGCAAAGGTCAGAGTACTTTGAAAAGCTTGAGTGAAATTGATGCCGCTTGGGATTATGCACAAGAAGGTGGACGTGCGGGGGCTGGCAAGGTCATTGTTGAAGGTTTTGTCGATTTTGATTATGAAATTACTCTGTTAACCATTCGTCATAATAATGAGCAAGGGGAGCTTTTAACAAGCTTTTGCCAGCCGATTGGCCATCGTCAAGAAAACGGTGATTACCAAGAATCTTGGCAGCCTCAAGCCATGTCTGATCTTGCCCTTAAGCGTGCTCAGGCAATGGCAGAAAAAGTTACGACTGAACTCGGTGGCCGTGGGCTGTTTGGAGTTGAGCTATTCATTAAAGGTGATGATGTTATTTTTAGTGAAGTATCGCCTCGTCCCCATGATACGGGCTTAGTGACTTTAATCTCTCAAGACTTATCCGAATTTGCTTTGCACGTACGCGCTATTTTAGGTTTACCTATCCCTAATATCGTTCAGCACGGACCTTCGGCATCGGCGGTATTGCTGGTGGCAGGGGAAAGCAGCAATATTCATTACTCAGGTTTGGATAAAGCTCTCGCTGAAATCAATACCCAATTGCGCCTATTTGGTAAGCCAGAAGTTTCTGGACAGCGCCGTATGGGAGTTGCGTTAGCAAGAGGCACAGAAGTAGGCCATGCTTGTCGAAAAGCTTTGGCTGTCATTGAGTCGATTAAGGTTGAGCTGAGCTAGCCGCTGAAGTGACGGAATCACACTAACGAATAAAAAGAGCTTTATTATCTATTGATATTAATTATCATTTGCATTACTTTCTCGGAAAGATAATCCAGTGAAATTTATGTGTAATAAGGTTTAGCTCTTTCATAGCCTGTTGTAAATCAAGGTAAGAAAACAGAGCTGTGGTATTTTATTCGTTAGAGGTGAGTATGAAGTATTCGATCAGTTGTGCGTCCAATATAGGGCTGTTTATCAGCGTAATCAGTTTTAATAGCTACGCGGCTGAAATTGCCGACTACAAATTCCACACTGCGGCGAACATGCTAGCCTATACCGAGCTAGAGTTGTCGGGTGAACCACTCGCTGAAAGTTTAGGGCTTGATTTAGATGTTCTCGATCCTAATGAGCAAAACCAACCGACAGAGTTTGACTACATCACCGGTATAGAAAGCTACGAGTTTTCTGAAGAAGCGATGTACGAGTTGAATTATCGCTCGGGTCTTGGCCTCAATTACCTTAATGGGCTACGCCATCAGCAGCGGGGTGGCAGTGAAAAGGCCCTAAGTACTTATTTAGCCACACTAGCTAAGGCGGTTGAGCTGCCGACAGATCAGTTGGCAAAAAATCTTAATCTCATCTCTTTACCTTATCGTACAGGAACCCCTGAGTTTGCCCAGCCAGTGGACAGTTCCAAGGTCGCTGAAGAAGTGATCCAATGGTATGGCGCAGGTGAAAGTTTAATTGAAAAAAGCAGTACCATCCCAGCTTACGTTCAAGATTATAAAAGCCTGGTCTGGGTAAAAGATAAAGACAAACAAATTATTGAACCGGCAGCGATGGGTGCATTACTGCTGAAAGAAGTGATGTGGTCACAGGACTTTTTAGGCGGTATGCATACCGCGGCTGAAGATGAAGAAGTTGAAGCGATTAGCAGCAAGATGGATCAGAGTAAGGATTATGCTTTGGGTGTTTCTGCGGTAGATGGCATGAACGGATTGATTTTAACTGAATTGTCGTTAGAGAAACTTCAATACCTGCAGCAAGAGTTGGGTTATAACGGCAAGGCATTAGGTCAAACCATCACGCCTGATTATGACCCAGAAAAATCTCCCATTTGGTTTCCCCATGCAATCAACGCTGTAAGCAAGAGTATAAAAGGTAAGCCTGGTATTGCTCAGTTCAGTATTCTTGACTCAAGTTCTCAATTACGTGATAACTGGATGCTTTTATGGCCACTGAGTGAATATTTTGCTTTCAGTGATCAGCGCTTTGCAAATACAGCGCAAAACCCAGGCTTTGCTGCGGTATTTGATGGTGCGCCTTTTGCTGCGACTAAACCTTTGAATCGCGATGAAAATAAAAGTAATGACGTGCTTGCTAATGATGCATTTTCTATGGCGAGCAATTTATCTAATGCGGTTTTTAAGAACTTGGTCAGCCTTCATTTTAATAAACAATTCGGCACTTTTATCGACCAGTATGATTTAGAGAATACTGCTGCTAAGCACACTAAGAATAAAAAAGTGACGGCCTATGATGCGGCCTATAGTATAGTCGCGCTATCTATTTTTCAGCGTGCTCAAGATGCTTTACCAGTGGGGTATGCTTCGGCTAGTTCAGCCGCTTCTCGGTTACATACACCACAAGGAAAGTTAGCGCTAAGTCTAATGAAACAGCAAGCGGACTTCATCATTCAGCGATTGCAAAATAAGCAGGGTTTAATTGCGGATAGTGCGGTGATTTCCAAAAGCGATGGTAGTCTTAGTATTCAAGGGTCCTATTCAATTGATACTCAGTTTGCCGCTATTCGTGGTTTAAGTGCTGCATTTCTAGCGACAAAAACTGAAGTTTATCGCCAGCAAGCTAGAAAAATATATCTTAGCCTTGAGCAGTATTATTTTGATCCTAAAATAGGGACCTGGGCTATCGAAGGGGAAGCGCACTATACCCCTTGGAGTGTGGCGGCAATTTCGTCTGCTATGCGTGAAACTATTTTGCATTTAAAAAATAATTCAACAGAAGCTATTCCGGCGCTAGAGCTTCAACAGCTTGTTAATCGTTACAGTGCCTGGTTCCGCTTGGTTGTCTCCGGTAAAGAGAGCCAACCTGGATTACAGTTAGCTGAACCCATTGGCGATACCGGAGAGCATATTTTACTCACTGCTGATGGTATCAGTAGTGATGATGGCGATAGTGATAACGATGGCCTAAAACGAGTGACACATGCCGGTGGTCAAAATGGCCGTGCCAGCGTATTGGCCAATAAGTTAATTTTAAAGTAAGCGCATACTATTAAAGCTTCCACTTCAGAGTTTTGATGGGAGTGTTTTGGGTGAAGAGATTTTAGCAAGAAAGTTATGACTAGATGACATTTTCAAAAGAAAGTATTCAGCAGGCATGGCAACAGCTCAGTTATCGTAATGTGATGGCTGAGTGGTCGCTGTATGCATTATTCATTTCCGGTTTTTTGTTATGGGATGTCATTGCCTTGCCTTGGCAAGGTGTGCGCTTATTGCTTATTATTCACGTTGTTTTGAGCCTGATTATTTTTCCGCTTTATATTTTCCCCTTCTGGGTTTCGCATAGACGTTTATTGAAAAAATCGAATAAACGTTTTTTAAGAGTGACTGGGCAGTGCTTAGATCTAGTATTGCTCGCATGTATTTCTTCTGGGCTGTATTTATTAATCCAGGGTAATCGTGGGGACGAATTCGGCTATGGTGTATTTCTTGTTCATCTTATTAGTGCCTTGATTCTATTACCGCTGATTATTCGTCATAGTGCTCGTTGGTCTGTGTTAAAGCCAATCTGGTCTCTATCTAAATATGTACTAAAGCTCGGTCAATGATCATGTCTGTTAATGTTATCACTCAACCTTTCATTGTTTTTTTAATTACGTTTTTTTTCTCAGCTGGAGTTTATGCAGAGTCGAGCAGCTCGATCATTGAAAAATCCGATGGCCATGCAATTTATAGTGCTAATTTTGATGGTGGCAGTATTACGCTTATTAACCCCAATGCCCTCATGGATAGAAAAGAGCGAGTATTAGGTAAGGATATACGCCGTTTGGCGTTAAACCATGATGAAAGCCAGCTGTTAGTGAGCGACTATGTGGGAGAGAAAGTTTTTTGGCTCGACAGTGAAAATCTAACCGTTGAGCATGAGCTAGCGATTGCAGGTCGACCCTTTGGCATAGTGCATGATAAGCAAAGCCAGCTATATTGGCTGACCTTATTTGAAAAGGGACAGCTATTAGCATTGAATCAAAGTGGGGATATCGTATTTCAACTGGATACACTAGAAACGCCACGAGGGTTAGCGCTAACCGCAGATAAACGATTATTAGTCAGCCATGCAATGACAGGGCAGGTTTCTATCTATGATGTGTCTGTTTCTAGTCAAAGTGAGGAGCATGATAAAGCTACATTTATTGAGCTCATTAAGGTTATTCAATTAGCGACAGTTGAGCATGAAGACGAATTTGTTTCCCAAGGTCAGCCCAGAGTTTTAGACGATATAGCCCTATCACCGGATGAGAGTGAGGCTTGGTTGCCTCACCTGCTGTGGAATTTTGATCATGAGTTTCAATTTCAGTCGACTGTATTTCCAGCTATTTCAATTTTAGATTTAACCGCAGGAAAAGAAAAAGAACAGATCGAATTAAGAAAAGAACTGTTTAAACAAATGAATATTGTCGACAATAATAACCGTACTCAGATTGTATCTAACCCTCATGATGTTGAATTTTCAGCAGACGGCAATAAAGTGTATGTTACTTTTTCTGGCAGTGAAGATTTGGTGGTTTTTGATCGGTCTCGGTCATTGAAGGCGAATAAAAAACGTAAGAAGAAACGCAGTAAGCGCCGCCAAGGAAAGATATCTCAAGGGGCTAAAGTCACCCAGATTTTACGAAACCTTCCGGGAGATAACCCAAGGGGGTTATTAATTACTACAAGTTCTAGTTCCGATAACTCAAATTCAGTCAGTGAAAAAATCTATGTGCAAAATGCCATCAGCCAAGATGTAGATCTAATACTGCCGGGTAAAGGCAGTTTTGATAAAGCTAAAGTTGCTCAAACTGAACTCTATAAAACCGTGATATCCGATCCGCTCAAGCCTGCTCAGCGCCGAGGTGCTCAGTTATTTAATCTGGCAAATAATCACAAGAACCCTGAGCTCCCAATGACGGGAGATTTCTGGATGAGTTGCAATAGTTGTCATCTAGATGGTTTTAACTTTACCAATAAGTATCTCGTTGAAAAGCGAGGAGAAAATAAATACAGCAATGCAATTTTGGGGCACGGCCGCTTAAATAAAATGATTGTTGGAGATTTTTTAGCCGATTATTTGCGCATCATTCAAGATACTCAAGGGGGGATGGGGCACGACTCTCGAGATGGTGCTATTACAGTAGAGCCTAGCAAGCCAGGGAGCGACGTTTTGGCTATGATGACGGATCTGCATCAATATATTACTGCCCCTGAAAATCTTCCTCGCTTAACAACCTGGTTACGCTTAGAGGATGGAGAAAGGCGAACGGTTCATGATAGTGAATGGATTAATTCTGCTGCTTGTGAATCTTGTCATAGCGATCTCTATGCGCAGTGGTCTGATTCCAACCACCGTTTGATGGGAGGCTCAAACCCCTATTATGCGGTATTAGAAGATGTGGCAGCCGCAACGGAAGGAGAAGGTTTTCGAGCTTGGTGTTCGTCTTGTCATAACCCCGAACGAGTTCTTGCCGGTAAGCCATTTCGGGGTCATCAGAATTTAATGTTTGAACAGCAAGGTCAATCATTAAAGGATGAGTTAGCTCAAGGTAAGCACGGGGCTAAAGAGGGTACAGGTTGTTTATTTTGTCACCGCATTACTAAGCTAGAAGATGCCGGGGGAAATGCTGCGATGACAGTGAATCTAAAAGATCGTCAGCAGTACGTCTTTGAAAACAGTAAAAATGATATTTTGAATTGGTTGGGTAATAGTCAAATTAATGCAAAGCCCGAAGAGCATAAGAAATCTTACTCGCAGGGATTTTATAAGGACGAATTATATTGCAAAAGCTGTCATAACGAATTCTCTCCGGGCTTAGGTGCGATGATTGTCGATACCTGGGGAGAATGGGAAGCCTCGTCGTTTAATAATCCAGAGCAACCCGAAAAACATAAAGGCTGTATCGCCTGTCACATGCATGGGGATGTGAATAAAATTGGTGAAGATATTCCAGGGATATCTACAGACGGTGGTCGAGTTAAAGACAATGTGATTACTCATCAGTTTTCTGGGGCCAATCATTTCTTATTAGGTTTACGTAATAAACCATTAGAAAAAATGAGTATCGATTTATTGAAGACTTCAGCGAAGCTCGAGCAAACGGTGACTGATAATAGCGTGCAAGTGCGAGTTACTAATGTTGGAGCAGGGCATGCTTTGCCAACCGGGGTAGCTGATTTTAGACAATTCTGGCTCCATTTAAGAGTTGAGGACGCCGATGGTCATATGGTCTTTGAATCAGGTGCTTTGGATGGCGATGGCCATTTAGAAAAGAATGCACGTGTTTTCATGAAAGAATTTGGAGATAAAGAGGGGAATCCCGTTGGTTTAATATTTTGGCGATATGAAAAGATGCTATCTGATACTCGAATCCCTGCCGATGGTTATCGAGACGAGGTCTTTAAATTGCCTACAGGTATTAAGCGTCCTTTGATCATTAGAACTTCTTTGATGTATCGAGTTTATCCGCAATGGGTTACTAACGCAGTACAAAAGAAATATCCAAAATTACCTAATCCTGAGGCTATTGAGCTGAATAGCCTTGAATCAAGGCATTAGGAAGGTAAAGTGGGTGTTTTAGTAGAATGAAGGCAGCGGTGATAATGTACAGTATTTAATTGTGCTTAATCGACATCGAAAGGTAGTATTTCATATTGATTTCGACCGTTCTCCTTAGCTTGGTAGAGAGCTTTGTCGGCAGTTTCAATCCAAGTTGAAATGGACTTCTTTGCTAAACTATTTATCTCACTTTCAATCCAGCAGGCTCCACAGCTAACTGTGATGTGCTTAAATTCTGACTTTTCATGAGGCTCATTCAGAGCTTCCATAGTCTTATTAATTATTTGTAATAAGTTAATAATTTCTTGTCTTTCGTTATATTGGAATAAGATAACAAACTCTTCACCGCCATAACGCGCTGTAATATCGTCACTTCTGCGAGAGAAAAGCTGCAGCGATTGCGCAACTTTTATTAATACTTCGTCACCCTTCGGGTGCCCATAGAAATCGTTATAAAGTTTAAAATGATCAATGTCGATAAGTATTAATACAACATTGCCGCAATGACGGTTGATACGGCTCCAAGTTTTTTCAATCTCTAGGTCTAAGGCTCTTCGATTCGGTATTTGAGTAAGTGCATCGGTCGAGGAGAGTTTTTCTAGTTTCTCTTGTTGAGCATTAACCGTATCGATCAGTTCATTGAATGCTAATCGTGCTTGATCCAATTCAGTAATACCAATTTTGCGTTCGATCTTCAGCAAATTGTTCTGATTTTTAGTGTGACGTAAATATTGGGTTGTTCTTTCTATAGGTAAAATGAGGAATCGCAAAATTATAGTGAAAGAGATAAAAGGAATAAGGCTGAAGATGAAAATAATAAACAGTGTTTTTAAGTTAAAAAGTTCTGGTATTAAATCTTCTTGGTGATGGATTTTCATGCAGCCGGAAAGCTGTTGGTTAAATGAACTCAAGCATCGGATTCTAAAAGAGGCTGCGACGTGTTTAATATCGGAATACAAATCCAAAAATTGGCCTTCTTTTGAGTTTGCTTTTTCTATTAATTGAGAGTTCGATATACCTGCATCAGTAATTTCTACTTGTAGTATGTCTGATAATCTTTTTAAGTTGTCGCCATATAAACTCCAACTAATGACGACCCAGCCTAATGGCGTTTTACTAGTCATATGGTGATCATGCCCTTGATGGGCATAAATTGGGACCGCTGAGGTCATGACGGAATTGCCAAGAAATAGTTCAAACGTTTCAAGTTCATTTTCGGCTAACAAGGCGGGATAGGTCGTTGAGATCAATCTCTCTCGCTGTTCGGCATCGAAGTCGAACACTTGTTCATCTTCAATGTTGCGATGAAGCGCAATGGGGATGTTCCCATCTGCTGATATAATGGCTAAATAGGTAATCTCGTGATCTTTTAGCTGAAAAAGTGCCTTGGTTGTATTATTTGAATTTTCAAGCGTAGGCAGTGATATGAAATCCTGGCTAATTTTCCAGTGGGCATAATCATAAGCCATTGAGGTTAAGCTTTCGTGAGTCGACCTAATCGCATTTTGAATACTTATAACATCCCTTTCTTGATGTTCAATGGCCAGTTTTAATTCTTGAGGATAGCTCCAAAGCCCACGAGATAATAGAATAAGCACTGACAGCACAAGGATGTAGCCGATGGTATGACGTATAGTCAATGCGCGAATCGATACCATTATTAGAATTTCGCCTAAGAAAATGTATACCTTTGAAGTTTAGACTATTCTCAAGATAATTTGCTTGGGTTACTGGTTCTTGGCTTCAATCCATTGTGCCATATATTGAGTGCTTTTCATCGAGTGGTGTCGCAACATTAAGCCTATGAAGTTCTTCTGGCGCAATACCTGACATTGTTCTAGTTGTTGTTTAAGACGCCCAATGAAGACAGGTTGCCAAAGAGACCTATCGTATTGCTGCTGTAATATCTCTATACCGTTATCTTGATAAGCTTTAAAGTTTTTTTCGTTAAGGTAGAGTTCTATTGCGGCATCAGCGAAAACTTGGGGGGTTTCGATCATTGTCTGAGTGTCGATAATTTCACCATTCCATGGTAACTCTAGAAACATCCCTTCACTACCAATTGTTGTCGTAAGGCTGGGCGTTCCACATTGCATCGCGTCGGTGAGTTTACCTTTAATACCTGCGCCAAAACGTAATGGGGCTAAACAGATTTTTGCGTTTCGCATGACAGCCTTAGCGTCATCAGCCCAGCCTTTAATATGAAAGCCTTGTTTGGGGTTATGAAGCTGGGTAGCTTTCGGGGGGGGATAGGCACCGTAGATATGCATTTCAGCTTTTGGCAGCTGTTTACGAATTAATGGCCAAATGTGCTGTTTAAGCTGTAATACGGCATCCCAATTAGGTGCATGGCGAAAATTGCCGATGGTGATGAAATGCTCTCGCTCTTCAAAAGAGGGTAGCTGTTCTATTTCACGCTTGCGGGTTCTTTCCAGCATAAAGGGCAAATACAGCAATTGTTCTTGTGCAACCTGAAAATGTTCTTGCAGCAACTTAATTTCTACAGGGGAAATCATCAGTGTTAAATCGCTGCGGTGAATGGCGGCGATTTCACGAATTGCTAGGTCGCTGTGCATTAAAAATGAATCTGATTGTCGGTCTAAGCTTAGCTCTAATACTTGATTCTTTTTAATGGCTTTTTGGCGCGCTTCTCTAAGGCTATGCAGATCTTCAGTATTGAGCACTCTTAAAGCATTAGGACAGAATTTCTCAACTCGCCAGCCGAACTGTTCTTCCATCATAAAGCGATCAAAAATCACAACATCAGGGTTTAATGCTCGAACGTAATGATCAAAACTTTCGCTATTCAATTCTATTGGCTGGCAATGCACTTGCCATTGGTCAAGGTCGGCCATGTGTTCGCTAAGTTGCGCAGGACTGGCGAAAGTCACTTGCCAATCCTGCTCTCTCATTGCACTGATGAGTTGCATCATACGGCTACCCGCCGCAGATGAGTTTGGCTCAGGCCAAACATAGCCAATAATTAAAACCTGCATTATCTTACTCATCGTTATTTATTTTTTAACTTCTTCGGCTGCTTTGGTTTTAGTCGGCTCACACCTAAAATTACCAATACCATGCCTAAGCCGTGATAGAGAGTGAAAACTTCGCCTAATAAAGCCACTGCCATAATACTGGTCATAATAGGGCCGACGGTTCCGGTTAAGGCTGCGTTGGCGGCTCCAATACGTTTAACCGCCTCACTGATCATAAATGAGGGGATAACCGTCGCGGCAAACGTTAGCAGTAGAACAATTGCCATCAATTCAGAGCTAAACTCCCAGTTAGCGGCAGTAACTTCATTATTAAACAGACCCAATTGAATCGCACTGTGAATGATAGTCGCGAAGGTCGCACTCGACATCGAAACACAGGTGAATAATAGGCTGCCTAGTTGATCGATATGCTTTTTACTGAACAGCATATAGACGGCGTATGACAAGGCACTTAATAGAATTAATAGACTACCGTGTATAACTTGCTCTCCTTGCAAACTTAAGTCCTGCAAGAATATACAAATAATACCGCTATAGCATAATGCTAATGCTCCTAGCTGCTGGCGGCTGACTTTATGCTTAAAAATCACCGCACCTAATATGACTACTAGGGTTGGGTACGCATATAAAATGATTCTTTCTAATTGCGCATTAGCAAGCTCTAGCCCTTTTAAATCTAAAAAGGTGGCTAAGTAATAACCGAACAGGCCTACGAAAGCGGCGGCTAACCACTGACGCGCGGGAAGGCGTAGCTTCTGTTTTTTGATGATGATCGCGCCAATCACGAGATATACAGGCAAAGCAAGCGCCATGCGTAATAGCATTAAGCTTAAGGCGTCAATGCCGTAGCTATAAGCCCACTTAATGATGATGGGTTTACATGAAAATAAAAGGGCTGCTCCAATGGCGAATGCAAATCCTTGCTTATTGGCAATGTCGTTCATTGATGAATCAATGGTTGAAGTGCTCATATCTTTATCCTAGATCGTATTGTTTAGCTTAAATGTGAGTTGTTGGTAATAGCGATTGGGATTTCGAGAGCGGCAATAAGGCTGGTCGCGAGATCCGCAACCAGTAAAGAAGTCTAGTGATTAAAAAACGACCACAACTTATCCTGGCTGCTATAAAGTGAGAGCAGCCACCATTTTGGAGTAATAGCAGTAAGGCTATTCGCAAAAATGATAGGAAAAATAGTCATATGATAAATCTGTGCTTAATTAATATCGTTGCATGGCAACTGAACTAGACTGAAGGAGCATAACAGTGACGGTAAACCTTGCCAAGTGGGATGGAAGAGCAAATGATACGAGTTTCGACACTTTTTAACCATTTGATACAAGTTTCATTTGTCGATAAGGGCCAAAATCCGTATACTATAGCGCCATCTTGTACAGAAACTTGCGTTCTGTAATTTTACAATTTTCTCCAGTTCCCGGATCCAGTATGACACGTTTTATTTTTGTCACGGGCGGTGTTGTTTCCTCGTTAGGAAAAGGCATTGCATCGGCTTCATTAGCCGCAATTCTAGAAGCTCGTGGCCTTAAGGTTACTATGCTTAAGTTGGACCCTTACATTAACGTCGATCCGGGCACGATGAGCCCGTTTCAGCACGGTGAAGTATTCGTCACCGAAGATGGTGCTGAAACTGA
>ENA-OSET01000183-OSET01000183.1-sediment-metagenome-genome-assembly--contig:-NODE-183-length-71497-cov-4.512125_pt1 | contig 71497 bp, 54 predicted proteins | sample MGYA00237882_ERZ534229 | MGnify/ENA primary metagenome ERZ534229 (study PRJEB26408, sample SAMN06266212) | sediment metagenome | isolation source: Hudson Canyon methane seep mesocosm | place: USA:Hudson... | reverse complement strand
CGTAAAACCTTAAAGCATCACCAGAAGATGTATTGTATTCTATCCTACCCATTTGGCTATTATTTTCATTATCATAAAGCCTAATAGCTGCTATTGTTTCATCTGTTGCTCTAATGTCTAACACTGGAGTGTTACTTAAGATAGTTAAATCACCATTTAAAGTATCAGTAGTATTTAATAAATACCCGCTTAAATCTTGGTCTCCAGTATATCCAGCATTTGCATGGTCTCCCCATCCATACGCAATGTTCCAATTAGAAACATTAGTTGTTGATACATTCGTTGGGGTGTTACAATTTTGAGCACTAATACTCATAGTGCCAATCGCAAAAAATCCAGATAATACAGTCGCAAGACGGCGGACTGTTGACTGATATATTAATACGAGAGGGAGAGCTTGTTGAAAAGAACCAGTTATTGGTTCGCTTAGATGCAACGCGCTTTTCTTCAACGCTATATGAAAACCGCGTGCAATATTTAGGCTTGCAAGCTAAAGCTGCGAGGTTAATAGCCATTTCCGAGGGCAAACCGTTTACGCCAGACAAAGAGCTAGCTGAGGCTATTCCGGAGGTATTGGCGCAAGAGTTTAGATTGTATGAGTCGAGTATCAAAGAATACGAAGCTGAACAAGCGATTGCGAAAGAGAGATTAATACAGAGGGAAGAGGAGTTAGGTGAAGCAACGGCATTTCGAGATCAGTCTAAGCGATCTTATAGTCTGGCCGGACGAGAATTAACACTAACGAAGCCTTTGGTCAGTTCGGGCGCTGTGTCTGAAGTGGAAATGTTGCGTTTAGAGAGAGAAGTGTCAAGTTTACGGGGTGACTTAGCACAGGCAGAGTCACAAATTAATGGTGCTAATGCTGCGATCAAAGAAGCTCGGCGAAATGTCGAAGAAGTCGGTTTGCAGTTTAAAAATAATATTGTTGATGGTCAACTTATCGGAGAAATGGGGGGACATATCACGAATAATATTTATACTTCTTTAGCATGGAATCAAAAAGCAAAGTATGGATGGCTCTTAGGAGAAGGGGAGATGCTTATAGAAGACCGAGCGTTGCTTTTTTCTGATTATGTAAATGGTGACTATAGTCCGGTTGCAGGTAGTATTGCTATTAATTCTGGAGCTATTGTTAATGTTAAATATGACGCAGACTACGATGGGAATGATATAGTAAGTCCATTTATAGGGATTTCTGGGAATGAGAAGCTAATGCAGATATCGCCAGTGGAAGAAAAGGGGCTGGTAGTTAAATTTATTATTGGTCCAAAATAAGTCAATCGCTGTAAAGCTTGTGATGCGATAATTTTTAGTTCGCAGTAAATACCGAGATATTTACCAATCCGAAGTGAGCTGTAAGCCTGCTTCGGATTGGCGACAATTTATCTCTATAGTTGTCAAGTCAATGAGGTAGCTTTAACGAAGCAGCTTTTGTGCGTAGTTAAAGCGGACGCAGGGGTGATGGGGTTATTATACCAATCCTAATGGTTTTTACTTAACGCATATAACTAAGAAAATTTGGCATTCCTGCACTCTACCCGGTCAAACTTTAGTAGAAATCTACGCAAGTATTTGTCCATCAACGCCACCTCATTCAACATAGCTTATAATGGAAAGAGCCCCATTGTAAGCTATCCAGCTCGGGGGCAAGCCACCCGAGATTTACGCTATGCGGTTAAAATATTACTTTTATATTTAGGTTATGAAATTTAGAAATCAATATGTAGCCTATTTTGAATAGAAAACGCTTGTATTTCATTGTACTTAAGAGGTTTAAATGGATAAGATATTAAATGATTTAATTCCTGGAACAAAAGACTGGAGTTGTCAATTTAAGCTACAAAGAAAAAAGATAGCTGAGAATAACAGCTATGGTTTTGTTTCTTTATATTTATCAGAGTATGTCTTACTGTATGACAAGCATTTGCCTATGCATAACTTGTATAGTAGTGATGGTGAAATGATTGGAGTTTTAATAGGAACGGTTATTGATAATGAAAATAATGTGGATTACTATTTTTGGAAACCATTTTATTACAACAATCAACCAAACGATTCCAATGCGAGGTTTAATAAACAATTTAAGCCATTTATTCGATTGATGAGCAGTCATAATCTGATATTAAGTTTTAGTCAGAATTATGACAGATGGAAAGAAATTTAAATTAAAATAAGTATGCTAAAAAAAATCTTCAACAGAATTAGAAATATAACATTAAATAATGTCGTAACTAATCATGTTCTTATTCTAGTTAAAAAAGATTATTTGATAAAAAAGTGGAGAAATAATTGGGCAGATATGGAATACAATACAGAGATGTCTCCTCAAGAAAATGTTGGATGTTCTCATAGTCCTTTAGTTCAGGGATTTGCAGATAAAACGCATGCTGTTTTAAAACAAAAAATTAAAGAAAATTTTTCTGATAAAAAAACGGTAATGGATATGGGTTGTGGCACAGGTTTATATCTAAAGGATTTTCCAGAAGAATTCTCTCTTACTGGAATCGATTTAAATGCAGAGTTTTTAAAAGTTGCAGAAGAAATTGTTCCAAGAATAAAAACTATTCATGGAAATTATTTACATATAGATATTAATGAAAAATATGATGTTATTATTTCGATTGGAGTTCTAATGTATATCGAGCCATCTTCTTTAAAAAAGATGATTAAAAAACTTTTTGACAATTTAAACGTTGGAGGTAAAATATTTTTTCAGTATTCGCATGCTTTACTTTATAAAGATTTGGTTTTTTCAGATTTGTCGTACGTTAGGTACTCACCAACTTATTTTGAAAAAGCACTAGCACCATATTTCACCATTATTGAACATAAACATTTTTTTGATGATAGAACGGTTGAAAAATATGATAAGGATAGATATTATTACCCAAATGGTAAAGAAGACAGGGTTGATACTGTGCAGAACAGTTATTTATTAATCGCTGAGAAAAAGAATCTTTAGAACTTAGTTTCCCCGTTATAATGGAAGTAGTATCCTACAAATATTCAGATGTTTTACCAGTGTCAATATCAAAAACCTTAATTGGTTATATAAATAAAGGTGTAAATGGCTCATTGTTAGTAGTTAAAGATCAGGAGATATTTTTGTTTTTGCTGGTACGAAATAAAATGAAGTTCAAAATCGGTTATTTTTTACACCCACCTGTATCCGATGGAAAAAAAATATCAAGAGCTAATGAAATTGAGTTTTTTAAAAAGTTAACTCCTTTTTTTAAGAAGGAAAAATTAGTAGACTTTGTAATGCCTCCTTTACATCTAGAAAACTTTTCTCATATTCCTGAAAAATCTGTCGGGCATAAATTGGGTATTATTTCACTTCCACTTATGGCTAGAACCGAAGAGGAGATATTCGCTGCATTTAAGCCTATTTATAGAAGGCATATTAGAAAGGCTACCAAAGTAAACGTGAAAATTAAATTTGGACTAGAATATTTTGATGACTTCTATTCAATTTACAGTGAGAAATTACAACAAGAAAATGCTGTTTATGATTCGTATGAATCTATAAAAGATATAGCATTTAATTCAGATAATGAAATAGAAGTTCAATGTGGTGTGGCCTACTTAGATGGAGAGATTGAAGCTGGTATTTTAAATATTAGTGATTTATCTAAAGCTTACTATTTTTATGGTGGTGCATCAAAAAATGCACATAATGGTTCATTTCGATTATTGCATTGGGAATTAATTAAACAATACATAGATAAAGGTATAGAGGCTTATCAATTAGGAGGAAAAAGAGATGGAGAAATGTTAACTCCAAAACATGAAAGATTAGCTTCTTTTAAGTTAGGGTTTGGAGCAATAGTAGAAGATGGATATCATTTTGTTTACGTTATAAATAAAATTAAATACAAACTCTACCAAAACCTTATGAAGTTAAAAAGTAAGATGAAATGACAAAAGACATTCTAATAACATTCGATTATGAGTTATTTTTGGGATTTAGGAGCGGATCTGTGCAAAATTGTCTAATAGAACCAACTTCTAAAATATTACGTGTTTTGCAAGACAATAATTGTAAAGCGATTTTCTTTGTCGACCTAACTTACCTGAATCAATTAAAGAATGTATCTAATGATTATACTCAGGCATTGAAAGACTATAATTTGGTAATTGAGCAATTAAAAACGATAATGAAATTAGGTCACTCCATTCATTATCATGTTCATCCTCATTGGTTAGATGCTATTTATTTGCCAAAGGAAAATGAGTGGGATTTATCTAATAAAGATCGCTTTGCACTTAGCAATTTGCAAGAGGATAAAGTAAGGCAAGTATTTGAGGATGCTTACAATATCCTTCAGAATGATATAGGAGCCAATATTTCTAATGACAACCCAGTTGGTTTTAGAGCTGGAGGTTTATATATTCAACCTTTTAATACTTTACAAGAAGTATTTAAAAAGTATTTTATTGCATATGATTTTAGTGTTTTACAAGGTGCAAAAAGTAGCGATAGTCAAGGTCGATTTTCTTTTGACTATTCCGTTTGCCCTAAGCTTCCAGTATATCGTTTTAGCAATGATGTAATTAAAATAGATGAGAATGGACCTTTTACTGAGGTTTTATTGAAGCAAGTAGAACTTAAAAACGGATATAAAATTGCAAATGGATTGTTGTACAGGCTGACGAAAAAACAATCTCAGCATCTAATATTTGGAGATGGGAAGTCTTCAGGAAATGTTATTAATAAGCCGGTAAACGGTAGGAAAAATTATTTTAGGGCATCAGAAACGATATCGATTGAAATGATTAATCCAGTAAGAGCTAGGTTGTATATGAAAGAATTAAAAATGAATAATTTTATTCATTTTATCTCTCATCCTAAGCTCTTTAGTCCCTATTGTATTAAGCAATTCGATCTTTTTTTGAAAAAAGCAAAACGAAATTTCATAATAGAAACTGATTTTAAAAAAATAATAGAACATCAATCCAGATTAAATGGTGAGTAAAAAGGTTTTAATTATATCCTATTTTTTCCCGCCATGCAATTTGACGGCTTCACAACGGGCATATAATTGGGGGAAATATTTTAAAGAATTTGGTTATGATCCGATTATTATAACTAGAAAATGGGATTATCCTATTAATACTCCCTCAGATATGGGGAAATCTTCACGCTCTATGAATATAGAGGAGGAAGTTAATGATCAGTACAGGGTATACTATATGCCTTATCAGGGGTCTTTAAAAGATCGTATTTTTGAAAAGAATAAAAAAGGCAAGAAACTCATAAGAAAAGCTCTTTCCTTTAAAGAATTGTATTCTCAGCATTCATCAATTAGTGTATTACCTTATGCGAATATATTCAATAAAGCTAGTCAATTAATAAAAGAAGAAAACATAGAAAATGTTATTATTACCGGTAATCCATTTGCTTGTTTTCATTTTGGGTATGAGTTAAAAAATAAATTCCCTGCAATAAATTGGATAGCAGATTATCGGGATGACTGGACAACCACCGAATTGGTAAACAGGAATAGTGGCCTGGACGGTATTCTTTTTAAAATGGAACAAAAGAGTGAGAGAAAATGGTTGAGTAATGCAGCATTTTTTACGACTGTTTCAGATTATTATGTAAAAAAAATTGCAAAATTCACCGGATTACAGGGGTTTGAATTAATTAATGGGTTTGGGGAAGAGTTGAAACATTTTACAAGTACTCAGTTGGATAAATCTCGTTTTGAGATTACCTATAATGGTAGTTTATATGCTTCTCAGAAAATTGAACCTGTTCTGAGTGTTGCAAAAACCCTCATTAATAAATTTATAGATCAAATTCATATTCACCTGAACTTTCCCGGCCTTCGTTTTGATGAAGTGCAAGCCCAAAGAGTGGAAGTTATTTTAAAAGGCTATGAAGAGCATTATACTATTACCGGAAGAATACCAAGGGAAGATGTTATTGGGATTCAACAGAAATCACATATGCTACTAATGATTGCCCACGAAGGTTTAAAAGGAATTCCTTCTAGTAAGTTGTACGAATATATTGGATTAAAAAAGCCTGTGCTTCTTTACCCAAATGACAATGATATTATTGAAAAAACACTTAAGCACACAGAATTAGGTGTAATTTGCGATAATCAATCAGAAATTGAAAGTAAATTGACTTCATTGGTGATTGACTTTATTAATTCTGGTGTTGTCCCGATAGAAGGTAACCTAGAAAATATACAGGGATATACAAGAAGAAATCAAGTTAAAAAATTAGCTCAGTTATTAGATAAGATATAATATGTGTGGAATTACTGGTATAATTGATTTTAATAAGCAATCTTCTAAAGAGGTTTTAATTGCTATGACTGATTCATTGGCGCATCGAGGTCCAGACGGCAGTGGTGTTGATTTGCAGTCAGAAAATGAATTTCAATTAGGTTTTGGACACCGACGATTATCAATCATCGATCTTACTGAAAATGCCAAACAGCCAATGCAGTTTAATCAGTTTTCGATTACTTTTAATGGCGAAATTTATAATTACAAGGAAATTAAGCTTGAACTAGAAAAACTAAATCATTCTTTTAGCACGAGCTCTGATACGGAAATGATAATACATGCCTATTCTGAATGGAGAGAAGCCTGTTTAGAAAAGTTTATTGGAATGTTTGCTTTCGTAATTTATGATAAAGTAAAGCAAGAAGTTTTTTGTGCGAGAGATAGAGTAGGAGTTAAACCATTTTTTTATTACTGGAACGAAGGTTTATTTTTGTTTGGATCAGAATTAAAGGCTTTTCATGAGCACCCTTCTTTTCAAAAAGAAATTAATTTGGATGCTGTGGCTGCATTTATGCAATATGGAAATGTGCCTACAAACCATTGTATTTTTCAAAATTGCAGCAAATTAAAACCAGGTCATTATTTACTATTTGATTTAAAAACGAAAAAATACAATTCGCAGCGTTATTGGAATGTTTACGATGCTTACAATAGTCCTAAGCAGGATATTTCCATGGAAGAAGCAAAAGCTGGAACAGAAGCAATATTACAATCGGCTTTTGAGTATAGAATGGTTTCGGACGTTCCTGTTGGCGTGTTTTTAAGCGGAGGTTATGACAGTGCTTGTGTAACCGCTTTATTGCAAAAAGACAGGACAGATAAGTTGAAAACTTTTACGATAGGTGTTCCTGATATTGGATTGAACGAGGCTCCTTATGCTAAAGATGTAGCGAAGCATTTGGGAACAGATCATCATGAATATTCATGTACGCAAAAAGAAGCAATCGATTTAATTGATGATTTACCCTATTATTACGATGAACCCTTTGCCGATAGTAGTGCTCTTCCAACTACGTTGGTGAGTAAAATGGCAAAAGAAAAGGTAACGGTTGCGCTTAGTGCTGATGGCGGTGATGAAATATTTGCAGGTTATAATCGCTACGATTATTTAATTCGTTACGGGAATAAATTGAATAAAATACCGGGTTTTGCGCGAAAGTCTATTGCGCGATTAATGAATGTGATTCCTTCTAACAGCATTCCTGTTCTAAAGAATAAATATAATTTTCATAATCGATACGAAAAATTAAAGGGGATATTGAAAGATCCTTCTCCCGAAAAAATAATGTTGAGTTTGAGTCAACAATATACAGATGAGCAAATTCAAGTAGTATTGAAAGATTCTGTGAATGTTTTAGACACTGCATACATTAGTAATGAATTACAAAAAGATACGTTTTCTCCATTAGCTTATATGATGGCGATAGATTACCAAACGTATTTGGTAGACGATATAATGCAAAAAGTTGATCGTGCTACTATGAGTGTAAGCTTAGAAGGTAGAGAACCATTTTTGGATCACCACATTATTGAGTGGGCGGCTACCCTACCTGATAAATTCAAATACCATAACGGAGTAAAAAAACACATTCTTAAAGAAATTGTGCATCAATATATTCCTAAGGAAATGATGGATCGACCAAAAATGGGTTTTGCAATTCCTATTGCTAAATGGATGAATGAAGAGTTACAAGAACGCATTGATTCATTTATTAATGAAAAGAACATTATTGAACAAGGTATTTTTAATTGGGAATATATTTTAAAATTAAAGACAGATTTTTATAACGGAAAAAAGGAATACGAAACCAAATTATGGTATGTTTTAATGTTTCAGATGTGGTATGAAAAATGGATGTAAATGAACCCCATTTGTTAGCTTTGTTGATTTGCTTTCTTTTTGATGTTTAAAGAATAAATCAAATAAATAGCAGAGAAATAATAGGGCATAAATGGGATTTTATAGCGCGATAATGCTCCAAAATTAGTGCTAGCCATTCCAACTCCAAAGGCTAGTAATAAGCTAAAGAAAATGGAGTATAATATTAAGGGTTCGGTAAGAATTATACGAATCATTTTTCTAGGACTTGTTTTTAAGAAGAGAAGTAATGTTAACAAGAGAAGAATAGTATTTTCCAAAGCAGAAATAACCATCAGAGGTGAGCCTATCTCAAAAAACAAGGGTCGGTATAAAGCTGTAAATATTGCAAGCGGAGCAATACTGGACATTCCTGCTGCGGTTCCGTCAATCTCCCCTAAGTTATAATTATTACCACCATATTGTTCTTCACGTAGTAAATCTTGTTGAATAATTTTTGCTTTTTCCACAGCCTTATCAAGGTTTCCATAATCTCCCATTAAACTACCCATATTTCTGTAAAGGAAAAAGCCACTACCAAGAATGACTACGCCTAATATGGGTATTACCAACATTTTTACAAAACTGGAAGAAATCTGCTTTAAGTAGGCATTGTTTATCCATAATAAAGCACCAGGAAGAATGGAGAGAATTACATACGGCTTCATGGTCATAATAATGGATATATTGATAATGAGAAGTAATGCATTTAGTAATATTTTTTTCCTTATAATAAACACATGATAGAAATTGAAAGAAAACCAGCAAGTGGCTCCGAGTACATAAGAGTCTTTCATTATTCCCGACCCCCAAAATACCAATGAGGGCATAAATAATATACAAATTGCCAATGCTTTTTTTGTGTTAGGGTAATTAGAGGTAAATAAACGATACAATTTCCACATTCCTATATAAGTAAATACTGCTGTTAATAAACTAGTAACGAAAAAGCTTTTAAAACCAAGTAAACCAAATAGAACGGAATACCTTGAAACGGCAAACGAACTAGCATCTCTCCAAATGTGGTATGGGGGGTATCCCGTTTTTTTATTAAAAGCAATCCAGTTTTTTGGAGTCAATTCATTTTCAATTAAAATGGAGTAGAAAGATTCAAAATCATCGGTCATTAAATTAATTATAGCAACTGTGCTACGATAATAATCTACAGTGTCACCTCCACCATAGTAAAGCCCATAAACCAAGCAAAATGCTGTTACCCCAGTTAACTTTGCTGTTAATCCACCAATAAAATATTTACTATCCAACCCCTTTCTTTGTTGCTGTGACTTAAGTCCATAAGCTATGGCATAGATTATACCCAAATAAACTATGCCTAAAAAAAAATCTTGTACTGTGAGTAAATTCATTGCTTATATTAGCGACTTCAAATATATGCAAAATGAAGATACTTTACCTTTCATATGATGGAATGACGGATTCATTAGGGCAATCTCAGGTATTGCCTTACTTGCTGAGGTTAGCTGAGAAAGGAATTGAATACACAATAATTAGTTTTGAAAAAGAAGAAAACTTTATTATTAATAAAACTACGATTGAAAATTTACTAAAAGGAACTTGTATTAAATGGGTCCCTTTAAAATATACTAAAAGGCCTCCCGTATTATCTACTGTTTTTGATGTTTGGAAATTGAAGAAGGCTGTTAAAAAGGAATTTAAACAAGGCAAAGTAGATATTATTCATTGCCGCAGTTACATTAGCGCATTAGCAGGTTTGTCATTCAAGAGAAAAAACAATATCCCTTTTGTTTTTGATATGCGTGGTTTTTATGCAGATGAAAGATTGGACGGTGAGATCTGGAGCCTCAAAAACCCGGTTTTTAAATTAGTTTACAATTTTTTTAAAAAGAAAGAAAAGGAATTTCTTACAGAATCTGAAGCTGTAGTTTCTTTGACAGATTGTGGTAAGCAAGTAATAGAATCTTGGAAATTACCGAATCAATCTCCGATTTCAGTTATTCCTTGTTGTACAGACGAAACACATTTTGATCCTACTAAAGTAGATTTAGATCGCTTAAAATCGCTAAAAAAAGAATTAGGGATTTTAGAAAAGGATTATGTAATATCCTATTTAGGATCAATTGGAACTTGGTATATGTTGGATGAAATGCTTGATTTTATTAAAGTTTTGTTTACTAAAAAAGAGAATTCAAAGGCTTTGTTCATAACAAGAGAACCTAAAGAAATGGTGCTTTCTGAAGCCAAAAAGAAAGGAATAGACACTTCGAAAATAATTATTAAGTCAGCAAATCGAGAAGAGGTTCCAATAATGGTGTCATTAAGCGATGTCTCTTTGTTTTTTATTAAGCCTGTTTTTTCTAAAAAGGCATCTTCACCTACCAAGATGGGGGAGATATTGAATTTAAATATCCCTATTGTTTGTAATTCAGACGTAGGCGATGATGATTTAGTGATGAATGAAATTCTACCGGAGTATTTAGTGAAAGAGTTTTCTGATAAAGAATACGAAAGAGTTGTTGCCTCTCTTTTAGAGAATCAAAATAATCCAAACACAGAATTAAGAAAATATGCTTCAGATTTCTTTTCTTTAAACAAAGGAGTAGATACATATTTCAATATATTCGACTTTATAATAAAGGGATAATGATATTCTGGTTTCTGTGATTTTCTTAGAGGACAAGGGTTTGCTTGTAACTAAATTCTTTGGTAAGGTAGATGTGTTTATGTCTCTGGTTTTAAAGGTTTTGTATATTTACTATAATGTGTGTGATATGTAGCTTTACAAGTTGAATTAAAGGTTGAAATATTAGGAGGTTATTCGCTTTATCTATGAGGAATAAAACCATATAATTCATTTACATATTCTTGATTTTTTCGTTTTTTTGGACCGGAATAAACTTATAAGAATATAAACAAAGCTATCTTTATCTTATGAAATTAGTTTTCGCAACCAACAATCAAAATAAAGTCAACGAGATAAAATCTTTGCTTGGAGAAGGAGTTGAAATATTATCACTAAAGGACATTGGCTGCAACAAAGAATTACCCGAAACGCAAGAAACATTAGAAGGAAATGCTTTGCAAAAAGCAAGATATGTTGCTGATACTTATAATGTAAATTGTTTCGCAGACGATACAGGGCTAGAAGTAGAGTCATTAAATGGGGCCCCGGGAGTTTATTCTGCTCGTTATGCAGGTGAACAATGTACTGCTGAAGATAATATGACTAAAATACTTTCTGAATTAGAAGGTAAAGAAAATAGGAAAGCAAAATTCAGAACCATTGTTGCCCTTATATTAAGAGGTGAAGAATACTCCTTTGAAGGAATAATAGATGGAAGTATTACGCTGACTAAAAGTGGATCTGATGGTTTTGGATATGATCCAGTATTTCAACCAAACGGATTTCATAATACTTTTTCAGAAATGTCGATGGCAGAAAAAAACGCAATAAGCCACCGTGGAAAAGCTGTTTCTAAGTTAATTGAGTTTTTAAAGGAGTAATTCCAAGATTTTATCCTTTCAGAGCTACTTCGAGCACATCTTCAAACAATTGTTTTAATGAAACACCTTCATGTGCTGCCATTTTTGGAATAATACTTTCTGCAGATTGTCCCGGAACAGCATTAATTTCAATTAAATGCGGCTCCCCATTATGAATGATGTAATCTGCTCTAGTAATTCCTGAAAGATCAAGAATTTCATAAACTTTTAATGTCAGTCCCTTAATTTTAGCAGTCATTTCCACTTCCAAGTCAGCTGGGGTAATTTCGTTAGATTCTCCTTTGTACTTTGCGTCAAAATCAAAGAAATCATTTTCAGTTAATATTTCTGTTATAGGTAATACATGTATTCCTCTGAGAGACTTATAAATACCATTAGTGACTTCTCTTCCTTTTAAAAAAGATTCTATCAATGCTTGAGTACCGTGTTTTAATGCTAAAGTGATAGCATTTTCTAATTCACTTTCATTCTCTACTTTAGTTATACCGTAACTACTTCCACCATCTGCAGGCTTAACAAAGCAAGGAAGGCCAACTTTTTCTATTATTTCTGAACTATTAATCGCTTCATTTTTCCGAACCAATACGGCTTTAGCAACAGGAATATCGAAACTTTCTAAGAAACGATTGCAGGTAAATTTATTGAATGTAACTGTAGCTGCTAAGTGACTACAAGTTGTATAGGGTATGTCTAGCATGTCGAAATATGCTTGGAGTTTTCCATCCTCTCCAGGTGTACCGTGAATTACAATAAAAGCACAGTCGATCGTTATTTGTTTTCCATTTATGTCAAAAGAAAAATCAGTTCGGTTTATCAGTTGTTTGTTGTCATTTTCATCAAATCCAAACCAGCCGTCTGTATCAATTTGAATTTTATAGACGTTGTATTTATTCCTGTCTATATTTTCAAAAACGGTTTTCGCACTTTTTAAGGAAATACCTCTTTCGTTACTATATCCACCTCCAATTACAGCAATGTTTTTCATGTTATTTCTTAATAAAATTTGACAATAATTATGTTTCTAAGATACAAGATTGCTTTCCAAAGTTATGTTTCTGTACATTCATTTATTAAGCGCTCTAAACTAATTATTAACAGCTGTTCGTTATTGCTATATTCAAACTAATTTAGTGTTCGGATAATTAAATGAATTATTTCATATTGTTTCAAAGCAAAATATTGAATAGTAGAACTTGTTCTGCGGCTATATTTTATAGCAGTTAAGGTGTGTAGGAAGTGGCGAAAAATTCGTGAAGTAAATTCGTTTGAAAATGTGTTTGCAATGCAATATTTTTATCTTTGTTTCGATATAAAATTGATATGGATACTATAAAAGCATTTTTTAGATTTTTAATTAGTAAATTGTTTTTAATCAACCTTGCACTTGTAATCTTGGTTGGTTTTATGGTTCCGTATTGTTCCTTAGGGGCTCTAGAGGAATTTACAAACAATGATTCTGAAGATTATCAGAAGCATTACATAGCGGTTCCAAACTTTATTGGCGTCCATATGGATAATATTGATGATTTTATTGGAAATAAAGATTTGAACTACGTTATCAATGATTCAGTGTATTCTGACAATGCACCTGCAGGCTCTGTGATTAGTCAAGATCCAGATCCTCATATTGAAACGGCTAATGATACAATCCCTTCTTTTGTAAAACCTGGCCGTAGAATATATCTAACGGTTGTAAAAAAATCTGGAGAGTATAAAGTTCTGCCAGATTTATTATCGGTGAACAATTCCAAAAAGTTGGCAAAAGTGAAATTAGAAATGCTTGGTTTTAAAGTTAATTTCGAACCAAAGCCACATAAGGATGATGGTCGTGTTTTGGAATTGAAATACAAAGGGAAAAACATAGAAGCAGGTAATAAATTGCTAAAAGGTTCCGTTATAGACGTCATCTACGGAAGTGGAGAAGGTGGGAAACCTGTTAATTTACCAATGCTGGTTGGAGAAACGGCATTTAATGCGCAACAATTATTGGCATTATCAGGCTTAGAGTCTGAAGTGCTGTACGAAAATGCATTAACAGCTGAAGACTCTTTATCCTTTGTGGTTTATAAACAAAGTCCTCATCCTCGAATTGTTGTTAAAGGTGTAGTCCCTTCGGGCTCTTTAGTGACAATAATGGCAAGAAAACAGGTTGTTGTAACTGATACAATAGCAGTCGTAGATCCATTATAGATATTGATTGATGAGAAAAATAATAGTTCTATTTACGGTATTCATTTCTTTTGCAACTTATGCACAAGAAGAACTGCAACCATTAAGATATAATGGTAAAATAATGAAAGAGGAAGCGCATCAGAAAGCAAGCGTTTTGCATGAATCTTTTACTTATATATTTGATACATTAGACCTTCCTTTTTTTGATGACTTTTCCAGAGATCACTTCAAAACCTTTAACGATACAGTTGGTGGTTCAAATGTTGAAGATTCGACTTGGTTTTTGTTAGAAATTGCGGGTGTCCCAAATTCTTGGGGAAGCTCTTTCATGCTGGATACAAGCTATCGCTACGAATATGATACGGTTCCAGGATATGGTTTTGACTCTATTTCGATTGATACAATTGCATTACCATCTTCATTTGTTGACGTATTTATGTTGGATAATTATCCAGTTACGTTTTCAAACACAGAAGTATGGCCTTCGTTTTATACCATAGATTCACTTTGGAATGCTAACTCACCAGACGCAACAATTATTGAAGTAAACCCAGATTTACTTCAAGATTCTCTAACGATGTATTTCGTGGTTGAATCTGCTACAGATGCAGATATTTTTTGGCAAGATCGCTTTGTTTATTTAAATGATACTTATCCTATTCAGCCACATTCTATTGGTGTTGCTACTTTTGATGGGATTGATGATGTTGGATATCCTTATGATTGGTCTTCCCCTTCTGCTACAGGGTTATCGGATGTGTTAACTTCCAAGCCAATAAACCTTTTAGGAACAGTTGGAGATGTTTACTTTAGTTTTTTATACCAAGGCGGAGGAATTGGTGAGGCACCCGATCAATTTGATTCGTTAACCCTTGAATTTTGGTCACCTGTTACTTCTCAATGGTTTTCTGTCTGGAATACAACTGGGAGTTCGTCTTCAACCTTTACCCAGGTTTTATTTGAGGTTACCAGTGCACAATATAAACAAGATGGTTTTCAGTTCCGCTTTAAAAGCTATGGTTCACTTACCGGAAGCTTGGATCATTGGCATATAGATTATGTTGAATTAGCAGATAATAGAGCTTTCGATGATTTTTTTGAAGATGAATGGGCATTTCAATATCCTGCGCCATCACTGATCAAAGAGTTTACTTCTATGCCTTGGACACATTACCAAGTGGATCCAAAAAATTGGATGGTAAATGACAGTGTAACTTTGTCAACTTATAGTTCTAATCCGAATCTTGCTGGAATAAATGTATCTGGAGGTACAGGCATGGAATTGTATTATGACGGAACATTTATTAATTCTATAGATTATCTAGGCGCAGCAACGGTAAATCCTCTAGTTGCATTTGATTTAAGATATGAACTTCCGGATTCTGGACCTGGGGAGTTTTGGTTTGATACTGCTTATGCAGATACATTTGCAATTTTTGATTTAAAGCATTTTCTGGGGACTGATACCGACAATTTATTCCACGGAAATGACACCCTATTGCAGCAACAAATTTTCGAAAACTACTATTCCTATGATGACGGTAGTGCAGAATCTGCCTATGGTATAGTAGGAAATGGAGCTGAACTAGCTTATAAGTTTACAATGCCAAACGGTGTAGTCGATTCTATACGAGCAGTAAAAATGCATTTTGAAGCCTCGGTTAACGATGCGAGTACTGAGTTGTTTTATATTCAAATTTGGAATGAAGTTAACGGAGAACCAGGAGATTTAATTTATACTACGGATGATGAGTTGCTTCCAACTACCTATTTGCCAAAATATAAGTACGGTGTAAATGGTTATTATGAATATGTTTTGCCTGAAGCTGTTGCTTTATCTGGTACGTTCTATGTTGGATGGAAACAGTCTTCTGCTGACAGGTTAAATATTGGGTTTGATAAAAACATCAACAACCAGGACAAAATTTTTTACGATATGGGATCAGGTTGGACGAATACTAGTTTTGAAGGTTCATTAATGATACGCCCAGTGTTTGTTTCGGGATTTGATGATATTTTAGCTTCAGTCAATTCAAATAATTCTGCAATAGAGTTTGAGATGTATCCAAATCCAGTAAATGATTTATTGACTATAAAGGTTCAGGATGGATTTGAAGGAGAATTTAAAATATATGATATGCAAGGAAAGTTAATGTTGATTGATAATTTATTTGGTTCAGTTCAATTAAGTATTACCGACTTGTCGGTTGGAATGTATATTGTTCAAATAATAAGTAAAAAGGGTGATGTTGCAACAAGTAGATTGTCCGTTTCAAGATAATTGGTATGGCTGAAGAGTTAGAAGAGAATGAGGATAATATAGAAGAACAAAGCGAGTTATTCGAACACCATCATTTTGTAGCTGACCCCGGCCAGCAACCTTTAAGAATAGATAAATTCTTGATGGCGCGTATTCCAAATATTTCAAGAAACAAACTGCAAATTGTTGCTAAAAATGGAAATATTCTGGTTAATAAAGTTGTTGTTAAGCAGAATTATCGCGTAAAGCCAAATGACGATATTTCCATTGTTATGCCTGAACCTGTCAAGGTTTTTGAAATGATTCCCGAAGATATTCCAATTAACATTGAGTACGAAGATGATGAATTGGTGATTGTAAACAAAGATCCAGGAATGGTTGTTCATCCTGGTTTTGGAAATTACTCTGGAACACTAGTACATGCATTATCATTTCATTTTGACAATCTTCCATCGTTGCCTACAGACTATTTTGGTAGGCCAGGATTAGTACACCGATTAGATAAAAACACTTCAGGAATAATGGTTGTAGCTAAAACTGAAAATACACTGACGAACTTAGCAAAACAGTTTTTCGATAGAACAACCTTTCGCAGATATTATGCTCTGGTTTGGGGTGATTTTGATGAGGATGAAGGAACGGTAGAAGGTAATATTGGACGTTCTCAACAAAACAGAAAGATTATGGATGTGTTTCCGGATGGTGATATGGGGAAACATGCAGTTACACATTATAAAGTTTTAGAACGATTTGGTTACGTTACTCTCATAGAGTGTCGCCTTGAGACAGGAAGAACCCACCAGATTCGAGTCCACATGAAACACATTGGGCATCCAATATTTAATGATTACGAATACGGTGGAGATAGAATAGTGAAAGGGACTATTTTTTCGAAGTATAAACAATTTATTTCTAACTGTTTTACAACTATTCCTCGGCATGCGTTACATGCAAAGTCACTTGGTTTTACGCACCCTAAAACAGGAGAAGAAATGCGTTTCGATTCTGAGTTGCCAGAGGATTTGGTAAATGTCTTAGAGAAATGGAGACGATATAAAGGAAATTAAGAATTTTGATGATAAAAATTTTATATATCCACGGTTTAGATAGTTCTCCAAAACCTGAGAAAATTCAGCTGATCAAACAATACGGAGATGTTATTGGACTTCATTTAGATTATAAGAAAGAAGAAGATCCATTTAAATTGTTAAACGATACAATTGAAAATGAAAATATTTCGCATATCGTTGGAAGTAGCTTAGGTGGGTTTTTAGGGTTTTGGTTAGGCGAAAAGAATAGTCTGCCTTGTCTACTATTTAATCCTGCATTGGGAATGCGGTCTATTGACGTTCCGGTAGAAAGAAACTATAATAAATGTCCGAAAAGATTAATTGTGCTAGGAGAACAAGATGATGTAGTTTTACCTTATCATACAATAGAGTTTTTACGTCCATTTAGTCGAAAGAAAACGCAACAAGAAATTATTATCGATTCTACTATGGAACACCGAATAAGTGATGAAAATTTCGCCAAGTATATTAAGTACTTTTTTTCTCATCAAATCAAACTCTTGGGAGGCAAATATTAGAAGAGGTTAAAGTAAATAATTAATCCATAAATTTACCCTTTCAAAAGTCAACCTTGAATTTTAATTATCAATCCATAGATTTACCCGCAGTAGAAGTGATTCCTGAAATCCAGGAGAAACTAACAACAGACACTACACTTATTGTTAAAGCGCCTCCTGGAGCAGGAAAGAGTACTTTGGTTCCGCTTACTTTAATGAAAGAGGTTTGGTTGAAAGGTCAAAAAATATTGATGCTGGAGCCAAGGAGATTAGCAGCGAAAACGATAGCTAATCGTATGGCTGATTTATTAGGAGAGCAAGTAGGGGAATCTGTTGGTTTTAGAATTCGTTTTGAAAATAGAGTTGGGCCAAACACACAAATTGAAGTTGTTACAGAAGGTATTCTTACAAGGATGATTCAGCAAGATAATGGACTTGAGGGGGTTGGCTTAGTAATTTTTGATGAATTCCATGAGCGAAGTATTCATGCAGATGTTGCAATGGCTTTATGCCGAGAAGCACAACAAATATTACGACCCGATTTAAGAATAATGGTAATGTCTGCTACTTTGGATATGCCTGAATTATCCGCCATGCTGAATGCTTCGGTTGTAGTTAGTGAAGGAAGACAATATCCGGTGGAGATAAATTATTCTGGAGAAAGCGATATGCGATTACTTCCAGAGTTAGCTGCTAGGGTTGTGAAAAATGCATTGCAAAAACACGAAGGGGATGTATTGGTGTTTCTCCCTGGTCAAGGAGAAATTCGAAAATGTGAAGAGTTTTTACGGAACTCAGTAAAGGGAGTAATGATTCATCCATTGTATGGGCAATTACCACCTAATAAACAATTTGCGGCAATTATGCCGAATCGAGAAGGGAAACGAAAAGTGGTATTGGCAACTTCCATTGCTGAAACTAGTTTGACTATAGAAGGGGTAAAGGTTGTTGTAGATTCTGGGTTTGGAAGAACTTCGAGATTTGACCCAAATTCTGGGTTATCTAGATTAGAGACCGTTCAAGTTTCGAAAGATTCTGCTGATCAGAGAGCAGGAAGGGCCGGTAGATTAAGTGCTGGAGTTTGTTATCGCATGTGGACTTTGGCAACTCAATCTCGTTTAAAAGAACATGGAACTCCTGAAATAGAGCAAGCAGATTTATCATCATTAGTCTTGGATATGGCACAATGGGGAATAGTAGATCCGCAACAACTTTCGTGGTTAACGCCTCCACCAAAAGGCCATGTAGCTCAAGCATCTGAATTGCTCCACGAACTAGAAGCTCTGGAGAATAGTCGTATTACAGAACACGGTAAACAGTTACATCGATTGCCAACCCATCCTCGAATTGCGCATATGTTGGTTCGCGCCCAAGAAGAAGGACAATTGGATTTAGCTACTGACATAGCTGCAATTGTAGAAGAAAGAGATCCATTGCCAAAAGAAGCCGGTATAGATATTAATTTACGAATAGATGCATTGCGTCGTTACCGAAAAGAAAATGTAGGTGGAAGAAAATTGGCTAGAATTGAGAAAATAGCTGAACAATATAGAAGAATTTTCAAGATAGAACCGGACAATACCCCCCATGATGATTTTGAAACAGGTTTGCTAATTGCTTATGCATATCCAGAAAGAATAGCATGTGCTAGGCCTGGAAATAATGCACAATTTCAAATGGCAAATGGTCGATTTGCATCGGCCGGACATCGAGATGATTTGGCACATGAAGCGTGGTTAGCTGTTGCTCATGTAAACGATAGAGATCGAAGTGGGAAAATATTTATGGCTGCTCCATTAAATCCAACTGATTTACAACCTTTGGTAAAGACGCAAGAGGTAATTACTTGGGACACGCGTAAAGGAGGGTTAATTGCGACTTTGGATATGCGAATTGGGAGTATAATTTTAAAAAGTACACCTTTACCGGATCCAGATGATAGTCAGTTGATAAAGGCAATTACTGACGCGGTTCAAAAGGAAGGTGGCACCTTGTTAAACTGGAATGAAGAAGTAGAACAATGGCAAAATAGAGTTTTATCTTTGCGCAAGTGGAACCCGCAAGAAGGTTGGCCAGATGTTGGTATGGAAACTTTATTGTTGACAAATGCGGAATGGTTAAGTCCTTATTTGATTAATATAAAGAAGCCGGAAGCACTTAAGAAAATAAATCTAAAGGAGATTTTACAATACAGTTTACCACAAGAGTTACAAAAACAATTAAATGTTTTAGCTCCAACGAAAATAGATGTTCCTAGTGGTTCAACGGTCAAATTAAACTATCAAGCTAATGGGTCTGACCCAATATTGGCTGCCAGATTACAAGAGTGTTTTGGTTTGGAAGAAACACCAACTGTTAATAAGGGTAGGGTTAATGTATTAATGCATTTACTTTCTCCAGGCTACAAAGTTGTTCAAATCACAGATGATTTAAAAAGTTTTTGGGCAAATGCTTATTTCGATGTTCGAAAAGATTTAAAGGGTCAGTATAAGCGGCATTTTTGGCCGGAAGATCCAAAAGATGCAAAAGCGATAAAGGGGACGAAAAGACAGAATAATATTAAATAGGTATCATACGGATTAAATCTCATCGTAATGAGGAGAGATTACTTCAAGTTTTTCAAACTTTGGCAATGACGCTATACAGCTAATCATAAATATACGGTACGCGTGATATGTGACCATAACATTTTTTTAAGGTGTTTTGATTAGGTCTTTAAAAATCTTTTTCTATCTTAGCTTAAATATTAAGCAACTAAGGTTTAAAAAATAAGCAATGTCTAAATTTTCAGAAAACGTAAGATATCTTCGCAACAAGAGAGCACTCTCTCAAGAAGCTTTTGCAGAAGAATTACAATTAACACGTAGCAAAGTTGCTGCATACGAAGAGGCAAGGGCAGAGCCTAATATTCATACTTTAATTGGGTATTCGGAATATTTTCGACTTCCTGTAGATGCATTGATTAAAACGAATTTAACCAAGGGTCGTGAGGATACGTTTATTGATATTGGAAACAATAGAGTTTTGTTTCCTGTTCTTATTAATGAGGAAAATGAAGATGTGATTGAATTAATATCGAAAGAGGCTTCTGCGGGGTATTTAACAGGTTATAGTGATACTGAATACATTGCTAATCTTCCAATAATGAACCTTAATTTTTTACCCACTGGTAAATACAGAGCATTTCCAATAAAAGGAGATTCAATGTATCCTTGGGTAAAGGATGGCGATTTTGTTGTTGGAAAATTTATGGAAGATCCTAAATTGGTTCGAAATAACAACTGTTATATTATTCTTACTAAAGAAAATGGGTTGGTGTATAAACGTGTTATGACAGATAGACTTGAAGATGACTTTATAACCTTATCGTCTGATAATAAACAATATCATCCTTACGATTTACATACTTCAGAAGTATTAGAGATTTGGGAATTTACTGTCAACTTAAGTCTTGGTCAATATGAAGAAGATGAGGTTAATCCTGCTCATGTAATGAGTTTGTTGAGGAGTGTAGGAGTGGAGTTGAAAGATCTTAAAGGGAGGTTAGATGTTATAGAAACACAAGCTTAATTGTACATTTAGTTTAATTTTATGTATGATAAAAACGTATGTTATTTTTACTATTCTAATTAAATATTGTTATTGATACAAAGGGCAAATAATGAAACTTAGATATCGTGTTATCGATAGATTTAAATATACAATTTATGAAAACATTAGAAGATTGGCTTGAAGCTTATGCAGTTAGTCATCAGAATAAAACGAATAAGTTGATACATTACTTTTGTGTTCCAGCAATCTACTTTTCAATTGTAGGCTTGTTAATGTCTATTCCTTCAGGGGTTCTGTCAAAAGTAAATGTTAACGAACCTGTATTAGTTAATTGGGCGGTTGTTGTACTAATCCCTGTTTTCATATTTTATGCAAGACTTTCCTTAAAAGTGGCTATCTTGATTTTGTTTTTTTCTGCTATCTGCGTTTTCGCTAATTATCAATTATCGATAATAGCTAACTTATGGATTGTTTCTGTTGTAATTTTTGCAATTGCTTGGGTCTTCCAATTCTATGGACATCACTTAGAGGGAAAGAAACCATCTTTTTTAAAAGATATTCAATTTTTATTAATTGGACCAGCTTGGATATTGGATGCGCTTTTTAAAAAGTAATTCTTATTCCTTGTATAGGTAGTTCAAGTTAATAATTGCGGTACTATTCATTGTTGAATTAAGAGTAATAGCCTTTTTTCTAAATCCTGATCTAATTTCTAATGCCGCTGAATTGGGCTTTACACTGCCTTCATTGTGAGCAACCATTTTTAAGATGTTTTCACCAGGTTCCAGTTTTATTTTTATCTTCTTTTTATCATGTGTTATTTTATAATTGGATAAAATTACCCTATCGTTCAGAGTAAATGAAATAGTATCATTATCGATAATCCCATAATCCCACACGTTAATGGTTATACGTTGGCTTTTACAACCCATTTTTCCTTGCTGATTCAGTTCTCTGGCTAAATGATTCTCCGGTAAGTCTTTTGTCCACTGATTTGGAGTGCTTTTTTCTTTTTTCCGTAAATCGTAGTCAACGATTAAATTTATCCCTAGGTAATTCCCTAGATGACTAGATGTAGCTTCTGAATTAGTTGAACTTAAATTAAACGTAATAAACGGATTTTCCAGGTAAACATAAGTGTATTGCAGCATTAATGAATAGCCAAAGCGCTCATCTCTTTTATACATTCCAATTTGTGGCGAGATAAACAAAGGACTGCTTTTATGTGATTTGGTCAATACATTAAAATCACCTTCTTCCTTTTTCAGTTGATCATTCGAATGGTATATGTAGCCGGCTCCAATTCCTAAAGCGATATAATCCACATCACCATTTATGTAAAAGTACTTGTTCAATATACTTTCAGTTTTTAAACTTATGTAATTAACAGTGTACTTGTATCTAGGAATTGAAAATTCGTAATTATATAAGTTAATGCCTCCTCCGAAAGAAAGAGCAAGGCTATTTTTCCATCTTAATTTAATACTAGGTTCAAGCGTTATTACGGGAGCAATTGAAGTTCTCCATTTCTCCTCTCCAGTATTCTCAATAGAATTATACAGTGCACCAATTGTTAACCTTCCTGACGCAGCAAGCTTAAGCCTTGCTTGCCCAATTGTATTAATTGATAATAAGCAAAGAATGTAAACTGTTACTATGTGCTTAATATTACAGATATCTTTCTTTTATTACTTCAAAATGATGTTTTTGGTGGCCTCCATTGATATAGATTAGATCAATTACTTTAATGGTGGTGCCATTTGCATTTCCTGCCATTTGCAGCATTTCAGTAGAAAATGAAGCGATTAAGTCATTAGTAGCTTGGTGAAGGTTTTTATATTCCTTCAAAAGAGAATCAAAACTTCTGTTTTTAGCTTTCGCACAAGCAACATAATCGTTATGGTCGTATCCTAAGATAGCTTGTTTTTCTCCTCTGGAAATTGCAACCATTCTATAAGTGAAGATCCTTTCTGAATCAATAATATGTTGTAACATGTCCTTTATTGTCCATTTACCTTCCGCGTAAGCGTAGTTTGCCTTTTCTTCAGGGATATTGCTCAAAATAGCAATTGCATCAGCAAATACGTTACTTAAAACATCTAAGTAATTATCATCCAAAACGGTTTGAATGTAGCCTCTGTAAAATTCTGGAACTATATTTAAATCTGGTTTCATATCCGTATTACTTTTAACACTTATGGATTTATTGTTGCAGTGGTCAAATATATTGAATTGAATTTATAGTTTCACTTAAGTCATACTGTCTTATACTATATTATTTCAAACTTGTTGTTATTTCGAAAGATTCAAAAAACAAAAGCAAGCTCACCGTTGAAAGAAGTGGTTTAATGAAATCTTATTAGGATTCGGATATTAATGAATAGTCATATAATTATTAACAATCCTTTCTCTTATCATCCAATCTTCCTATGTTTGAGGATATTAAAAATTAAATTGAAAATGAAAAAAGTTTATTTTTTAGCAGCGGTATTGTTTAGTGTGTTGATGGTTGGTTGTGGACCAATAGAAGAAGAAAAGAAGGAAGAGTCAAAGCAGAAACGAATTAAAATAGAAACAATACTTGAAGAATATAATGATTGCTGCGCAAATGCAGAAAGCAGAAATGATTGTAAAAACTTTACTGCTCGCGCTATTTGCGAGTATTACGGGATTGATGACTTGAAGAAAGGAGGAGAATACGTGGAATACCATGATATTTTTGATTTTGTAATTACGGATGCTACATGGAAAAACCTGGGTATGGCAACAGTACAAGAAACTTTAGATAATGCGCAAAAAATGGCTAACGATGGTTTCCCGGTGGTAGCAATTGATATTGAGGATAAACATAAATTAGTGATTATAATTATTGAAGGGGAACAAGTAAAATCGGGTTCTTGGGGTTTAAAGGCTCCAACGTGTGCAGCATTTTTTCCAGCTAGTGGTCCTAAACCTTTTATTCACAAGACATTAAATTATGCTTTTAGTTCGCCTAAGGGAATTCAACTTTGGGTAAAAAAATAGCTTATGGCATTCTTAGATAGATATAAAAAAGGTTTTAAAGGTGATTTTACTGGTGGGGTTACTGCAGCAATAGTTGCAATTCCATTGGGGTTAGGTTTTGGTGACTTAAGTGGACTTGGGGCAGAAGCTGGTTTATATGCTGCTATTATATTGGCTATTATAGCGTCTATAATTGGAGGTACTCAAACTTTAATTAGTGATCCTACCGCACCTATGGCTTTTGTTGCAGGAGCAATTATATCAACAGGAGTGGACGCAAATGGTGGCGTTTTGGGTGATCACGCATGGGTTCATATTATATTGACATTTGCTTTAGCTGGACTTTTTCAAATCCTTTTTGGATTTCTTAAAATAGCTCAATATGTACGATTTATTCCATACCCTGTTATTTCAGGGTTTATGGGTGGAATAGGTATTATCATTATGATTGGGCAGCTATTTCCAATAATGGGGCATACCTCTCCTAAAGGGGCTATCAATATCTTTAGTGAAATCAGTCAGCCTTTAGGAGATCTTAAAATTTGGGCGCTAATATTAGGGCTTGGAACGATTGCTCTTATTTATATAGTACCATTAATTTCTAAGAAAATTCCTTCGGTGTTAGTAGCGCTAATAGTAATGACACTCATTTCTTATTTTTTAATGCCAGCAGGAGAATTTGGAATTGTTGGGGCTTTTAAAGGTGGACTTCCAGCTCCAAAAATTGGCGTATTAGCAAATATACAATTTCAAGACATTCTTAACGTAATGGTCCCGGCTATTACTTTGGCTTCTTTGGGGACAATAGATACATTGTTAACATCGGTAGTTGCTGATAATATGACTAAAACAAAGCACAATGGTAATAGGGAGTTAATGGGGCAAGGATTAGGTAATTTTGTTGGAGCATTTTTTGGGGCTCTTCCTGGTGCGGGATCTACCACTGGTACTGTTATTAATATAAAATCAGGAGCTACCACCCATATATCGGGAATAATAAAAGGGGTGTTTTTAATCCTTGTTTTGTTATTTTTGGCGCCAGTTGTTAAGTATGTTCCATTACCTGTTCTGGCAGGTATACTTTTTACAATAGGAGTAGGGGTGTTGGATTTAAAAGGCTTAGGTATGCTATTAAAAGTACCACGAGCTGATTCAGCAATACTTATTATTACATTATTAGTTACTGTTTTTGATACGCTTTTGGATGCAGTTGCAATAGGAGCTTTAATGGCTGTGGTTACCTTTATGAAAAAGATGTCTGAAGTAATGGAGGATATGACCAAAGAAGGTGATTTAAGCTCTTTTACGCGTGATGATAAAGTCCCTGAAGAATTATTGAAAAAGATATACGTTAAACAATTAGATGGGCCTATGTTCTTTGGTTTTGCAGATCAGTTTAGACAACAGATGAGATCTATAAAAGGTTATGAAGCTGTAATAATTGATATGAAGCAAGTTCCTTTTATTGATGAAACAGGTTTATTGACATTGGAAGATGCTGTTGCCGATTTATACGAAAGAAAAATCGCAATTTATATAAGTGGCGCAAATGATTCTATTTATACGCAGTTTGAAAAGGTTAAAATTCCTGGAAATCTAGTTCCAGAAGATCATTTCTTTCCTTATTTTAAGCATTGTATAAAACATTTGCGCAATAAGCATAAGTATGAGCAAACTTTATTGGCAAAGGAAGTATCAGGTTCAGAAACTGAATAAATGAAATTTGGCCAATTAGATACTTGGGAGGATGTTAATTTTAGTTTTCCAAAATTGTCCAAACAAACAAAAAGTTATTTGTCGGCTTTAGAGAAAGTTGCAAAACCTAACTTTTATATTGGAGCTCCTGTATTTTCGGATAAAAATTACAAAGGGACTTTATTTCCTCGTGACACCAAGCAAAAGGATTTTTTACAGGCATATGGTAAGCAATTTAATAGTATAGAAGTTGCTGCAACTCGTTTTGGTACTCCCAAAGAATCAACTTTACAAAAGTGGAAAGATAGTGTAGCTGATGGCTTTAAATTTTCATTAAAGTTTCCGCAGGTAATTACACATAGAAAAGATATTAATGAAGTTACTGCAAAGCAAAGACTAGAAGATTTTTTGGTAGCTCTTGATTTTATGGGAGAAAACAATGGTGTTGCTTTTGCGGTTATGGCAAACTATTTTCGTCCCGATAAATTTGAAGGGCTTGTTGAGTTTGTTGAGTATCTACCTAAGGATGTTCCGTTTGCTATTGAATTAAGAGCTCCGGAATGGTTCGAATCAGATTTGTTACAAAATGAATGGCAAGAGTTGTTTGCAGAGAATAACATCGCTCCTGTTTTAACGGATACACCAGGTAGGAGGGATGTGTTGAGTTTTAAACTGACAAATGAAAACTTATTCATTCGGTACGTTGGGGATTTTTCTAATCCTCTTGATCAAAAACGGATTGACCAATGGATAGTTAGAATAATTGAACTTGTAAATTTAGGAGTAAAAAATGTATGGTTCTACGCCCACCAGCCTGGAGAAAAAAGAGAGTTAGTAGTTGAGTTTTTTAACTATTTAATAGAACGGATAAACCATGAATTAAATCTTTCAATCAATAAACTGATTAATTATAAGAGCTAAATTATATCATTGATGATTCTTTAAAACTCATCCGAACTGTCTGCTCTAACTGGTTTTCTATTGTAATTATTTAAACGCATTGAAATAGCAATACTTACCATCGGCGTGACTGGTTCTTGGAATGAAATCGTTTTAAGGTTCGTGTTTTCCCTTTCGGTTATTGTTCTGCTAGTGCTAAAGGCATCTCTCACCTGCATGGATGCAGACATCTTTTTATCATTAAAATCTTTTTTAATCGATAAGTCCATTGAGTAGTTATCACTCTGATTTCCGAGCGGAGTAACAATTGCACTGTTGTATTTTCCAGTGACTTGAAGTCTCCAGTTTCCTTTTAGAGTTAATGTATTGTTGATCCTCCCGTTGTAGCTAAATGCTTCCTGATCAAAAGATCTTTCATTAAGTTGTCCTGTAACCTTGTAGTTGTATGCGTTTCCAGAGAGCGCTAGTTTCCACCATTTTGCCAACGGATAATTATACGAAGCTTCTATACCTGTAGAGTATTCTTTCCCAATGTTTTCTGGTTTAGTAATAATTACGTTTGCTGAATAAACAGAGCTAATTCGTTGAATTTTATTGCTGACGTCTTTATGATATGCTTCTAAAGAAAAGTTTCCTTTCTTTAATTTTCGAATCCATCCAATTTCATAGGATAATATATATTCCGGTATAAGGCGCGCATTTCCGGTTCTTACAGAAAAAGCATTTTGCCAAGTAATAAAGGGTTCGAAGTACCAACTTCGAGGTCTTTGTATTCTCCTTGAAGCATTCGCCATAAATTGATTTTCCTTATCCAATTCATAGGAAAAGTGAGCACTTGGAAACAAGTCTAATCGGTCTATTTTAGTCGTGGCAGAAACTCCGGTAGAGGTAATCGTTCTATCTGTATATTCTCCTCTGAAACCAAATTGATATCCTAATTTTTTATGTTTCCCTGCCAAAATTGAATACCCAGCATAAATATTTCTGAAATAGTCTACAGTAGTATTGAAAATGGATTGCTCTATGTAATCTTCTGAAACAGTATCGTATTGAAAAGCAGTGGTTTGATCACCGCTTACTCCAATTTGAGCTTGTAAACCTACCTCAAATCTTCCTGTTTTTTTTAGAGGACGAACATAATCTAAATTAATCCTTCCCATATTGGAAGGGCCGGTTTCGTAATTAATATTTCCACCTTGTATCTCATTATTTTCATCAAAATATTCAGTGCTTGATATTTCGTTGCCATCATGTACATTATAGTTTGTTCTTATATTTAAATAGTGCTTTTTATCTCCTCTAAAATTGTAGATTAAGGATGCGTTTAATGCATAATTCAGAAAATCTCTAAGAGCTATTTCAATGTTATGATATTCATTCGATAAAGTATTATCAGCGCTTTCTTTGAAAATAAGATCTGAACTGGAATCATATTTTCTTTTCCCCAGTTTTCCTCCCGCTGTAAAAATTGTTTTTCGATTAGGTCTCCACTCAAATTCAAAATTAGCGCCATAGCCACCAAAGTTTCTGCTTACTATTCCTTCTTGCTGTACGCTTGATAATATTGAGTCAAAAGTTGTTTCGTTTGTAGCTCTTTTATATCTAGGCTTTTCTCCTTCTTTATAATTACCACCAATTGTTAATGATGTTTTTTTATGATTAATATTGACTAGGAAATCACCTCCTAACTGATTAAACTGACCTATTTCAGTCCCAGGAACGGTTCCTAAATTCGTGCCTGTATTCGCATTTATTAACGCGCTAATTCCGCTGAGCCTATTTTTCTTTAGAATAATATTGATGATTCCACTAACCCCTTCTGCATCGTATCTTGCTGATGGATTTGTGATTATTTCAATTTCTTGGATAGCGTTTGCAGGAATCAATTTTAGCGCATCTGTAACATCTAAATTTGTTGGCTTATTATCAATTAATAATGTAAAACTAGAATTCCCTCTCAAACTAACATTTCCATCGATATCAACGTTGATAGAAGGAACGTTTTCTAATACTTCCACAGCTGATTCCGAGGCAGTTGTGTTTAAGTTACTTACGTCAATAACCTTTTTGTCAATTTCATATTTAACGAAGGTTTTATCACTTGTTACATTTACTTCATCTAGTTGGTTGTCGATGGATGATAAAAGAATTTTACCTAAATCTACGCTGCTGTTTTGTGGATGTATTTTTACGGAGTCCATAATTTTTGTATCGTATCCAATAAATGAAAACCGAATTTGATACATTCCACCTTTAATGCTATCCAGTAAAAATTCGCCATTTTTTCCGGAAGTAATTCCCGAAGATAATTCCATGGTACGCATGCGAAATACTGTGATTGTTGCATACTCCATTGGTCTGTTTGAGTTATTATCAATGATTTTCCCACCAATTTGACCAACAAAATTAGCCCCCCTTTCTCCGGGTTTTTTGCTTCCTCCTGGTCTTTGAGCGTTTAATAATAAACAACTTAATAATAGGGTTGTAAATAGTAAAACTTTTAGCATCTATAGGTTTTTTCTTCGGTTGAGACTACAAATATAGAAGATGGTTTAATCGAGGTTTAAAATATATGTTAAACGGAATGTATGTAATTTCTCGGCAAGATTCCTAAAGTTTATTTTAGGTCAAAAATCGTAATCATCGATATTCTCATGACCTTCACCTTCATTTTCTTCACCAAATTCATTATCGCTGTATTCATTTAGGATATCATCGATTTCGTCTTGCTGTGATTTCTTTTTTGGCTCTTCATCAAACATTCCTTCCGTTAAGTCTGGAATTTCTTTTGACGTTTCTTCTGGAGATAATCCTGCTTCACGAATACACCTAGGGTACCTGGTTCCTTCTTTAAAGTCTCTTTCTTCAAAAAATTCAACGTAAAAAATCCACATTCTAAGAAAATCGTAGAGGTATAATATCTTTTCGTTTTTTTCGCTTACCATTTCCTTAATAGTGGTAACGTTCATCATGCGGGGTCCTTGTTCCTCTCCAAATCCCATGTCCATTAGTCCAATCTCTTCCCCTTTGTCCCAGTTTTCATCACTCATGTAAAAGGATGCCATTTGGTCTCCTGTAAAATCGAAAGATTCAATAATAATATCGTGTAAGTCTTCAAAGTTTTGAGACCCTAAAATCTCAATATCTCTAAAAACATCTTCTTCGATGTCGGCTACTACTCTAAAAACGTATGTCTTCATTTTAATTAGTTTGCGGCTGTAAGTCCTAATTCTTTCCCTTTTACAAGCATAAAGTTATATGCAGCATCGTAATTATTTTCAATTTCGCCCTCTAAGATAGCTTCTTTTATTGCATCTTTTATGTCTCCTATGTGCTTACATGGTTTCAAGTTAAAAGTCTTTATAATAACTTCTCCCGAAACGGGTGGTTGCCAATTTCGTATTTTATCTCTTTCTTCGACTTTTTTAATTTTAATTTCAACCTCTGCAAATCGCTCTAAATATTTTTTGACTTTAGTCTCATTTTTTGAAGTGATATCGGCTCTACAGAGCTTCATCAAGGCTTCTAAGTCTTGGTCGGCATCAAAAAGTAAACGTCTTAACGCACTATCTGTAACAATTTCTTTGGTAAGCGCAATTGGGCGTAAATGAAGTTGAACCATTTTTTGTACAAACTTCATTTTATGATCTAGAGGTAACTTCATTCGTTTGAAAATTATAGGAACCATTCTTGCTCCTTTATCTTCATGTCCATGAAAAGTCCATCCTGCTTTTGGATGAAATCGTTTGGTTGCGGGTTTTGCAATATCGTGCATAATAGCAGCCCACCTTAACCATAAATCATTCGTATTGGGTAAGATGTTTTCTAAAACTTCTAAAGTATGGTAGAAGTTATCTTTATGCGTTTTGCCATTTTTATTTTCAACTCCTTGTAAATCTGCCATTTCTGGGAAAATAATATGTAAAATGCCTGATGAGAATAATGACTTAAAACCGATGGAAGGATGGTTCGAAAGAATAATTTTATTCATTTCATCCGTAATTCTTTCTTGGGTAATAATTTTGATTCTATCCTTATTAACTTTAAGAGCTTTGAACACTTCTGAGTCGATATTGAAATTTAACTGTGAAGCAAAACGTACTGCGCGCATCATTCTTAATGGGTCATCCGAAAAAGTAATGTTAGGATCGAGTGGGGTTTTAATAATTCCTTCTTCTAAATGGTCAACCCCCCCAAAAGGATCGATTAAAGTTCCATAATTATCTTTATTCAAACTTATGGCCATTGCGTTAATGGTAAAATCTCTTCTTTTTTGATCGTCTTCCAATGTCCCATCTTCGACAATTGGGTTTCTCGATTCTCGCTTGTAAGACTCTTTTCTGGCACCAACGAATTCCAGATCAAATCCTTTGTGGTGGATCATTGCAGTACCGTACGTCTTAAAGAAAGAAACTTTTGTTGCTTCTAGTTTTTTTGCGACCAGTTCTGCTAATGCTATACCGGATCCAGCTATCACAAAATCAATGTCTTTACTAGGCCTTCCCAAGATTACATCACGAACATAGCCACCAATAACAAAAACTGGTTTACCTAATTCTTCTCCGCATTCAGACACAACTCTAAACACCTTGTCATGAATTATTTTTTGAATTTTCTTTTTATTTTCTGATGATATCGAGTTCACCTTTTAGGCCTATTTTAATTATTGATGATGGTTCGTTATTTTTTTCAGAAGCGCGCAAATGTACTACATGGTCCACTGCTTTCAAAATTTCAGGGGCAATGTCTTTAAAATCTTTTGGAGCATTATTCCCAGCAATATTTGCAGAGGTTGAAACAATTGGGTTTTTAAACCTCTGTATTAATTTTCTACAGAAATCATCTTTTGTAATCCGGATGGCAATTGATCCATCTGAAGCTACTATGTTTTTTGGTAAATTGATGGCCTTGGGATAAATAACAGTCGTAGGTTTTATAGCATAATCTAAGATATCCCAAACAACTTCAGGGACTTCCCTTACAAAACGATTCAATTTTCGGTCATCATCTAAAAGAATTATCAATGATTTAGAATGTATTCTTTTTTTTATTTCGTAAATTTTTTGAATAGCTGCTTCATTCTTAGCATCACAACCTAGCCCCCAAATAGTATCTGTAGGGTAAAGAATAATCCCTCCATTTTCTAGTACGGTTATAACTTTGTTGATCTCTTCTTGCATTGGTGCAAATTTACTATGTTATTGTTTAAAACTGCTAATAAAACTTAAATTTACCTTATCAAATTACTTGATAATATAATGAACTAACGGATATTTCTTACCTTCGTTATATGAGTACTAATCATCTTATCATATTTGTTAAAAATCCAGAACTAGGGAAGGTGAAAACGCGATTGGCTAGAACAATTGGAGATGAAAAAGCTTTGTATATTTATAAGTTGTTATTAGAGCAAACCTTTCAGGTTACCTTACCCGTATTGGCTGAAAAGAAGTTGTATTATTCAGAATTTGTCCAGAATATGGATCAATTTAATGATTTGGTTTATGAAAAGCATATTCAGAGTGGCGATGGTTTAGGTGATAAAATGTACAATGCTATGAAACATAGCTTTGCTGAATGGGCAGGTAAAGTTGTTTTAATTGGAAGTGATTGTTTTGAATTAAATTCAGGTATAATCGAAGAAGCGTTTAAAGCTCTTGAGGAAAGTGACTACGTTCTTGGACCAGCGAAAGATGGAGGGTATTATTTAATTGGTATGAAGGAACTTAATTTAGAAATATTTCAAAATAAGGAATGGAGTGCCGAAAATGTATTTTTAGATACTTTACTGGATATTAAAAACCAAGGGGGTTCACATTATTTATTGCCGACTCTTTCTGACGTTGATACAGAAGAGGATTTAGGAGATCTAAGAGGGTATATTGAAGGGTGAGCCAATAAACTTAATTAGTCCTAAGAGAAAAAATAAGAATGAATTTAGAACGGATTGCCCAATTGGTAAGATTTTTCTGATAGAGGATTGGCATTAGCAAGGCGAAGTTTTGAAGTTGGAACTTACGATATGTGTTTAAAATTGAAAACGAATATTTTGACAAAAAAGGTAACGGTAAGAGCCTAATGTTCTTTGTATACTTTTTCCCCTGCTTCAATTCTAAGGTCTAAAAAATTCTCTTTGGGTGGTATTGGACAATTATACCCAGTTGTATAATGACAATAAGGGTTAAAACTATAGTTAAAGTCTAAGTTAAATGTATTTGAAGGAGGTATTGTAGCCTCAATATATCTTCCACCGCCATAGGTTTCTTCTCCATTTGTTAAATCTGTAAAAGGAATAAAGATGTAATTTCTGTAAAGAGGATTCGTCATCAACTTTAAATTCTGGTAGATAGGAAGAACATAATCGATACTATCTATCTTGAAATGTAGATTGCCATAAACTCTAAATTTTTTCAATTTCCCAGAAGAAGTTGACATGTCGAAAGGGGTGCCGAGTTCTTTTACAAATTTTGCCTGAATATTAAATTTTGGATTCGGTGCAAAATAATTCAAACTATCAAAATGGGTAATGTCTTTATGAAAAGGAGATGTTAATGAGTCTTTGTATTCAGTGTTTTTCTTTTTTCTGTGCTCTAATACTTTTTCGATGTATTGGTTTTGAGAGTGCGTGATGAATGGAAGAAATAAAAGTAGTAAGGCTAATTTCATATAACTCTGGCTTAATCAAATTTAATACCTCTTTTTTGAATTATCTCAATGACTTCATCCAAATCTTCTTGAGTGTCTACAGATAAAGCATGATGGGTAGTATGAGCTACTTTTATTTTACCTCCATTTTCTAACCAGCGCAACTGTTCTAAAGATTCGGCTTTTTCCAGACTTGTTTGATTCATCGAAGCAAATTGCTTAATTGCTTTGGGAGTAAATCCATACATTCCAATATGCTTATAATAATCATGGTGCTCAATCCAATCATTTTTGTGGGCAGCTCTAACGTGCGGTATTACCTCTCTGCTGAAATATAAGGCATAATCATTTTTGTCAATTACAACCCAAATATCACTCGTAGATAAAAGTTCTTTTTTATCATGAACTGGCCTTATTAATGTCGCCATTTCGGTTGATGGATCATTAAAACAATTTGCTAAGCTTGTTAGAATTTCAGGTTCCAACAAAGGTTCATCTCCTTGTATGTTTAGCACAGCATCAAAATCAATATTTAATTCCTTTTGAAGTATGTTATAAGCTTCAACACATCTATTGGTTCCGGTACTGTGTTCTATCGAGGTCATAACCACATTTCCGCCAAAGCTTTTCACTTCCGCTTCTATTCGAGAATCATCCGTTGCAATATAAACGTGTTCTATAGCTTGTGTTGCTTGTTCATAGACGCGTTGAATCATTGTTTTTCCACAAATATCTTTCAATGGTTTCCCTTCAAGGCGAGTAGAAGCAAATCGAGCTGGTATGATTCCTAGTGTTTTCATTAAATATTCAAAGTATGTGGATCATTATTCCTCATTTCAATGTGGTTTTTTACTTCCGCCATCTTAAAAGCTAAGGTTGCATAAATCATATCATATTCTCTCAGCCATTTCTTAGCTCCTGGGTGGTTATCTATAGCTAACCCCATATATTTTAATAAATCAAAATCAAATTCAGTTAACCATTTTATAGCTATTTCGTCACCTTCACCAGCAGAAATCATTGCCAATAAATGAGGGTAGCCGTTATTCATTAGCCAGTCTTTCCCTTTGACATCGTTTTTTAATGCATGGCAAAAAATACCGAGCTCAGGGTAGCCGTTTTTCATTAACCAATCCAGTATTTTTGAATTTCCAGAAATAGCTTCACCCCATGCAATTAATATCTTTGGAGGATAATTAATTGGCTTAATAGAAGCCTTTTCAGCTTTTTTTTTAGATTCCTTATTTTTATTAAATAATCCCATATTTAATTAGCTCCTTTAATCAGAATTTGTAATATATCCTGTGCTGCTTTACTAATTTTTGTTCCAGGTCCAAAAACAGCTGCTACTCCAGCGTCAAACAAAAATTGGTAGTCTTTCTGCGGAATTACACCCCCAGCAATTACCATAATATCTGCCCTGTTTAATTTTTCTAATTCTGCTATTACTTTCGGGACCAGCGTTTTGTGACCAGCAGCTAAAGATGAAATACCTAATAAGTGAACGTCATTTTCTACAGCTTGTTTCGCCGCTTCTTCGGGTGTCTGAAACAAAGGTCCAATATCAACATCAAATCCTATGTCAGCAAATGAAGTAGAAACAACTTTTGCACCTCTATCGTGTCCATCTTGGCCCATTTTTGCAATCATTATACGTGGTCTCCGGCCTTCTAGTTTTTCAAACTGATTACTTAACTCAATTGCCTTTTTAAAGTCTCTGTCTTCCATAGCTTCTGATGAGTATACACCCGAGATAGAACGAATTGTGGCCTTAAATCTATTAAAATGTTTTTCCATTGCCAAAGAAATTTCTCCTAAAGAAGCTCTTTCTCTTGCTGCAACAATTGCAAGTTCTAGTAAATTACCTTCACCCGTTTTAGCAGCTTCGGTTATGTTGTTTAACGCATTTTTAACTTTTTCGTTATTTCTTTCGGATTTCATTTTATCCAAACGTGCAATTTGCGATAACCTAACTTTTGTATTGTCAACCTCTAGTATGTCGATTTCTTCTTTACTATCAGTCTGATAAGCATTAACTCCAACTAAAATATCTTTTCCAGAGTCTATCCGTGCTTGCTTTCTTGCGGCAGCTTCTTCAATTCTCATTTTCGGTACTCCAGACTCAATTGCCTTGGCCATTCCTCCTAATTCTTCCACTTCCTCAATTAAGCTCCATGCTTTATCCATGATGTCCTTCGTAAGTTTCTCTACATAGTACGATCCAGCCCAAGGGTCTATAGCTTTTGTAATGTCGGTCTCTTGCTGAATATACAATTGCGTGTTTCTTGCAATTCTTGCAGAAAAATCAGTAGGTAAAGCAATTGCCTCGTCTAATGCGTTGGTATGGAGAGACTGCGTACCACCTAGAGTTGCAGCCATTGCTTCTATACAAGTTCGAGCAACATTGTTAAATGGATCTTGCTCGGTTAAACTCCATCCACTAGTTTGGCAATGTGTTCTCAATGCCATTGACTTGTCGCTTTTTGGATTGAATTCTTTTACAATTTTTGCCCATAGTAATCTTCCAGCTCTTAATTTGGCAATTTCCATAAAATGATTCATTCCTATTCCCCAAAAGAATGAAAGCCTTGGAGCAAAAGTATCAATGTCTAATCCTGACTTTATTCCAGCTCTGAGGTATTCCATACCATCAGCTAAGGTGTATGCCAACTCAATATCCGCAGTAGCTCCCGCTTCTTGCATGTGATATCCAGAAATACTGATAGAATTGTACTTTGGCATGTTTTGAGAAGTATATTCAAAAATATCCGAAATAATTCGCATCGATGGAAGAGGAGGGTAGATGTATGTATTTCTTACCATGAATTCCTTTAGAATATCATTTTGAATAGTACCGGATAAAAGTTTTTTATCAACTCCTTGCTCTTCTGCGGCAACAATATAAAAAGCTAAAATTGGAAGTACTGCACCATTCATAGTCATGGAGACAGACATTTTATCCAATGGGATTTGATCAAACAATATTTTCATGTCTAATACCGAATCAATAGCAACACCTGCCATACCAACATCGCCAACTACTCTTTCATGGTCAGAATCATAGCCTCTGTGTGTTGCTAAATCAAATGCAACAGATAGTCCTTTTTGACCTGCAGCCAAATTTCTTCTGTAAAAAGCATTGGATTCTTCAGCAGTACTAAAACCAGCATATTGCCTTATAGTCCAAGGACGAGAAATGAACATAGTGGAGTAAGGCCCCCTTAGAAATGGTGGTAATCCAGCAACATAATTAAGGTGAGTGACATCAGCTAAATCTGTTTTGGTATAGCGGTTTTTAATAGGAATTTGTTCAGCAGAATCCAGTACATTTTTTGAAGATGCTGTTTGTTTTTCCTCTGTCGATTCAATATTTACATTTGTAAAATCTTTTCTCATTCTACTCCTTTGTTTTGTATGGTAATTGTTTTGTTAATTCAACTATTTTAAAAAACACTTCATTAGCAGTTTTTTGCGATTGGTATTAAGAGAACTGTAAATATGACTTTCGATACACTTTTTAGAGGTGAAAATAGCAGCAGGTGCACTTGGATTAAGGGCTGGGTCAAAAACACTAAAGTGTTTAGGGGATCTAAATACGCCTTCTGTATAAATTTTAACTGAATCAATTATATTACAATACTTATTCATAAATAGCGCTTAGTCTCATTTGGGGGATAGGATTAATAGAGATGTTCTCTAAGCTATCTCTCGATTCTGAATCTGCAGTATAGTTGTCATTTTTATTTATAAACTTATTGACTCCAATCATTGTTCGTTTATCTTCTTTTATATCATTAACCTTTTTCTCTAGCTCTTTATTGATTTGATTTTGAATATCACCATTTTTTAACGCAGTTATAAACCCTCCTTTTTTTTCGATAGAAAGAAAATTAGTCCAAGACTTTTTCTTTATGCTGTTAATCAAGGTTTCAACGTAGTAAGAGCCTTTTGAAGTGTCTTTGACTTGGTTTAAATAGCTTTCTTCTTGAAAGAGTAATTGAATGTTTTTTGAAATTCGTTGGCCAAACTCAATGTTGCCAGAAGCATTGCTGTTAAATGGAAGAAGTGACAAGGAGTGACAGCCTCCAAGAACGGCACTCATACCTGATGTAGTGGCTCTTAAAAGATTGTTATACATGTCCTTGTTAGAATAGTATAAGTTCGCGTTAATAGCGTGAATTTTTGTTTCAATATCTTCTATTGAAGTGTATTGATTAATTATAATCGACCAAAGAGACCGAAAAGCTCTAAGTTTAGCAATTTCTAAAAAATACGATGTGCCAATGCCAAAAGTAAATTCTGTTTTTTGAATTATCTTTTCAAGAATAATAAGGTCATCTTTAAATAGGTTTAAATACTCGTTAGCATGTGCTATAGCATGTGCTATTTGCGTATCAACATTTGCTCCTCCATTACAATAAGTGGCGGCATTAATGTTAAGAATAGAGAAATTATTGAAATTATCTGCAGCTAAAAGTATTTCGGCAATTGAGGATAAATCTTTATTTTGATCTTGCAGCCAATTTCCAGATAATGCAACATTCCCAATAGGATCGTAGATAAACCCACCCTTAAGGTTATTAGTGTCAATGTTTTCCGAAGTGCAATATTGATAAAATATATCAATAGTAGCTTTGGGGTCATCTGTATTAATGTCGATATAAACGTGAATAATATCAAGCATAACTTCATTAAAGATGTCGTTAATATTATTAGATGATAAATTAGATATCTCAATAGAATTAACCCCTCCTTTTAAAGCTAATATTACTTTTTCATTTGCACTTATTGCAGCGGCGTCAAATCGTTGTCTAATGTTCCATTTGTTGTTTTCTTTTTGTTGGAAGTTGTCAGAAGTAACTATTTCAGAATTAAAAAGCACTGGATTAATTGGCCCTATTTCAGACTCCCAAAACAGAGATTCTAGCGATTTTCCTTTTAAATCAGAAGTGATTTTGTTTAACCATCCTTCCTCGGTTCCTGGTTCAAAAACACTTAATAAATCCTTTGTCATAATAGGTTGTTGTCAAGTCGCTAAAATACAAAAAGTTGAGAAATGTAAGGGATATAAAGGGGTTTTGTTTCAAACGTAAAAAGGGAGCATTGAAAAGATTTACATTGCTGCAGGTTTTTTCCATCCTTTGGTTCTTCTTCCTTTGAAAAGAGCATTATTTATATTCGCCCATTGGAATGAAATCTCAAATCCGCCTTGAGCTGCATTGTTTAATTTGGAAGTTGTTATTTCATAACTAAGGCCAATTATATAGTTTCCTAGTTCAAGTTGAATTTGAGGTACGATTGCATCCTTGGACCTGTATGTAGCTCCAATCGAGAAATATGACTCAGAGTATAATCCAGTATATCTAGTTCCTTCATGAGTCCTAAATTTTACGAGTAAGGTGCTTAGCATTTCTTTAAATTTATATTGCTGGAAATAAGCGAATGACGGTGCCAAAGTAACTTTCGAGCCCGGGATGTCCAATTGCATTCCACCATGGAATACCATTTTAGAATGAAGGCTATCGGCTGCGCCATTTCCATAGTTTAAAACAGGTTGTGAGAAATGAAAGTAAGAGATTCCCCCGTAGAAATTTTTTATTTCCTCTCTAGCGAAGGTAGATTTATGACCATTATATCTGTAAAAAACGCCAGCTCCAAAATCTGGGTAAATAAATGAACTAATATTTGCTTCATTAGATGCAATTTGAGAGTCAAAACCATCTTGCCCATTAAATTGATTTCCCCAATTTAATTTACTCACATCACCACTTCTTTGGGCTCCTCCAACTTCAATTCCAACAGATGCTGTTTGGTCTTCTGCAACTTGAATAATACCATTAAGCGCTAAGCTAAATTTATTCGTTCCAAATTTGGCGTCACCCGCAACATCACTGTAAAAATTTAACCCTATTCCCAAATAACCTTTGCTGGTACCATTTTCATTTTTTAAAAGGTTTAAATCCGCAGAAAGTTGTGAAGTAACATAAGGACTTCCAACAGAAAGCCATTGTTGACGATGTGAAATACTTACTCTTTCCCAGCCGTCAAATACACCTGCAGTAGCCGGGTTTATTAATTGCGGGGTAGTAGAAGATTGTACGAAATGTACATCTTGTCCATATAAGGTAAAAGGGATGATTAGAAGAAATATGTATGCTAATTTATTCACTCTTAATTTGCCGAATTTCTAACGAGTGTAATATTTCCTCCTTTAACTTCGGTTGTGCCATCAATATATTGAATGTTTATTTTGTAAACAAAAACTGAAGTGCTTAATTCTACACCCTTATATGTCCCATCCCATAAAGATAACCTGTCGTCCGTTTCAAATATTTTTTCTCCCCATCTATTATAAATTACAAATAAGAATTCTCCTACATTTCCACCAATGTAAGTTTGCAGAAAATCATTGTTTCCATCATTGTTAGGTGAGAATCCAGTAGGAACATAAACTCCCTCAAAAGTTGGAGTAGGTGGTGTTCCTTCAGTTCTGAAATGTGCTGTAATTGTCTGACTTCCAGTTATTAATGTGGATGCGTCTGCTGAGTCTACCGCGGGATTGAGTGGGTCGGAAATTGAGGATTCCCAATAATCAAATATGAAGCCTGGATTGGCATTTGCTTTTAAGAGTATATCTATTCCTCCATAATATGTTCCCGTCCATGGGTATTGGTCAAGTGTGGTTGAATTAACTTTAATCGTACCTGATGCAACAGGTGCAACATCGTAAGTTACCTCGTAAGGCCCAACAAGGTCATAACAGTCTACTAGCCCTGTTTCAATTTCAACACACCTATCAGTTATAAAATCCCTAAGGGTTTGAACATTTGCTTCCCAAGTTGCTACACTGCTTCCCCAACGAGCAACTTGTCCAGGCATTTCGGGTGCAATGAGGTTAATTAAACTATCAAGATGTCCAATCATAAAATCACAACTGAAAACGGTATTCCCTAAATCAATATATCTTGAGATGTAATATTGTTCAAAAGTTGGATTATTCATTAATTCAGTCATGATTTCTGTATGACCTTGGCCACCTGGATCAGGCAAAGCTTCAACGGCACAGGGATCTGCAGTTGCTCCTTGATCAGGAACCCCTGTGTAATTTACATAGTGTCCAAAAGTGGCATCCATATCCCACAAAGTGTAACGCCATTTTTTCTTGTCTCCATCTGGGTTTAATCCCCTCCACCAAGATGTATTCCAATTGAGCCAATCTGCGCATACGGTATAACTGTTTAAGCAAAAATAGTCCACCAAACTTTTCCAATTAAATAAGCTGTCAACATAATCGAAGTTGGCTTGCACGCTCATATCATTAGTGGTTATATAATTGACCAAGGTATTCCAATCATTTTGGGCATTTGGCGCACCCATTTCTTCCCAAGTTCCTCCCCAAGTTCTTAAAAACTGAACGTTATCAGGTCCATTACTATATTTTTCATCTTGGTCATAATAGTAACTTGTAAAATCAGAATCACCTACTTTTTCACGTATTTCATATAGCCCCCAATACTGACCATTTACGTAAAGTACTGCCGGTTCATATGATCTTTCATCCATTTTTAAACCTCCTACTTGCGATAAGGATTGAACATATGCATCTCTTATATATGCTCCTCCTGTTTCAAAAGAAACATTATCATTGGCGGCTGCTTTTATCATTAATCTTTGATGACTAGTTCTGCTTTTACCTCTATATATTTGGTCTTGAATTGCATAGTTGTATCCAAATTGATCTCTCATGATGAAGTCAATACCTCTTTGGTCATATGCCCAACTATCGTTTCCGTGTTTATTATATTCGCCTTCTCCTTCGTCAATTAGCACACCTGCTGAAGTGAAAAACTCCAATGCTCCTCTAAAATTACTTGAAAAAGAACCCGGTGCCTGATCATTGATGAATTCGTTTATTTCATCTCCACAGATAGATAGTATTTTTAATGTATGAGATATATTAAAAAAGTAAGTATTTGTTTCAATAAAACTTTTAGGAATATTAGGGTCACTGCTAATTGAAATAGCTCTAATTACTGTGTTTGCACTGAGTGCAATTGCTCCTGATATAGGAGTTGAAGCAGCAGTCGGAGTTGAGCCATCATTTGTGTAATACAAAGAAACGTTTGCATCTGGAGAACTAATGGTTAAACTAATATTTCCGCCTTGAATACCGGATGCAATATCAAATAATGGTTTAGTTGCATATTCTTGCTTAGCATTTGTGTTAGAAGCCCCAATCGTTGGTGATGTAAATAAAGACCAAGTTGAAGCTCCATCCGTTGTTCTTCCTCTAGAATGTCCCTCTTGACAAGGCACCATCTGAATTTGATCAATTAAAATCCCTCCGGCATCTGAGATTAATATTTCCTCAGGCTTTGTTTGCGTTAACTTGAATGATGTGTGAAGATTTCCACCTGAAAATTCATCTCTACCTGTGCAAAAAACTTTAAGATATCCGCCTGCTGGCACAACTCCACCAGTAACTAAGTTTTTTAAAGGTTTTGTAATTTTGTCTGATAAGTACCATCCCGTAATGTCGACATCAGTCCCCCCAGTGTTGTAAAGCTCTATCCAATCTTCAAATTCACCGTAATTATCTGCGGTTGAATTCATATTTGCTGCAGAATATTCGTTAATCACAATTTGAGAATAACAATGTCCTAAGATTGATATAAAAAAAGCAATGGTTAGTTTTAACTTCATTTTATCTTTTTAAAATCATTTTTATTGACGCATACCATATTGGAATAGTTGCTTCTAAAAAGGATAAAGTTAATGATTAATATTATTTAGGGGGTATTTAAATGAACCAATCGTAAAGTTTGGTGTATCGTGAGTGTGAAAATTGGTATAACTATGAAGTATTTTACCTGGTTGATTATAACGTTATTTGTATTGACAGCTTCTGCTCAGTCAAGTTTTTTTGAATTAAAAGTGAAGTTACTCGCTGAGCAGATTAAAAGCGGGTTTACAGTGGAATTGCAATCTTCAAAGGAGCATACGAAAATGGCAACCAATTCAAATGGCATTCTAATACTCAATTCCGTGTCATATGATGAAGTTTATAAACTTATCCTTTCCAAGGAGAACTTCGTTACTAAAACGATTATAATTGATGCTAAGAAAGGATATTATGGCGATGAAGTTACTAATGATGTTATCGAATTAGAAATTGATATGATCGAAGCACAGTTATATGTTGATTATGGTATAATAACTAATTCTCCAGTTGGTTTAATTGAAATAGTTTCTGAAACGGGAAGCCTTGAGAATAATAAACTTTTTGCTACTAATAGGAAAAATGAAATTGACACTTTTCTTAAAAAAGCTGAAATATTATCTAAAGAATTACAAAGGCAATTTAAGAAACTACTGAAGGGTGCTAAAAATGAAATTGATCACAACAAATTTAAATCTGCAGAATCTTTTCTGCTTTCTGCAGAAAAGATTGTAATTAATAAAGAAACAATAGGTGTTAGAGAGCTATTAGTTGGGGCTATGACAAGAGAAGGGGATGAGTTAGGTGCGATTAAGAAAATTATTGCTGTTGCAGATAATCTATTTAACCAAGAGATTTATAATAAATCCATAGCCTTGTATAAAAGGGTGATTAGACTAGATCCTGAAAATAATTATGCACGGGAAAAGATAAATGAAATAAATGTTCTTTTAGTAAATATGGAAAAGGAAAATAATGAGCTTCTAGTGGTGAAAACTTCTACAAGCGAAATTCTTGCACGAGCAAAAATAATGCAGGAAAATAGAATAAATAGATATTGTACCAGGTAGGTTTAAAATTCATATTGAGTTAATAAAAAAATAGGAAAATGTAATCGTGAATTTTAGGATAGAAAATATGGCTTAGAAATAAGTAACGTTTTCGTATAAAATACGTTATACAATCGGCTTAAGAAAATAAAGTATATATTTCAAGTTATCGTTATAATTAGCGATATTTGTTGCTTGCAGTTGAAGAATATGGGTAGATATACCAAAATATTAACATTAATAATTACAGCATTTCTAACATTTGTTGCATTTAATGTAAATGCACAAGATGAAGAGGAAGACCCAATTCTTATGTTTTCTGGAAAAATCACAAATTCTTCGGGTGGGAAATTAGCTGGTGTTTCTGTTGAGTTTTTTAAGGATAACGTTTCTTTTACAAAGGTATCAACAGCTTCTTCTGGTAAGTACTCAGCTGTAGAAGCTGAATATGGACATGTATACAAAGTAGTATTTAGTAAGGATGGTTATGTTAGTAAATCTGTAGTAATTGATGCGAAAAAAGGGTTTTTTGCAGAAGATATTAATGAAAAAAAGACCTATCTTGATGAATTAGGAACCACTCTAATTAATCAACAACCAAACATTGATTACGGTGTTATTACGAGTCGTCCAGTTGCAAAAGCACATATTGATCCGTCTACAGGGCATTTGGATTTTGATTTTGGGTATATAAATACACGTAAAAAAGAAATTGATAAATTTATTGCAGCTCTTGCTAATGCGGATAATGAGCATGAACAAAAATTTTTGCAATTAGTTAAGGCGGGAGATAATGCAACTAGTTCTGAACAATATGTGAATGCTATTGCTAAATATAAAGAGGCATTAAAAATAAAAGAAGACAAGAATGTTACAGCAAAAATTGCCGACGCAGAAAATAAATTGAAAGATTTAGAAGCGCAAAACAAATTAAATGAAGAATTTAATAAAGCTATCAAAAAAGGAGATCAATTACTTGCATCAAATGATTTTGATGCTTCTATTCTGGAATATAAAAATGCGAAAGCAATTAAACCTGATGACTCATTGCCGGATGAAAAGATTAAAGCCGCCAATGATAAACAAAAGTTAGCCGATGAATCCGCCTTATTTAAAGAATATAACGATAAGATGCGAGAAGCCGATATACAATTTAAGGCAAAGAAGCTACTTGAAGCAGAGGAGTTGTATAAAGAAGCGTTGCAGATAAAACCAAGTGAAAAAGCACCAAAAGATAAAATTGCCGAAATTGAAGCTATTCTAAAAACAAGGAAAGAACTAGAAGAAAAATACAATAAATTAATTACTTCTGGTGATGTAGCCATGACAGGGGAGAAATATGATGAAGCAATCTCAATATTTGAAGATGCTTTGGCATTAAAGCAAAATGAAGCTTATCCCAAAAAACAAATAGCAAAAGCGAAAGAGTTATCTGGAGCAAAAGCGGATAAAGCTGCACAACAAAAGAAGTACGATAATCTAATTTCAAAGGCAACTGGGGAATTTGGAAGTGAGAGTTGGGAGGCAGCAAAATCGACTTTCAAAGAAGCTTTAGCTGTTTTTCCAAATGAGCAATTGCCAAAAGATAAAATAGCAGAAATAGATGCTAAATTAAAAGAGTTAGCTGCTGATAAAGCGGATAAAGCTGGACAACAAAAGAAGTATGATAATCTAATTTCAAAGGCAACTAGTGAATTTGGAAGGGAGAGTTGGGAGTCATCAAAATCGACTTTCAAAGAGGCTTTAGTTGTTTTTCCAGATGAGCAATTACCAAAAGACAAAATAGCAGAAATAGATGCTAAACTAAAAGAGTTAGCTGATGCTAAGGCAGCAAATGAAGCTGCAGATGCAGATGAAAAAAGAAGGAAAGAAGAGTTTGATAATTTAGTGACAAGTGGAAATACGCAACTAAAAGAAGGGGAGCTGGATAAGGCTAAAAATTCATTCACTGAAGCCGCTGAAATATATCCGGAGAATAAGCTTATCAGAGATAAGTTGTTAGAGGTAAATGCAAAAATAGCAGCAGAACAAAAACAAAACGAATTGACTGCTAAATACAATGAAATAATTACCCAAGCTGATGCTGCTCGAGATGCTGAAAGCTGGGATGCAGCAAAGCAACTATATAAGGATGCAAATAAAGAAAAACCATCTGAATCTTACCCTCAACAACAAATAGATTGGATAAATGATAAAATGAAATCTCAATTGACAGATGATCTACACAAACAATATCAAAAAATAATTGATGTGGCCGATAAAATGTTTGCCGATGAAAATTTTTCTAAGGCGAAGGAACTTTATACGCGCGCAACAAAATTTGAAACAGCGGAAGCCTACCCGTCAGAGAAAATCGTAGAAATTGAAAAAATACTAGCAGATAATGCTGCAAATGCTTCAAAAGAAAGTCAGTATAATACTCTAATAGCACAGGCCGATAATCAATTTGAATCCGAAAACTGGGCGGATGCTCGAATTATATATAATAAGGCATTACATGCTGTAGATAAACAATATCCGAAAGATCAAATAGCACAAATTGATAATAAAATAAATGAAGAAAAAAATAAGCATGAGGAATATGATCAACTAATAAGAAAGGCGGATAATGAATTTACCTCTGAAGATTGGCAAAAATCGAAAAGTAATTATGAGAAAGCATTGGCATTATTGACAAAGGATTATCCAAAAAATCAAATTGATATTATCGAAAGAAAGTTAAAGGATTTAGGAGAAAGCAATGCATTAGATAAAGAATACACTGATAAAATAGCGCTGGCAGATGCTGCGCGTGATGCTAAAAATTGGGATCCAGCGAAGCAATTTTACAAAGAAGCGCATAAGATTAAATATTCAGAATCTTATCCACAGGAGCAAATTAAATGGATAAATAATCAGATGAAAAATTCGTTAACAGAGGAGGTAAATGAACAATACCAAAAAATTATTGATGTAGCAGATAAATTGTTTGGCGAAGAGGATTATGTGAAATCTAAAGAGCTGTATCAACGAGCTGGAGGAATGAAACCAGGAGATTATTATCCCCCAAAACAGATAAAGAAGATAAATCATATAATTGCAGAGAAGAATAAACAAAATAAATTGTATTCATCTTATATTAAATCTGGAAATTCTGAGTTTGAGAATAAATCATATAGCAGAGCTTTGAAGTCATTTAAAAATGCTCTTAAGGTTAAACCAAGTGCTCCATATCCCCAAAATAAGATTGATGAGATAAATGAATTATTGGATCAATTGGCTGCTGATAAATTAAAGCAAGATAAATTGAAGCCAGCTGAGTTTGTTAAAGATCTTTATGGTGAAGAGGTGACAGGAAAGTATACAGAAGCAGATGTTAAGTTTATGATGACAAGTGGTAGAATTGATGATAATGATATAAATGCTGAAACTATAAGAAAGAGAAAGGAAGACGAGGCATTTAGGTTGCAAACAAGTACTGATAACCAGCATGAATTGGGAGATAAAATTAATGCTGTAAATGAGGAGATGGAAACCAGGATATCAGAATTTTCTAAAGACGCAGATATTCAACGTGAAAGTAATGCTGAATCTATGGTTGGTTATAAAGATCAAAATGATGAGAGATTAACCAGTAAAATCAGCTTAGGAAAAAATGTTACATACAATAATGGTGAAGCAAATGAAACAATGGAGACACGGATTAATGATTTTAGTGTTAATTCAGATCTTCAACGTCAAGATAATGTGAAATCGATGGAGCACTATCAAGAAAAAGAATTTGCAATTAAATCTATTCGTGAAGAAATTACCCTAGATAAAAATTACAATACTTTTGAAGAACAAGAAGAGTTAATTACTGAGATTAATGATGATATAGTTGAATCTGATGAGCATCGACAAGAAAATGTTAAATCTATGGAGGATTACCAGCAGGGTGATTATACGGAACATGGAGATCGAATCGGTTTTGGAACGGATCGAACGTATGATAATGAATTAGCCAATGAGACTATGGAGACACGTATTAATGATTTTTCAAGTGAATCTGATGAGAACCGACAAGACAATGTAAAATCTATGGAGAATTACCGGCAGGATGATTATACGGAACATGGAGATCGAATTGGTTTTGGAACGGATCGAACTTATGATAATGAATTAGCAAATGAGAGTATGGAGACGCGTATTAATGATTTTTCAAGTGAATCTGATGAGCACCGACAAGACAATGTAAAATCGATGGAGAATTACCAGCAAAATGATTTTAAGGAACAAGAAGATCGAATCGGTTTTAGTGCAAATAGGGCTTACGATAATGAGCTTGCAAACGAGGAAATGGAAACAAGAATTGCCGATTTTTCAGTTGACGCAGATGATTCTAGAGAAAGAAACGCTGAAGCTTTAGGTGCATATGAAGACGGTTTAAAGGATGAAAGTAGCGATTACTACAATAGGAATAAGGACGTAGGAATCGAGAATGCTGATGAGATGGATCGCGTTAAAAATCAAAGTGTTACTATGTTTGCAGACGAAAATAGACAGAAGCTGGCGACACAATATCCGGAAGGGATTACTGAAAAAATGTTCGAAAGAAGAAACGGTAGAGGAGATGTGATTGAAGTTACAATATTGCGTATAATAATTAAAGGCGTAAAGGGTGATGAATACAAAAAAGTTTCAGCAAAATGGGGTACAAATTATTTCAAAAATGGAGGTGTTATATCCGAGTATATTTGGGATACAGAGACCAATTAAACTACCTGAACTTCTTGGTGCCTAAAGCAATCAATAGCGTGATCATTCACCATTCCTGTTGCTTGCATATGCGCATAAATCACCGTAGGTCCTACAAATTTAAATCCCCTTTTCTTTAAATCTTTACTGAGCTTATCTGAAGTTGCCGTAGTAGCTTTAACCTCGGACATTGATTTGATGTTGTTTTGTATGGGGGTGTCATTTACAAACCCCCAGATATACTTACTAAAAGAACCGAATTCTTTTTGAATTTTCATAAATGCAACAGCATTCGAAATAGTAGCTCTAACTTTTAGTTTGTTTCTTATGATTCCAGCATCTTGAAGAAGTTCTGCAATTTTCTCTTCGTCATAAAGTGCTATCTTATTATAATCAAAATTATCAAATACCTTTCTAAAGTTTTCTCTCTTTCGAAGAACTGTAATCCAACTTAATCCAGCTTGAAAAGTTTCTAATACTAAAAATTCAAACAATTTTTGCTCATCCCGAAGTGGAACTCCCCATTCTGTATCATGATATTCAACATAAAGAGGGTCGTTTCCACACCAAGAGCATCTACTTCTACTTTTCATTTAGATTTTACTAAGGTCTTATTTTTTCATCGTTGTAATAACAATTCTAAACCCATCAGGATCGATATACGTTGAGCCATTGTTGTTCCAATATGGGTTTTTTGATTTAACAGAGCTTAATCCATTTTCATTGAAGTGTTGCTTTAGAAGAATATATTCTTCTTCCGTATTGAGGTAAAAGACTAACAAGTCGTCTTTGTCAGTCTGGTGTTTCGGGCTTTCCTCTGATGTGGTAAATTCGAGATGCCAATTCAATCCTTCTTTACCGATAAATACGCCATCATATTTATTATGGTTGGTGAATTCTCCAATAACCTCCAATCCTAATAAATCTCTATAAAATTTAATTATTGGCTCTAAATTATCTGTGTGTCTAGCAACTCTAAAGTTCATATAGTTTTACCCTTCAATTAATCCTGTTTTAACCAATAACGCCTTTGTCGAAGGTTCCTTTCCTCTAAATTTCTTGTACAATTTCATAGGGTGCTCACTTCCTCCTCTAGAAAGTATGTTTTCTAAAAAGTTGGTAGCAGTCTCTTTGTTGTATATGCCAGTTTCTTTAAACAATTCAAATGTATCTGCCTCTAATACTTCTGCCCATTTATAACTATAGTATCCAGCAGAGTATCCACCTTGGAAAATATGTGAAAAGGCACAAGATGTAGTAGTTTCCTTTGCTGGAGGAAATAGCTCAGTCTCCTTTATCGCATTTTCTTCAAATTCATAAACACTGTTGGTTGGAATAGAAGTCAAATTGTGCCAAGACATATCCAGTCTTCCCAATCCAACTTGACGAACCGTTTGATAACCGCTTAAAAAGTTGGCGCTATCTTTAATTTTTTGAACCAAATCAATTGGGATAATTTCATCCGTTTCATAATGTCGTGCAAATAGATCTAAACATTCTTTTTCATAACACCAGTTTTCCATTAACTGAGAAGGAAGTTCTACAAAATCCCAATACACAGAAGTTCCACTTAAGCTTTCATAATGGCCATTTGCCATCATTCCGTGTAATGCATGTCCAAACTCATGGAACAATGTGGTTACCTCTCCAAAAGTCAATAATGAAGGCTTTGTGTCAGTTGGTTTAGTGAAATTACAGACAATAGATACCAAAGGCCTAGTATCTAAACCATCGTATTTATTTTGACCGCTAAAAGAAGTCATCCATGCACCATCTCGTTTTCCTGATCTTGGGAAGAAATCTGCATAGAAAATCGAAAGATGTTTTCCGTTTTTATCTTTAACGGCATAAGTAATTACATCTTCATGATATTTCTGTATGTTATCTAATTTTTCGAATGTAATTCCATAGAGTTTTTCCGCAGTTATAAAAGCACCATCAATTACCTTTTCTAATTGGAAGTAAGGTTTTAATATTTCGTCATTGATCGCAAATTTTTCGTTTTTTAATTTTTCAGAATAGTAAGAGAAATCCCATCTTTCTATTGGAGATGGTCCATTCAGCCTATTGCTTAGCTCTTGAATTTCTTCCATTTCGTTTTTAGCAACTGGCAAAGAATGTTCCAATAGTTCGTCTAACAATTGATATACTTTACTTGGTTTTTCGGCCATTCTTTCTTCTAGTATTAAGTTAGCATGAGAAGCATAGCCTAATAAATTGGCTTTTTGGTGTCTAAGTTTTGAAATTTCTTGAACGTTATTTTCGTTATTGTTTTCATCTTTTTGAAATGAACGTGATCCAAAAGCCAAATAGAGTTTTTTTCTTAACTCTCTCTTCTCAGAATACTTCATAAAAGGGATGAATGAAGGATATTCCAATGTTATTAACCAATTATTTTCTTTTCCTTTGGCTTTTGCTGCCATAGCACAAGCCTCTTTGAACCCGTCAGGTAACCCAACTAAATCATCTTCTTTGTCAATCCACATTTCAAAAGCATTTGAAGCTTTTAAAAGGTTTTCTCCAAATGTTAAACTTAGTTTAGAAAGCTTTGTATTTAATGTTTTTAATGTTTCCTTATCCTCTCCTATGAGATTTGCTCCATTCCGTACAAAACTTTTAAATGTTTTTTCCCGTAACATTTTTTGTTCAGTATTCAAACTATCTTCACTGGAGTTTTCATACGCTTCTTTTATGCGTATAAATAATTCTTCATCCATTAAAATGTCGTTAGAGTAAGCGGTTAACATAGGAGATAGTTCTTGCGCTAATTGTTGCATTTCTTCACTGGTTTCAGAACTATTTAAATTAAAAAAAACGCTCGATACTGTGTCTAATAATTTCCCGCACCTTTCTAATGTTTCAATGGTGTTTTCAAAATTGGCAGGTAATGGATTGTTTTTAATTGCATCAATTTCAGCCTTTCCCAATTCAATCCCTTTTTTCATAGCAGGCATATAATGTTCCAGCTTTATTTCTTCAAAAGGAATGGTATTAAAAGAGGTTTTGAACTCTGAAAGTAGTAGCGGATTGCTCATATAGTTTTAGATTGGATTAATGTCTTCTCACAAAGTAAATGAATTTTGATTTAGTTGATTATCTTTATTCACAAATAATTTACGCTTAATATAGTTTTTGCTAAAATGCCCTACCGATAAATAGAGGCAAGGCATTAGGACAAGTGTAAATGTTTATTTTTTTTATATGAAAATACTTCTCATCCTTTTTCCTCTTTTTATAGGAATATCAATGCAAGCCCAATTAGAAAATAAATCCGTCCTTACGATCGGTGATATTATGCAAGGAGAAGGGTTTATAGGAAACCTTCCTCACAGTATACAATGGATGCCCAATAATAACGTGCTGTTTAAACAAGACCAGGACAACAATCGCGTTGATGAATACTATTTGTTAAATATAGCTACAAATGAGGTCTCTCTTGTTCTTGCAAAGGATTTAGCATTATTACCAGAGTACGGAGTAGAAAAGCATTCGAATGCGAATCGTTCATTTTATATCAATAATTCATCATTACGCACTTGGAAAGATGAAGCAGGCTCATCAGAATTATTAATGTATGATTTGGATGGCGTTAGAAATGTTAATTCTGTTAGTGACCAAAATGTGATTTACCTTCAGAAGCGCAATAATATCTACAAATTTCATCTTGATAAGTCTCTGGTGGAGCAAGTCACTAATTTTAAACACGGAAGTAATGAGGTCGACAAACAACTTTCAGAAGAAGAACAATACTTGCAAAACCAACAACTCGAGTTATTTGATGTTTTGGTTACTGAAAAACAAAGAAAGAAAGCGCGTGATACCTTTAATGATGCAAAGGAAATTAATTCTCCTTTGGAAATATACTATGGTGATGATTATTTGAATTCAATGGCTGTTTCTCCAGATGAGAAATACATAACCTTTGTTGTGTCAAACCATCCAGATAATGAACCAACTCATGTTGAAGAGCATGTAACAAAATCAGGGTGGACGAAGCCTATTTCTGCTCGATCCAAAATTGGCAGAAAAGATGCTACACATAAAATGGGAATTTTTAATATAGAAGCGAATGAAGTAGTTTATTGTGCTATTGATAATTTGGAGGGAGTTTTAGATAAGCCTGAATATTTGCAATTGTATGATAAAGAAGATATAAAATATGAATTACCTAAAAATGTAGTATTTCACGGTCCTTATTTCTCAGAAAAAGGTGAAGCTATAATAGAGGTTAAATCGTATGACAATAAAGACCGTTGGATAGCGATTTTAGATATGAAAACAGGAGCTTTAACACAAATTGAATACCAACATGATGAAGCGTGGATTGGTGGTCCTGGAATTAGCAGTTGGAAAGGAGTTCCTGGGAATATTGGTTGGTTAAAGGATAATAAAACGATCTTTTTTCAATCGGAGGAAACGGGGTATTCGCATTTGTATTTATATGATACTGAGAAAAACAAAAAGAAACAGTTAACGGAAGGGAAATTTGAAATACATTCAGCTCAATTGTCTGTAGATGGTAGTAAGTTTTATGTATCTGCGAATAAAAATCACGCTGGAAATAGAGAGTTTTATCACTTGGATATTAAATCAAAAAAATGGACATCGATACTTACTGAAGATGGAAATTATGAAGTCGCAGTTTCTCAGGATGAAAAGTACTTAGCTTATCGTTATTCCTATAAAAATAAACCTTGGGAGTTGTACGTCACTGAAAATAAAGAAGGAAACACTCCTAATCAAGTGACACATTCCTTGAAACCTAATTTTGATGACTATAATTGGAGAGCACCGGAGGTAATAAGATTCAAAGCCGAAGATGGCGCCAATGTTCCTGCTAGGGTTTATAAACCAACTGTAGAAACCAACAATCATGCAGCTGTAATATTTGTCCACGGAGCTGGGTATTTGCAGAATGCACACAATTGGTGGAGCGGTTATTACCGAGAATACATGTTCCATAATTTACTGGTAGATAACGGTTATACCGTGTTAGATATTGATTATAGAGCATCAAAGGGATATGGTAGAGACTGGCGTACAGGAATATATAGATATATGGGAGGGAAAGATTTATCTGATCAAGTTGATGGACGTAAATACCTGGTTGAACAATGTGGTGTAGACTCAAATAGGGTAGGGATGTATGGAGGTTCTTATGGTGGCTTTATCTCAATTATGGCAATGCTTACTACCGATAAATTTCCATGTGCTGCAGCAATCCGCTCTGTAACAGATTGGGCGCACTATAACCATGAGTACACTTCCAATATTTTGAATACACCTGTATTGGATAGTATTGCTTACAGAAGAAGTTCGCCAATTTATTTAGCGAATAATTTACAAGGGAAACTCCTTATGTTGCACGGAATGATTGATAATAACGTACAATACCAAGACGTGGTTCGTCTTTCTCAACGCTTTATCGAATTAGGAAAATCAGATTGGAATTTAGTTGGTTACCCTGTAGAACCGCATGGGTTTAAAGAAGCCACAAGTTGGGTAGATGAGTACAAAAGAATATTTGCTTTATTTCAGGAAAATTTAAGATAATTCAGTTTTAATCGTCATTGCGACCAAAGAGAACTAACCGCACTTTCTTTATCTAGCTCATTAACTGATAAGTAATGAAACTCCCCAAATAAGCCATTCCGGTAAATACTAAGAATTGTGTTATTGCGAATTTCCATTTACCGGTTTCTTGTTTTACAATTGCAATAGTACTCATGCATTGCAATGCGAAGACATAGAATATTAGTAAAGAGAACGCGGTAGGTTTATCAAATTGTATTGAAGCTAAGGCTTCCTTAGAGTTCTTGTCGCTTCCAACGCTATAGATGGTTGTCATTGTTCCAACAAATACTTCTCTTGCAGCAAAAGAGGTAATTAAAGCTATTCCTACTTTCCAATCAAACCCAAGTGGTTTAATAACAGGTTCAATCGACTTTCCAAAATAACCAATATATGAGTATTCCAGTCTTTCAGAGGATTTTAATATTTCAATTTCTTCCGATGTATGCGTTTGAAGCATTATCTCTGAAGTGTACTTTGTATCTATTCTCTCCCTATCTGAAGAGGGTCCGAATGAAGATAAGAACCACAATACAACGGATGCGATTATAATTATTTTACCAGCTTCAAAAACAAAGGTTTTCCCCTTGTTTATCATCGTAGAGAATACGTTTTTAAAAGTAGGAATACCATATTTTGGCAACTCCATAATAAAGGAGGAGCGTTCGGTTATTTTTAAAAACTTATTCATAATAACAGCAATCACTAAACTAAATACGATTCCCAAAAGATATAGTCCCATCATAAATAAGCCTTGAAGACTAATTATTCCTCCCACCATTTCGTTAGGTACAATAAAAGCAGTAAGAAAAACATAAACAGGTAATCGGGCAGAACAACTCATTAACGGTGTTATAAAGATTGTAATCAAACGCTCTTTTCTACTTTCAATGCTTCTTGCAGCCATAATAGCTGGTACACTGCATGCAAAACCTCCAACAAGAGGGATTATAGACTTTCCATTCATACCGAACAATCGTAATAAACGATCAGACATAAAGCTAATTCGGGATAAATATCCTGAATCTTCAAGGACGGTAATCAATCCAAATAGAAGCATAATTTGCGGTAAGAAAACAAGTATACCACTTATACCTGCAAGTAATCCTTCGGTAATGAAATTAGAGATATAGCCCGCGGGTAGAACATTGGAAATACTATCTGATAGATAGGCCATTCCGTTTGTAATAATTTCCATTGGAATTTGAGCAAGCGTAAAAACAGATTGAAATAATAAGAAAAATACACTGATAAAAATCAAGAAACCCCAAACAGGATGTATAACTATTTTATCAATTCTAGTCATAGTGTCATCATCATCATCATTTTGAATTTCGGTAGTAACATTAGCCGCAATTATTTCTTGTATTTTCTCGTAACGATTGTTGATTTCATGCAGTTCTGCCTCATTTCTGTTATAGCTGCTGTTTTGAACTACCAATTCATAAAAATCCTTATCCGCCAACCATGTTAAACTTTCTAGATTATTTAAGGATTTAAAGAGTCGGTATTGATTTTCGTTAGGATACTTTTCAGCAAGTACCCCGAGTGTTTTTCCTCCAATCTTTTTCGAGTCAATTATTGGTTCGCCCTTTTTAGAGTGTTCTGCTAAAAATTTAGATTTAAGGCTAGAGGCTGACTCTCTTTTAGCACTAACCTCAATAATAGGTACGTTTAACGCGTTACGCAAACCATCTATGTCTACTTGAATTTTCTTCTTCTTAGCAACATCCGACATATTTAATGCTACAATAACAGGAAAACCAAGATCTATGATTTGGGTAACTAAAAATAAGTTCCTCTTGAGATTTGTAACATCTGCAATTAGAACAACCGCATCTGGAAAAGAGTCATTTTTTGTATTCAAAAGGATATCTTGAACTACTTTTTCATCTGGAGAAGTTGATGATAAGCTATAGGATCCTGGCAGGTCAATAATCTCATATTTCTGACCATCGGCCATCGTGCATAAACCGGATCTTTTTTCTACAGTAACCCCAGGAAAATTCCCTACTTTTTGATTTAAACCAGTTAATTTATTGAATAGGGTAGTTTTACCACAATTCGGATTCCCCACCAACGCTATCTTAATTCTCTTGCTCAATTAGTTATTTTGAATGGTTCTAAGTTGGTACAAATATCCAAACTGAATATAGTTTCTACAATACCCCTTTTAGGGTATTATTTAGATTGATTAAAAATAATAAGTAATAGAAAATATCGCTATAATTGAATGGTAGAGGAGGTTTTGGGTATTGTTCTTGTTTTTTTGGTTTTAAAATACCCTAAAAGTGGTATTGTACACTTAAACTTCCACATTTATTTTTGCAATGTTAAATTAATTAGATTGATTCTAAATAAGGAATATATAAACGACTTAAGGAAGAGTAACATGAAAAGAATAAGCCTAAATTTATTATTGATTTTTTTTGGAGGAATAGCTCAAGCTCAGGTTATATCTACAGACAGCACTACAAATGAGCCGATGAACACAGCTCAAAATATTTTAGCAGGAAATGGAGGTAAAGCGATTACTGTATCGGGTTATGGAGAGGTGCACTTCAATCAAGAGTTTGCCGACACGCATAGACATAATGGAAAAATGGATGTGCATCGTGTGATTATGTTTTTAGGATATAAGTTTTCTAATAAAACTTTTTTCGTAACGGAATTAGAATTTGAACACGTGAAGGAATTATATGTAGAGCAAGCATTTTTACAACACAGCCTTAATTCGAACATTAACTTTCGAGCGGGCTTAATGTTAATTCCAATGGGAATTGTGAATGAGTACCATGAGCCAACAACTTTTAACGGAGTAGAACGGCCCAATATGGATAATAAGATTATTCCAACAACATGGAGAGAAATTGGAGCAGGATTTTCAGGGAAATTCCCTAGTGCTTCCTTAAGATATCAATTATATGTTGTAAATGGTTTGTTAAGTTACGATGGTGTGGGTAAGATTGGTGGAAATTCAGGTTATCGTTCTGGTAGGCAAAAAGGAGCAAATTCTATTTTCACCACACCCAATATTACTGGTAAATTAGATTTTTATGGGTTAAAGGGATTAAAAATGGGGCTTTCAGGGTATTTTGGAGGAACGCAATCCACAGCTTATGATAACTTAGATTTACGTGAAAATGATGCAGTGTTAACTGCTGATTCTACAGTAATAAATATGTCTATGGTCGGAATTGACTTTAGGTATCAGAATAAGGCCTTTAAGGCGCGAGGTCAATTTATTTATAGTAATAACGATAATACAGAAAAGTACAATGCTTATACAGGGAGAGACTTAGGCTCTAGTTTTATTGGTTATTATATAGAGGCGAGTTATGATGTACTTACACTTATAAACAAAGACGCTAAAATGGAATTAAACATTTTTGGACGATATGAAAATTATGACACGCATCATTCAGTTATTAATATGAACCGAAATTTAACTTATGGACGGTTAGATTATACAACAGGATTTGGCTTGAAATTGGCTAATGGAGCTGTATTAAAAGCAGATTATCAACAATTTATTAATATAGATCCGACTACAGATGCGAAACATCAGATTAACCTTGGATTAGGGGTGTGGTTTTAGATAGGTGGCATAATGCATTTAGCTTTTGAGTTATGAAGATATTTATTCTTATTGCGGTTTTTTCTTTTGGAGTTACACTTCATGATGTGCCATGGCTAGATAAGAGTGGTCAAAAGAGAATGAATAAGACCTTTGAGAAATTGTGGAAAGATCAAGAGATTGAGATAGTTACTTTGGATGTCTCTGTGATTGTTCAAAAGGAATTAGGGTTTAAAATCAGAAAGCAAACTTTGTATAAGTTAATGGGAAATGCTACGCACCTAGGTTATATGTATTTGGATAAAGCCCCAAGTAAATTTGACAAGTTTGATTACATGGTAATATACAACACTGATTTAACTATAAAAGAGGTAAAAGTATTGGTGTATAGAGAAGACCAAGGTGGCGAAATAATGAGTGGTTCTTTCGTGCGGCAGTTTAGAGGGAAAAATAGTTTTTCACAATTAGAATTAGGTAAGGATATACAGGGTGTTTCTGGAGCAACAATCTCTTGTCGATCTACAGTTGAGGGGGTTAAAAAATTGACTAATAGGATTTATAAACTGAATCAGTCTGGTAAACTTTGAAGGTTCTAATTTATTTTGTTAATTTGTACTGATTGTGACCAAAATATGATGACAACCCAAGAATCTAAATTAGTAGAGTATTTAAAAGAGCAGCCCGTTGTTACGAATAACACGATTCTAGTTGATAGAAATATTGTAGAAAAATCAATGAATTATTTGTTGAAAAATGGAATTACTATTCTATCATTATCTTTCGCTAGCCTATCTGATAGTGGTGTTGAGAAAACCAAAGATGCTTTTATTTCATATTTAGACAAACCTGTATCGATAGATAAAATGATGAACGATATTAAGGCTGAAAAGGCTGAATATACACATATTGAGATATCTGTTCGGTTAAAAAATGAACCTTGAAATTAGAAGGGAAAATACACAATCTGCCTAAGTATGCTAAGGCTTTCATATTTGCTTTTTTACTTACTTTAAGTTTCGGGTATTATACGGGAGTTCTGTTTGTTAAACACACAACAGAATTTACACCGCAAGGAATTGAAGAAAGTTATAATGGCAATCAAACTGAAGAAGAATTTACCGAAGATGATTGGGGGAATGATGAGTGGGAGGGTGAAAACTTCGACCCATTGAAATATAAGAAATCAGAGCAGGAAATTATTTCCATAGTACATGCGCATGTTATTTCATTTTCTTTAATATTTCTGCTTCTTGGAGTGATTGTGCTGTTAACATCAATACCTATCTGGTTGAAGAAAATACTGATAATTGAGCCTTTTATTTCTATTGTATTAACATTTGGTGGTATATGGATGCTTTGGAAAGATATTACTTGGATGAAATATGTCGTAATGTTCTCCGGGAGTTTATTGACGATTACTTTTAGTCTTTCAGTGTTAATTGTGATTCAGCAACTCCTGAAAAAGACAAATAAATAAAACTATTTCCCCATTTTCAAAGAATGTCCCAACTTATCCTTTTTTGCTTTAAGATACGCTTCATTGTGTTCGTTTTGACCAACTTCGATAGCAACATTTTCAACTATTTCCAACCCATAACCAATTAATCCAGTACGTTTTTTTGGATTGTTTGTCATTAAGCGCATTTTACGAACACCGAGATTTCTCAATATTTGAGCTCCTATTCCGTAGTCTCTTTGATCTGCTTGAAACCCTAGTTTTAAATTAGCTTCAACTGTATCGTAGCCCTCTTCTTGAAGTTTATAGGCTTTTAACTTATTGACTAAGCCTATTCCTCTACCTTCTTGGTTCATATATAAAACAACACCCTTTCCTTCTTTTTCTATTTGATCCAAAGCATTTGCTAATTGAGAACCACAATCGCATCTTAAAGAGTCCAATATATCTCCTGTAAAACAAGATGAATGCACTCTCACTAATACATCTTCATCTTCGGTCCAATCTCCTTTGGTAATTGCAAGATGTTCTTCTCCTGATGTAGTTTGTTTAAACGCGGCTAATTTAAAATGCCCGTGTTTAGTAGGCATATCTACTTCTACTAATTTTTCAATTAACGATTCATGACGTAATCTATAATTAATAAGATCTTCAATACTAACTAATTTTAACTTAAACTTTTTTGCAATTTCAACTAATTGTGGCAATCTAGCCATTGATCCATCCTCATTCAATATTTCCACAATTAAACCTGCTGCATCAAACCCTGCTAATCGAGCAAAATCAATTGCAGCTTCTGTATGTCCAGCTCTTCTTAGAACACCTCCAGCTTTTGCTCTTAGCGGAAAAATATGCCCGGGTTTTCCCAGTTCATTCGGTTGTGTATTTGGATCGATAAGCGCTTTTACTGTTTCGAACCTATCAGATGCTGAAATTCCAGTAGTAGTTCCGTGACCAATTACATCAACAGATACAGTAAATGGTGTTTCAAATTGTGCACTATTGTTTTGTACCATTAAGTCGAGACCTAAATCATCGCATCTGCTTTCTATTAAAGGTGCGCAGATAAGACCTCGGCCGTGGGTTGCCATAAAATTGATAATGTCAGGAGTAACGTTTTCTGCAGCAGTTAAGAAATCACCTTCATTTTCTCTGTTTTCATCATCTACAACAATGATAACCTTTCCTTGTTTGATATCCTCTATTGCGTCTTCTATTGAATCTAATTGAAATTCCATGGCCTTTTGTTATAAGGGCGCAAAGATAAGGTTAAATAGAGATGATTCTATGGATTACTTCTTATTTTCGATTAATTGTATTAATTTTTGGGTTGAACCCGTCCAATTAAAGGTGTTTTCTACGTATTTCTTTCCAGCAACTGCGATAGCGTTACTTTTTTCGGGGTCGGAAAGTAAATCAAGAATAAGGTGTTTATACGCTTCGGGGGTGCCTCCTATTAAAATTTCTTTTTTATCTGCAGCTTTGAGTGCATTGTTAGCAAGACTAGAAGTGATACATGGGATCCCCATTGCCATTGCTTCTAATAACTTATTTTGAAGTCCTGTTCCTATATTTAAAGGAGCGAAAAATATTTTTCCTTTCGCGTAAGATTCTCTAATGTCATCTACCCAACCTGAAACCGTTACATGTTTAGAAGCGAGTTCCAAAACAGCTTTTGCAGGTGATGATCCTGAAAGTAAAATTTTAATGTCAGGTTTTTCTTTAAGAAGAATAGGGAGAATTTCATTGACAATAAAAAGTGCACTTTCAACATTTGGGGCATAACGCATGTTTCCAACAAAAACCAAATCGTACTGTTTGTCAATTTCTAAAGGTGTAAATTTTGATAAATCTATTCCATTTGGAATAATCGCTATTTTGGCTCTATTTGGATGAAAGATCAATTCTTGATCTTGTTTAGAAATTATTGTTTTATTTTCAAAATATTCAAAAATTAAATTTTCATATTTCTTAAGCCTTTGAAATTCCGTTTTAATGAATGGCTTTTTCCAACCACCATGTTCTATGCGCCTTTCCATTCCTTTAGAGAACGTATCCATATAGTCTAATGTTTTAGGAATGGCGTGTTCGTGTTTTACATATTCCGTAGTGCGCAGTAGTTGACAATAAATATGATCAGGTTGGATATTTTTTATTTGTTGCTTTATTTTACGATGTGCATGGCCTTGGTAGAAATACCAAACTTGAAAGGGTAGGGATGAAAATAATCCTGTAAATAAGTTAATAGCAATTTGCCATTTTCGTAGTTTGATTACGGTAACACTCTTGCAGAAAGCTTCCAATTGCTTTAAATGTTCGCTTGGAATGTTGGTGTCATCTAAACAGCACAAGTAAATTTCATGAAACGCAGATAATTCCTTTATTTGGTAATAAGCTCGTAGCTTATCTCCTTTGTCTAAAGGATAAGGAAATCGGGAAAGAAGCACGAAGATTTTCATTTGCCCAAGACTTTATCGTAAAACGAAAGAAGTTTTTCTGTAATACGTTGATTATTGTAATAGGTCTCTACTAATTTTTTTCCATTCTGACCAATTTCATACAGTTTTTCAGGGTTTGCTTGCAACCAAGATAGTCTGTCGTTAAATTCTTTCGCATTGTTAGCAATAAGTATGTTCTCACCGTCTTTGTAATCTATCCCCTCAGCTCCAATTGTTGTAGAAATAATAACGCGGCCTAAAGCCATTCCCTCAATAATTTTAACACGCATGCCTCCAGCAGATAATAGGGGTACAATCATAATATCATTTGATAACATGAAATCTTGCGCGCTTTCAACTTCAGTATGGTTAACCATGCTAGGAACTTCTTTTTCAATTAACCAATTTGGCATAGCTCTCCCTGCAATATGCAATTCTAAACCTGGATTTGCTTTTAAAACAAAAGGCCATACTTCCTCAATAAACCAGGAAATTCCTTCCATGTTAGGTTTCCAATCCATAGCTCCTATGTGAAAAAGTCGGAATTCATTGACTAATCTTTTGCGCAAATGGTACTCAGAACTATATGCTTTTAGGCTTATTCCGAATGGAATGGTAATCATTGGTTTTTTACAGCCAAGCTGAATGTATTTATTTTGATCTTGTGAACTTATACTAGCAATTCCATCAATTGAAGAAAAAACATTGGTTTCATACTTCTTTAATTGTTGCGCTAATATTTTTAGGTAAACTTTTTTTGCAGGATTAGCAGGTGCAACAGAAAGACGTTGCCATATCATATATTCTAAATTATGAGAACGTAGAACGATTTTGGCAGTAGAGAATCTTCTTATTGTGTGCGCATACGGGGTCATGAATAAGCTTTCCAAATGGATAATGTCGTATACATTCGCCTCAAGTGTTTTCCGCAGAAGGATATCAAAATCAGTCGAAAAAAAACGGCTGATATTATAAGAGTCAGATGTAACAAGGCTTGAGAATGCGTCCACAAGATTTATTTTTGTATCGACAAATACACTCTCAATATTGGTAGCAGATAGGTAATCATCGCTATAGTGTTTCTTGTCAAAAGGGTGTTTTTTTGTGCTAATTGTGAGAACTTTTACATCAACCTCATTTTCAATAAAGCCATTAGTTACGTTGTTTATTGCAATGCAACCTCCATCAACCGAGGGCTGTGGAGGTTTATGGCATAATTGTAAGACTTTCATTACTTCTTTTTTCCAAAATTAAATTTAAATAGCTTTTGGTAAAATTCCATATCAAATAATTTTGAGTCATTATTTGCTTTGTAGAAAATAAAAATTGCTATTGGAGTTAACACGATTGCACTCAGCCACATCCCTAAGGTAACATTTATTTCTTCAGCCATCGACATTTCGTCTCCCGCTCTTGTTAGAATGAAGTAGACAAGGAAAAAAAGAATTGCAATAATAACAGGCCACCCCAAGCCTCCTTTTCTAACTATAGCACCCAACGGTGCGCCAAGAAAAAATAGCATCATACATGCATAAGCAAGCGTGTATTTTCGGTGCCATTCAACATCTAGAGTTGATAAATATTGCCGGGTATGTTGTACTCTTCTTTTGTCCATTTCCAGTGTTCTTATGGTGTTTTTAACTGAAGCAATGGCACCATGTATATTTCTTTTTTGATTTGGTTTTGAGAGAGATTCAAAATAATTCACCGAAGGAGTAAACACTTTTGTTGTTTTGCTGGAATCATTTTTTGTTCTCAACAAGGTAAGTGTGTTGCTGATAAATGTAGTTGTTCTTTTTATTCTTTTTTCCGCTTCTTTATGCGTTGAATCTTTCAATTCTTGAATTTGACTAAGGCTTAATAAGTATTCGGGGTTCTCGTATACATCATCTTCGCTTTTTTCGAATTCCATTGAAGTTAAATTAAAATTCAAGGACGCTTTATCAAAATAATAGCGCATAAAAGGCATCTCAGAATTACTAACACTGGCTGGATCCATTTCTTGAACAATATACCCATCAACTAAATCAAGAAGCAATTTTTTCTTGTCCTTTGATTGCGATATTCTACCTTGTTGTGCTCTTATTATTCTTTTATAATCTCTGGGGTCTGTGATAATTTTATTTGGTTTTAGGGTTCCTGAGTAGTCGTATATTACGAGATCAAATAACTCCTGTCCATTTTCACTCTTCTTGCCAACTCGGATGCTGAAATTTTCCATTTCATTGTAAAAAATACCTTCTTTTAAAATGATTCCAGCTTTTGTATTTTGAATATCGGTAATTAATACCTGCATTTTAAATTTAGCTAATGGCCATAGGTTATTGGAAAAGAAAAAAGCACCAGCGGACACAAACACCATTAATACGATTAAAGGTTTCATAATCCTTGTTAATGAAAGCCCCGAAGCCTTCATTGCCGTAAGTTCATTGTGTTCTCCTAAGTTGCCAAATGCCATAATTGAAGCAAGCAGTATAGAGAGTGGAAGTGCTACAGGAACCCAAGTTGCAGAAGCATAAAACAGGAGTTCTAGAATAATGTACCATTCTAGTCCTTTCCCCATAAAATCATCAACATAGAGCCATACAAATTGCAGGTCTAATATGACCATCCAAATCATAAAATTAAGTATGAAAGGACCTATAAAAGCTTTTAGAACAACCCACCCAAGTTTTTTCAAGACAGAGTGTATTTAATTAGTTTAGAAATATAGAACGGTTAAAATTAAAGGATGTTATCCTCCAATGACTTGTTTTAATTTAGCTACCATATTATCCCAAAGAAGTTTAGCGCCCTCGAGCTCACCTTCTTCCGCAAAATCAGTAACCAGTAATGCAACTTCTTTGGTAAGGGGATCGATATTAATCAATAACTCAAAGTAATAATCTTCACCTTCATCATCTTCCCATTGAAAACGAATAGAATCTCCCTTTTTTTGTTGCATTAATTTAGCAACCTCTTCATCTCCATCCCAAAAAAAAGTAAATCGATCATCTTTAATGTTTACATCATCAGCAAACCACTCAGAAAGACCACTAGGAGTAGTGATACAAGTAAATAGAATATTTGGTGATGTATTGACTAAATATTCTAATTCGTATTTAATTTTTTTCATTATAACAATGTCTTTGTCGTCCAAAATGATGAACCTGCACAATATAATAATAATAATAGGTTTACAATGGAATTTCTGTATTAAAGATAGTGAAATTCCATTTTTCTTCATTTTTCATATAAATAAAAAAGTCTTATAAAATATCCTTTAAGAAATATCTTCTAGTTAAAGAGAATTTATATATTTGCGCCCTTCTAATTATGGCGCGGTAGCTCAGTTGGTTAGAGCGCAGGATTCATAACCCTGAGGCCGGGAGTTCAAATCTCCCTCGCGCTACAAAGCTCAAACTGGTAAGTTTGGGCTTTTTTTCTTTTAGGGCCGTTCGAACTTGTTCGGATAGGGCATAAGAGGAAAAAACTACATCGCAAGGCGATGAGCTTTGTGAATTCCCCTTTATATTCACTGAGCGTAGCGAAGTAAATCTCATTAATTAAATGCATAAACATTTTCTTGCGCTAGGAATTTTTAGAATTCCATAAAAGAAAGTATATTTGAATAGCTAAAATTTATTCTATGAAACAACTATTAATCTTTCTTTCAATCACTACTATTGGATATGGACAGACAACCTTAATTCCGGATCCTAATTTTGAACAAGCTTTAATAAGCCAGGGGCTTGATGATGTTATAGATGGTTCAGTTCTAACGGCTAATATTAGTGGACTTACATATGCGAGTTTTACTAGTTATAACATAGTTAATCTTGCCGGAATCGAAGATTTTGCGTTATTAGATACTTTAAAGGTTGTTGGTAATGACCTGGATTTTATTGATCTTTCTTCCAATACTTCTTTGAAGTACCTCGATTGTCACGACAATCCTCTTCAGTTTGGGCTAAACTTGAATAATCTTGATGAATTATGGTTTTTAGATCTATTTAATTGTTCTCAACTTAGTTCAATAGACCTTAGCACCAATATTGCTTTAAAGAATTTATATTTTGAACATACTCCTTGGCTTACCTCACTAGATTTAAGCAATAATTTACAATTAGAAATATTAATTGGCTCAAATAGTGCATTAACAGAATTGGATTTATCAAATAATGCCGCAATACAAACTGTTAACTGTCTTGGTAATTACTTAAACTGTCTAAATTTAAAAAACGGAAATAACGCCAATATTCAAGCAATTGATGCGACTTTTAATTTTTCTTTATTGTGTATTGAAGTAGATGACACAGCATATTCTAATGCGAATTGGTCAAATTCTAATTTCGAATTTGAGGCACAGTCACTTTTTAGTACAAATTGTAATAATTCTTGCTCATCCTTAACTACAGGTATAGTAGAAGTAATGAACAGTAACTTAACAATCTACCCCAACCCAACATCCGACCAAATTACAATCGATATAAAGGGTTATAGTGGAGTTGTTAATGTTGCCGTATATGACCTACAAGGAAGGTTATTAGAAACCACCACAAACACCATAGTATCTCTTAAAAAACACGCCAAAGGAATCTATGTTCTTAAGGTGAGTTATGGAGAGGTAACAGAAGAGGTTAGGGTAGTGAGGGATTAGTAAAATCCTGTGCTAGGAGTTTTTTGGAATTCCAAAAAATTAATGTATCTTATACATTTTTACATGTTCCATTTCCATCTGCTTATGAAAAATTTAATACTATTTCTCTCTTCCTTTTTTCTAATCAATTTTATTAATGCCCAATGTACAGGCGCAGATGTTCCTACAATCACTCAATCACCAGCTACCGTAGTTTGTGCTGGGGAGCCAGTAACGCTTACGGTAAATCATAGTGCGCCAACTTGGGGGTTGTACTATGAGAACGACTTTGAAACCAGCGTAGGTAGTGAGTGGAGTACAACCAACACAATGGCTTACAATCCAGGGACAGTGTTAGGTGAGTTCGGTAACTCAACTGTCGATTTAGACTTAACAGGCTTGCCAAGTCACGACTCCATTCGGATTGAGTTCGACCTATACATAGCAGATACCTGGGATGGAAACGCCACTGGCACTAGTGGCGGTACGGAAGATGTTTGGAACCTGACCATGGGGGGTGTCACTATTATTGATGCTACTTTTGCAGCTTGTTGTATGTCGGCAACCGGAGGTCAGTCTTACCCAGATAACATACCCGCAACAAATAATCCAGAGACAGGGGCGACAACAACTAATTTACTTCCTTTTAATTCCCCCCCTTCTTCTGGCACAGACCTCTACTCGATAATAAGGGCAGCAGAAACCACTGCTAGTACCTACACCATACAATTTTCCGCAAATGGATTGCAAAATCATCCGGATGAGACTTGGGCTATTGATAATGTTAAAATCTACCTGTACTCAAGCAATGTGTTTGATGGTATACTCTGGTCAACGACCGAAACCACTGAAACCATTACCGTTAATCCTTCAGAAACCACTACCTACTGGGTTGAGGTAGACAATGGTTCAACCACCTGCACAGACACTGTTGTTGTACCAGTTTTGCCTCTTCCGACAGACACCCTTCAAGAGACAATTTGTGGTTCTTACACTTGGGCGCAAACAGGTTTAACATATACTAGCTCCGGTTTTTATTCAGATACTGTTGCAACAGCAACAGGGTGCGACAGTGTGTATGTGCTTGATCTGACCATTTCAGCATTCAGTAATTTTAATGAAGTCATCAAGTTGCTTGCTTCTGATGGTGCAATCGATGATCAATATGGACTTTCAGTTTCCATTTCAGGAAATAGAGCAATTGTTGGATCAAGTTTAGATGACGATAATGGCAATAATTCCGGATCTGCATATATTTATGAATTAACGAATGGAGTATGGGTGGAAGCACAAAAATTAACAGCTTCTGATGCCGCTGCAGATGATCAATTTGGTTTTGCTGTTTCTATTTCAGGAGACATGGTAATTGTTGGGTCAAATTTAGATGACGATAATGGCAATAATTCCGGGTCTGCCTATATCTATGAATTAACCGGAGGTAGTTGGGTAGAGTCTAAAATCATTCCTTCAGATGGAGCTGCTGGAGATAAGTTCGGACATACTGTTTCCTTATCTGGAAACATAGCAATTGTTGGGTCTGTAGAAGATGATGATAATGGCAATAATTCCGGATCTGCTTATATTTATGAATTAACGAATGGAGTATGGGTGGAAGCACAAAAATTATCAGCTTCTGATGCCGCTGCAGATGATCAATTTGGTTATGCTGTTTCTATTGATGGAAATGTAGTTGTTATAGGAGCAAGATTTGATGATAAAAACATTAATGATCAAAATTCAGGTTCTGCTTATGTGTTTGAAAATAATGGAACAAATTGGTCAGAAACGCAAAAGTTAACTGCTTCAGACGCAGATGGATTTGCTGTTTTTGGGTTTTCGGTTGATGTATCAAATAACTATATTGTTATTGGTTCTCCATATAGAGATTACGGTGTAAGCTATACCAACTCTGGAGCTAGTTATGTTTTCGAAAATAATGGAACAAATTGGACAGAAATTCAATTATTAACGGCAAGTGATAAAGCTCCTTTTGACCAGTTCGGCTATTCGGTATCTATTTCAGACAATAGAATAATTACTAGTTCTCATTTAGATGACGATAATGGAAATAATTCCGGATCAGCTTATATTTTTGAGCTGGACGGAACCTCATGGACACAAGCGCAAAAGATCAATGCTTCTGATGGAGGAGCCATTTGGCATGAGCAATTTGGAAAATGTGTTTCTATTTCTGGTAATAATGTAATTGCAGGGTCCCCTGGTAATGATGAAAATGGTTCTGAATCTGGAGCTGCTTATATTTTTGGGCTTCCTTCCTTTTTGGATGTGCAAACTGCATGTGATAGCTATACATGGATTGACGGAATTACATATACTTCCAGCAATAATACGGCAACCCACACATTAACCAATGCAGTAGGTTGTGATAGTGTAGTAACATTAGATTTAACCATTACGAATAGTTCGTCCGGCATAGATGTACAAACTGCATGTGATATCTTTACATGGATTGACGGAATAACCTATACATCCAGTAATAATACGGCAACCCACACATTAACCAATGCAGTAGGCTGTGATAGTATAGTAACATTGAATTTAACGATACTAAACGCACCACCTGTTATTACTTGTTCGACAGGTATTAATGCGCAGACATCTGATGATGGGCCAGGAGATTGTACCACTACGGTAGTTGTAAACAATCCCGGTGTAACGGACGATTGCGATGTGCCTAGTGTGATTGTACAGATCAATGGAGTTATTGAAGACCCAAACACCTATGCATATCCGGTGGGTACCACCCAACTGGAATGGATAGCAACCGACAATGCAGGCAACGCAGATACATGCTATCAGGATATAAACATTACTGACAATGAAGATCCAATTGTGATTAATTGCCCGTCGGGCATACAAGTGGGTAACGACCCAGGAGATTGCGGAGCAATCGTAACATTTTCTGATGCCACTTTCTCTGACAACTGTACCGGGCTTCAGGTTGATGTTACAGGAGGCCTACCATCAGGCTCGTTGTTTCCAATTGGCTTAACCACGGTAGTTTACACCGCAACAGACGTTGGCGGAAATCAAACATCATGTGAGATTGATATTGTGGTCGTTGATGTAGAACTTCCAACTTTTACCGGTTGTCCCAATGACACTATTATCTCAGCCGGACCTAACAGCTGTTCTGCTAGTTTTACATACGATACCGTTGATGTGAATGACAACTGCCCCGGCACCACATTGGAGCAGTTTGGGATTGAAAGCGGGGGCACTTTCCCAGTGGGGGTAAGTGTGGTTTCTTGGATTGCTACACCCACCACAGGAAATGCTGATACCTGCTCTTTTACGGTTACAGTAATAGACGACCTTCCACCAAGCTTTATAAACTGCCCTGCGGATATTTCTATGGAGGTGGGTACTGGAACCTGTGATGGAACCGTAAGCTGGACTCCTTTGAATTGTGATGACAATTGTTCGTACACAATAGAGCAGATAAGTGGAATACCTAATGATAGTATATTTCCTCTTGGAACCACCTTTAATCAGTTTGTGGCAACAGACCCTGCTGGCAATACGGATACATGTAGTTTTACCGTTACCATAACTGATAACATCCCGCCATCAATAATTTGTCCAACCGATATTGTGGTGAATAATCTAGGAACGGTCTGCGGACCGCAGGTTGTGAATTACTCCTCGCCATCGTCCACAGATAACTGTGCAACAGTTACCAACGTGTTAATAGAAGGGCCGGAGAGCGGTGAAATTTTTCCTATCGGAATCACCAATGTTTCTTTCGTGGCTTCTGATGGTGCTGGCAATACAGATACCTGTTCGTTCACGGTTACAGTAAACGACTCTTTGCCACCTCCAGGTGCTATTGACAGTATTTATGGACCAACAGAAATCTGTAATAATGTCTCTCCATTTTATTCAGTGAATCAGGTGGCCAATGCACAGGATTATCTGTGGACTATTGTTGGTGGATCCATTGTGTCGTCACCCGGTTCGAGTATGACGAACAAGAAAATAAACTGGGGCCAACAAGGTTCGGGTCAGGTCATTGTTCAAGCAGTAAATAATTGTTACACTGGCACTGCAGACACCTTGAACGTAACAATTTACGATGCACCTTATCCAGTGTATGCCGGACCAGATTCGACTACTCTTTGTGCACCAATTACCAACTACACTCTTCAGGCCACACCTCCAATCATAGGAGTTGGAACATGGTCGGTTATTCAAGGTGGGGCAACGGTCGTTGATGTTTTAGACCCCAACTCGGATGTCACTAACCTTAGTCCTGGCACCAATATTTTCCGTTGGACAGTGGAAAACGTTATCTGCAGCAGTTCCAGCGATATATATATTATCCCTGACGCGGAAAACCCTATTGCATTATGTCAGAACCTTGTGAGATATATGCCTCCATCTGGTTCATTCTCCATAACACCGCAAGAGGTCGATATGGGGAGCACAGACAATTGCTCTATCCAATCATTGGCTCTATCTCAGAGCACTTTCACTTGCCTTAATGTAGGGGTGGTAACAATCAATCTGCTGGTAACAGACAGCATAGGCAATGTCGGGGGCTGTAGTGCCGATATCACCATCATAGATACCGTACCTCCAACAGCGATATGTCAAGACATTACAGTTCAATTGGATGGCCTTGGCGAATACTCGTTGGGAGCACAAGAGGTTAACGGAGGAAGCATTGACAACTGCATGATAGACTCGTTAATCGTTGAGCCGAACTTTTTCAATTGCACACATGTCGGAACAAATTCAGTAACCCTGATTATCGTTGACAAGTCGGGGAATAGAGATTCCTGCAATGCGGTTGTGACCATACAGGATTCAGATGGACCAACGATAAATGCCTGCAACGATGCAACTCTATATTTAGATAGTTCTGGTACCGCTGTGCTGGACCCCAACACGCTTTTCAGTGCCACCCCTACAGATCCATGTGGCCTTGCATCCATTACCACAGATGTGCCGCAAAACACATTCACTTGTGATGACACAAATTATCCGACAAATTTTCCGAACGTGGTAACGGTGACCGCTACAGATAACAACGGAAATCAGAGTACCTGTAGTTCTTTGGTTACGGTTGTGGACAATATTTCTCCAGTGGCCATGTGCTCAGATACAACATTAATACTGGATAGCACTGGAATATTAGAGATTACCGATGCTTACATATTTGATAACGGGTCTTGGGATGCCTGTGGAATAACGCAGTTTGTTGCGTTTCCTGCTGTATTCGATTGCAGTGATGTAGGGCCAAACACCGTTACTGTAACGATAACGGATGCCAATGGTAATTCGAGTACCTGTACACCAACGGTTACCATACTCTCAGATTTTACAAGTACTTCGGATACTACAGTCTGCGACAGTTACACATGGAACGGTACTACTTACACAACTAGTGGAACTTACACGTTCACTATAAGTAACTCAGTAGGATGCGATTCTTTAGCTATCTTAAACCTTACTATTAACAATAGTATAACAACTACTGACTCGCTTACGGCTTGTGACTCATTTACGTGGATTGATGGAATCACATATACTTCCAGTAATAATACGGCAACCCATACATTAACCAATGCAATAGGCTGTGATAGTATAGTAACATTGAATTTAACCATTACTAATAGTTCGTCTGAAACAGATGTTCAAACTGCATGTGATAGCTATATATGGATTGATGGAATCACCTATACTTCCAGTAATAATACGGCAACAGATACATTAACCAATGCAGCAGGCTGTGATAGTATAGTAACCTTAGATTTAACCATTACTAATAGTTCGTCTGGAACAGATGTTCAAACTGCATGTAATAGCTATACGTGGATTGATGGAATCACCTATACTTCCAGTAATAATACGGCAACAGATACATTAACCAATGCAGCAGGCTGTGATAG
>ENA-OSET01000182-OSET01000182.1-sediment-metagenome-genome-assembly--contig:-NODE-182-length-71657-cov-6.351565_pt1 | contig 71657 bp, 57 predicted proteins | sample MGYA00237882_ERZ534229 | MGnify/ENA primary metagenome ERZ534229 (study PRJEB26408, sample SAMN06266212) | sediment metagenome | isolation source: Hudson Canyon methane seep mesocosm | place: USA:Hudson... | reverse complement strand
TTAATGATTGTTCCTTATATTATTTTATACCTTTTGTTCAGAAAAAAAATAAAGTCCTTTTTTAAAGACTTTAGGGCATTACAATAATAATATTTCTATCAAGGGTTTGTAATTCAGAAACCTATCATTTATCTTTGTGTACTCAAGCAAAATAGGTTTTAGGAGAATTTGACAATTTTATTTTTGTTTATGTCAATGAAAAATATAGAAACATAGAGATATGGGGAGATATTTTAAAGCAGAGATAAGCAAAAAGGAAGAGATAAAAATTCGAAAACCTATTTTGTTTGAGTATAATAGTTCTTTATTAACTTATCAAGAAAGGTGGAGGGAAAGGCCCTTTGATACCTTGGCAACCTTCCGATAGCTATCGGAAAAGGTGCCAATTCCATTCTAGACATACTTAGAATTAGATGAGTCGAAGTAAATTTGTAGAAGTATCTATTAAATCTCTTTCGACTAAAATGTTGATAGAGATTTTTGTTTTTTAGACTATGGCAAACATTAGAGAGATATTAAAAGAAAGAATACTAGTTTTGGATGGCGCAATGGGCACAATGATCCAACGTCACAAACTAGAAGAAGAAGATTTTCGCAAAGGATGGTTTGAGGATAAAGAATCACCATTAAAAGGGAATAATGACTTGTTGTCCTTAACTCGCCCAGAGATTATCAAAGAAATACATGCGCAATACTTTTCTGCCGGGGCGGATATAGTGGAAACAAATACATTTAGTGGAACTACCATTGCTCAAGCAGATTATAGTCTTGAAAAGTATGTTTATGACATTAATTTTGAAAGCGCCAAAATAGCAAGAGAAGTTGCGGAGGAGTTTACTTTAAAAGAACCTAACAAACCAAGATTTGTTGCGGGTTCAATAGGCCCAACAAACAGAACTGCTTCAATTTCTCCGGATGTAAATGACCCGGGATACAGAAACACTTCTTATGATGAGCTCGTTGTTGCTTATGTACAGCAAACAAAAGCGCTCATTGAAGGCGGAGTAGATCTGTTGTTAGTCGAAACAGTCTTTGACACATTGAATGCTAAAGCTGCACTATTTGCAATCATGAAAGCTTTTGATGAGCTCGGAAAAGAATTACCCATAATGGTGTCAGGAACAATTACTGATGCAAGTGGTAGAACGCTAACCGGACAAACCACAGAATCATTTATGATATCGATGTCACACATGCCCTTGTTAAGTATTGGGCTAAATTGTGCTTTAGGAGCGAGAGAAATGAAGCAATACTTACACGTTTTATCGGATAAAAGTAAATTTTTAGTGAGCGCTCATCCAAATGCTGGGTTACCAAATGAATTTGGAGAATATGATGAAACTCCTGAAATAATGGGAGAACAAATTGAAGAATTCCTAGAAGAGGGTTTGATAAACATTATAGGCGGATGCTGCGGAACGACACCTGATCATATTAAGGTAATGGCTGAATTAGCCTATAAATATTCTCCAAGAGAATTAAAAATATTAGCATAATGAGTTTACATCCAGATTATCAAGGGGCATACAAATATAAATGGATGGTCCTACCATATATGCAATTAAGCGGTTTAGAACCTTTAATTGTTACTCCTGAAATGAACTTCATTAATGTTGGGGAGCGAACCAATGTTACGGGTTCTCGAAAATTCTTGCGTTTAATTAAAGAAGAATTATTTGAAGAGGCATTGAGTGTTGCGCGTGATCAAGTTGAAGGGGGAGCGCAAATTATTGACATTAATATGGATGAAGGAATGTTGGACGGAGTTGCCTCCATGAAAAAGTTCCTAAACCTGATTGCATCTGAGCCGGATATTTCAAAAGTTCCTATAATGATTGATTCGTCTAAATGGGAAATTATTGAAGAAGGATTAAAATGTGTTCAAGGAAAAAGTGTCGTTAATTCAATTAGCCTTAAAGAGGGTGAGGAAGAATTTAAAAGGCAAGCTACATTAATAAAAAGATATGGCGCTGCGACAATAGTTATGGCATTCGATGAAGAAGGACAAGCTGATAATTATGAGAAACGTGTTCAAATGTGCGAACGTTCTTATAGGATATTGGTTGATGAGGTAGGGTTTTCGCCTGAAGACATAATTTTTGATCCAAATATATTTCCAGTAGCAACTGGAATGGAGGAACATAACGATAATGCTTTAGATTTTTTTAGGGCGACACGCTGGATACGAGAAAATTTACCAGGAGCTCATGTAAGTGGAGGTGTCAGTAACGTTTCTTTTTCTTTTAGAGGAAATAATGCTGTACGTGAAGCAATGCACTCTGCATTTTTATACCATGCAATTCGCGAAGGAATGGATATGGGTATCGTTAACCCTGCTATGCTCGAAGTATATGATGAAATTCCTAAGGACCTTCTGGAAAGGGTGGAAGATGTTTTGTTGAATAAAAGACCTGATGCAACAGAAAGATTACTTGATTTTGCAGAGACAGTTGAGGGCAACGTTCAAAAAGAAGAAAAAGTATTAGCGTGGAGAAGTAAGCCTATTCAAGAGCGACTTTCTTACGCTTTGGTTAAAGGAATAACTGATTTTATAATAGAAGATACCGAAGAGTGTAGAAAGAATTTTAAAGAGCCTGTAGAAGTTATCGAAGGGCCGCTAATGGATGGAATGAACGTTGTAGGTGATTTATTTGGGTCTGGGAAAATGTTCCTACCGCAGGTGGTAAAGTCAGCTAGAGTTATGAAAAAAGCTGTAGCTTATTTGCTTCCATATATTGAGGCAAGTAAGACAGGTGCAGCGAGATCTTCAGGTAAAATACTAATGGCAACTGTTAAAGGGGATGTTCATGATATTGGAAAGAATATTGTAGGCGTTGTTTTGGCTTGTAATAATTACGAAATCATAGACATGGGTGTTATGGTTCCAGGGGAAAAGATTATTAAAAAAGCCATAGAAGAAGGAGTTGATGTAATAGGCTTAAGTGGATTAATTACACCTTCATTAGACGAAATGGTACACGTTGCTAAAGAAATGGAAAGAGCAGGGTTAAAAACCCCATTGATGATTGGTGGTGCAACTACCTCAAGAGTTCACACTGCGGTTAAGATTGAAGAACATTTGAAAGGCGGGCAAACAGTCCATGTTTTAGACGCTTCTCGTTCGGTAACTGTTGTGGACAGTTTATTGAACGAAAATAAAAAAGAGTCTTATATATCGAACATAAAAGCTGAGTATGAAAAAGTAAGAATCAATCATGCTAAAAAAAGAGGGCAAAAAGCGTTCTTAAAAATAGGAGAAGCGCGTAAAAATAAAATACAGATTGACTGGAACGCCACTACCATAGTAAAACCCAACCAGCTAGGGGTTCAGCTCTTAAAAGATTTTGATTTAGAGAAGCTAAAGCATTTTATTGATTGGACTCCGTTTTTCCAAACTTGGGAATTGCATGGACGGTTTCCAAAAATATTAGAAGATAAAGTTGTGGGAGTAGAGGCAAGCCGCCTATATGAAGATGCTTTATCCATGCTAAATAAGATTATTTCTGAAAAATGGTTAACAGCAAATGCTGTGTTTGGTCTGTTTCCAGCAAATAGCGTAAATGATGATGACATAGAAATTTATGCAGATGAATCTAGAGAAGAAATAGTAGCGGTTTCTAATCAAATGCGACAACAATTAAAAAAGGTTGCAGGAGCACCGAATAATTGTTTAGCAGATTTCATAGCTCCAAAAGAGACAAAAATTGAAGATCATATAGGCGCTTTCGTTGTTACTACTGGCTTAAATATTGAGAAAAAGATAACAGAGTTTGAATTGGACCATGATGATTATAATTCAATTTTATTAAAAGCATTAGCTGATCGATTGGCCGAAGCATTTGCTGAATACTTACACCAGTATGTACGCGAGGAAGCTTGGGGGTACGCTGTTAAGGAGGATTTCACAAATGATGAGCTGATAAGAGAAAAGTACAAAGGAATTCGTCCAGCTCCAGGTTATCCAGCATGTCCTGATCATACGGAAAAAGAGACCATTTTTGAAATATTAGATGCTACAAAAAATACGGGAGTCGAACTCACAGAGTCATTAGCAATGTCTCCTGCAGCATCAGTAAGCGGGTGGTATTTTGGTAGTGAAAAAGCAAAATATTTTGGAATTGGTAAAATCGAAAAGGATCAGGTTGAAAGTTTCGCGAATAGAAAAGCTAAAAAATATGAAGTCATGGAAAGGTGGTTGTCTCCAAACTTAAATGAATAATATTTATCCTCCGATTATTATATCAAACTCCATGTCCTTGGGAACGCACATTATCTCGTTACAAATCATATAATATACAAAACCAGAAAGTGAAGCTACGCCCGATTTAATCTTTACCTTTTGGGTAAAAGTAACGTCACCATCATAGTAGTTGACTTGAACTCCAAATGCATCATCCATAACCGAATGCATTTTGTCTTTTTCTTCGGTAACTTTTCCGATGAGTTCAATGTTTTCGTTGACATCAAATGCAAATTCTGTAGGAAGTGGACCAGCATCTGGGCTAGGTAAGAGTTGAGAATATAAATGCCAACTATCCGTAATGTTAGCATGAAAAATGATTAAATAGGTATTGTCTTCATTTTCAACCTTTTCTTTTGTAGTTGACCACTCAACAGCGTTTTGAGCATTGGAATGAAACCCCAAAACAACAAAGGATAGTATTAATACTAGTTTTTGTCGCATTTGTTTTTTTTGAAGGTCATAGCAAAAGACATACCAGTTTTAAGGAGTAATTGTGATTTCAAATGGAGCGTCCTCAGGGGGTAAGCAAGCTCCGTCTTTACAAACCATAAAATTGATGTTTCCTTTAAGGGTAAATGCTGCAGAGCTATTAATTTTAATTTTTTGTTTAAAAATAGCTTCACTGGAAAAGTCAACGATATCCATTCCCCATGTTTCATCAAAATAAGAATGTGCGTTTTCTTCTGTTATTCCATCAATTAATTCATAATTATCAGACTCCTCAAAAGTAATCCAACTTCCCAAAGGACCTTCATCGCTCATTGGTAATGTAGTGCTATAGGTGTGCCATCCTTCTTCAATAGCACCATTTAAGATAACATCAAACTCATTGTTGCCTAACGAATTCGCTGAGAAATTCCATGTAATAGGTTGTATGTTTTCTGCAACTACTTGTTTGCCGCCCTCTACTTCATGTCCTTCTTTTTTTAGTTTTTCAAACGCATCTAGCCCACACTGCAACCAGTCAGCATATGCCTGAACATCTGGAGTATAGCTTTTTGGATTTGTAAGCAAGTACCCATCAGGACTTAGCAATACATAAAAGGGTTGAGAAACTTTACCGAACCTAAGGGTCTCAAAAGTAGCCCATTTATCTCCAACTGTTTTTATTTTTTTCTGCTTTTGAGTACCATCTGAATTATTAATTGTAATCTCACCTTGTTTATTTTCAGGAAGAACTTCAGAGTCATCTACATACAACGAGACTAGTATATAGTCATCATTAATTAATTTGAAAACTTTATCTTGACTCCAAACATTGTCCTCCATTCTTCTACAGTTGGTACAAGAGTGTCCGGTAAAATCAACTAAAACAGGTTTGTTGTTTTTATTCGCCATTTCCATGGCCACGTCAAAATCGTGATAGCATTCAAGTCCATTTGGACAGTCGATTGGGTATATCCAGCTATAATTTACCGGGGGGGCTAATCCACTTAATAAGTTTAATGATTGATATGTATTGGTTTTTTCATTGAACTGGAAGCCCATTCCAAAGTAAACCGTAATTAAAGAAAACCCAACAGCTAAACCAATTCTTAATTTACTCAACTTTACAATCGGGCTATCATGTGGAAATTTTATTAAGCCGAAAAGATAAAGAGCAATACCACCGGACATAAGAATCCAAATAGCTAAGAAGGCTTCATATTTTAGTATTCCCCAGTGCTCTACTAAATCTGCAGTAGAGAAGAATTTAAAAGCAAGTGCTACTTCTGCAAACCCTAAAACCACTTTCACGGAATTAAGCCAACCTCCAGATTGTGGTAGACTTTTTAGAATTGATGGAAAAGCGGCAAATATTGTAAATGGAAGCCCTAGTCCGAGACCAAAACCTAGCATGGCCATTGTTATGGGCACAGGCCCTTCAGTTAATGAGCCAGCTAAAACAGAGCCTAATAAAGGCCCGGTACAAGAAAAAGAAACTATTGCGAGAACGAGGGCCATAAAAATGATTCCTATGAAACCTCCTAAATCTGCAGCTTTGTCTGCTTTATTTGCCCAACTACTTGGTAATCCAATTTCATAGAATCCGAAAAATGAAAACGCAAAAATCATAAAAATAGCAAAGAAGACCATATTTAAAATTGCTCCTGAGGCTATTTTATTAAGTATTTCAGGATCTAGGTTCCAAATATAGAAAGGAAGACTGATAGCTACGTAAACCACAACAATTGATATGCCATAGAGTACGGCCTTACCAATCCCTTTGCCTTTTTCTGATCCGCCTTTAGTAAAGTAGCTCACAGTTAATGGTATCATAGGAAAAACACATGGAGTTATCAAAGAGATTAGCCCACCGCCCAGGCCAAGAAGAAAAAGCATCCAGTATGTTTTATTTTCCTCCTCAGAATCACCACATTCTTTGTTTACTGCGTTGTCTAGATCTAAATTTTCTAATTCAGGGATTATCGCCAAGGTAGAAGAGTCCGTTTTGTACACCACCTCTTCTATAATCTCATTTCCAGCTGCAAGATTTACTTGAAACTCATAGTCTTCAGGGGGTAAGCATTGCGAATCATCACAGACCATAAAGTTTACGTTTCCTTTTAAAAGCAGAGAATCAGGGTTAAGAGATTTTACTTTTTGGATAAAAATGGCATGATCTGAAAAGAAGGAAATATCCATTTCCCAAACAGGATCCATATGCGTTTCAACTCCTACTTCTTCGGTTTTACCAATTAATTCAAAATTCGAATTTTCATAGGTGATGTAGGTAGACAAAGGACCCTCATCGCTTTCGAGAAATTGAGAATACAAGTGCCAACCTTTTTCTAATTCTGCTTCGATTTTTATTTCATAAGCACTGTCACCTAAATCAATTGAGCTTACTTGCCATGAAACTGGGTTTTGTCCAAAACTGATTAAACTTATAAACAGCAATACAATACTAAATATTTTTTTCATCTTTGATTGTAGTTTTATTGAATTCAAAAGTAAATAATAGTAAAGAATAAACTATGGTTAAGAGATTTTTATATTTGGAATCCTAAATAGGCTAAAAAAGACATAAATTACTGATTGCCATTAATTTACAAACAGAAAAAGCACTTCATTTTTGAAGTGCTTTTTCTGAAAGTGGATTTTCTATTTTTATAATATATCTACAATGCGACGTATGGGAATGATTACGCCTTTCTTTAAAACAATGTTTTTATCTCCCACTGCCCAAATAGTTGTTCTTACCTGTTTAGTGCATTCATCATCTTCAAATGTAATTTTCATCTTTACGCGATGAATATTTCCTAATATCATAGACCTTGAAAGCTTATGTTTTAGTAATTTTATTTGTTTTTCTGTTCTTTCAACAGCTTCGGGCGGAAAATTCAAAGAAGGAATATCTTCTTTCTCTACTGCAATAATGGCTTCAGTTATCATAATATGGATGTATTAAGGGTGGATGTACTAACGTAACTCAATCAGTATCTAAGTGCATACGTACGTTCTTCTATTAAGTTTCAATTTGCAAGAAATTAGTTGTAATACTAGACACTTTGTGCCTATCATCTAGTCGATGGTTTATTAGCCAAACTATCTCATTATCAGACACAAGCAGCCAAGAATCCTTTTTTTCAAATTGAGAAAATTTTTCATCAATAAAAAAGTCACTTAATTTTTTTTTACCCTTCATCCCGAACGGAACAAACGAATCTCCTTCTTTCCATTTTCGAATTTTTAATGGAAATTTAATTGTATCAGCATCAATGAAAATAGTATTATTTTCTGTTTGTAGAGAATGTGGTTTGTCAATTATATTTAGCCTAATTGGAAAGGGGATATTGTAATTACCTAAAGAAGGTATTTCAAAGACCTCTGCCAATTGGTTCTTCAGTGGTTGAATCGCCAAATGATTCCGGTCTACTAGCAATACATGAGTAGATGAGTAATGTTTTTTACCTATCGCTTGCGTATCTGACTGGATACTTTTTACTTGAGATTGATTAAACCCATATTTACTTAATGCTGAATATAGAACAATGTTTTCGATAAGTTGCTTTGTTTCAATACAGATAGTATTCCCAACAGTGGAGGTTATTTTTTCAGCATCTTCCACTAATTTCTTTTCTAAATATTCATTGGCTTGAGCTAGATGGCCAATACTTTTAAATATGGAAGAGCTTGAAGCTTCAATTTCTTTATTGAGCTCAGGGATAATCTTTTTTCGAATAAAATTTCGTTTGTATTTAAGCGATTCGTTGCTGCTATCATTTCTAAAGCTAACATTGTTGTTTTTAGCGTAGTCCTCAATATCTAATCTAGAAATAGGCAATAATGGACGAATAATTTGTTGCGTATTTTTAATTCCGCAAAGGCCTTTAATTCCGCTTCCTCTTAATAAGTTGATAAAAAAAGTTTCGATAGAATCATCTGCATGGTGCCCAGTAACAATGTAATCTGCGTTTTTATCTTTTAGTAAATTAAAAAACCAATTATAGCGCAATTCACGAGCCGCTTCTTGAATGGACAATCCTTTTTCTACAGCATAAGCATTTGTATTGGCCGTATTTTTATTAAAAGGGATGTTGTTCTTGGAACAAATTCCTTTTACCAGCTTCTCATCAGCGTCTGATTCTTTTCCTCGTAATTGAAAGTTAAAATGCGCAACTTCAATATTGAGGTTTAATTTATTAAAACCATCTAAAAGAACCATTGAATCAACTCCGCCACTGATCGCTAGAATAAACTTTTTTGCAGAATATTCCGGATTCAATTTATTTAATTCACTTGATATGGTATTGATAAGTGTCATTTTAATGCTTGCAAAAGGGCTTTAGCTTTTAAAAGTGTTTCCTGGTACTCTTCCTTTTCGTTACTTTTACTTGTTATGGCTCCACCGACCATGCAAGATAAATATTTCTTTTTGCTGTTATACAATAAAGTTCGAATTATAACATTAAAATCAAAGTCTCCATCCGGTTTTACATAGCCAACACAACCTGAATAAACTCCTCTTTTAGTAGATTCATATTTCTCTATTAATTCCATTGCTCGAATTTTGGGAGCGCCAGTCATTGATCCCATTGGGAAAGTAGCTTTTAAGATATCTAGAAATGTTATATGAGGCTTTATAGTAGCGCTTACCGTAGAGATCATTTGATGCACTGTTTCAAATGTGTAAATCCCACATAGTTCTTCTACTTTGACAGAGTTTTTAGTGGCTATTTTTGATAAATCATTTCTCACCAAATCAACAATCATGATATTTTCACTTCGTTCTTTTTGGTTCTTTTTTAGATTTTCGATTTGTTTTATATCTTCCATTTCATCAAAACCTCTTGCTATTGTTCCCTTAATCGGTTGAGATGTTATTTGTTGACTAGTTTTTCGAATATAACGTTCGGGACTAGCACTTAGAATGTATTTATCATTAAAGTTTCCAAAACAAGAAAAAGGGGCGTTGGTAAGCTCATTTAATTTCTTGTAAGTTTCAAATGGATCCATTTCAACATTCTCACTAAAGAGTTCATAGCAGAAATTCATTTCATAGATATCTCCTTGTTGAATGTTTCCTTTTACAGACTTGATTTTTGATAGATATTCTTCTTCAGTTATTCGTGGTGTTAGTTTAATTGGAATTGGTTTTGTTTCTTTATTTTTTAGAAAAACATCTTCCACATTGGATAAAAGCGAGATGTCACCATAAACAAGACTAATGTTGTTTTTTTCGATTTTAAAAAGTGTTTTGGGTATAAAAAAATGAATTTCCGGAAACCCTAATTCATCTATATTTCCTGACGGAAGGTTTTCAAACTCATTTTTAACATCATAGCTGATATAACCAAATTTCCAGCTATCAGGAATGGACATAAAGTCATTTAACTTCTCTAAATTGATGTTTTTAGAGGTGCAAATAATTTCTTTTTTACAGCCAATAGCAATGTATCCAATGTTTGATTTGTTCCCGTTCAAAAAAAGAAAAGTTTCTTTTTTGAGCTCGCTATCTTTTTGACTTTTTCTCAATAGGGTTATTGTTTTGATACAAGATCGTGAACAATGTCTACCCAGTCTTCACCGTCATTTAAGCTTTCGACCAATTGTAATTTTTCCCCTCCGTTTTGCTCAAATACTTCTAGGTATTCTTCACTTATTTCAATAGAGGTTTCCAGGCAATCAGAAACAAATGCAGGTGAAAGAACGAGGAGGTTCTTATTCCCATTTTTACCTAAGTTAGCAACAACCTCATCGGTATATGGCTGTATCCAAGGATCTTTTCCTAAACGAGATTGGAAAGATAAAGAGTGTTTACCTTCTTTTAGTCCCATTTCCTTCACAAGAAGTCTTGTGGTTTCGTAACAAGTGTTTTTATAACAAAGAGGCTCTTCTGGCAAATATTCTTTTGTGCAATTACAGTTAACGCAAGATAGACCTTTTAAATGTGATTTGTTTATGTGGTGCTCCGGCAGGCCATGGTAAGAAAATAATACGTGGTCATAATTTGCTATTGTATGCTTCTTTGCACGATTAGCAAATGCTTTGATGAAATCCGGGTTGTTATAAAACTGCCCCATTGTGACCAACTCAGGAATATTCCACCACTTATTAATAATCTTGTTCGTTTTTTCTACAACTGTCCCCATACTTGAAGCAGCATAGTGAGGATATAAAGGGAAAATAATTATTTTATCGTAATTATCCTTTCTCATTTTTTCTAAAACACTATCAATAGAAGGATTTCCATAACGCATTGCTAATTCTACAGTATAGTTTTTGGGTGTTTTAGCTTGTAGCTTATCTTTGAGTAATAAACCGTATTTCAGTAGAGGAGACTTTCCGTCAAATAGGTTAAATAATTTAACATATTCTTTCGCTGATTTGGGCGCCCTTAGAGGAACAATGATAAGGTTTACGAGTAATTTTCTTTTTAACCAGGGTAAATCAATAACTCTCTTATCATTCAAAAATTCTTTTAAATAATTTCTTACATCCGACACTGAAGGACTATCAGGTGTGCCGAGGTTGATTAATAATATTCCAGTTTTTTTGTTCACTTGCTAATTCTAATGGAGTTAATGCTGTTGAATTATTTATATATGCAGTGCATTGTCATCCCAAGCGGCTAAAGCAGCTTCTTTTACCCCTTCACTATAGGTTGGGTGCGGATGACAAATACGCGCTATATCTTCAGAAGATGCGCGATATTCCATTGCAACAACAGCCTCCATAATTAAATCTGCTGCGCGTGGGGCAACCATGTGTACACCGAGAACTTCGTCTGTTTTTTTATCCGAGATTATTTTAATAACACCCATAATATCCATACTAGCTCTAGCCCTGCCCAAAGCTCTTATTGGAAATTGACCCACTTTATATTCTGTTCCCGCTTCTTTTACTTCTTCTTCTGTTTTACCTACTGCAGCAACTTCTGGCCAAGTATAAACAACACCTGGAATTAAGTCGTAATTAATATGCGGAGCTTGACCAGCCATTGTTTCTGCAACAAAAACTCCTTCTTCTTCAGCTTTATGGGCTAACATAGCCCCTGCCGTAACATCTCCAATAGCATAAATTCCAGAAACATTCGTCTCCTTATGATTGTTAGTTTCAATTTGACCTTTATCGTTAACCTTTAAACCAATATTTTCTAATCCTAAACCACTTGTATAGGGCTTTCTGCCAACTGCAACCAAACAATAATCTCCTTCGAATGTAACTTCTTGGTCTTTTTTGTTTTTAGCAGTTACAATAACCTTTTTCCCTTTGTTTTCTACTTTTTGCACAGCATGTTTAAAGTTGAATTTGAACCCTTCTTTCTTCAATACTTTTTGTAATTCTTTCCCCATAGTTTTGTCCATTGTAGGGATGATAGAATCAGCAAATTCAATAACGGTTACAGCAGAACCTAAACGTGCATAAACAGAGCCCAATTCAAGCCCAATAACTCCACCTCCAATAACGATTAAGTTTTTTGGAATTTCAGTTAAACTTAGTGCTTCAGTAGAGGTAATAATTCTTTTTTTATCTGGCTCCATTCCAGGGAAAAAGTTAGGCTTTGAACCAGTAGCAATAATTACTTTATCCGTGGTAATTGTTACTTTTTTATCTTTCCCAACAATGTTAATGGTATTTTTATCGCGAAAAGAACCTAACCCTTCGTAAACGTCAATTTTATTTTTATCCATCAAAAACTGAATGCCATCGCATGTCTGGTTTACAACTGTATTCTTCCGTTCTATCATTTTGGTAAAATCGACAGATAATTTACCCGTTGAAATTCCATGTTTTTCAAAAGTGTGAGTAGCATCGTGGTAATGATGAGAAGAATCTAATAATGCTTTAGAGGGAATACAGCCAACATTTAAGCACGTTCCTCCTAATGTTGAGTACTTTTCGATTATAGCTGTCTTCATTCCTAGTTGCGCACATCTTATTGCTGCAACATATCCTCCTGGTCCTGATCCGATTATTGTAACGTCGTATTTGCTCATGATGGTTTAAATAGTTATAGAGTGCTAAGGTAAAAATTTTAAGAATGAGATTGAATAAGTTAAACAACTCTTTTTGTCTCCTTATACCAATAAAAAAACTTGATAGTAAAAAGTAGAATGATGGGGCTAGTTGCAGAATTAAATTCTTGAGGAATTATCATTGCTCCAAAAATCACAAGGATTAATAATACAGACATTCCCAGATAAGCTTTGTTTAGCTTATTGTGTAACTTTTTTTGCATTAACGGGAGGATAAAAAACAAGTATAAAGGATTTGCCCAAAGCACATTAAAATTTGGTCGCATAGTAAGGTGATCGGTTCCGAACCAAAGGAAGATAATAATAATCCCAAGCACTCCAAAAACAATTAGTAAAGTCGCATCCCAGAACTTTGTAAGAAATCGTATTTTAGTCATTGTAAGGATAGCTGAAATTAAAAAGAGCGCCCAAAAAAGAAAGGTTGGCGAGCTCCAAAAAGAAGATTCAGCTTCATGATTTATACCATTAATTAATGTTCTTTCACTTAAGACTAAAGGCTGCGCTTTTCCATTAATGAGAACTTCTGAATCCGCATAAATTTCGTACATATACTTTGGGAGAAACATCATTTTATTGTTATCTGCCTTAATATCAACCTTGCTTCCTAAAGCTAAATCCATCCCAAATCCTAACCAAGGCATGTGGTTAACAGTTTTGTTTAATAATTCCCTTAACGAATACGTATTTTCATTTGGATGCGCTTTTAAAACTAGCTTATCTCCAATTATATTTTGTAATATATCCCTAATTCGAGTGGCGCAATTATCAAAGAAAAAGTCATATTTGTACACCCTGTTTTCTGGCAAATAATTCTCTTTGAGCGCCTTCCACAAATCAATCTTTTGCTCGTGTGTTAAGTTTAACTTCTGTTCTTTTACAGTTCTTTGAAAATAGTCATACTCCATCATAAAGTATCCAAAATCTTGCTCGTCCATATAGTATTTGAGCCTTCCTTTGGTGAATTTTGTTGCAAATACAATTTCATCCGAATCAAATTCAAACATCCCCCAATTGTAGCAATTGTCAATATTGTTTACCGGATCATTAACACGGATAGCACTGTGACCAAATAAGGAATAAATATCCTCCCCTTCTGCACATGTTAAAAGGCTAATTTCGGCCTGATTGGACAATTGCCCTCTCGATTTATTATTCAAAAAGAATATCGATAATGCAAGAAATAGGTATTTTATGAAATGAGTCATTAATCTAAATTAAATATATCTAAAGCATTTTTGGTTGTTGCTTCAGCAATTTCCAGAAGTGAACAACCGTAAATGTCTGCCATTTTCTCACCAATTAACGTCAAATAAGGACTTTCGTTTCTCTTTCCGCGATATGGGGCTGGTGCTAAATATGGAGAATCTGTTTCCAAAACAAAATGATTTAAATCAAATTGACTAACTACACGGTCTAATCCAGAATTTTTAAATGTAACAACTCCACCAATTCCCATCTTAAAGCCACCATAATCAACAATGTGTTGGGCTTGTTTTTGATTTCCTGTAAAACAATGAAAGATACCAGTTAGGCTTTCATCATTCATAGCATCAACGATTTCAAAAATTTCATCAAAGGAATCTCTTGCGTGAATTACAATAGGCAATTTTTTTTCTTTGGCCCAGCTTATTTGTTCTCGAAAAGCTTCTTGCTGAATACCTAAAGTGGTTTTGTCCCAATATAAATCAATTCCAATTTCTCCTATGGCAATAAAATTGGCTTTTTCCAACCACTCCTTGGCGTGTGCTAATTCTTCTATATACGTATCTGGTTGAATAGAACATGGATGAATCCCCATCATAGGGTAGCAAACAGTTGGGTGCTTTTTTGCAAGCGACAACAGACTGTCTGTGTATTCAGAGTCGATGTTGGGTAGTAGTAATTTTAAGATATTATTATTCAAACAATCTTGAATTACGGCATCTCTGTCCTCATCAAACTTTGAGCTGTATAAATGGGTATGTGTGTCAATTAGCATTTTCACAAAGAACGGAAAAGAATATCAAGGCTTCTCTATTTTAAAAAACTTTCCTTCATTGAAATAGTAAACAGCATCATACATGTTAAAAGGAAGTGCGTCTTTTTGAATGTTTTTTAATGAATGTAGTTTAGGATTTTCATAGTAATATGAGGCTCCATTCTTATCTTTAAAGATATTATTTTCGAGAAAAGTAATGCCACCATTCACATTTGTGAAAGTTTGAAAATCTATTTGTGTCGTTCTTTTCCCCGTTTCTTTAAACTTCAAATAATCATTAACCCCATTTCTTAAAATATAGGCCCCATTGAAATTATCAGGAGTATTTATTATTAATAAATTATTTCCAGGCAAACGCTCTAGGTTGTTTAAGTAATTTTCTTTGACTTGATTTGCTTTGTCCCAGTTTTGGGCTGTTCCATATGTTAGGCTAATAAATATTATGCTCCAAAGTATAGAGAGGATATTTGATTGTTTTTTTGGTAATTTATTAATTGCAACTACTAAAGAAGTGCAAACGATAATTGAAGCCCAATAACTATATCGATCAGATTCTATACTATGTAATGATGAAATCTCTAATGAAATAACAGGTAGTAAGCTGAGTATAAACAGGGATACTGTAACTAATCCATTTTTTCTGACCTTTTGCTCTTTAATCATAGAGAGAAGTACGGGGCCGAAACTGACGACTGTTAATGCTGACATGCAATAAAAGAATATCATTGAATCGTCAGAATAGCGAATATGGGTAAAGAACTTAACAATATAAGCTAAATAATGCCAAGCTATAACTGATAGGTTAATATGAACGCCAGTTCCATACCCTCCAATCCAATCGGATAACACAATCCATCTGATTGCTACAGAGGAAATAATTATTATGAAAAATATAAATATTGGAATGGGTTTAAAGCTAAGATTCCCTTTGTTCCACAATAAAAGAGCAATAATTACAGGAAGTAAATAACCAAACTCCTTCGTTGTTATTGAGCAGATTAGAAATATTGAGCAGAGGAATAAATGAGCGTTCTTTTTAGAGTCATAATATTTAAAAAACTGACGAATACAAAGTAGTCCAAAGAACAAAGAATATCCATACGATTTTGATGAAAGCCATAATACAGCTTCTGTTTGATATGGGAAAATCAGAAACAACAACCCAGAGATAAATGCAATTTTCGCAACCCCGTTTGATGTGTTCAAATACTCTTTTAAAAATAAATAAAGCTGCCAACCTATTAGCACATGAATGAGAAGTTGCAAAACATGAAAGATTAGGGCGTTGTCACCAACTAATGAATATAGAGACATTGCAATTACATGGCTAAAAGGAATGTAAAAGGGGTCGTTAAAGTTATGTTCAAATGCGCTCCATCCAAATTCTTTAGCTTGCCAAAGAAAGCCATAATCATCAGATAAAAAGCCAAGACTAAAGGCTTGAAGATAAATGATTGAGCAGATTAATGAAAAAACAATCAATACTGCAAATTTTTTCTCGAATATTTGGCAGAGATATCGTTGCATTTTGTTCTTAGGATTATCTCAATAAATACATTTTCCCGAACTCTTTCTTAAAGCTTTTGGTGTCTGCAGAAGTGCCACGATGGTCAATGTTTTCTCCATTTATCTTGACAAGTGCTCGATATAGGTATACTCCATTCGCTAGTTGGTCTCCGAATTGGTCTCGGCCGTCCCAAAAGAAATCAGTTTTGTTGTTTCCGATATGTAGCGGTCCAATTTCATCCAGTGAAATTTCTCTAACTACTTTACCGGTAACAGTCATTATTTGAATTAGCATTTGATCAGGGATTTCACTTCCCGTAAGTGTAAATACAAAATGCGTTTTGGTGCTGAACGGGTTAGGATAATTAAATAAGTGCGTGATTGTCGATGCAGTAATGACTTCAAAACTAATTTCGTAAGAGAAATCCCCAGAAAAGTTATTCGACTTATCACTTCCTTGAACCATCAAAGTATATATTCCATCTACTGTAAAAGTTGGGTTGTATTCTATTTTAAACAAATTTTTCTCATCAATAGCTGGTTCCCACATTAAGTATCCACTCTCTCCATTGTTGGAGAAAAATAATTGTTCAGGAGTATTTGAATTTGGACGAATAAGTTGAATCTTAAAAAGATTCGTATCGATATCTTCATTTAAGAGTAAAAATTCATTTTCATCATCCAGGGAAATTGAAATTAACGGTATTGGACTTACAATGTCTTCATCCAAAATGTGTATACCATCAAATGTTACATCAAGAATGGGGTTTGTATTATCTTCAAGAACAGTAAACGTTTTTTGAGCAAAATTATTGAAATAAAACTGTTCGAATTGATCTTGCTCATTTCCATTAATTTTCGGATTAGCTGTTACCCATATAGAATTGTCTCCAAGATACCCCTTACTAGATACACTTACTGTGTCAATTAATATTTCTCCACTTTTTAACGAATCTTGCTTTGCATATGAGACATAGTTTTTAGTATGATTCGCATCTTCTACCCAATAGTGTACCAAAAGACTGTCCATGTCAAATGCACTAACATTTTCTATGGCAACAGCATATTTGACAGAATCCCCTTCTTGGATGCTGTTTTCAGACACCGAATAATATAACCCTTTTTTAGGATTAACAGCACATTCTGGAACGGGTTCATAAATCAATTGCCATCTGTCGACATGAGCAGGAGTAATTGTTATTGTATCCATGGTTTGTAACTCTAGTTTTGCAAAAGGAAATTGTGTGGCATCGATAATATTATTAAGATTTATAATGGAGTCATCTTTAGTCATTAAGGTGTCGATTAAGAGTGTTTCCAAACCTAAAGTACTAATTCCATATAGCTTTAGCCTAGATGTGTCATCAAATGTAGGTTCGGTGGCGTGTTGCTGCCAATATAATGTGTTCCAGTTTTTAGATGGACCAGCAATTTCTGCAGATATATTCCCAGTAGTATTACATCCAACAATTAATGTTTCAAAACTGATAAGCTGAGTAGGTAAAGAGGTTCCTCCAGCTATTGTATCCGGTGTATGAACTTCTTGAGCAGATGAAAGGTCTCCTTTCTTAGCGAAAAAGATAAAACCATCATCTGGTTGTCCAGGATTCATGTTTGTTGCTCCCAAATTTTGAAAAGCAGTAAATAATTCTGGAGGCCATGCGTCATAAAGCCCCATAGGACTGGTGTAATTATTAGGAATATAAGTATATGCAATAATGTAATTACTATCTGGAACTACATTATTAAGAAAGGAAGCTAAAGAATCTAGTTGAGCTGGAGTGTTGTTGTGCCAAATAAAGAATTTATGACACCTATTTCTTCCCATGTTGCTAACTCCAGGGCATGTCGATGGATCTCCATTAAATTGACCTACACAATAGTCATTTGCACACCAAGCTTCAAGCGAACATTGATCCACTACACCAACAATTATTGAAGGTGTCCACCATCCACCATAGTCCTGTGTTGTTCCAAATAAAGACCAACTCGTTCCTGACCATTCGCCCGTAGAAACAAAATTTACATGTGTATTGCATGAGAGAGATGTTACAGAAGATTCAAAATCAAAAGACCTATTGGGTCTATTGTATAAGATATTAGCGTATGCATCATCTTTAAATTGGAAAAAATGAGATTGACCCCAGCCCCACTTTGTGGGAATAAATTGAAAGGAGCTTTCCTGCCATGATTTAGTTGAACTGTCTGGTGAACACCTCCAAAAATATACCGTGCTATCTGTAAAGGTAATCGAATCCGATGCAAGAGAACTGCTATTTATCCAGTCATAGGGAGGTGCTTCAACAACCCCTCCGGCACTAGTGATGAATTGGTGTTTTTTAAAAGGTGAATTAAATAGGTCGGTTGTATCTATTTCAAAAACATATTGATTCGTTGAGGCAAATGGATTAATTGTTGAGGCTTTACAAGTAATCGTGTCCGAGGGGATTATTGCATATTTATAAGGCCAAATGGGGATCAAATCATTTGAAGAGATATAAGTAGAAAAGGGAATTTGATTGTTTGTTGTTTCATCAAAATGCTCATCGATAATAGAGAAGGGTAAATCAGCTTTAATTGTAAAATTGTTTAACCCAACAGCAATGGAATGGTTACTTGCCATTTTATAACGAATGGTATCTCTAAACAAGAGTCCGGGAACTTTTAGAAAATAAGTGGAGTCATTTCCATTTGGAAAAAAGCGTTTTATTGACACTTCAAAAGTATCAATAAATGCACTCCCAATATTAGTAAGAACAATGTTTAACTCGAAAGTATCTACAGATAAATCAATCGTGGAAGGGGAGGTCCATATGCGCTCCTCTGAAAGCACTATTTCTGGCGCTAAATGTGAGTTTAACTTTAATGCAGGATCGCCTTGTAGAGCCATTCCTAACACATTGCCATGAAATAATATATCGGGGTTTGATACAAGAGCCAAAGAGTCTGCAGTCGATTGCATACAAAATCCAATATCACGCCCGTAGTTTTTTTTGCCAATTTGGTGGTAATAGATATTGGTGTATCTGGCTATTTCTTCAATATATCCAAGTTTAACGGTCGACAAAAAAGAAATAGCTCCTTGACCAACCGGGTTTACAATATTTTCTGAATAGCTATTCCCTCCTGGTTGGTGAACATCCCCCGTGTAACAACCCAGGCCAATAACCATTGGATATTTACCATTATTTCCCCAATTATTTGGGGAATCTATATTTTGGCCAAAACCACCACTGCTAGTGGCATGTGAGAAAAATGTAATTAACGAAACTCCTTCCTGTAGTTTTTGCTGAACTTCAAAAAAGTCACTAGAATTTAAAGAGGAAGAACCATTTCCTTTGGTATAGGTTGAAACATTGCCACCAAACAAAGTGTCTTCTATTTTTTGTTCAAACAAGGTTAAATAGTAATTCAGTAAAATAATTTCTGACGGACTTCCTCCTCCTCCAAAATGAAGGACTTGCTTTTGCCATTCTTTATTCGGGATGTCATATAAGTCAAATGGATCTTGCTCTTCTTCGTATTGGATTACTTTATTCAGATAGTCGTTTACCGAGGAGTTTTCCATTGCACTGTACCTACCTGTTGGTATAGCGTATGAATTGCCACTATTTCCAAGAGAATAGGTAAAATGATTATCGGATGATGGGTATCCAAAGGATGGGACTAAATTAGCCTGGTATGCACTATTCGATTTCCTTGACCCAATAGAATTACCTTCGGTAACGTCCCTAATTGATTTCCCAAGTAAAAATAAATGACTCGGGTAGGTTGGCCATGTATTTATTGCCAAATTGCAAAAACGTCTAATTCCCAAAGGGTTTTTAAATACACCACCTCCAAATTGATGGTAAAGTTCTTCCACATTAACTAGCACAGTGTCGTGTGCCCCACCTATTCCACTTCTATAACTAGCAAAGTCTAATGCTCCATTCCAGAGTTTGTTGTTTGTGACAATTATATAAGCGTCATTTGGCATTATCTGGCTAAAATCTCTAAAATATCCGCTTCCTGAGACTATTGATAGGTTAGAAACGGTGTTGTAATTAACTGCATCCACTAATAAACATTGTACGCTATCATTGTTACTTAAGTTAGGAACTAAAGCTTCCCAAATTCCTGCATTGTTGGTCATGGAAATAGATTTTGCAGTGTCTCCGTTTAGTACATATAATGTGGGGTTAGCGCCATTAAAATTGGAGATTGACAATCGAGATTTAGACTCTAAATTATTGAATGGAACAGCAAACCTAAAATAATTGGTGTTTTCAAAATCCATAGTATGCGGGTAATTAATTGCCACTGAAGAAACGTGTTGTTTGTCACTGATTTGACCGATACCATAGTTGCTGTGTACTACAGAAGTTGTTGGACTTTCGATGGTTGTAGTAGGGATTTCCAACCTTTTATTTATCAGTTGATAGCCAATGTAGGTAGTATCAAAAATTATAGTATTACTGCTGCCGTACTTAATTTGCAAAGCATGGTTGTGATTATTTACATGAGAGGATTCAGAAGAAGAAGCTCCCATGGAAATTCCTGTAATAACTGAATTAGGTGATCCAAATCCTATATATGCATTTTGTGTTGGTATTGTTGTGCTATTTGAACTTCCAAGCGTATAAGGGGGGCTTGCCCAACCCTCTCCAAGAGAATAAGCGGGGCTTGAAAGTGCAGCGAATTTTGGACCTTCGTTATATTCGTCAGAATAGTATATATAATTCTTTTTCCAACAGTAATCAATGGATGTATATGCAGGATAGTTTACGTCCGTTTCTTGATGTATTCGTTTGTTGTCGCCTGTATTGTTCCAGGTAAAATAATATTGCAAGGTGTCATTGACAAGACTGTAATATTGGTCTGGCTGCGCTTCCAAAGAGTCATACAGGCTACCATCTACCCATCCGTCGTTTTTTTCTGCATAAAACTCGATATAATCACCCGGGTCCATGGTGTTGTCTCCACCATCAATAACATCTATAAAGACTTCACTTTCTCTACCAAAAATTTGGAAATTATCTGTGTTAATTGTTGAGATTAAAATACCATTGTTACTTAAAGAGGCGTTTAATTCAGCGTAATTTACTCTGTGAATACCGGTATTATAAATAGGAAAGTTAAAATATTGTTGGGAGTAATCTATCCACTCATTTCCATAGGTCTGTGCTTTGGAAACGTTTACAATAACTAAAAGTATGAGCAGAGAGAGTATTCTCAAATTAGTTGGTTTTATTTAAGTTAAATCTTAATGAAAACACATTACTGTATAATGCAACAGAAGCATCTCCAATGTCAGTTAGTGCATAGTCCAATGAAATCCCCTTTAATTTAACACCTATACCTATATTTGGCTGCACAGTCACAACCTCTTTTCCCGTAATCTCAGTAACTTTTTGAAGGTTTCCAAGGCCGGCTCTGACAAAAACAATATTTTTAAAACCTAATTCCATTCCAAAATGTGGATCGATAGATATTGGGTCCCCTACAATTAAAACATTTCTTTTTCCATCCGTGGTGAAATCCGCATCTAGCTCGGCTAAATATGTAAAACTCTTTCCTATTTTCCATTGGCGCATACCGGCAAGAATTATGCGAGGCATTGTTATTTCTAAACCATTTTCTGGAATTTCATTATCCGTTCTATCAAAAACTTCTATCATTTGGTCTGTCAAAGAAAAACTCCAAGCATTAAACGTTGTTGTTATGTCTCTGGTAAGGGCGGCTATTTTCCAATCTCCTAATTTGTAAGTTGCAGCAAAGTCAATTCCAAACCCCCATGACTTAGCAAAATCTCCCACTTTTCGATGAATGATTTTACCGCTTCCTCCTACATTCAGGTTATCACTTATTTTTCTAGCATAAGAGAATATGAACGCCATGTCTGCGGCAGAAAAATAGGTTATCCTGTCATAATCAATATTTCCCTGAGCATCAATTAACTCTGTAGTGTTAGGGATGTTGTCGACTCCAAATCGAATAAATGAAAACGCCATTGCACTTTTGTCATCAATTTTTTTTGCGATTGCACCATAGTCGTATTTTGCGATACCAGCAAAATATTCAGAATGCATTAATCCAATTTGTAAATCACTATCTATATTAAGTAATCCAGTCGGGTTCCAATAACCTGAAGTAACATCATCTGTAGAAGCTATCACAGAATTTGACATCCCAAGTGCGCGAGCACCGACCCCTATATTTAAAAATTCGTTACTATACTTAGGTGTTTTGTCGTCATCTTGAGCAAAAAATGGCAATTGAACTAACAACAATAATATTACAATAATCGATTTATTCATTCTTTCTGTAAGGGTATAAAGATATACAATAGCAGTATTACATACAATAATATTGAATAATAACTCTTTTATGACGTATAAATTGTTTAATAATTGGCTTGAAATCAACATTACTATTATTCAGTTAAAAGGTAAATGTTACTTTTGTAATATAATGGGAGTCAAAAAACATATACCAAACATACTTACGCTTGCCAATTTGTTTTGCGGTATACTAGCAATTAAAGTAGGGTTCTCCGAACATTACTATTTAGCTGGTTTCTTTGTCCTTTTAGGAGCTTTTTTCGATTTTTTTGATGGTTTTGCAGCTCGGTTGTTAAAAGTACATGGTGAACTCGGTAAGCAGTTAGATTCTTTCGCGGATATGGTAACTTTTGGAGTTGCTCCGGGAGTTGTGATGTATTCGTTTTTATCGTCATTTATTGAAGATTCATACACTCCTTATATATCCTTTGTTATTCCCTTACTGTCGGCAGTGCGTCTAGCTAAGTTTAATGTTGATTCAAATCAATCGGATAAATTTATTGGGTTACCTACTCCTGCGAATGCTTTGTTTTTTGTGTTTATACCATTGGTTTTTATATTGGAAAGTTTTGCTTGGGATTGCACAACATTTGTTACGGATATGAACAGAGATTATTTTTCAAATCCATTTGTAGCGCAATCATTTAGTGTTTCTGAAACATTCAAGTATTTGATGATAGTAATAATTTTACTGTTTAGTTATCTGCTGAACGCCCCGATAGAAATGATTGCATTAAAGTTCAAGTCATTCGGGTGGAAAGGGAATGAAATACGCTTTGTTTTCTTAGTGTTGTGCTTGGTTGTAATTTCACTGAGTTTGTTAATAAGTTCAGTGTTTGTTTCTGTCCCAATTATTATACTTTTGTACATCATTTTATCGATAATAAATAATCTCTTCAAAAAGAAACAGAATGAACTTCAAAGCTGAAATAGACATTATGCCATTAGCAGGGTTATTGGATCCTCAAGGAAAAGCAGTTTCACAAAACATGGGGAACCTTGATTTAAGTGAAATTACAAACGTCCGTATTGGAAAACACATTACACTGAAAGTAGACGCTGCTGATAAAGCAACAGCAGAAAAGAAAGTAGACGAAGCATGTAAGAAATTACTTTGTAACCAAATTATGGAAAGTTATACTTTCGATTTAATGGAAGATTAATTTTTAGGATTAACGTATTTTTAACCCTCATTGACGTTGTTGATGAGGGTTTTTTGTTAAATAGTTTTGTAGAGTTTCTTAAAAAACCTTTCTGTTGTGAAATGCAGAAGGATTGAAAACGCCACTAAACCGCAGAGGTATTTTACTAACCAAGTCAATGTGTTTACATCTTGAAAAAAGTAATTAAAGTAAGTTAAAAATGGCCAATGCAATATATATATAGGGTAGCTTAAATCTCCTAAGAAATCAAAAAATTGATTGGGAAATTTTGCCTGATTGTCTTTTTCAAAAAGCACGGTGATAAATATAATGACAGCAAATATTGGGGCAAATAATGCAATGTGTTTTTTGTGAAAAAAACCAGTATTGAACGTGCAAAAAAGAGTAAGACACATAATTAAAAATAGTAGAAAGTATTGTTTATTATATGAAATTTTATGACCTATAGCAATCCAAATATTACCTGTTGTAATACCGATAAAAAAGGTGCTTAAATGCCATAATGGAAAAAAGTTAAATGGCAAGTCTCGTTGATGATATTGCATAAAAAAGACAAACGCAATGACAGTAATTAACCAAACGAGTATTGCTATGAAAACATTTTTTTTAATGGATCTAGATTGAGAGAAAAGCAGTAAAGGTGGTGTAAGAAGATAGAAAAAGAACTCTGCAGATAACGACCACGAAGGAGGGTTTATTAGCGGCTGGGGATTAAGGTCCCATGCATGGACTCCAATAACATTCAATAACATTTCTTTCCAGTCTATTGGGTTTTTAACGCCTAGAGTAAATATAACATACATAATGATTGCGAGGTAGTATAATGGCAATAGGCGTATCGCTCTTTTTTTCCAAAATCTAATTTTTTCGGTGTGTAATTTTAGATTTGTTTTTTGGTTGGATAATACCATTACAAATCCACTTAATACAAAAAAGAAAGTAACAGCAAAATGACCGTTGCCAATTAAACGGTTCAATATGCCCTCATCAAAAGGAGGGATGCAATAGCCAAAATGAAACAATACTACAATAATAGCAGCAAAAAAGCGGAATAAGTTTAACAAACTATACCGCATCCGTCAACGGTGTTATTTTAGCTAAAACCATTTCTTCCGAAATCAAATCCATTGCTTTTTGAGCACATATTTCATGCTTTTTTGAAGTTATTTTACCGAAGATTGAACAGGGTCTGCAAGGAAGCTTTTCTTTTGAAATTTCTATGATATTATGTTCATTATTTAATGGCCCAAAACCTAGATAATGGTGAGTTGCCCCCCAGATTGACACAACGTTGGTTCCTACAATCGTGGATAAGTGCATATTAGAACTATCCATTGCGACCATGAGGTCTAATTTTGAAATTAGGGCTAATTCCTCATCTAACTTAAATTGCCCAGCAACTAAAATGCTTTTTGGAAATTCCTTTTTAATGGTTTCTAATTTTTTTATTTCGTTTTGACCGCCTCCGAATAAGAATACGGTTTTACCAGCACTTATAAGCTGAGAAATAACATGTTTCATTTTTTCAATTGGCCATTCTTTACTGGAGTGTGCCGCAAATGGAGCAATACCAATCCAGGAATTATTTTTAATTTCACAATTATTAATTTTTAAAAAAGCATTGGTAGAATCAGAACTGACAGGAAATACCCAAGGGCCAATATTTAGAGTTGATGGAACGTTCGCCTTTTCAAAAACGTCTAGATATCTTTGTGTTGTGTGTTTTAGTTTTTTAAATGGGACACTTCCATTAATTAAATCCCTTTTTTCTCCTCTTCCTTTGTTAATCGAGTGGCAACGTATGCCATGAGCTTTGAAATAGAAGCGCAAAATTTTTGTTCTTAAAACGTCGTGTAAATCGACTACTGCATCAAATTTATGTTCTTTGAGCAATTCATTTTGTAATTTTTTTAACCCGAAAACACCTTTATGTTTCCCTTTTAAATCTGCTCCTACAAATGTTAATCGATCATGTTCCTGAAAGAAAGGTCTAAAAAGTTGACGAGAAAGAAAAACGATTTCAAGCGTAGGATGCTGTTCGAGTACACTCGAAATTACAGGTGCGGATAATGCAACATCGCCCATGGCAGAAAATCGTATGACGAGTATTTTTTTGCTCATTTGGATATTGGAGATTAACGTTACTTCTTATAAAGGACAGGGTTTAATGTATCGTCGTTATACATTTTCATTTGACGGTAAACTTTAATCTGCTTCTCTCCTTTTTGGATTTCGTCCAATAGGTCATTAAAAGATTTAGAAATATCTTCTTTCTGTTCTAACAAAACGTTTAGTTTATTTAAACATTGTTGTTTGTGCTTGTTGTCTGTATCGGTTCTATCAACTTGCTCTTGCATGTGGTAGATTTTCAGGCAAAGTATAGAGATTCTGTCTACTACCCAGCCTGGACTTTCCGTATTTAGTTTTGCATCAGAATTTGTTGCAACATCTTTAAACATTGAGATATAATAATCATCGAGTTGTTCAACAACATCTGTTCTATGTTGGTTAGATTTGTCAATTTTACGTTTCATGTCCATTCCATCGTCTGGCCGAATATTAGGATCACGAATAATGTCTTCATAATGCCATTGAACTGTATCAATCCAGCTTTTTTGATACATGGTGTTTTCAATAGTTCCATTTTTAAATGGATTGACAAAAGACTGGTAAACATCATCATTTATGTGATAATTGTTAATTGCTTTTTCAAAAATATCGATGCAATTTTCTGCTTTCATAATAATATTTTATTCTCCTAAAAACAGAGATTTTAATTCAGTAGCCTCTTTTGGGTCCAATTTCCCAGCTAATACAAGGCTTAATTGTCTTCTTCTTAGTGCGGAAGCATGCCGCTGTTTTTCCTGTTCTGTTTCAGGGGATAATTCTGGAACCACCACAGGCCTTTTATGCTCGTCAATAGCAACAAAAGTTAAAATTGCTTCGTTACATTTTTCTTTTTTACCATCTCTCGACTCAACAAACACATCTACAAATATTTCCATAGATGATTTAAAAGCACGCGATACTTTTGCTTCCAAAGTAACATAAGCGCCATTTAATATTGGTAAATCAAAGGACACATTGTTTATTGAAGCAGTTACAGCAACGTTATTGCAATGCCTAAAAGCACAAATACTCGCAACCTCATCCATCCATGCCAATAATTTACCTCCGAAAAGTGTATGCATTTGATTGGTGTCATTTGGCATCACCAAATTAGTTTGAATTGTTAGGGATTCTTTTGGAGTTTTACTTTTCATAAAGATATTATTGACCCATCATATGCTGTTGTTGCTTGTCAGCGTCTCCATCAGGACCATACACTGGCGGGCAATCTCCTCTACTTGGGATTCTTAACCAAGCAAAACGAACACTAAAAATAATAGGCCTGTATCTACTGCTAAAAATCCCGTAAGTTGACTGTCCATTTTCCCATTTTATTCCGTTCAAAATAGGAGTCTCTAAAGTAGGGATTATAAATAGTTGATTGGTTACTTTAACTCCGTAGCCCAACTTGTAGTGCAGCGATAGAATAAAAGACCCAGTATTGTTAACAGCATATGGAGATCCATTTGTCTCGAACTTTTCTGAAAATTTCCAATCAAAATTAACTCCAATACTATTTTGTATAAATGTATAGTCGGTTAATTGAATGATATTATTTACGTTAAAGTTGGCGAGTAAAAAGTGTTGCTTAAATATAGCTTTGGTTCCACGTTCAGTGCCACTGTATTTTTCCGTTCCACTTAATTTTTTATAGGCAAGACTATAGTCCATATAGTTTAGGATTCTTCCTCCTTTATAAAATATTTGGTAACGACCAGCTTCGAGATAAAGGGCAATTCTTCCGTTTGGGTTTACATTATCATCTTTTTCAGTGCTATCGTTTAGATACTTAACACGCGAGGGGTACATGTAGGTTAGTCCAGGACTTATCATCCATCCCCCATATTTATATTGCTTAAAATCAACCAAAGCTCGGTTTTTTCTATTTGTCAGATATTGACCAACTGCAGGAACTGTAAACAGTAATACAAATAAAAAAGGTATAATTCTCCAAATGTTCATTCTTTAGTTTTGATACAGCAATTTCGTCATATTAGTGAATTAAACAATAATAGAAACGAACATTTTATCCATTCTGTTGTGTTTAGAACTCGTTTAAATAAGTGCTATTATCTTCTCTTCAACTTCTTTTGAGTCCCATACATCTTCTATGTTAGAAAAGCTTTCCATAACCTTTTTCATGATATCGTCTTGTTTTTTTCCTACCTGTAAAGCCTCTGAATATGGGATGTTACTAAAAGAAACCTGACTATAAAGCGGCATCCATTTTTCTGGGTGATTTTTAGAGAAGTGCGCTTCAATTTTCTTTTGCAACAAAAATTTAGGGTCAGCAACATGGTCGCGCATTACATAATAGTTGTGAATGGATAAATCTTGAACAGCATCTCCGTCTGCTTTTCTTGTTTTATTGTATTCGTCAAAAACCAAGTCCCAGTTTTCGTTGTGCTTTTTCATTAAGTCAGCAAGAACTGTACAGTCTTCAAAACCTGAATTCATGCCTTGTCCATAAAAGGGAACTGTTGCATGCGCAGCATCGCCTATTAGAGCTGTTTTTCCTATTGCCCATGGGTCACAACGCATAATAGCTAAAGACGATAGAGGATGGTCTCCCCAAGCATCAGCTATGTTAGGCATCATGTCATAAAAATCAGGAAAAGTAGATTTGAAGAAATCGTTAACTTTTTCTTTTGAATCAAGGTTATCAAATGCGTTTTTATCTCCTTCAAACGGCATAAATAAAGTACATGTAAATGAACCATCTTCATTAGCTAATGCGATAAGCATAAATTGACCTCTAGGCCAAATGTGAAGCGAGTTTTTATCTAATAAATACTTTCCGTTATCGCCAGCAGGTAATAGTATTTCTCTGTATCCATCAGGAACATAAGCCTGACTAAAATTGAACCGATTAGTTGGCTGCATTGCGTTATAGCGTACAGCAGAAAAAGCACCATCAGCACCAAATATCAAATCAGCTTTGGCTTCAGATAATTTTCCTGTTTCAGAATTTTTTAAGTAAACGACACCATTTTGAAGATCTACGTTAATGCATTCTTCGTTATAATAAATTTTAGCATTGCCATGCTCTTCAGCTATGTCCATCATTTTGGCATTAACCCCTCCTCGGGAAACAGAATAGATGGCTTGACCTTCTTTGCCATAAGGTTGGTATGTCAATTTTCCCTCCATGTCATGCATGGTTCTTCCATACATTGGAATTGCAATTTTTCGAATTTCATCTCCAACGCCAACGGCATCAAGCGCTTTCCATCCTCTTGTGGAAAGAGCAAGGTTAATTGATTTTCCTGCAGAGATATCAGCCTTCCTTATGTCAGGTCTTCTTTCGTAAATAGTTACTTCATACCCTGCTTTTGAAAGATAAACAGCCCATAAAGAACCCACGAGTCCTGCACCAACAATAATTACTTTTTTTTCCATTTTTTTGTGTATTTTGTATCAAAATAATCACTCCTTTTGGGTTTTGATTTACGCTTTGAGATAACTGCCATAACTCTCCACAGGACCAGTCCTACTACCAAAATAAGTATAGCTTGAAAACTGAGCTCCAACATTTCGTTTTTTGATATAGCAAGTAGCGTTAATTTATTCATGCTTATTGAATAGCAGCTTCTAAAATTTCGCCAAATCGAAACACATCTTCAAAATTATTATACATAGGAGCAGGCGCAATTCTAATTACATTTGGTTCTCTCCAATCTGCCACTACACCTTCTTCTGATAGTTTATCAAAAAGTGATTTTCCCTGACCATGTGCTAAAATTGATAATTGAGCACCGCGTTGATTTTTATCTCTCGGAGTGATTATTTCGAATGTCACACTTTCATTGTTATTTGATATTTCATCAATAACATACTCCAAGTAGCCAGTTAGTTTGTCTCTTTTTTCGCAAAGCGCAGCCATTCCCACTTCATCAAATAAATCCAAAGAAGCATTATGAGCAGCCATTCCTAAAACAGGGGCGTTGCTAAGTTGCCAAGACTCCGCTGTTTTCATTGGGCGAAACCCTTTCTCCATTAAAAATCTATTTTCTTTATCGTGACCCCACCAACCAGCAAGCCTAACTAAATCTGTGTTCTCAACGTGACGTTCATTAATGAATAAACCACTTACTCCGCCAGGACTTGAGTTTAAGTATTTATAACTACACCATGTGGCAAAATCTACATCCCAATCGTGCAATTCCATTTTTAAATTTCCTGCAGCATGTGCTAAATCCCAACCTACAACTGCACCAGCTTTATGTCCAGCTTTAGTGATTGTTTTCATATCGAAAACCTGACCAGTATAGTAATTTACCCCACCAATCATAATGAGTGCTAGGCTGTCTTTGTTTTCGTCAATTGCTTTTAGCACATCTTCCAAACGAAGGGTATGTTCCCCTTCTCGAGCTTCAATTTCGATAATTACATCATCAGGACTTAAGCCGTGTAGTTTTGCTTGAGACTCTAAAGCATATTGATCACTCGGAAAAGCTTTAGCTTCGCAGATAATTTTATAACGTTTTTCATTGGGTTGATAAAACGAAGCCATTAATAGGTGCAAGTTTGTTGTCAAACTATGTGTAACAGCTATTTCTTTTGGCAATGCACCAACTAAACGCGCTACTTTATCTGTAAGGATTTCATGGTAATCCTTCCATGGGTTATTTGCATAAAAATGGCCTTCAACTCCCCATTTTGCCCAGTCGTCTAATTCAACATTAATGTAATCTTTTACAGATTTAGGTTGTAATCCGAGAGAATTTCCAGTAAAATATACAACAGGTTTTTTTGTAAAAGTAGGGAAGTGAAACTTTTCTCTATACGACTTCAATGGGTCTTCTTGATCCATTTGTTTAGCAAATTCTAAAGAATTTTTGTAATTCATATGTTTCCCTTTAAAATAATCTAATTTTGCACACAAATATAAAGTAAAATTGAATAGAAATATTCTAAATTATTAGAGATGAACACAGTTATTTCAGAACAACTATTTAAAGAGGCGAAAGCGCTATTTCCAGGAGGAGTAAATTCACCAGTACGCGCATTTAAAGCAGTGGAAGGAATTCCTTTATTCATTAAAAAGGGAGATGGCTGTGAAATATGGGATGAAGATGGAAATAAGTATATTGATTTTTGTTGTTCGTGGGGCCCATTAATTTTAGGGCATAATAATAAGCCAGTTAGAGATGCAATTGTTGAAGCTGTTGATAAAGGAACCTCTTTTGGTGCCCCAACAAAAGCAGAAAATTTATTGGGAGATTTAATTATTTCAAACCATAAGTACATTGAGAAAATACGTTTTGTAAGTTCTGGAACGGAAGCAACTATGTCTGCAATAAGAATGGCTAGGGGGTTTACCGGAAGAAGTAAAATAATCAAATTTGACGGGTGTTACCACGGACATGCAGATTCACTTTTGGTAAAAGCAGGTTCTGGTTTAGCAACATTGGGCGTTACAACTTCAGCTGGAGTTCCTGAAGCATTTGCCCAAGAAACTATTGTGCTGCCATTGAATGATGAAGAGGCTGTAAAATCTTGTTTACAGAATTACAAAGATGAAATAGCTTGTATTATTATTGAGCCTATTCCAGCAAACAATGGACTGCTAATTCAAGATCCTCAATTTTTACATTTCTTACGAAAAATTTGTACGGAACAGAATGTACTATTGTTTTTTGATGAGGTTATTTCTGGATTCAGAGTTGGCTTTGAAGGAGCTGCCGGATTATATGATATTCAACCAGATATTATCACCTTTGGAAAAGTAATAGGAGGAGGGTTGCCAGTGGGGGCTTATGCAGGGAGTAAAGAAATAATGAGTCAAATATCACCTGATGGACCAGTTTACCAAGCAGGAACATTGTCGGGAAACCCAGTTGCCATGATGGCAGGCTATGCTGCATTAAAAGAAGTATTAAAAGAAGGTTTCTTTGAAGGCCAAAAAGAAAGAACAGAATATTTTGTAAATGCTGTAGTGGATTATGCGAAATCAAAAGGTTATAACTTCAGTATTTATACCGTGGGCTCAATTTTTTGGTTGGCATTTAGCGAAAACATTCACATAAGAAAGGCTTCGGAAATTGATGCTGATAGCATGCAGTATTTTAAAAAACTGCATAAGGCGTTGTTGGAAAGAGGTGTTTATGTTGGCCCTTCTGGTTTTGAAGTAGGGTTTATATCTGAAGCACACACCAAAGAGTATTTGGATATAGCTATTCAAGCTTTTAAAGAAAGTTTGGATATAGCATTTAACTAAACTAGTTCGATTAATTCAAATCAAAATTCGGTTTAGGAGCTGATTTTAATTTTTTCTTTTTCGGTTTAATTTTGTCGGTAAACATAATCGTAATCATTTCATCATCAACAGTGATTCGAGTTTTACTCATACCATTATCAATACTCCAAGCTAAGTTTTCCTTAAATTCATATTCAATAGCTTCATAAGAATCATCATCAAAATATAATGCTGTACTGATTACAACTCCTCCTTTTACGCCAACTGATGCAGTATAGCAGTTCGTGGTCTTTTCTGTTCTAACAACTATTACTACTTTATCATGTTCACCATCATTAACGAAAAATGCTCCTCTGTTTTCAAAAACTTTTGCCCATTCATCGTAACAAGTAAAAAGTTCTTGAGCGCTGAAGGATGAGCCAATAAATAGTAAAGCAGATAGAATGTATATTTTTTTCATGTGATTGGTTTTAGATTAATCAAATGTATATAATATTTGAAACGACCTCTTGCTAATATAATGGCATTGTTAAGGATATAATGTTGATAGCCGTGAAATAAGCTTACAAAGGAAGTTAGCAACGTATGAAAATTACGTTCTAACATTTGACTTTTGTCGCCAACCCCAAAATCAATAACATGTTAGTCAAAACATTTGGTAGTGCCGTATATGGCGTCGAAGCTATTACAATTACAGTAGAAGTCAATATAGGAAATGGAATAAAGTTTTTTTTAGTAGGACTTCCTGATAACGCAGTAAAAGAGAGTCATCAACGGATATCTGCAGCATTAAAAAATAATGGATATAGAATTCCAGGAAAGGAAATAACAATAAATATGGCTCCTGCAGATATCAAAAAAGAGGGCTCTGCATATGATATTACAATTGCAATTGGCATTCTCGCAGCTTCGGGTCAAATAAAAAATCATAATGAAGTAAGTAAGTATGTAATTATGGGGGAATTGGCACTTGATGGTGAACTCCGCCCAATAAAAGGGGCTTTGCCAATTGCCGTAAAGGCCAAGAAAGAAGGGTTTGTTGGAATCATTCTTCCGCAGCAAAATGCTAGAGAAGCAGCTTTTGTAGATGGACTATATGTTTACGGAGCAGAGAATATAAATCAGGTTATTGAATTTTTTAACGGCAAAAATAATTTACAAAGAGTAAAGGTAGATGCCAAAAAAGAGTTTTCGAAGCGACCAATTACCAGAGATATGGACTTTGTTGATGTGAAAGGGCAGGAGAACGTTAAGAGAGCATTAGAAATTGCTGCAGCAGGAGGACATAATGTGATTATGGTTGGCCCTCCTGGTTCTGGCAAGTCCATGCTGGCTAAAAGAATTTCTACCATATTGCCACCGTTATCGCTAGAAGAGGCTTTGGAAACTACTAAAATTCATTCGGTTGCTGGAACATTAAATAGTAAGGAAGGATTATTAACCAATCGACCTTTTCGTAGTCCACATCATACCGTTTCAGATGTTGCTTTGGTTGGTGGCGGTACAAACCCCAAGCCCGGTGAAATTTCTTTGGCGCATAATGGGATTTTATTTTTGGATGAATTACCTGAATTTAAACGGTCGGCCTTGGAGGTTCTTCGACAACCTCTAGAAGATAGGGAAGTAACTATTTCAAGAGCCAGGATGAGCGTGAATTATCCAGCTGGATTTATGTTGATTGCTGCTATGAACCCTTCTCCAAGCGGAGATTTTTATGATGCGAAAGGAAACGAGGGAGATCCAGAACATATAGTTAAGAGGTACTTGGCAAAGATTTCGGGGCCTCTTATGGATAGAATAGATTTACATATAGAAGTTCAGCCAGTACCCTACGAAAAATTGTCTGATAAAAGGGAAGGGGAAACGAGCAATGAAATCAGAGAAAGAGTTACTATAGCAAGAGCTATTCAAGAAAAAAGGTTCGGAGAAGTAAACGGTATATACAGTAATGCCCAACTCACGCCTAAATTGCAAAAAGAGCACTGTAAGATAGATAAAGAAGGGGATAAGCTAATGAAAAACGCCATGGAAGTATTAGGGCTTTCAGCTCGTTCTTATGGAAGAATATTTAAGGTAGCTCGAACGATTGCAGATTTGGATAATGCAAAGAATATTCAGGTTGCCCATATTGCTGAAGCGATACAATACCGAAGTTTGGATCGAGATGGTTGGTTGGGATAGTGTGGTTATTTCCTATGAAAGTCCATCTCAAATTCAGACCGTCTATTTACCGCATGTTCTTCTTCAGAACACAATTCTGGTTTATAACAGTTGTTTACAAAGCTTGTAGCTCCAAGTGACTTTGTCGTTATTCTATTGTCTTTTACTCCTTTGGATATAAGGTATTGTTTAACCGAACTAGACCTTTCTTTCGAGAGAGAGACATTATAGCTGTTTCCTCCTCTACAATCTGCAAATGACCTGATTAATATTGTTGACTTAGGGTTTTCTTCTAAGGTTTTCAAAACGTTTTCTAAATCCTGTTTTGAGTCATCTGTTATTATAGATTCTGCATAATCGAAGTAAATAGGTTTCACTTTGAATCCAGCATAATCCATTATTAGATCTATTTTCAGGTCTAGATTTGTTTTATTAGGGACGATTTTCCCTGCAGGAATATCAATTGATTTTGGAAAATAGTTGTCTTTTTCAAACTTTAACGTGTAGTCTGAGTCTGGGGTTAAATTAAAGCCAAACCTTCCGTTTTCATCAGAGTATACCACAATTTTCTTTTCAGTGTTTAAGTCAATTAATGTTATTTTAACCCCATCTAACGGTTTGTTGTTTTTGCTTTCAGTAACATATGCATAATTTAGGCCCCCTTTAGGTTTTAGGGTAATATCCAGGCGATTAGAACTATCCCAATTGTCCCCGGTGAAAATATTTTCTAATCCAGAAAAACCATCTGTTTCAGCTATTATTTGATAATTTGCATTTTTTTCTATTTCAAACCTATAGTTTCCATTTTCATCCGAGGTCACCTCTTCAACCAAGTTTCCATTTTCATCAAATATTTTGACAATTACACCAGAAGCAGATGTTCCATCTTCGTTTCTAATAGTTCCTTCTACAAATGTTACAGGAGCTTTAAGTTGAATATCTGTTGAATCAGCTGTGTCGTAACTATCATTTGTTTCAATAATTTCTTCCCCTCTTTGTTCTCCATTGACACCAATAATTTTAAATTTCATATTAGTATCTAATACAAATTGGTAAAATCCAAAGTCATCTGTTTTAGAGACAATAAGAATACTGTCTTCCTCATTGAGAAGCTCCATTCGGATGTTTGAAGCAACAGAGCCATTTGGCTTGGTTACTATTCCTTGGGCTGTGACAGCAGGTTTTAGGATAAGGTCAACATCTTTTTTCCCATTCCACGTTGAATCGGTTACAATTGTTTCAACTGCTCCTAAGCCAATATCACTAGCAACAAGTGTATATGTTTCATCTGGCTTTAACAGAAACTTGTATTTTCCCTTTTCATCAGAATTTGTTCTTTCAAGCTCTATTCTGTTTCCATCTAATAGCTTTACCAATATTTCTGACACAGAACTTCCATCTTCTAAACGAACAGTTCCTTGAACAATTTCAATTGCCTTTAAAGTAATGTCGGTGTCCTTATTATTATCCCAATCTTCATTTGTAATAATTTTTTCAGAACCTCTATAACCATCATTAGATGCGACTATTTCATATTCTTTGTTTTTATCTAATAAAAATTGATACCGGCCATTTTCATCTGTTAATGATGAAAAAATCACATTTCCGTTTTCATCAAACAGCTCAACTTTAGCGTTGCTTGACACCCCTCCTTCTTCTGTTAAAACTACTCCTTGTACTGTTTCATGCGGCGTTAATATTAAATTAAAGTCCTCTTCACTTATCCAGTTTTCGTCAGAGTAAATATCTTCTTGCGCAGAAAAGCCTTTTGTGGTAGCAATCAGCTCATATTTCTTACCTTCCTCAAGGTCAAGGCGATACAAGCCATTTTCGTCAGTATATATTTGACTTACCTCAATTCCATTTTCATATAATTTAACCAAAACATTTCCTACAGGATTTCCATTATTGTCAGTTACCAATCCTTTAACATATGTTTTACTCGGTTCAGGTCGGAACTGAAACAAATCATCATCACCATGTCCAGGGTACCTATTTGAGGAAACAAAACCATATTTTTCATCATTTGGATTTAATAAAATTCCAAAATCATCAGCAGGAGAATTTTGAGGTGCGGCTAAAATTATAGGATCCTCTATTCCTTTAGGTGTTATATTCGCCTTAAATATATCTAAGCATCCAAAACCTGCCTTGCCATTTGTGGAGTAGTATAAGACAGTATCATTTACCACAGGAAAAACTTCATCTCCTGGGGTATTTATATACCCACCCAAATTAATTGGTTCTTGCCACTTTCCGTCTTCTCCCAAAACACTGGAATACAAGTCACTTCCGCCAAAGCCATCTTCTAAATTTGATGAAAAATATAGTGTTTTCCCATCATTTGAAAGCGCTGGATGGCCTGCTCCGATATCATCAGATAACTTTTTTATAGATACCTTTTTTACATCAACCAACTCCGTGGTTGCAGTATCAAAAGTTGCTTTATATATTCTAGGGTGACTTTTCGCTCCAGTTGACCAATTAGTAATGATGTCAACTTTGGTGAAGTAAATTTCCCCTGTTTGTTGATTTATATCGAAAGCCCCTATATGGAATTTTTTACTTTTCGCAACCAATGTTGGTTCCCCAAAAACACCGTCCTTAAAGGATGCGTAGTACATAACGCTTAATGGTCTTTCTGCCGTTCCGTATGCTAAACTATCCAATTGGTTGTATTCCGAGGAATAATCTACATTTAGTCTTTTTTTACCATCTTGTTTAATTTCTTTAATGTAAAGGATGCCCTCTTTATACCATTTCGGTGAAAACTCTGCAATTGAGGAATTAATAGAACTTTCATTCATTACCTCTAAACCTGATTTTTTTTCATGAATTGATGGGACTTCAGAGATGGACTCCAGCATTCGGTTATTATAAGGGTTTAATGAGTCAAAGGCTTTTGAGATAGTGAAATAATCTTCCGCCTTTTCATATTTTTTATTGTTTTTTAAACAGACCCCGTAGTAATAGAAGTTAATTGCATCCGTGTTTTCTATTTTAACTACTTTTTGATATAATTCTTCTGCTTTTTTATAATTGTGAACTTGAAATTGACAAAATGCATATTTTGTTAATCGTTCATCATTCAATTTAGCTTCTTTTTCGTAGAATTTAATTGCTTGATGGAATTCAAAATTATCAAAAAGGTCGTCTGCTATTTCAACTTGAGCATTTGAATTTACGCATAGAAATAATACGCCAAATAATAGGAATAATTTTTTTGCCCTCACTATCATAAAAGTCTTACTCTGGGAAAGATGAATAAATTCTATTTCTTTTGTGCCAAGGTGTTTTCGCTTTTGAATTGTTCGAAAGTTTTACTCTTAAGAAAACCTCATGCGAGCCTGTATTATATGTTGCTAAATCAGACATCGTTACGTCGAAAGAATAACCAAATGAAATTTTCCCTAATTCTGTTCCAACCATAATTGCTACAGCATCTTCCAGCCTGTATGATACGCCTAACCAGTATGCATCTTTGTAAATAAATCGAGCGTTCCCGTCTACTTGGAAAGGAGCATTTAACATATAACGAAACATAACTGAAGGATCAATTGCAAAGTTATCCGTTATTGCAAGCGTGTAGCCCCCATGAAAATAAAACGTTCTATCCAATGTGCTTGAAACAGTTGTGGTAATATCGAATAAATCGGTTTTACTTTCCAAGAGATTAAAAGCCGATAAACCTACATAAAACCTTTCACCGTACCAATATAGTCCAAAGTTAAAATCTGGAATCATTTGATTGTTGGTGCTGTTTTGAATTGCAAGATCATTAGGGATTTCTGTTACCAATTTATCCTTATCTAATATAAATTGAGTTAACGCAGCTGAGGCACCAAAAGATAATCTTGATCCCTTGCTAATTTGTATCTGGTGGCTAAAAGTAGCACTGAATCCAGTTCTTCGAGTTGGGCCGGCTACATCATTAAATACATGTGCTCCTATTCCGGACTTGTCCCCAAAAAACGTATGTGCCATCATGCTCTGAGTCACCGGTGCGTCATCCATTCCCATCCATTGTCTTCTAAAAGAAAAGGTTATGGGAGTGTAGTTTTTTGTTCCAGCAACAGCGGGGTTAATTGCAAAATAGTTAAACATATATTGGCTATTCAAACTAACTTGCTGAGCTTGAGATTCTCCTAATGTAAAGATTGTTAGTAGTAGTAGTATCTTTTTCATATCTAATCAGTTTATTTTACAATGGTAACAGGGCCATTCTGTGTTAAAGTTCCGTTATCAATATTTAATATATAATAGTATGTTCCAGCTGGTAAAACCTGTCCGTTGTATGTTCCATCCCATGATAACAAGGTTCCTGATGATTCCCAGACAAGATTCCCCCATTTCGAATATACCTGGATAGAACCATTCGAATAACTTGAAAAATCTAAGTTCCACATATCGTTAGTGCCATCATTATTTGGAGTGAAACTATTAGGCATTTCAATACAAGATACATCTTCATCAACCACAATGTCCGGTATTATAGAAACGCAATTGCTACCATCCACAACAATAACCGAGTAAGTTCCGGTATCAACATATTGAAGAGGGTTACCAATATATCCATTAGACCACTCATAGATGTAAAAACCACTTCCGCCATATGTGGACCCCACTAAAGTAATTCCACCTTCCGCGCATGTTTCTGGTACTGTCGTTACAGAGGCCACAATGTCATTAGAATCAATGACAATTTCTCCAGTTGCAATTGCAATACATCCATTATCTTCGGTAAAAGTATATGTAACGGCATGTGTTCCTATACCCGCTAGAATTGGGTCAAATACTCCATTAGTAATTCCTGTTCCAGAATAAACTCCACCCTCAGGAACTCCATTCGCTAGGTCAAAGGGATACCCCATTCCGCATAAGGTGTCGAACGGAGACATATAGGCATATGCATCTAAAACGTTGATTGAAATACTTACACAACCAGTATTTCCACAAGCCCCTCCTTCTGCTCTAACAAAATATGCTGTATTTGTTAATGGATAAACAGTAATAGTTGCTCCTGTACCTATAGGAGTTCCGCCACAGGAATTTTCATACCAAGCCCAGTCCGAACCAGCGACTATTGTTCCTCCAGATACTGCTAAAATAGCACTATCACCTGGACAAAAGTAATTGTTATCGGACGTTATTCCATCTGCTATTATAGCAGCAGATAAAACATCTACTGTCACTGAAACACAATTGGTTTCGCCACAAGTACCTACTGCTCTAACGTAGTAGGTTGTTGTTACCGTAGGCATTACATCCAGTGTCGTCCCAACTCCAGCTGGAACTGCACCACATGCTCCAGTATACCACACCCAAGTGTATCCAGGATTCAAAACAGGTCCAGTAACGGAAAGTTGAGTGGTGTCGCCAGGGCAAATATTATTAACAGATAGCGCAGCAGACGTTGGGTCAGTTGCTCCAACCCCAACTGTTATAGTCTGAGAAAGACAAATAGTGTTTCCGCAAATTCCTTCGGCCCTTGCAAAATAGGTTGTTGTTACGCCGGGTGTTACTCCAATTGTATTTCCACTTCCTGCATAAGTTCCGCCACAAGAACCCGCATACCATTCCCAGTTCGCACCAGTGCCAAGACTTCCTCCGTCAATTGTTAAAACGGCGGATTGTCCAAGACAAATACTAGCTGATGATGGAGTAATTGAGACAGGGTCTGTTGAAAATTGATTGACTGTTATGGTAATACTTGAACAAGTTGAGGTGTCACATGATCCTTCAGACCTAACATAATAAGTTGTTGTAACAATTGGCGCAACGTTAATAGTTAGGCCATTATTTATTGGAGTTCCAGAACCGCAACCTCCTTCATACCATTGCCAAGCTACTCCTGTTCCTAAAGAGTTGCCTTGCACCGTTAAGTCTGTGTTGCCTCCAGTACAAAATGAAGAAGAAACTGCATTAACACCTGTAGGGGTTGTAGATAATTGGTCAACGGTAATTGCAATGGATACTACAGCGGAAGAATCGCATCCTTCAGCTCTTACATAATAAGTTGTGTTTACGAGTGGGGAGACACTGTTGTAGCTAGGGCTAGTGTTGGTGTAAATTGGAGCCGGAGTACCAATTAAGGGATCTGTATCATACCAAGCCCATGCTGCTCCAGAACCAAGACTTCCACCATTTACAGTTAAATCAATTGGTGTTCCAATACATGTTGATGTAGCAGTTGAAGTCACACTAGCAGGGTCAACACTTGCTGTGCTTACTGTAACTAACAATGATGCGGTAGTTGTGTTTCCACATGCTCCTTCTGCTCTTACATAAAAGGTTGTTGTCGAACTAATAACGTAGCTTGAAAGTGGAGAGTTTGTGCCGATTGAAACGCCAGTTCCATTTGGATCACCATCATACCATTCCCAAACGTCACCACCCGCTAAAGAGCCACCAACAACAGTTAGGTCTATTGTTCCTGCGCCACATAAAACAGTTTGTGTGGAATTAATGGAGCTGGGTGCGGTTGAAACGGGAGTGACTGTAATGGTTAAGGTGTTTGAAATTACATCAGAACAATTTATTGATTTTATTAACCTTCTAAAACATGTGGATTGGGTAATTCCGATTGGCGCGTCATAGGTTGCACTAATAGCACCACCTATATCTGTCCAAGTACCACTGCATCCTACGTCTTCTTGCCATTGGTAAGTGAAGTGAGTTGGAAAATTTGCCGGTTCACCATCGCCCGCACTTGTAAACGCCGCAGGGTCTCCATTTTCACAAACTACTTGATCACCCGAAATTGAGCCAGCATCAATGCCTCCATTTGGTTCCCAATAGACCGAGATGCGTGCCTTATAATTAGCAGGTGATCCATTAACATTGTCTCCAGTTATATCCAATTCATATTGATTCCATGTACAAGGAGCATCATTTATGAAATTTATATCTCCAGTATTTCCAGTGCTACCGTTTCCTCCACCCGCAGGAGCATGCCCATCATCGCTGTTAAACAAACCGCAAGTGGTATAAACACATTCATCATTGTCACATCCCAATAAAGCACTTCCATCTTCTTCCCAGCATTCCATTGCTGTTGTAAAAAGAGTTGCATTACAATTATTTCTTACAAACCAACTGAATGGTATCGTAGGGCCAGTGCTTGGGGCTCCTGTCCACCATGTGTTATATGCTTTAGTTGTTGCAATACACCCGGTTGGCTGAAGTCCACCACCATCATTATCAGACAATTCAATTTTCCAAGTTGGGTCCTCATTTCCAGCACCATCTGAATCATCTGATGCGGAGTACAATTCATCGATTTGAACTTGATAATCAATTTGAGAATAACCAATAAGAGAAATAAAAATTAAAAACGGGGAGATTAAAAATACTTTTTTCATAGAGAATATATTTCTTAATATGCAATATAACATAATATGGTCAGTAAAGGTTTCAAATTAACGTATGAATATATATAGCGTAGTAGTTAATAATTATAATATTAAGCTGTAAAGGCGCTTTCAGAAAGTGAAAATAGTGGGTTTTGGAGCTTTTGGTAGTTGTTCTAATGCTCAGTAAAATAGAAGTATTGTCATGTTTTGAAGGCAATCAGCATGTCTCATAAATACTGGAACATTTACACCGGGATAAAAAAACTTTGAAACAAAAAAAATGGGAGGCTAACCTCCCATTTTTTTATAATCAAGTATATTAATTACTGCTTATTTTTTTTTGTTTACCCATTTTCCATTTTTAGATTCACCTAAAATAATAATGCGTTTTGTTTTTTCGTATTCTTTTACAGCAGCCATCATCTCTTCGTATGTGTCTCTACGGATTTTGATTCCTGAATTAGCTCCTTTGTTGGCAATATCAACGTAGAAACCGTCTTTTAATTTTTTTGGTGCTGTAGATGGCCTTCCTTTTCCCATGAGTATATATAGTGCAATAAATGCTGTTAATAATAAATCAAACCTACTAAAAAATAGTATGCATTTGACAAAATAGCTTTAATTAATGTATTTAACGCTAATTCAAACTTAATATTGTTATTGTGGATTCATAATTGTTCGTTTCATCCTCCAGTCTTTCGCTTCAGCAACATTGTACAATGCTTGAATTAATCGATTGTCAATTTTACTTCTTAAATCTTCTGTTACAATTCCTTTGTTTATGCTAATGTCTTCAGATTTTACGGCTACTGTTCTACTTTCTACTACTGCAATATAAACGCCATTTTCTCCGACTATTATGCCTGATAATTCACCTTGATTAAGAGCAAAGACTTCACCAATAACACCTGGGTTGTTGCCAGGAACAGCAGGAAATGCATCCATAGACAATGTCAGTTCTGCTTGTGCCGGAGCTCCCCCTATTTTAGTAGCTGCATCTTCTAGAGAGATAGATCCAGCCAGTTGATTAGAAATGTATTCAGCTTTTTTCTCTTTAAGAACCTCAGCTTTCATCATTGATTTAACAGATTCAAATTCAGGATCTCCTTCATGTATAGCTTCAGTTAAATAAGCTACTACATATTTTGTGTTACCTTCAATTAATTCTGCTTCCATTGTAGCGCCGATTTCACTATTAAATGCCCACTTTAAAATAGACATTGATTTAGAAAGGTTTCCCATTTGAGGATAGTCAATTCTTACGTTTTTAGCTTCCATTGATATTAGCCCTACTTCTTCTATTGCGGTTTCATATCCGTTTTCTTTTATACTATAGTACAAAGGAGATCCTATCGCATCATAAATAGAATCACTTGTAGCTTTACTAGCTGTTACTTTCGTGTCACAAATAGCAATTAATTGAAACTCTCGAATTTCTCTCCCTAATAATTGAACTATGTGCAGTCCATTTTCAGTTTCAACGATTTCGAAAGAACCAATTGGTTTTTCAAAACAAAAAGATTCAAATTTTGTGTTGGCATGTATTTTCCCTTTTTGAAACCAGTCATGTTTTGCGTTATTGTATTTGGAAACAACATCATCAGAATAAATACTTGCTAATTCCGAAAATTTACTAGTATCCAGTTTGATTATTCTAAATAAACTATCAAGGGTCTTTCTCTTTTTCAATTTCACATCATTCTCCATACCACTTGTAGAAAAGAAAATGTTTTTGGCAGTTGCTTCTTCTCTCGTTCCGGTTTCTCTAATTTTAACCATCAATACTTCTTGCCCGTTAGTAAAAGGTCCAACTACATCTCCTTGAGAAGCTGAGAGTATTAGGTTGTCCATTTCAATTGGGAAGTCTCCTCCTTCGTAAGGTTCGTCCGGTAAAACTTGTGAGATGTTAGATGTTCCATTGTTGTACGAATACGAATTGTTGGTAACAAACATAGAATCATTTTGAGAAGTTTTAAAGCTCCTCTTGTCTTTACTTAGTCTTGTGATAGCAATGTTGATGTCCTTGTTAGAAGGGAGCACGTCGAATGTTACATAGTTAAAGGATCTCATTTCAACTTCTTGTTTCCATTTTTTCTCAAATCGGTGTTCGTCGTAATATGCTATTAAATCTTCTTCTGTTATGCTAATAACAGAATCGGGAACGCTTGCAAAACCTTTGTAGATATAGCTTACTGATGCAGAAGTTCCTGTTTCAGCATAGTTTCTATTTGCATCTTCAGTTGTTCCTGTGAAACCATACTTTACCATTCCGATGTATTTTTCACGAATTCTTTCTTTAGTCAGTTGGTCTTCTAAACTTTTTAATTGTTGTTTGTTCTCCAGGTTACTACCATTAATAAGCAGGTTTAACCTTTTAATCAAAGAATCACGAATAAACACTTTGTTTTCTTCCTGTCCTGTTTGTGGATTCATTGTTCCATAAGAAAATTGACTTTGAAGAAAAGTAGCCGGTTTCATACCGTATAATAAGCTCTTATTTAGCTCTCCTGGAGAAACAGCAATTCCTAATTTTGCTAATTCAACACCATACAAAGTGTCTATAATCATTTGACTCCAAACTTGATTTTTTATTTGCTCGGATTCTTGTTCGGTCAAAATAGGGTCTTGTCCATATTGTTGTTTCTGCCCTCTGTAATTGTTAGAGGCAACTTCAACTCTGTTATCGTATTTCCAGTCACTATCCATGATTTGCTCACCAAAAATCTCACCTATTGGTTGTTCTCCTCTAGAACCACCTCCAAAAAGAGTTTGTGGGTCAACAACAAATAGCACCATTGCTAGCCCGATGAATACGATTAGTATTTTTTGATTTGATCTAATTTTTCCAATTAACGCCATTTCTCTAAAAATTTAAGTGCGCGAATATACAATTAGTAGTTGACATATAAAAATTACATGATTAGTAATGTCAATATGCTTACTGCATAGAGCTTATAGATCTTTTTTATATAAAAATGAGGACTTACTGAAAGTTAATTGGACAGCGTGTGTTACATTTGCCTATAATGAACGATAGTTACAACATAATAAAGTCTTTACACATTATTTTTATGGTGAGTTGGTTTGCCGGATTATTCTACATAGTCCGACTTTTTATTTATCATGTTGAGGCCAGAAAAAAAGAAAGTGAAGAAAAGTTGATTTTGCAAAATCAGTATAAAATAATGCAAAAACGATTGTGGTATATTATTGCTTGGCCTGCTATGGTTCTTACCGTTATTTTTGGAACATGGATGTTGATTTTGAAGCCTGAGTTATTAGACTTTGGCTACATGCATGTAAAGCTTTCATTTGCTTTTTTGCTGCTGATTTATCATCTTATTTGTCATAAAGTATTTTCTAATTTGCAAAAAGGAATAGGAAGTTATACTTCCGGCAAATTGCGAATTTGGAACGAAGTAGCAACATTGTTTTTGGTGGCTATTGTTTTTATCATTGAACTAAAAGATAGTATCAATTGGATTTATGGAGTTGTTGGGTTTTTTAGTGTTGCAATTCTCTTAATGTTGGGAATAAAAATGTATAAAAGTTATCGCTCAAAATAAAAGAATTTCACCTTATAGTAGAGGTGTTTTAAACATTCGTTTTTATTTATGAACAAAGGGCTTTTCCGCTCTTGAATATCGGTAGATTCTTAGTAAAATTGCAACCATTAAATAATTAGTTTAAAATAGCTATTTACAATGGGTGCAGAGAAGAAAATAAAAAGTGCATTAATCTCCGTTTTTGACAAGTCAAATTTGGAGGCGATTATTAATAAATTAGACGCGTTGAATGTTACCATTTATTCAACAGGCGGGACGCAAAGCTTTATTGAGGGGTTAGGAGTTAAAGTCATACCGGTTGAAAGCTTAACGAGTTATCCATCGATTTTAGGGGGAAGAGTAAAAACGCTTCACCCAAAAGTATTCGGAGGAATATTAAGCAGAAGAGAACTGGACAGCGATATTTCGCAATTAGAAGAATACGACATTCCAGAGATAGATTTAGTGATTGTTGATCTATATCCTTTTGAAGATACCGTTGCATCAGGAGCTGACCATATAGATATAATTGAGAAAATAGATATAGGTGGCATTTCTCTTATTCGAGCAGCAGCGAAAAATTATAAAGATGTTGTTATTATCCCATCAAGAGATCAGTATTTGCCATTATTAAACATTTTGAATAAAAAGCAAAATGTTACGAGTATAAATGAAAGAAAAGCTTTCGCAAAAGAAGCGTTTAATGTTTCGTCACATTACGATACACATATATTTAACTATTTCAAAGGAGAAGATGATTCTGTGTTGAAACAAAGTATCCAGGAGTCGTCAGTTTTAAGGTATGGCGAAAACCCACATCAAAAAGGAATTTTTTATGGAAATTTGGATGAGTTGTTTACTAAACTTCATGGAAAGGAGCTTTCATACAACAATTTGTTAGATGTTGACGCAGCTGTTCAGTTAATGAAGGATTTCCAAAACGAAGATCCAACGTTTGCTATCTTAAAACACAACAACGCTTGTGGTTTAGCTACTAGAGGTTCATTGGTTGAAGCTTACAAAGACGCATTAGCAGGTGATCCTGTTTCTTCTTTTGGAGGAATATTAATTGCAAATAGAGAGATTGACATTGCGACAGCGAATGAGGTGCACCAACTGTTTTGTGAAGTCGTGATCGCGCCTTCATATTCGGATGAGGCTTTAGAAGTGTTAAAGCAGAAAAAGAATCGAATTATATTGATTCAAAAACAAGTGAAGTTACCTACATCGCAAGTGAGAACATTGCTAAATGGAGTTTTGTATCAAGAGAAAGATTTGATTACAGACAAGAAAGAAAATTTTGAATCAAGAACAAAAACGAGCCCAACGAAGCAGGAGTTGTTGGACTTAGAGTTTGCTAATAAGTTGGTAAAACATACAAAGTCTAATACAATTGTGTTGGCTAAAAACGGACAATTACTGGCGAGTGGCACAGGACAAACATCACGAGTTGATGCTTTGCGTCAAGCAATTCATAAGGCAGAGTCATTTAATTTTGATTTAAGCGGAGCTGTTATGGCGTCGGATGCATTTTTTCCTTTTCCGGATTGTGTAGAGATAGCTGGAAATGCTGGCATAACGTCTGTAGTTCAGCCGGGAGGATCAATTAAGGATGAATTGTCAATAAACTACTGCAACGACAATAATATTTCAATGGTGTTTACCGGAAATAGACATTTTAAACACTAATAATAGATTGCAGTTAGCGATTAAATAAGTATATTAACAGCTTCAAATAAAAGGTTGTTTGTTTATACTAAAATATAAAAAGAAGAATGGGGTTATTTAGTGTTTTCACGCAGGAAGTTGCAATTGATTTAGGAACGGCCAATACACTGATTATTCATAATGATAAGGTCATTGTAGATGAGCCTTCTATCGTGGCAATGGATAGAACAACAGGGAAGATTATTGCAATCGGAAGAAAAGCGCAGTTAATGCACGGAAAAGTGCATGATAATATTAAAACAATACGACCTCTTAAAGATGGAGTGATTGCAGATTTTCAAGCTGCAGAGCACATGATTAGAGGTATGATTAAAATGATAAAAACCGGAAGGTTTTTTCAACCTTCTTTGCGGATGGTTATCTGTATACCTTCAGGAATTACTGAGGTAGAAAAAAGAGCTGTAATTGATTCTGCAGAACACGCAGGAGGTAAGGAGGTCTACTTAATTCACGAACCAATGGCTGCGGCCATTGGAATAGGTGTAGATGTGGAAGAGCCAATGGGAAACATGGTTATTGATATAGGGGGTGGTACTTCTGAAATTGCAGTGATTGCTTTAGGGGGGATTGTTTGTGACAAGTCGATTCGTGTTGCTGGAGATGATTTTACTTCAGATATTGAAGAATACATGAGAAGGCAGCACAATATATTAATTGGAGAAAGAACTGCAGAGCAAATCAAAATTGAAGTTGGGTCTGCAATTCCTGATTTAGAGACCCCGCCAGATGATTATGCTGTTAGAGGGAGAGATTTGATGACAGGGATACCGAAAGAAATTTACGTTTCTTACCAAGAAATTTCTCACGCATTAGACAAGTCAATTACCAAAATTGAAGATGCAATTTTAAGCGCCCTTGAAATGACGCCTCCTGAATTATCTGCCGACATATACAAAACCGGTATTTATTTAGCTGGAGGAGGGTCAATGTTGAGAGGATTAGACAAACGTATTTCTCTGAAAACGAAGCTTCCTGTCCATATTGCTGAAGATCCTTTAAGAGCGGTTGCTCGAGGTACAGGGATTGCATTAAAAAACTTGGATAAATTTCAATTCTTAATCAAAGCTTAGGCAATAATCTAATCATTATAGGGAATGAATAACTTATTGAAGTTTATACAAAAGTATAGTTCATTCTTCCTTTTTCTTGGCTTTCAGCTGATTTGTTTTGTCTTTTTGTTTTCAAGCGTAAATTCATATCACCATGTTTCATTTGCCAATTCATCTAATATTATTGCAGGGGGGATTTATGAAGCAAGTTCAAATGTATCAGGATATTTCCATCTATCTTCCGAAGTAGAACAACTTCGTATTCAAAATGCTGATTTGAAGAAAAAGCTAGCGGGCCATAAAGATTTAATGGGGGAGGAGTTTACTTCCGTTGACGATACAAATTATTTGCAACAGTTTGATTTTTTAAATGCGAAAATAATAAGCAGTTCTAAAAACGGAAGAAAAAATAGTATTACTATAAATAAAGGAACAGAGGACAATGTTAGGCCTGAGATGGGTGTAGTTGGAACAAAAGGGATTGTTGGCATAACAACGAGTAGTTCGGGATATTATACCTATGTAAAACCACTTATACATGAAGATTTTATTTTGGAAGTAATCCATGAAAAATCAAAAAGTTTTGGATTTGTAAAATGGACGCAGTCGGATGATTGGAGAACAGCGACAGTAGTGGATATTCCTAACTATGCGGAGGTGAAACCAGGAGATGAAATTCTTACCCGTGGTTCAAACGGCCTGTTTCCTATGGGTGAAATGGTTGGAGTTGTTTTGTCTGTGGAAGACATTCCTGGAGACGTGTATTTAAAGGTTAAAATAAATTTAGCTGAAGATTTTTCCAGCGTTTATAATGTTCAAGTAATTGACAATGTATTGAAAAAGGAATTTGAGGAGTTAAAAAGTAATCAAAATTAATATGAATCCGATTGTTAAATATGTACTGCAGTTTATTGTGCTTATTTTGCTTCAAGTGCTGGTCGTAGACCAAATTAGCTTAGGATATGCTAGCCAATTTATTATACCATCTATTTATTTTCTTTTTGTTTTAATGTTACCGCTTACGGTTTCAAATGGGATGCTAATGTTTTTGGCATTCTTTATTGGAATGATGATTGACGTATTTAAAAGCACTCCTGGAATGCACGCTTCGGCGATGGTTGTTTTAGGTTATTCTCGTCCATATTTATTGAAATTGATAGAGCCTCGCGAAGGATTCGATGTTTTAAAGTCTCCCTCTATATATTCCATGAGGAAGGATATTTATTTTGGATATGTAAGTCTAGCATCTGTGGTGTTTCATCTTTGGTATTTTACGGTGGAAGTCATGCGATTTTCTGATTTTCATATTATATTACTAAAGACCCTTTGTTCAAGTATTATTTCTGTCTTACTGATTGTTTTGGCACAGTATTTAACTGTAAAAAGAAAATAGTTTGGATTCTTTTCAACATAGAAGATGGATAATTATTCTAACTATGCTTGTTGTAACACTTGTGTTTGGTGTAAGGCTCTTGTATATCCAGGTTTTAAATGATGACTGGAAAAATAGAGCAGAACAAATTACACACCACAAAGTAACAATTCATCCAGCAAGAGGTTTGCTATATGACAGAAACGGGGAGCTTCTAGTCGCTGTTAATCAAGTGTATGATATCCTTGTTACCCCTAAAGACGTAAAAGATATTGATACGGCCCAATTTTGTTCATTATTTGAAATTTCTAAAAAAGAGTTTTTACAAAAAATAGAATATGCGTGTACAGGGTATAATGTAAGCTACAAAGCCTCCGCTTTCATTGAATCAATGTCAAAAGAAGAGTATAGTAGAATTGTTCCGAACTTGAAAAGTTTTAATGGCTTTGATTCAAAACGAAGGACAAATCGTGGATATCCTTACGGTGTTGCAGCTCATGTATTGGGATACGTTCGAAAAATAAGTGCAGAACAGTATAGCGAAGATCAAAATGCAGGAGAGAAATATTATAATCAAAATGATTATGTTGGAGTTACTGGGCTTGAAAAAGTATACGAAAAAGAACTTAGAGGTGAACGGGGGAGTGCATTTTTCTTAAGAGACTATGCTGGAAATGATAAAACTAATTTGGAAGAGAATTATGCAATAGCAGGACATAACCTCTATACTTCGCTCGATGTAAAATTGCAGGCTTATGGAGAATTGTTAATGACAAATAAATTAGGAAGTATTGTAGCAATAGAACCTTCTACAGGCGAGATATTGACCTTGATTTCAGCACCTTCTTTTGACCCAAATAAACTCTCAGGAAGAGAGTTTAGTGAGAATTATAAAGAACTTTTAAATAATGACACGCTAAAACCAATAATAAACAGACCAATTTATAATGATAATTATCGCCCTGGATCTATATTTAAATTGGTGCAAGCTTTAATCGCAATGCAGGAAGGCGTGATATCGCAAAGTACGGGATTTACTTGTAATAAAACACTAATAAATTGCCATAATCATGAACACCCAAGTAATGTTCAAATTGCTATTCAACACTCCTGTAATCCTTATTTTTATCAAGTTTACAAGCGATTGATACAAAGAGGCGAGGAAAGTAGTATTTTTAAAGATAGTCGTTTAGGAATTGAAAAATGGAATGCCGCTGTAAAGAGCTTTGGTTTGGGGGCAAAATTAAATACAGATATACCAGGGGTTAAAGCAGGAAGAATACCAGATGCAAATTATTATGATAATGAGTTCCCTTCTAAATCTAATCCATATGGAAAACATAGATGGGCGTTTAGTACAATTTATTCAAACAGTATCGGAGAAGGAGAGATTGGCGTTTCTCCTTTGCAAATGGCAAACTTGGCTGCCATAATTGCTAATAGAGGTTATTACTACACTCCTCATTTGGTAAAAAAAATAGGTAAAGACGGTAGTAAAAGGCCAGAATATTTAAAAAAAAATTATACCATGGCAGCAGCTAAATATTTCGAGCCGGTTGTAAACGCAATGGAGATGGTTGTTGAAAATGGAACCGCTAGAGGCGCTCAAATTGATAGTATTAGCGTGTGTGGTAAAACGGGAACTGTTCAAAACGAAACATTTAATGATCATTCAGTCTTTATTGCTTTTGCTCCTAAGGAAAACCCTCAAATCGCGATTGCGGTATACGTTGAATATGGAACTTGGGGTGGTATATGGGCAGCAAAAATAGCAAGTCTTATGATTGAGAAGTATTTGCTAAAAGAACTTTCGGAGAAAGGAAAAAAGAAGGAACAACAGGTTTTAGATGCTATCATATTGGATAAACATTCGGATTTTAAATAGTGGAAAACAGAGCAAAAAATATCATAGGTAAAGTTGACGTTCCTCTATTGGGATTGTTTTTAGTACTCGTTTTTGCTGGATTACTTACTGTATATTCTGCATCTTTTAGTGAAGATTCTCCACGGATTTATTCATTAGATAAAGCTTATGGTAAACAATTAGTATGGATAATAATATCTTTAATAATTGGAGTTTTTATTTTAACATTAGAGGGTAATTTTATTAGAAATTCGGCTTACATAGTATACGGAGTAGTAACGCTAATGCTTTTAATAGTTTTGTTTATGCCTGCTATTAAAGGTGCGCATTCTTGGTTTAAAATTGGAGGTTTTACCATTCAACCATCAGAGTTTGCTAAATTTGCTACCTCATTAGCTATTGCACATTTTCTCAGCACTACAGGAATTAAAATACAAGAAACTAAAACCAAATTGATTGTCTTTTTTCTTATTGCTGTTCCGGGTTTTTTCATTTTGCAGCAACCCGATCCAGGAACTTTACTCGTATTTTTCTCTTTTATTTTTGTGATGTATAGAGAAGGGCTGTCCGGAAATATTTTACTAGGAATGTTTTTTGCCATTATTATCGGGGTAATGGCAATTTTTTTTAAAGCTTCTGAGGCGAACGTAAATGTTTTTGGCTGGGTGTTCGCGGCAAATTACCTGTATTTATTTATAATACTGATCGCCACTGTTCTTATTCATTTTGGGATTACCTATTTGGTTATGCCTCGATACCGAGGAAAGAAATACATTACAAACATCGTAGGTGGGACTATGGCATTGCTGCTGGTTTTCTCATGTAATTATGCTTATGACACCGTGTTTAAGGATCGTCATCGGGATCGTTTTGAGGTCATGTTTGGCTTGAAGCTAGATAGAAAAGGGGTTGGGTATAATAGTTATCAAGCACTTTCGGCAATTGGGTCAGGCGGTCCAGTAGGGAAAGGCTATTTTAAGGGAACCTTAAGCAATGATAAATATAAGCATGTCCCTGAACAGAGCACCGATTTTATATTTTGTTCGTGGGCAGAAGAGTGGGGGTTTTTAGGGAGCTTTTTATTGATAATATTATATACAGCCTTTCTGATTAGGATAATAATGATTGCCGAACGGCAGAAAAGTAAATTTACGAGAATATTTGGCTATTGTACTGCTAGTATAATATTTTTCCACTATATGATAAACATTGCAATGGTAATTGGTTTAGCCCCTGTAATTGGAATTCCTTTACCTTTCTTTAGTAAAGGGGGGTCGGCAATACTTGGGTTTTCAATAATGATTTTTATCCTTTTAAGGATGGATTCGGAAAGAAAAGATGTTTTACGATAGCGGTTGATTAAACAAAACCTTCTCCTTTTTTTATTTTTATATCATTAACAAATTGCTTGATTTTTTGTTCATCCTCCTTTCTGCAAATTAATAAAGTGTCATTACTGTCAACTATTATGTAGTCCTCTAAACCTTGAATTACTGCAAGTTTGTTTTTCGGCATCATAACGATATTATCTCTGCTATCATAAGTCAAAATATTGTCTCCGATAATAGCATTGTTTGTCGCATCTTTTTCTACATGTGCATAAAGGGATCCCCAAGTACCTAGGTCACTCCAGCCCAGATCAGCTAAGATTACATATACGTTTTTAGCTTTCTCCATTAAACCATGGTCAATAGAGATGTTTTTACAAAGTGGATAAATTTGACTGATAAATTTTTCTTCCTCTATAGTTCCGTATTTACCTAGACCTTTGGCAAATAATTTATTTAGATCTGGTAAATGAGCTTCAAATGCTGCAAGGATACTCTTTACATTCCAAATAAACATACCCGAATTCCAGTAAAAGTCTCCACTTTCGATAAAACTTTTTGCTAAATCTAAAAGGGGTTTTTCAGTAAATGTTTGCACCTTTTTAATTGGCTCATCTGAATTGTCATCGTCTTCAAATTGAATATAACCATAGCCTGTGTCAGGACGACTTGGCTTGATGCCGATGGTCAATAAACAATTTTCTGATTCAGCTTTATTTATTGCCGTCTTGACCGTATTTTGAAAATCAAGCTCTTTAATAATTAAATGGTCTGATGGCGCAACTATTATGTTTGCATCTTTGTTCTCTTCATTAATTTTATATGCTGCATAGGCAATACAAGGAGCCGTATTTTTACGACTAGGCTCTAGTAAAATTTGCTCATCCCCTAAGTCAGGTAATTGTTCTTTTACCAAATCTTTATACCCTGCATTTGTAACAATAATAATATTTTCTTTAGGGCAAATAGGTAAATACCTTGCTACCGTTAGTTGTAGTAAAGTACTTCCAATTCCTAAAACATCATGAAATTGTTTGGGTAATGAAGTTCGGCTCATTGGCCAAAATCGACTTCCAATTCCCCCTGCCATTATAACTACGTAATTATTCTTCATCACTTTTCTTGGGTCAGTTAGTTGCGCGAAAGTACGCATATTCTTTAAAAAGGGCTTGATTTAGTCTAGTGTAGTTCAGTATGGCCATGAATCAAGTATTTTTTATTGTTCCCCAAATCGGTACATAAAAAACGCGTTCTTAATTTTTTCTCCTTTATAAAAGTCCTTTTTCCAAGAACAAAAGGTTTGTCCATTGGAGTGTCTGCAACGCGAGTTATAGACTCGTTAAAATTTGAGTTTAAGAACTTGTTTAAGTGAGTGTCGCTATAGCTAGTAGCTTTAGGGTTCTTTAAATGGCTTGCTAGCATTATTTTCAGCGATTCGTCAATATGTTCATTTGTTAAAACCGGCATAAAAACCCTTTGATACTCTTGTTTCCATTCCTTTCCGTGCGGTTTTACAAGGTGTTTATGCTTTGTCCAAGTAATATGATGCGCTAATTCATGTAAAACCGTTATTAAAAATTGAAGAGGGTTTAGATTATCATTTACAGTAATAATAAAAAGGTCTTCACTAGGAATCGCACGATAGTCACCTAACTTAGTTTTACGAGGTTTAGAAAGAATAAATTGAATTTTATGCAGGGCAACAAGGTCTTCAATGTAAACTATTATACTGTCATGGAAAAATGGAGAAAGAAGCGTTTGAAGTTTTTCTTTGTCAGACATTTACTACCTTTTTATTGTCTGCCGGCAGTTCTTTTTGTGCCCATGTAGGACAGTCTCCACATTTGTTTTTACCTTTAAATAAACCACAAGAACTAGCCCCCATAATTAAGAAAAGTAACAGAACTGCAACTGAATATTTCGTTATTTGTAGCACGTCATGAATAATTGAATGTTTAAAAGTACAAATTCATATACATTTGCACGAATAATATTTAAGTATTATTGCATTAATAGAAACGTTTCTTTTTTAACAAAGTTACATTGGGCATTTTTTACCACATAGGACGATATACAATGATGTTGCTGTCAATGTTTACCAGACCCGAAAAAATTTCGGTGTATTGGGCTCGCCTAATGGAGGAAATGATGCAGCTTGGAATCAAATCTCTGGGTATTGTAATCTTGATGTCTGCTTTTATGGGGGCTGTTATTGTAATTCAATCAGCTACGGCAATTGATGCTGCTTGGATTCCTGATTATACAGTTGGATTTACAGCCAAACAATCCATTATTCTAGAGTTTTCACCTACCATAATGAGTTTAATCTTAGCAGGGAAAGTAGGTTCAAATATTGCTTCTGAATTAGGGTCAATGCGTGTAACTGAACAAATTGATGCGCTAGAAATTATGGGGATTAATACAAAAGCTTATTTAATTCGTCCAAAAATTATTGCTGCGGTATTAATTTTCCCGGTAGTAATAATCTTTAGTATGGCTTTTGGATTTGGTGGAGGTTGGATGGCGTCTTTTGGAACGGGCTTAATTCCGGAAGAGCAGTATATAGTTGGGATACAGTCTTTTTATGATGACAATTTATGGATGATTACTTATGCTTTAATCAAGGCTACGGTATTTGCTTTCATTATAACCTCTGTTTCAAGTTACCATGGTTATTATACGAGTGGGGGAGCATTAGAAGTTGGTAAGTCGAGCACCAACGCAGTTGTGTATAGTAGTGTTTTAATTCTTTTATCAAATCTTTTATTAACCCAATTATTATTGATTTGATAGAAGTTAAACACATAGATATGTCATTTGGGGACACCCAAGTATTACAGGATGTTTCGTTTAAGTTCGAACGAGGTAAAACGAATTTAGTTATTGGGCAAAGTGGTTCAGGAAAGTCTGTATTAACGAAATGTATTATTGGGTTGCATGCTCCAGACAAAGGTCAAATACTGTACGATGGTGTGGATTTTTCAGCCATGAAAAAAAAGGAAAAAAAGAAAATCAGGAAGCAGATAGGAATGCTATTTCAAGGGGGAGCGCTATTCGATTCCTTAAGCGTTATCGAAAATGTCATTTTCCCATTAAAAATGTTTACCAAAATGAGCAGAAAAGAAATGCTAGATAGAGCTAATTTTTGCTTAGAAAGAGTTGATATCATCAATAAAAATAATCTCTTTCCATCTGAGATTAGTGGAGGGATGCAAAAAAGGGTAGCAATAGCAAGGGCTATTGTTATGAAACCAAAGTATTTATTTTGTGATGAACCTAACTCTGGGTTAGATCCTTTAACTGCCATTTTGATTGATAATTTAATCAAAGAATTGACAGAAGAATACAATATGACCACCGTAGTAATTACACATGATATGAACTCCGTTCTAGAAATAGGCGACAATATTATGTTTATATACAAAGGAAATAACCATTGGGTAGGTGATAAGGATTCAATAATTACTACACCTAACAAAGAAGTAAACGATTTTGTTTATTCTTCTAAGTTTTTGAAACTCTTCAAAGAGAAAATGAATTAGCGAGATTACTTTCTCTTTTTCTGAAAAAATGTTTTAATCAGAGCTCTAGCCTCATTTTCAAGGACACCTCCAATGACTTCTGTGGAAGGATGTAAAATGTTTTCTGTAATTCTTTTGTAACCTCTCCTGTCATCAGATGCGCCATAAATAACTTTACCTATCCGGGTCCAAAACGCCGCGCCTGCGCACATAGTACAGGGTTCAAGTGTTACGTATAAGGTGCATTTGTCGAGGTATTTATTTCCTAGATATTCACTTGCAGATGTAAAGGCCTGCATTTCTGCATGAGCAGTAAAATCAGTTAACCTTTCAGTAAAATTATGTGTTCTAGCTATAATCTTATTATTACAAACGATAACTGCACCAACGGGTACTTCATCAGCTTCAAAGGCTTTTTTCGCTTCGATAAGCGCTTGTTTCATATAATATTCGTGTGATGGTGGTTTTATCATATCTTAAAATCTAGTTTTTACAAAGATTCATTTATTTCAAGAGCTTCGACTACATTTTTTTTATATTTGTTAGAATTATTCTAAATAAGGAAAATTTAACAAACTAAAATATACAAACATGGCATTTGAATTACCAGCGTTACCATACGCATACGACGCATTAGAACCACATATTGATGCAAGAACAATGGAAATCCACCACAGTAAACATCATAATGGGTATACAAATAATTTAAACAATGCAATAGCAGAAACTGAATTAGAAGGGCAGCCAATTTTAAATTTATTATCTGACATGGATATGAATAATGGAGCTCTACGAAATAACGGAGGAGGATATTTTAACCATAGTTTATTCTGGGAAGTTATGTCGCCAGATGGTGGCGGAGAACCAACAGGTGAATTAGCTGAGGCAATTAGCGCTGCTTTCGGTTCTTTCGAAGCTTTTAAAGATGCTTTTTCTAAGGCTGCTGCAACCCGTTTTGGTTCAGGTTGGGCTTGGCTTTGTGCGCATGAAGGAGGTAAAGTAGAAGTTTGTTCTTCTGCAAATCAAGACAATCCATTAATGCCAGGTATTGGTTGTGGGGGCGCGCCAATTTTAGGCTTAGATGTTTGGGAGCATGCTTACTATTTAAACTACCAAAATAGGCGCCCAGATTACATTAATGCATTTTTTAGTGTAATTAATTGGGAGAAAGTATCTGAAAACTTTGCTGCAGTAAAATAGTACCAAAGAAATACTTTGTAAATTTAAGCCATCCGATTGGGGTGGCTTTTTTTATGAGAACAAAACTTAGCATATTATTATTATTAGGAATATTTATATTTCCAGTTATTGCATGTGCCAAGAACGATGTTCCAAAAATCAGGATGCACAAACAAATAAAGGTTCCTTTTTTTAAGAAAAGAAGGTTGAAAAATGAGCATAATAAATGGATCGCTGCTGGCTTAGATTTGTCTTTGGGAGTGTTTGGAGTTCACCGGCTATATTTAGGAACAGATGCACTTGTTCCTGTTATGTATACACTCACGCTAGGTGGCGGGGGAATGCTAGTTTTGGCTGATTTAGGAGTAATATTATTGTCAAAGGATATTGAAACCTACGCAAATAGTTCGCATATCTTTATGTGGAGAAAAAAGGGCTAAGGTTTTCTTCTTTTAAATAGAGCATTCACGAAAATAGTACCCAAAATTATTGTCGCACCTAAATAAAACCCGGGCGGCATCACTTCTGTTTTTGGATAAAAAATTAAACCCAATATTACAGCGTAGATTGGCTCCAGGTTTATGGTAATATTCATTGTGAAAATGGGTAAATGTTTTGATAGTTCAACACCGACTAAAAAAGCAAAAGCTGTACAAATCGAACCCAAAATAAAAAGATATCCAAATTGTTCCAAGTCAATTGTAAGGGTTTCGGTATTCAACTCCCCTGTTAAGGTGAAAAAGATAGCCACCCCAATAAAGCCACCAAGCATTTCAAAAATTGTGATTGATTTTGGGTCATGTTCTTGTACAAGTTTTCCATTAATAACAGAAAACAAAGCAGCACCTAATGCTGATATCAGTGCTAAAATCATTGCTAAATAATAATCAGAAGATGTATTTGCAATTATAGCTATTCCTACAATAATTGTTATTCCCATTAATGATTCTTTAAAGTCATATTTACGTTTAAGTATCAGAGGTTCGATAAAAGAAGTGAATAATGCTGTGGTAGATAAAAACACTAAGGCTAGCGAAATGTTAGATAGCTGAATAGCTTTGAAAAAGGTAATCCAGTGTGCGGCAATGATAAGTCCGGTTCCAAGTGTCGCAAATAAGCCTTTTTTTGTGATTCGTATTTTATGTTTAAGGAACCGAAGCACTATAAATAAGCTAATCATACCGATTAACATCCTATAAAAAACTATTGTAACGGCTGTTGTTTCTAGCAACCCAAGTTCCTTTCCAATTACTCCAGTGAAGCCCCAAATTAATATTATTAGGTGCAGCCATAGATGATATTTGTATTTGCTTAACATGTGACTAAGCTATCTATAAAAAGGATGAGTGCTAACTTATTATATGATGAATGAAAAAAAGTTGTAACTTACCAATCAAACTAAATTACTATTATTATGATTAAATTATACTTTGCTTTAATAGCGTTATTATTTTTTAGTGCAAATTTAAGCACAAATGCCCAATGTACGACAACAGATGCTACCGGATGTTTATGTCCTGATGGAACAACGGAATGTGACCTTCTTCCCGATATTACCGTTTCTTGGTGGGCAATAGAAAATTATGCGTCTGGCCCAGATGAATATTCTCAAACAGGAAATGGAGTAAACAATGGTCGGCTTCGAATAACGGGTTCAACCCCAAATATTGGACATGGACCACTGACAGTTAGAGGGTCTGATTATTTTGTTTGTGGAACTGACACGCTATTAGGTGATCCCGGTGTTTGTCCGAATGGCTCATCCCCTCAACAATTGATCACTCAAAGGATTTATCACAAGAATAATGGAGTAATGACTTACTATGATAGATGGGCTGGTGCAATGACTTATCATCCAACACACGGTCATAATCATGTTGATGATTGGGGAGTATTTACTTTGAGGGTGGAAGATCCGAGCGACCCTAATCCTTTAAACTGGGCGATTGTTGGCGATGGTGCAAAATTAGGATTTTGTTTAATGGATTATGGCACGTGTTCAACTTATCCTGATCATTGTAAAGATGTCAATACAGACTATATGAGTGGAACCACTATGTTAAATGGTGATTTCCCAAATTATGGTTTGGGCGGAGGAAGTTACAGTTGCTCTCCCGTAGAACAAGGAATTACATCTGGATATACAGATATTTATGGGGAACATTTAGACGGGATGTGGATTAATATACCACCTGGAACATGTAATGGAGATTACTGGATAGTTGCTGAAATAGATCCTCATAATAGTTTTCTTGAGTCTGATAGTACAAATAATTGGACTGCAACTCCATTTACTTTAACCCAGCAAGAGCCGGCAGGAACCACCAACTTTGCATTAACAGCGGATAATGGCACCGAATTTTGTGCAGGAGGGTCAACGGTTTTAAGTGCGCCTGCAGGGATTAATTATTTATGGAGCACAGGAGAAACTACACAAACTATTACCGTTTCACAAGCAGGAACTTATACGGTTGATTTGACGAACACCTGTGGTACCGGAACTAGTGATCCAATGACGATTACTTTGTTGCCAACTCCGTCTGCACCTACCTTTACTGGAGATACTGTTGTGTGTACGGGTCAGTCAACCGTGCTTACCGCAACAGGAAGTAATGTTACATGGTTTAACGAAAATGGTACTGAAGTAGGAACAGGGAATACTTTTACTACTCCGGCATTGACATCTGATTCGACTTTTTATGCAGAATCAGATAATTATATTGCCGGGATTACGGAATTTACTGGATTAACGGACACCTCAAATACAGGAGGAAGTTTCTTTACTAATATTCAAGCATTAATATTTGATGTTACTGTGCCGCTTACAATAAAATCGGTTAAAGTCATTGCTGACGGAGCAGGAGATAGAAATATTCAATTAATTGATGATGGCGGGAACCTTGTACAAGCTGGCACCTTTACATTGCCGGATGGAGAATCGCAGGTAGATATTAATTTTAATGTCCCGGCTGGCATGAATTACCAAATAAGTGTAAATGGAGTTAGTGATTTGTGGAGATGTAATTCAGGGGTTAATTATCCTTATGAAATCGTGGATACTATATCTATTCATAATTCAACTGCAGGAACAGCGTATTATTATTTTTTCTACGATTGGGAAATTACTGTTGGTGAAAGTACTTGTACTGGACCACAATCAGCTCAAACTGTTTATGTTGATTCTTGTTCTGGAATTGATGATGTTGATATTTCAGCAAGTACATCGGTTTATCCTAATCCAAATAAAGGGACATTTACGTTTGAATTTAATGTTCCTGGTACCGGGTCATTTGAATACACAATAGTGGATGTAGTTGGAAAGGTAATCTATTCTAAAGAAGTTACGGAGCAAACCGGATTCTACAAAGAGATTATCAGTCTTTCGGAAGCTGCACCTGGGATTTATTCAGTTGTTGTTAATTTAATGGGTAAAACTTCTACAACCAGGTTTGTTGTTGAGTAAAGCATATAGACTAAGTTTTTTTTTAACTTTTATAATAGTGTCAACTGGTTATTCCCAGTCGTTTACTATTTATAATGCTTCCAACTCTCCTCTTGAGACCAACACTATAAGATGTTTTGCAAAAGATTCCGCAGGGTTAATTTGGATCGGAACTGATTTTGGGCTTTATTCTTATGATTACACTAATTGGGAGGTCTACACTTTAGCGAATAGCAGTATTCAAAGTAATCAGATTCGTTCTCTTAAAGTTGACTCAGTTAATAATCTTTGGGTTGGATTTTTTGACGCAGGACTTTCAAAATTCGATGGATTAACTTGGCAAGATTGGAACGCAAGTAATTCTTCTATTCCAGATGAAAATATAAAGTCCATTACCATTGATGCGAACGGCATTATTTGGTTAGGCACAGGGCTTGGATTAGTAAAAAAAGACACCAATGATACCTGGCCACTATGGAACACCTCGAATAGCAATATGTGGTCTAACAACGTGACATCTGTATTGCATGATGATACTACTTTGTACTTTGGAACCTTAAATGGGGGGTTAAATCTAATGAACGATACAAGCATTGTTATCTATAATTTATACACTTCTGTTTTTCCAGATAATACAGTTTTAAGTATAGGGAAATCTGCATCTTCATTATGGTGTGCCACCCCAAGCCAAGGAGCCGTCGAATATTTAGGCCCAGATTTTTTTCAAGTCTACAATGAAAGTAATAGCCTTTTACCTACCAATGGGTTAATGAGCGTTCATATTGGAGTTAATGATGTTTTCTTTGGGTCTCAATCAAAAGGAATAATTATCTACAATAATGGAGGCTTTAATTACTATAATACAGAAAACTCCTCCATGCCTGTCGATCATGTATCATCTGTGTTCGATGATGCTGGAACAGTTTGGATAGGGACAGTCGGTGGAGGAGTTGTAAAAATGGAAGAATTTTATTCGCAAACTACTGAATACAATGGCTTGAAAGCCTTAAAAGTAATTGACAATGTAGTCTACCTCCCCTCTGATACAAAAGGAGCTTATAATGTTTTTGACATTATGGGAAAATTGATCTTATGTAAATCAGTAAATAGTTCTAGTGTTAATTTATCAATGTTGAAACCAGGCGTTTACATTTTTAAAGTAATCGATTTCCAAAAAAACACTACATTCTCAAAAAAAGTAATAATTGATTAAGTTTGAACGTAGCAAAAAGTAGGCTATTCCACTGTAACAGATTTAGCTAAATTTCTAGGCTGATCAACATTACATCCCCTCATTACTGCAATATGATAACTTAATAATTGCATTGGAATTGTAGCAATTAATGGAACCAGTACATCATCGGTTTCAGGAATCTCAATAACGTGGTCTGCTATTGCTTTTACCTCCGTATCTCCTTTAGTAACAACTGCAATCACTTTACCTTTTCTCGCTTTAACTTCTTGAATGTTACTGACAACTTTTTCGTAACTCGCATCTTTCGTAGCAATTACAAAAATCGGCATCTCTTCATCAATCAACGCGATAGGTCCATGCTTCATTTCTGCAGCTGGATAACCCTCCGCATGGATATAAGATATTTCTTTTAGTTTAAGGGCACCTTCTAGGGCTACAGGGAAGTTTATTCCTCTACCTAAATACAAAGCGTTTGAAGCATCTTTGTATATCTCAGCGATAAATTTGATTTGTTTGTCTGATTTTAAAACCTCCTCTACTTTTTCCGGAATAGAATTCAATTCAAACAATATTCTGTTAAATCTATTAGAAAGAATAGTTCCTTTTTTCTTACCTATCATTAAAGCTAATAATGTAAGAACAGTTACTTGAGCTGTAAATGCTTTGGTTGATGCGACTCCGATTTCTGGTCCCGCATGTGTATAAGAACCACAGTCTGTTAATCGAGAGATTGAACTCCCAACAACATTACAAATACCAAGTATTGTCGCTCCTCTTTCTTTTGCTAAGCTTATTGCAGCTAAAGTATCGGCTGTCTCTCCTGATTGTGAAATGCAAATTACAACATCACCCTCATTGATGATAGGGTTTCTGTATCTAAATTCAGAAGCGTATTCAACTTCTACAGGAATTCTAGCTAATTCTTCTAGCAAATATTCCCCAACAATGCCAGCATGCCAAGAGGTTCCACAAGCAACAACGATTAAACGTTTAGCGTTAACGATTTTTTCTTCGTAATCTTTTATTCCTCCGAGGGCAACAGAACTGTCTTTGAGGTTGATTCGTCCACGCATACAATCCATAATTGAACGTGGTTGTTCAAATATTTCTTTGAGCATGAAATGTTCGTACCCGCCTTTTTCAAGGGCTTCTAACTGCAATTCTAGCTCTTGGATATAGGGAGTTTTCTCAACGTTACCTATTGTTTTTATTTTAAGTCCTGAATCTAGATTCAAACGGGCAATTTCTCCATCTTCTAAGTACACTACGTTTTTTGTGTACTCCACAATAGGTGTTGCATCAGACGCAACGTAAAATTCACCTTTTCCAATACCAACAACCAATGGGCTACTTTTTCTAGCGGCAATTAGCTCACGGTTATTTTCTTTTGAAATAATAACAATGGCATATGCTCCATGGACTTCGTTTAGCGCTTGTCGAACTCCTTCAAATAAACCAACGTTCTCCTTTTCTATAATATCTTCAATCAAGTGCATAAACACTTCAGTATCTGTTTCACTTTTAAACTTGTGGCCTCTAGAAATTAATTCTTTTTTAAGGATAGCGTAGTTTTCAATAATTCCATTGTGAACCAAAGCAAATTTTCCGTTACCAGATAGGTGTGGGTGTGCATTTACATCATTAGGTTCTCCGTGAGTTGCCCATCTAGTGTGGCCAATTCCAATATTTCCGCTTGTGTCGACTCCCTCAGCGTGCTTTTCTAATTCGGCAACTTTACCTTGTTTTTTTAAAAGGCTTAAATTAAGGTTATTATTGATAGCTATACCTGAACTATCATATCCTCGATACTCTAGTCTTTTAAGTCCTTTTAAAACTATTGGGAAAGCTTCTTTCTCACCAATATATGCAACTATTCCACACATGCCTTAATATTTTGTATAGGTTAAAACTAACTTTGGTTTGTCTTTATTAAGAGAATTTACCCCGTTTAGAATAACTCTATTTGCGGTTATTCCAGATCCACCAATAACTAGGGTTATGCCGTCATTTTGAAACTCTCCAGCAAAAACTTGATTTACGTATCGGGTAATGTTAAAAATGTAATTATTTGTAGCAAGATCTAGCTGTCCACCATGACTTGATTCATTTGCATCAGGTAAAAAGGAAATGTTTCCATTTTCATCCACACGGGTCAAGAACAAATATTCCGAAGGGGTAAAGTTGTCTAATGTATTGTATTGTATGGGAAGTACTAGTTCAGCTTTATTTACAACCACTTTTCCACTGTCAATAAAATCTGTAAGATTTGGAAAATGAATTTTTGCTTTTGCACCACCCAATGCTTGAAGGTAAAACACATCCATCCCGAAGGTTGAGTCGTTAATTTGTGCATCAACAAATGTGTTAGAATAATCGATGTCTACCGCATTGTAATGAGCACAATTAGTATTAAAATTAAAATCAAAACTTAATGTATCATGTTCCGAAGATATTCCAGAAGTATCCCTATAAAATATAGTTACTTTTGAAAAGTCATTTACCATGTCAGTATAAATTATTCCACCATCGTTTACACCTTGCGCAGGGTTATTTGCTTTAATCACCAACCCTTTGTACCAATCTAAAAACTCTCCCGTCCCATCATTTCCAGAAAGAGAAGTGTTTCCTGATTCATTAAACATTTTCCATCCAAACTCATTAATGCTTAATGGGATATTTAGAATGGCGTATTCAGTTAATGCCCCTCCTACATAACCAACAGACACAGGGTCAGGAGTAATAAGCCCACTAACAGCCAAGTTTGGGCCCGTTGTAGTCATTAATTTATTTGTGTGGTAGGTAGAGTCAATTTCAATATCTTCATTCATCTGATACACTTCAAAAGTCTGCGGGTCAAGGTTTCCAAATGACCCTTGAAGGGCTAGATACATAATAACAGAATCAATAACCAAACTATCTAATGAACCACTTGCCAATGTAAAATCGACTGAAGCTTCCAGTCTAATTTGAGAAACAATGGAAGCGTCCATCTTTCCAAAATATGGATCAACGTATGTTCCTAACATACTAGGACCATCTAATTCATCTGATTTTAAAGAATCCTCTTTTATAGAATAGGTAATGATAGATGTAGTATCAATTAATTCAACATTTAATTGATCGCCTTGAGGTTGGACATTCAACCCAATTCCGTCTTCCTTCTTTTTACATCCAGTTAATACGATTAGTCCTAAAAAAAAGATAGCGGAAAGGTTAATTGCTTTCCGCTTACTTATTAAGCTAATTATTTTACTGAATTTTTTAATCTGCCAACACTCCATTCTCACTAAGTACTTTTTCATAAAATCCTTGATGTGTATCAACCAAAGTTTCTTCGGTTTGATAATCCAAAACAGGTTTACCTGAATCATTTATATAACTACTTAGCTCAGAATTTATTGTTTCACTTCCAATACTAATTGCATCCGCCCATTGCGCTCCCGTTTTATTTAGGTTTAATGCATTTGGAGTTTTCAAAAAATCTACGTCTTCGTTTGTGATATTATCAAAATTTAGTTTACCAATTATTTTTGAATCTAAGTTACCACTAAACTCATCTGCATATGGCGTGTAAATAATTTTTACATTTGAAAAATGTGGATCATCTGCATACATTTTTTTTAGGTATAATGGTAAAAACCCTGTCATCCAACCGTGGCAATGAACAATATCAGGCGTCCATCCTAACTTCTTTACTGTTTCAACAACACCTCTACAAAAGAAGATTGCTCTCTCATCGTTGTCTTTAAAGAAATTTTCATCTTCATCCGTATAAGTTCTTTTTCGTTTAAAGAACTCTTCATTATCTATAAAATAGACTTGCATTCTTGCCTGTGGAACAGAAGCGACTTTTATAATAAGAGGGTGATCTACATCGTTAACGATAAGATTCATTCCTGATAATCTAATAACTTCATGAAGTTGATGTCTTCTTTCATTAATTACACCAAAACGAGGCATGAATATTCTGATTTCCTTGTCTCGTTCGTGTACACCTTGTGCTAAGGTTCTTACTGTTGAAGAAACTTCGCTTTCAGGAAGAAAGGGGACGATTTCTTGTGTTATATAAAGTACTCTGGTCTTTTGCATAAACTTTGGTTCTAAATTTTCTTGCGGATACAAAAATATATAAAAAAAACCATTATTTCCAACATTTACACTAGTTTTGTTTACCATTTTTGTCCAATGATGAAGATATTTAAGACGCAAAGAGCACTAAAAGAACACCTTAGTTCAATTGAGGAAAAATTTGAAGTTGGTTTCGCTCCAACAATGGGCTCATTGCATGAAGGACACTTATCCTTAATTCGAGAGTCAAAAAAACGCTGTGACATTGTTGTGTGTAGTATTTTTGTGAATCCCACACAATTTAACGTGGTTTCAGATTTTGAAAACTACCCTAAAGATTATTTTGAAGATATTGAATTATTAAAATCGGCTGGTTGTGATGTTTTATTTCTACCAAATGATGTGAATGAGGTTTATCAAAATGAAACAAAAGTTTCCTTAGAGCTAGGGAATCTCGTCAATGTTTTGGAAGGTGAGCATAGACCTGGTCACTTTGATGGAGTAATGCGTGTGGTAAAACTTTTGTTTGATATTGTTCAGCCTGATAAAGCTTTTTTTGGATTAAAAGATTTTCAGCAATTTTTGGTTATCCAGAAAATGGCTAATGTGTTGAACATGGAAATTGAAGTTCTTGGATGTGATATTGTGAGAGAAGAGAATGGGTTAGCTATGAGTTCAAGAAACAAGAGACTTTCCAATAATGAATTAAAAAACGCTTTGGTTTTGCAAAAAGCGCTGAACCATTGCAAGAATAACTTTAGAAAAATGTGTTTGCAAGACTTGCAAGCCGAGTGTTTTGGGATTTTACAAAAGGAAAGTGAACCAGAATATTTTGAAATTTGTGATGCGGAATCTTTATCTCCTATTACAGAAGTATCCGAGTCCCAAAATATTAGAGCTTTTACAGCCACTTCTATCGGAGAAATTCGGCTAATTGATAATATGGAAATATTATAATAATGGAACACAAGGATTACGGGGTTATTGAAATAAATAACTAATTTCGCACTCGAAATGCATATAGAAGTATTTAAATCTAAAATTCACCGTGTAACGGTAACTGAAGCAGACCTTAATTATATTGGGAGTATTACAATTGATGAGGATTTGTTGGATGCTGCAAACATGATTGAAGGAGAGAAAGTTCAGATTGTTAATATTAATAATGGAGAGCGAATTGAAACGTATATAATTAAAGGGATTCGTGGTTCAGGAAATGTTTGTTTGAATGGCCCAGCTGCTAGAAGGGTAGCGGTAGGGGATGTCGTTATTATTATCTCATATGCAACAATGGATTTTGAAGAAGCGAAATCATTTAAGCCTACTATTGTTTTTCCAAACCCTGAAAACAATAAAATTGAAGGGTAGGAGTTTCATAAATTCAATAGCATACGCTTGAAAAAGAAAATCTTTAATAGTCTTAAAATTATATTACCAATATTAATTGGTTTTTACATCTGTTGGTACTTTTGGGCAAGTTTCGATGAAAAAGCAAAAGTTGCTTTTATTGATGTTTTTAAGGAAGCTAATTATTTCATTCTTTTTATTTCTTTATTAATTGGACTAATTAGTCATTTAAGTAGAGCATATCGTTGGAAATACATGCTTAGACCATTGGGTTTTGAGCCTTCCCTTAAAAATTCTTATAATGCAATCATGATTGGTTATGTTGCTAACATGATAGTTCCAAGGATGGGCGAAGCTTCGAGAGCAGCAGTATTAAAAGGTACGGATGGCGTCCCATTTGATAAAGGGTTTGGAACCATAGTAGCGGAAAGGGTTATTGATGTCTTGTGTTTAGGAATAGTGATAGGTATTGCCGTATTAATCAATATCGATAACATGGATGATTTATTGAAGTTGGCAGAAGGAATTGACTCTACATCAGAAACTGCAACACCGTCAACTCCATGGATTAAATACACAATATTTAGCTTGATTGGCTTGGGGTTTTTAGGGTTAATGTTTTTGTATATTAAGAAACCTAAGTTTAAAGAGAAGTTTTGGGGATTTGTTAACGGATTTGTTGATGGGATAAAAACCATATTCACGATGAAAGATAGGTGGGGTTATTTATTACATACTATAATAATTTGGACATGTTATATCTCAATGTTTTGGATTACATTTTATGCCTGGGACGAAACTAGCCTTATGACAGCGGATGGGATATTGTCTGCTTTTATAGCAGGAACGATTGGGTTTATTATTGTTCAAGGTGGGATAGGGACTTACCCTATTATGGTAGGCGCTGTATTAACTTTCTTTTTAGCTCAACAAGGACTCGAGGCAACGCCGGAAAGAGTGTCTAGTCATATTGGTTTTGGAGCTTTGGTATGGGCTACGCAAACGCTATTAATTGTATTTTTGGGATTGTTGTCTTTAGGGATGGTACAAGTTAACAAGAAGAAAAAAGCGAACTTAGCTTAAGCTACTTTTTTCTCCACTTTAGTTTGCTTGGTAATTTTTTCACTTGTCTTAACTAAGTGTCTCAAAACCTTTCTTTTAAGATGTAGTTTCTTCATTTCAATTTTTTTCGGGGCGCGAAAGTCTAACTTTCTTTTCAACTAAAAAAGAAAAAAGAAATATTTTTTATTTAGAATACGATAACTGTATGCTACGACTGATTAATAGTGTGGGTGAAATATTATTTTTTTTCTCCAACTTTCACATCTAAACTCAATTCTTTCAACTGTGTTGCATCTACCGGAGAAGGTGCATCAATCATCATGTCTCTTCCACTATTGTTTTTTGGGAAAGCGATAAAGTCTCTGATACTTTCTTGTCCACCAAACAAAGAACAAAGTCTATCAAAACCAAAAGCTAAACCACCATGAGGAGGAGCTCCATATTCGAAGGCATTCATTAAAAAACCGAATTGAGCCTCTGCTTCTTTTTTTGTAAACCCAAGAAGGTCAAACATTCTTGATTGAATGTCTTTATCATGGATACGGATAGAACCTCCGCCAACCTCAACGCCATTGATAGCTAAATCGTACGCATTTGCTCTAACTTCTCCAGGGGCAGAATCTAATTTGTCAAAATCTTCTTTCTTTGGTGATGTAAAAGGGTGGTGCATTGCATGGAACCTTTCAGAATCTTCATCCCATTCTAATAATGGGAAATCCATTACCCATAAAGGTTTAAATACATTCGGATCTCTTAATGCCAAAACGTCACCCATATATAAACGTAATTCGTTCATTTGGTTTTGAACTTTTAGTTTATCTCCACTTAATACGAGTAGTAAATCTCCAGCTGTTGCACCACATTTATCAGCCCAAGCTTTTAGCTCTTCTTGCGAGTAAAATTTATCTACTGATGATTTGAAAGAGCCATCTTCGTTGCACTTCACATATACCAATCCTTTCGCTCCAATTTGTGGACGACGAACCCAGTCGGTTAACTTATCTAATTGTTTTCTAGAATATGAAGCACATCCTTCTGCACAAATTCCAACAACTAATTCAGCCGAATCAAATATTGCAAATCCTTTGTTTTGAGTTAAAGAGTTTAAGTTATTTAATTCCATTCCGAAACGAATGTCTGGCTTGTCAGAACCATAACGTTCCATTGCCTCTGCGTAAGTCATTCTTGGGAATTCCTCTGAAAAAGAAACTTCTTTTAATTCCTTAAATAGGTTTTTGATTAATCCTTCGAAAGTATTCAGAATATCCTCTTGGTCAACAAAAGCCATTTCACAATCTATTTGCGTAAACTCTGGCTGCCTATCTGCTCTTAAATCTTCATCTCTAAAGCATTTTACTATCTGATAATACCGATCATATCCACTAACCATCAAAAGTTGCTTAAAGGTTTGTGGGGATTGGGGTAATGCATAAAATTCACCTGGATTCATTCTGCTTGGAACAACAAAATCTCTTGCTCCTTCCGGTGTAGATTTGATTAAGTATGGTGTTTCAATTTCAATGAAATCTAATGTATCTAAATACTTTCTGGTTTCTAACCCCATTTTATGACGCAAAATCATATTGTTTTTCAATGGGTTTCTTCTCAAATCTAAAAAGCGATATTGCATTCTCAATTCTTCACCACCATCTGTTTCATCCTCAATTGTAAATGGAGGAAGTTTAGCCTCTTTTAAAATGGTTAATTCAGAAACATTAATTTCAATTTCTCCAGTAGGAAGATTTTTGTTCTTACTGCTTCTTTCGGCAACTATTCCTTTTGCTTGAATGACAAACTCACGGCCTAATTTTTTTGCTTGTTCACATAAGTCGACGTTCGTATCGTTATTGAATGCTAATTGGGTTATACCATATCGATCTCTCAAATCGACAAATGCCATTCCTCCTAAATCTTTTGCTCTTTGAACCCAACCGCAAAGGGTAACTTCTTGGTTTGCATTTTCAATTCTCAACTCTCCGTTCGTATGTGTTCTGTACATTCTAATTTTTTAAGGACAGCAAATGTACAAATTTCAATGCATTATGCATCTTCTATTTATTCTAGAAATTGAACCGTGTACAATAAATTTCTTATTATTGTAGTAATACTTAAAAAAGAAAAAGATGAAAAAGAAGTTAATTGGTGTATTGGTATTTCTTATTGCCATGGTTGGTGTTATGTATTTTATGGGAGTTTTTTCACCAGAGCCACCAACTCAAACCGATTTGGATGAATTAGAAAAGTCGAAGGTAGAAATGGAAAAAGTTTTGGAAGATGCTGAAAACATTAAAATGCCTGGCTCTGAAGAAGACACGACAGAACTAGACCTAGGTCTTGATGACGAAGATTTTGATCCAGAATCAATGCTTTAATTTATAGTTATGACAAAGAAGAAAAAAATACTAAATGGAATAATATTTCTTGTTGGGCTGGTCATTTTCGTTTTCTATTATTTTGAAGACCAAGGGGATATGGAAGCTAAAGAGAAGGAACAAGATGTAAGTGCGATAGATTCTGCTGAAGTTAAATTACCTGATTTATCAGAGGACTTGGCGGAATTTGAGGAAAATAATGCAACCGCGGAACAAGACTCAGTTTTGACAGATAGTATATAACAGGAATTTAAAAGACAAAAAAGCCGATAACATCATTTGTTATCGGCTTTTTCTTTGTAATAATATTTTTAGAACATAAGAGTAACTAACCTAGATAAATCAGGCTGAATAAAAGCAGGATATTAATAACCCAACTTTCTTTTGTCCGATTAAGACTCCTTTATAACTTTCAAATAATGAACTTGGATATCATTTATTTTTAGTGCTACAAAGTAATGTCCAGGACGAATATTGGAATCAGGTCTCCATTCTGCTGTGTATTTTTCGGGTTTAAGATTTATTTCTTGCAAATTCGCAACTAATCTCCCTTGAATGTCAAATACTTGGAGGCTTACTTTTGCGTCCTGAAAAACACCATAATTTATTTGAATAAAATCTGAAAATGGGTTTGGATATATTTTGTAAATCATACCCATAGACGCGCGCATTTCTTCAATTCCAACTGGATCACCTGAACCATCAATAACAATGTCCCAGGTTGCTTCCTGTTGCCCAGAACTGTTGGTCGTTACCGGCACAATTCGATGGGTTGCATCATATGTGCCACTTGAAATGGAGGCTGCGAGGTCAGCCGGGATATCTGAATCACCTTGGAAATAAAGTTGTGTAGTTAAAATAGGGTAACCAGGAGGAGTGATTTTAAGATGAATATGGGACGGCCGATACGCACTTCCGTTTAAATATTTTCCAGGATATATTGTCTCAAAAAGATAAAAACCTTGACTGTTACTGGTTGTGATGCCTCTGAGATTGAATCCTGTGTTATCGTATGCACCAGTATCATCTGCCTGCCAAATATCAATAATAGCTCCTGCGATATATTCTGTGCAATCAAGGTTATGCACCC
>ENA-OSET01000181-OSET01000181.1-sediment-metagenome-genome-assembly--contig:-NODE-181-length-71738-cov-9.375881_pt1 | contig 71738 bp, 69 predicted proteins | sample MGYA00237882_ERZ534229 | MGnify/ENA primary metagenome ERZ534229 (study PRJEB26408, sample SAMN06266212) | sediment metagenome | isolation source: Hudson Canyon methane seep mesocosm | place: USA:Hudson... | reverse complement strand
TTAGTTTGTAACCGATTTTTATCAAATATAGTTCAGTTAGGAGACACTTATGCCTCGCGTAAAACGTGGTGTTACGGCTAATCGCCGACACAAGAAAGTACTAAAACAAGCTAAAGGTTATTACGGAGCACGGAGTCGTGTATTTCGAGTAGCCAAGCAAGCCGTCATCAAAGCGGGTCAATACGCCTACCGTGACCGCAAGCAACGCAAGCGTCAGTTCAGACGTCTTTGGATTGCCCGAATTAATGCTGGTGCACGTCTTAACGGCATGTCATACAGCCGCTTGATCGCTGGTCTTAAGAAAGCAAACGTAGAAATCGATCGTAAAGTTCTTGCTGATCTAGCAATGAATGATGCGCCGGTATTTACGGTTGTGGTTGAGAAAGCAAAAGCTGCATTAGCTAGCTAAGCACTCAAATGTCGGCATGCGCGAGAGGGTATGACTTTCTGGTGAAGCCGACAATACATGAGTTATTTGATAGGGGGTGAGATGTGTCTTACCCCCTATTTTATTGGAGCGGAATAAATGGAAAACCTAGGGCAACTCGTCCAACAAGCGATTGCTGAAGTCGAAAGGGCTGATACGGTTGCAGGACTAGATCAGGTTCGAGTCGACTACCTCGGTAAGAAAGGTCAGATAACCGCGTTGCTAAAAAGCTTAGGTAAGCTTGATGCGGCTGAGCGACCTGCTGCGGGGGCAAAAATTAATGAGGCGAAGGAGCAGGTTTCCGTGCGCCTTCTGTCGAAAAAAGATCAGCTTGAATCGGCGGCGCTAGAGCAAAAGCTTATGTCGGAGGCTGTTGATGTGACCTTGCCAGGTCGTGCGACAGATTTAGGTGGCCTACATCCTGTCACCAAAACCATGCGCCGAATCGAGCAGTTCTTTGCCAAAGCGGGTTATTCGGTCGAGGTGGGTCCTGAAATCGAAGACGACTACCATAACTTTGAAGCGCTTAACATTCCAGGGCACCATCCAGCGCGCGCAATGCATGACACGTTTTACTTTGACGCAAATACCTTGCTGCGAACGCATACGTCACCTGTTCAAGTAAGAACGATGGCGCAAGGTAAACCTCCTTTTAGAATGATTTGCCCTGGACGGGTTTATCGCTGTGACTCCGACCAAACACATACGCCAATGTTCCACCAAGTCGAAGGCTTGTTGGTCGAAAAAGATGTTAGTTTTGCGGATTTGAAAACAACCATTGAAGAGTTTTTGCAGGTGTTCTTTGAGCGTGATTTAGCCGTTCGATTTAGACCTTCATATTTTCCGTTTACAGAGCCCTCGGCTGAGGTAGATATCGAATGGGGGCGCGATGCGGACGGCAATGTCAAATGGCTCGAAGTAATGGGCTGTGGCATGGTTCACCCCAAAGTATTTGAGTCGAGCGGTATTGATCCTGAAGAGTATTCAGGGTTCGCATTTGGCTTAGGCGTTGAGCGTTTAGCCATGTTGCGGTATGGCGTTAACGATTTAAGAATGTTTTTCGAGAACGACTTACGTTTTTTAAAGCAGTTTAACTAGAGCAGGGTAAGAGTAGTCCGATGAAATTTAGCGAACAGTGGTTAAGAGAATGGGTTAACCCTTCAATCGACACCAATACCCTGGTAGAGCAAGTAACGATGGCTGGCTTAGAAGTGGATGGCGTAGAGCCGGTAGCTGCTTCGTTTTCGGGTGTAGTCGTTGGTGAGGTTAGCGCTGTTGCGCCTCACCCAGATGCTGATAAATTGCGGGTTTGCAGTGTCAGCGATGGTAGTGAAGTTTTCCAAGTGGTTTGTGGTGCATCGAATGCAAGAGAAGGGATTAAAGTTCCTTTTGCAAAAGTGGGTGCAGTACTGCCAGGTAACTTTAAGATCAAGAAGGCTAAGCTTCGTGGGGTTGAATCGTTTGGAATGCTCTGTGCTGAATCCGAGCTGGGTATGGCAGAGTCTTCTGATGGTTTGATGGAGTTGATAGACAGCGCGCCAACAGGCCAAGACATTCGAGAGTTCTTATCGCTCGAAGATCAGATTATCGAGGTGGATTTAACGCCGAATCGCAGCGACTGCCTTTCTATTGCAGGGCTTGCTAGGGAAGTTGGCGTGTTAAACAAGGCGCCCGTGAACGGCCCGGAAGTAACACCCATTGCTCCTGTTATTGACGATACGTTTGCAGTAAGTCTCGACGCGTCAGACGCGTGTCCTAAATACCTTGGTCGAGTGATAAAGGGAGTGGACCTTTCTGCCGATACACCATTGTGGATGAAAGAAAAGCTACGCCGCTGTGGTTTGCGCAGTATTGACCCGGTTGTTGATGTGACGAACTACATATTATTAGAGCTTGGGCAGCCAATGCACGCCTTCGATCTTGATGTGTTAAGCGGCTCAATCGTAGTGCGCTATGCAAACAAAGACGAAAAGTTGACGTTGCTTGATGGCCAAGAAATTGTTTTAAGGGATGACACCTTAGTCATCGCCGATGAGAAAAAAGCGCTGGCGATTGCAGGAATTATGGGCGGGGAGATGTCGGGAGTCTCTAATGAGACCACTGACGTATTTTTAGAGTGCGCATTTTTTAGTCCGTTAGCGATTGCCGGCAAAGCGCGATCGTACGGCTTGCATACCGATTCATCACATCGTTTCGAGCGCGGCGTAGATTATACGCTTCAACATAGAGCAATTGAGCGAGCGACAGAGCTTCTATTGAGCATCGTTGGAGGCAAGCCAGGGCCTGTTCAAGTATCTAGTGATGAGGCACTGCTGCCTTCAGAACGAACAGTGACCTTGCGCGCGGACAAGCTTACATCGCTGTTGGGCGTCGAAGTACCCAGGCAAGAGACTGAAGATATATTGACCCGTTTGGGTTTAGTTTTGCAAAGCAAGACAGATAAAGACTGGACATTTGATATTCCAAGCTATCGTTTTGATATTTCGATAGAGCCGGACCTTGTCGAAGAGGTCGGGCGTATCTACGGCTATAATAATTTGCCGAAGACCCATGCAATGGGTGCGATGGTCTTAACGCCAGATAATGAGGCCGAAACCGCGACAGACTTTATTGCAGACAGATTGGTTAGTCTGGGATACCAAGAGGCGATCACGTACAGCTTTGTTGATGGACGCATACAAAGTGAGCTTGACCCTGATGGAGATGCGATTGCATTGGCGAATCCGATCTCTAGTGATATGGATGTGATGCGGACGTCGCTTTGGACAGGTTTGTTGCAAGCTGTTCGCCATAATCAAAATCGGCAGCAATCAAGAATAAAGCTATTTGAGACCGGACTAAAATTCGTTAAAAATGGTGCAGAGATTGAACAGACGCGAATGTTCTCGGGTGTTATTTCCGGGCAGGCAGAAGCTGAGAATTGGTCTAACGTTAAGCGCCCGCTTGATTTCTTTGATATCAAAGCCGACCTTGAAAGCATACTGTTACCCATAGATAGTTCTATTCACTTTGAAAAAGCGAGTCACCCCGCTTTGCACCCGGGTCAAAGTGCTCAGATTGTAAAGTCTGGCGAAATATTGGGTTTTGTTGGCGCGGTTCACCCAAAATTACAAAATTCACTGGATTTGAATGGCCCGGTGTATATGTTTGAACTATGCTTAGAAAAGACGGTTAAAGGTAGCGTGCCTCGTTTCTCTGAGGTATCTAAGTTCCCAGAAGTAAGACGAGATCTCGCCATCGTGCTTCGAAATGAGGTGCCTTTCAAAGATATTGAATCCGTTGTGAGACAAAATGCAGGTAGTGACTTAGTCAACTTGAATGTATTTGATGTGTATGCCGGAGAAAATTTAGGTGAAGGGCAGCGCAGCATTGGTTTAGGATTGATTTGGCAACGAGTAGATCGAACATTGAATGATGATGAAATTAATCAAGTTTTTGATCAAATCGTGCAAGCACTATCAGACAAGTTAGATGCACGTTTGAGGAGTTAGGCATGGGAGCTTTGACAAAAGCTGATATGGCTGAAAGCTTGTACGACGAAGTCGGTTTGAATAAACGCGAATCGAAAGAAATGGTTGAGTCATTCTTTAATGAAATTGCCGACGCCTTAGGTCATAATGAGCAGGTCAAGTTGTCGGGTTTTGGCAATTTTGATTTACGCGATAAAAAACAACGTCCGGGGCGAAATCCCAAAACAGGTGAAGAAATACCAATCTCAGCAAGACGAGTTGTTACTTTTAGGCCGGGACAAAAATTAAAAGCGAAAGTAGAAGCCTATGCTGGAACCCAGTCATAATTTAGAACTGCCTGCGATACCGGGAAAACGATATTTCACGATTGGTGAAGTTAGTGAATTGTGTGGTGTTAAAGCCCACGTCCTTAGGTATTGGGAGCAGGAGTTTCCCCAATTATCGCCGGTTAAACGGCGCGGGAATAGACGTTACTATCAACGTGAAGATGTTTTGACGATTCGTCAGATCAGAAGCTTGTTGTATGATCAAGGTTATACAATTGGCGGCGCGAAACAAAAGCTAACGAATGAAGATGGCGATACCTCGGGCGCGACGAATGCTGAGCTTGTGAAGCAAATGATTGCAGAGCTTGAAGAAGTATTAGTCGTTTTAAATAGCTGAAAACTCGTTGCTTAAACCCTTTAAAACGCCGCTTTTTAGCGGCGTTTTTTGTTTATTTATGAGTACTCATCAGGTATGATTCACCGCACTTTTGAGAGGCAATTTTCGTTGTTTTTCATCTGTTTCGGGGCGTAGCGCAGCCTGGTAGCGCACCTGCCTGGGGGGCAGGTGGTCGCAGGTTCAAATCCTGCCGTCCCGACCAATTTTCTCCTAAGCACAGCCTTCTGTAATGTCGCTCTAAGTCCTCATTACGTTCAAAAAGCAAAAAATATTGCACCTCTAATACTGCACCAAAATGGTGACATGTTTATATCTGTCGCCCACAAAAGTGCAATATCGTTTTATCGATTACAATGCTACGTCACTGATTATTATTTATCTTATTGAAAACAAAGAGTAATTTGCACTTGGTTTTTAAATTGCTAAGTCTTTAGGTGTCCGTACCCTTGAATTACTGGGCAATAGAAATTACTAAATAGAACGCTAGGGTTCCGATCAATCGCAATAGCTTTGCTTATTAACGTGAATTGATGACTGGTCCGAGAGCATTCGACCTCCCCCTTTCAATGAAAGGCATGGGTTACACGGCGGGATAAAAGCCCGGGAGACTAGCTTGGCAGTAGCCAAGGGTACTCCGTGTAATGCATTGCACTATGCAATTGAGAGGTTCTATATGAAACGTTTTGCAGCTCTTGTTCTTGCTCTTTCTTTATCTTCAATATCTCAAGCAGCAGACTCATTCAAAGTTTGTTGGTCTATCTATGTCGGTTGGATGCCTTGGGCGTACGGCGCTGAGCAGGGAATCGTTCAGAAATGGGGCGAAAAATATGGCATCGATATCGAAGTCGTTCAGATTAATGACTATATAGAGTCCATTAATCAATATTCTGCTGGCGAATTTGACGCCTGTACCATGACCAACATGGATGCCTTAACTATTCCGGCAGCCGGTGGTGTTGATAGCACTGCGTTAGTTGTTGGAGACTTTTCGAACGGTAACGATGGCGTTGTCTTGAAAGGCAAGAAAACGCTAGCAGACATCAAAGGGCAGAACGTCAATCTAGTCGAGTTAAGTGTTTCGCATTATTTGCTAGCGCGCGGACTTGAGACAGTAGGTTTGAGCGAAAAAGACCTCACGGTTGTTAACACCTCTGACGCGGATATGGTGGCGGTGTATGGCACCGATGACGTGACGGCTGTTTCTACTTGGAACCCTTTGTTAAGTGAAATCGTCTCAATGCCTGACAGCCACAAAGTATTCGATTCATCGCAAATTCCAGGCGAAATCATCGATCTACTCGTGATCAATACTGACACTTTAAAAGCTAACCCAAAACTGGGTAAAGCCTTGGTAGGGGCTTGGTACGAAATCATGGGCAATATGAGCGGAGCGGATAAAGTCGCTACGGATGCTAAATCTTATATGGCGAACGCATCAGGTACTGATTTGGCTGGCTATGAGGCGCAGTTGGCAAGTACTGAAATGTTCTATACGCCTAAAGCAGCACTTGATCTAACAAACAGCAAGAAGCTTGTTACGACGATGGAGAATGTTGCGAAGTTTTCGTTCAAGCATGGTTTGCTAGGTGACGGCGCTCCGGATGCTGGCTTTATCGGTATCGAAATGCCTGCCGGCGTTTTTGGTGACAAAGCAAATGTGAAGTTTAGATTCGACCCTACGTATATGGATATGGCAGAGAAAGGTCAGCTGTAAACGTTACGCTGGGCACTATCGTTTCGTGCCCAGCTGATTTCATTTTGTCTATCAAAGCGATCGGTCTATGAAAAAACTCATTAATCAAAAACCGAACAAGACGCTCAAACTTTTTCTAGTGTTGTTGCCATTTGTGTTGCTCATTATTTTGTATATGGCTAGCTCGGAGGCACGCTTAGAAATCAATCCAAACGACAAACTTCTGCCTAGTTTTAGTCAAATAGCAGACGGCATTACACGCATGGCGTTCGAGCCAAGTAAACGTTCGGGTGAGTATTTGTTTTGGCAAGATACGGCCAGTAGCTTGAGTCGGCTCGGAATGGGCGTTTTGATAGCGGCGGTATTAGGCCTCATTGTCGGTATGGTGACAGGCGCATTGCCGCTCTTTTCGGCATGGATGTCTCCGTTATTAACAGTAATTTCTCTGATCCCACCGCTGGCTGTGTTGCCGGTATTGTTTATCGTTTTTGGCTTAGGCGAGTTATCTAAGGTGGTCCTCATTGCGATCGGCATTACGCCGTTTATTGCGAGAGATATTCAACGGCGGACACAAGAAATACCGGCAGAGCAGATTGTGAAAGCGCAAACGTTAGGGGCGAATACGTCTCAAATCATGATTCGTGTATTGCTTCCGCAAGTGATGCCAAAGTTGATTGATGCGGTGCGCTTGTCTTTGGGGGCGGGTTGGTTGTTCCTGATTGCAGCTGAGGCTGTCGCGTCTACGGATGGCTTAGGCTATCGGATTTTCTTAGTGCGTCGCTATATGGCAATGGACGTGATCTTGCCATATGTCGCTTGGATAACCTTTCTCGCATTCTTTATCGATGTCGCATTACGGCAATTAAATCAAAAGTTATTTCCATGGCATGCGCAAGGAGGCAAGTCATGAGTGTCAACGCGATTTCAGAGCAAACGCCAATGATCGAAGTGAATAATGTCTGGAAACAATACGACGATAACGTCGTGCTCGAAGGCTTAAATGTGACCGTCAATGAAGGCGAGTTCGTTACGCTAGTTGGAACGTCAGGCTGCGGTAAGAGTACTTTCTTGAACATGTTGCTAGGAACGGTTCAGCCAAGCAAAGGCGAGATCCTGCTAAACGGCCAAACTATTCCAAGTGAGCCAGGGCCAGATCGAGGCATTGTTTTTCAGCAGTATTCTGTGTTTCCGCATATGACGGTGCTGGAAAATGTGATGGCGACGAAAGGGTTTCAGCGCAAGGGAATGAGCGGCTATTTGTTCGGACAAAATCGGTCGCAAGCCAGAAAAGACGCACAGCAGATTCTTGATCAAGTGGGTTTGAATCATGCGCTCAACAAGTATCCGCATGAATTGTCGGGTGGCATGAAACAGCGCCTCGCCATTGCACAGGCGCTACTGGGACGGCCTAGAATTTTGCTATTAGACGAACCTTTCGGCGCTCTCGATCCAGGTATACGAGCAGACATGCACGAGCTGGTGTTAAATCTTTGGAAAGAACTAAAGCTCACGGTCTTCATGGTGACTCATGATCTTAAAGAAGGCTTCTATCTAGGCACCCGGCTTTGGGTATTCGACAAGCTTCGGCACGATCCACAGGCTCCGCACTTATATGGAGCAGGAATCACCTATGACTTGCCAGTGGGAAAAATGGACCAGTCTATCTATCAACAAATTGACGACAACCTTAGGCCTTTGCCTGAGCATGTTGCATAAGAAATAAATAAGTGGAGTCACAAATGAGCGAGATGGTTCGTTCCATAGACTACAGTACAGAGCTTGAATCAGGGTCGCATTGGTCATTGAAACTGCGCCGCGGCAGTGTGATGCGCTTGAGCGATCTAGGAGGCGATGCAAATGTTGGCATGTTGTTCTATAACTCTGAAAACCTTCTGGAACGCTATAACGCGCCAGACACGTTGAAGTGCCAGCACACCTTTAAACTAAGCCGAGGTAACTGCCTTTATTCCGATATGGGGCGTATTTTTGCGTCGATTGTAGACGATAGTTTGGGGTGGCATGAAACGGTTTCAGGTAACTCTCATGCCGAGCATGTAGAAGCGACTTGGGGAGCGCGGGACTACCAGAATGATCACAACCGCTGGAAACAAAATGGCCATGATGCGTTTTTGGTTGAGCTAGCCAAGTATGGTTTGGGGCCGGCTGATCTAGCGGCCAACCTCAATTGGTTTAGCAAGGTAGGGGTGAGTGAAGAGGGCACAATGCAACTCGACACAAGCGCTAGGGACGAGGGGCATCATGTGACGTTGCGTTTTGAGATGGACACCTTGGTTTTATTACACACCTGCCCACATCCGCTAGATAAATCGCCAGACTATCCCCAAAGCAAAGTACGTATCGAATTGGGTCAAGCGGCTCCGATCGCGAAAGACGATTACTGTATGCACTACCGGCCAGAGAATGAGCGAGGGTTTCAAAACAATGACTTGTACCATATCGGGTTAGGAGTTTAGTCATGTTGATTACATCAAAATTGGAAGCTGAAAACGCGATTTGCCGGGAAACGGTTGATGCGGGTGATTATTACATCGGCATCGTTAAGGCGGGTGAGACGTTTCGAATTCTGGATCTCGAAGGTAACCAAGCTGCAGACACCTTATTTTTTAATGCTAACAATCCCACTGAACGTTATAGCGCCGTTGATACGATTCGAGAGCAAGGCAATGTATACCTTACGACCGGCTCTCAGCTTCGCTCGAATGAAAACAATATCATGCTAGAAATCGTGGCGGATACGTGTGGTCGTCACGACACCTTAGGCGGGGCATGCGCGACCGAAAGCAACACTGTGCGGTATGACTTAGACAAGCGCTGCATGCACGCCTGTCGTGATAGTTGGATGTTGGCCATTGCTGAAAATCCTGAGTATGGCGTCAGCAAGCGGGATATCAGCCACAACATTAATTTCTTCATGAATGTCCCCATTACACCCGAAGGCGGCTTAACGTTTGAGGACGGGATTTCGGCACCCGGAAAGTACGTTGAGCTGCGCGCAACGATGGACGTCATCGTGCTGATCTCAAATTGCCCGCAACTCAATAACCCTTGCAATGGATACAATCCAACGCCGGTTGAATACCTCGTGTGGTCCGCCGCCTAGATTACCAACACTACAATACCAGACACTCCTTCAGTGGACGGCCACTGTCGTAAGTTCTGCCGGGACGGCCCGGTCAAGGTAAAACATGTTTTCAAAAGTACTGATAGCCAATCGTGGCGCGATCGCTACCAGAATTACCCGAACCTTAAAGGCGATGTCGGTGGGGTCTGTCGCGGTCTACGCGGAAAGTGATCGAGACAGTCTGCACGTCCGTTTTGCGGATGAGTCGTTTTGTTTAGGCGAAGGACCTGCTTCAGATACCTATCTTGATGTAGATAAAATTATCGCGATCGCCAAACAAACGGGTGCGCAAGCCATTCATCCGGGCTATGGCTTCTTGAGCGAAAATGCGGAATTTGTTCGTCGTTGCGAAGCCGAAGGCATTGCATTTATCGGCCCTACTCCTAACCAAATGGAAGTCTTTGGTCTTAAACATAAGGCGCGAGAACTTGCACAAAATGCCGGTGTTCCTTTGTCTCCCGGTACCGACCTTCTCAAAGACCTAGACGAGGCGATCCAAGCCGCTGCGGAAATAGCGTATCCGGTCATGCTGAAAAGCACGGCCGGAGGTGGGGGTATTGGCATGCAATTATGCCATTCACAGAAAGAGCTGGAAGGGGCTTTCGAGACGGTAAAACGTTTGGGAGCCAACAACTTCGCTGACGATGGTGTATTTATCGAGAAGTTCATCGCGCGTGCTCGGCACATTGAAGTGCAAGTATTCGGTGACGGTCAGGGCAAGGCGATAGCGATTGGCGAAAGAGACTGCTCTAGCCAGCGTCGCAACCAGAAGGTGGTTGAAGAGTGTCCGGCTCCGCACCTGAGCGCTGCGGTACGCGCGCAACTGCATGACACTGCAGAAGCATTGTTGGCGAGTGTTTCGTATAGAAATGCCGGTACGGTTGAGTTTATTTACGATGCTGATACGGACAGCTTCTACTTCCTCGAAGTGAATACTCGCTTACAAGTAGAGCACGGCGTCACCGAAGAGGTTTACGACGTTGACCTCGTTGAATGGATGGTGCGCCTCGCTGCGAAAGAACAGCTAGAATTAGGTGTTAAGAAGGCGCAATTGGTGGCTAATGGCCACGCGATTCAAGTCAGAATTTACGCCGAAGACCCCTATCGTGACTTTCAGCCAAGCCCGGGTCTGTTGACTGAGGTAGTATTTGCGCAAGGCGAGGGCGTTAGAGTTGACTCATGGGTAGAGGCGGGAATTGAAGTGCCGCCTTTTTTTGATCCAATGATAGCGAAGGTAATCGTGCATGGGTCGGACCGAGCGAATGCACTCGCCAAACTGCAAACAACTTTAGACCAAACGCGTCTCTATGGCAGTGAAACAAATCTTGAATATCTCCGAGCATTAAGCCGTGACGCCACACTGTTAGATGGCTTAGTGACGACACGCTACCTCAATGATTTCAGCTATCACCCGGCTAGAATTGATGTGCTTCAAGGCGGCACGCAAACCACGATTCAGGATACTCCTGCGCGTTTGGGACACTGGGATGTCGGCGTACCGCCATCCGGTCCATTTGATGACCGTTCATTTCGGCTCGCTAACAGTTTGTTGTCAAATGACGCGAAAGCTGCAGGCCTCGAAATTACGATGCAAGGCCCCACGCTGCAATTCAGTTGCGCGACACAGGTAGTGTTAGCGGGAGCACCGATCAATGCATCAATCGGCGAAGAACCCCTTCCTTTATGGACGGTCGTGACAGTTGAAGCGGGTCAAACGCTTAAAATTGGGCGGGTTAAGGAGCAAGGAGCTCGGTCTTACTTATGTGTTCAAGGCGGCATAAATTGCCCCGATTATTTGGGTTCTAAATCAACGTTTACGCTGGGTCAGTTTGGCGGTCATAACGGTCGTGCGTTGAGATCAGGTGATGTGCTTCGTTTAGAAACAGCGGAGCAAAACGTCACACCGAGAAGCTTGCCGGACTCCCTCAAGCCAGTGATAACGAATGATTGGGAGCTCCGCGTTATTTATGGGCCACATGGCGGGCCTGACTTTTTTACCAACGAAGATATAGATACTTTTTTTCGGCACCAATGGGAGGTGCATTACAACTCAAGCCGAACCGGCGTGAGACTGGTTGGACCTAAACCTGAGTGGGCTAGAAAAGATGGCGGCGAAGCGGGGCTTCATCCGTCGAATATTCATGATAACGCCTATGCCTTTGGCACAGTCGACTTCACTGGCGATATGCCGGTCATATTGGGACCCGATGGTCCTTCGTTGGGTGGTTTTGTTTGCCCTGCGACCGTTATTCATGCGGACCTATGGAAACTGGGTCAGTTGCGTGCAGGTGATACCTTACGTTTTGTTCCCGTTAGTCTCGAGGATGCGGTCGCGTTAGAAAGCGTGCAGGCCGAGTCGATTTCATCACTTATGCCCAAGGCTATTGAGTGGAAACCTGCAGCGATTACCTCGCCCATATTGGACCGACTGAATAAGCAAGAATGTGGCGTTGAGGTGGTGTATCGCGCAGCGGGTGATCACTTTTTGTTGGTTGAGTACGGAGAGCAAGTCCTTGATATCGAGTTAAGATTTAGGGCGCATGCCTTAATGCAGTGGTTGCAAAAAAACATGATCAGTGGCGTGAAAGAACTCACGCCCGGTATTCGTTCTCTTCAAGTCCATTATGATAGTCAGGTGCTGTCTCACACACAACTTATTGATCATCTAAAAAGCGGAGAACGTTTTTTGGTGACTCAGTTATCTGAGCTCAGCGTGCCCTCCCGAATTGTTCATATCCCCTTGTCTTGGGATGATGAAGCTTGTCAGCTCGCGATTGAAAAGTATGACCAATCTGTGCGTAAAAATGCGCCATGGTGCCCCAGCAATCTGGAGTTTATTCGCCGTATCAATGGCCTGAAAAGTATTGATGACGTGAAGCAAGTGGTATTCGACGCCTCATACTTAGTGATGGGTTTGGGAGATGTTTATTTAGGCGCGCCAGTGGCCACTCCCGTTGACCCAAGGCATCGTCTGGTCACGACAAAGTACAACCCGGCAAGAACATGGACCGCTGAAAATTCGGTCGGAATCGGTGGCTCTTACCTGTGTGTTTACGGTATGGAGGGCCCTGGGGGGTATCAGTTCGTAGGCCGAACATTGCAAATGTGGAATCGCTACCGTCAAACCAAAGAGTTCGAGAAGCCGTGGTTACTGCGCTTCTTTGACCAAATCCGTTTCTACGAAGTCTCACATGATGAACTCAGCGATATTCGACAGAACTTTCCGCAAGGGCGCTACCCCATAAAAATTGAGGAAAGCCAATTCAGTTTGTCTGAATACCAAGAATTCTTGGGTCAAAACCAAAGCGATATTTCCGCATTTAAGGCGGTGCGAGAGCAAGCATTTGAGACAGAACTTGCTGACTGGCATCGTAATGGGCAATTCAACTATGAAGTTGAAGAGCAGGTGAGCACTGAGACAGAGGCAGATTGGCCAGAAGACGCCGTTGTAATAGACAGCCCTGTTTCAGGCAGCGTCTGGCAAATCGAAGTGAAAGAGGGGCAGCAGGTAAAGGCAGGGCAAACCCTAATGATTTTGGAGTCCATGAAAATGGAGATTCCAGTATTTGCGACAAGCGAAGGCATCGTAAGCCAAGTGTTGTTGGGCAGCAGTCAGCGTGTGAATGCAGGTCAAGCACTAGTCGTACTTGAAGAAACTAAGGAAACCTTATGAACATGCAGTTTACCCACAACATGACCGTGTCGTCTCTCCAGTCTGCTTACTCGGCTGGCACACTAACACCCGCCGCTTTAATGGCTGACATACGCGCCCGAGCCTCAAAGTTTAGTGAACATAATATTTGGATCCACTTGCTCAGTGAACAAGAGCAGGCACCCTACTTAGAGAGCCTATCTCAAAAAGATAAAGACACGTCACCGTTATGGGGCATTCCTTTTGCGATAAAAGATAATATTGATTTAGCGGGCATACCTACAACCGCTGGTTGCGAAGCCTTTGCTTATACGCCTGATGTCTCCGCAACGGTGGTTCAGCAATTGATTGATGCTGGCGCGATACCGGTTGGCAAGACAAATCTTGATCAATTCGCCACGGGCTTAAACGGGACTCGCTCACCTTGGGGCGCTTGCCATAATGCTTTTAATGCAGACTATGTGAGTGGTGGCTCTAGTTCTGGCTCGGCCGTTTCTGTCGCACTTGGCTTAGCGAGTTTTAGTCTTGGGACGGATACCGCAGGGTCCGGTCGAGTACCCGCATGTTTCAACAACCTAATCGGGCTAAAACCATCACGGGGCTTGCTGTCCTCCGCCGGCATGGTTCCGGCTTGTCGAAGTCTCGACTGTATGACGATCTTCGCTTATGGCACAGACGACGCGAATTCTATTCTGGCTGTTGCTGAAGGTCGCGACGACAAAGATGCCTATAGTCGGAAAAACCCCTTTCAAAATTCTTCACGTCATTACGGAGTCAGAGCTGGGAGCTTAAGAGTCGGCGTTATTCCGAAAGCACAGCTCAATTTTTTCGGTGATGAGGCTTATGAGAAAGCTTATTTTGAAACACTCGATACGCTGATAGCAGACAAGGTTGAGTTGATTGAAATTGATTACGCACCTTTTGAAGAGGCTGCAAAATTGCTCTATGAAGGGCCTTGGGTAGCAGAGCGTTATATTGCAACACAGCCCTTAATTGACGAACGTCCGGAAGAAATATTTCCGGTGGTGAGAGATATTATCGCACCGGGTGGGGAGCCGAAAGCGACGGCTTTATTCAAGGCCGAGTATCGTTTGAATGCGTTGAAGGCTACCTGCGAGCAACAACTGGATCAGTTAGATTGTTTGCTAACGCCAACGGCAGGCACGTGTTTCACTATCGCTGAGATGTTAGCGGAGCCGATCTTGCGCAATAGCCAGCTTGGCTACTACACCAACTTTATGAACTTGCTGGATATGGCGTCTATCGCTGTACCCACCCAAATAGCGGACAACGGTTTGCCTTTTGGCATTACCTTAGTTGGCCCGGCTTTTAGCGACAGAGCGCTTCTCTCGATTGCTAGTCGTGTGCATGCCTTATCTGCTTTAACGCTGGGAGCGTCAGATTTTAGTTTGCTCCCTTCTACTGCGCCGATAGTCGGCACTAGTGAATTGATTGATGTGCTGGTATGCGGTGCCCATCTGGAAGGATTACCACTTAACTGGCAGCTAACAGAGCGAGGCGGTGTATTAAAAAGTAAAACGAAAACGGCGCCGGTGTATCGAATGTATGCCTTAGCAGGTGGGCCGCCTTTTCGTCCGGGTTTGATTCTCGATGAGCAGAACGGTTCAGCGATTGATGTAGAGATTTGGCAAGTCCCAGCTGCGCAATTTGGAAGTTTTGTCAATGGCATTCCGGCTCCGTTAGGTATCGGGAAAGTGAGAATAGAAAATGGCTCAATGGTTAGCGGTTTTATCTGTGAGCCTTATGGAATTGAAGGCGCTGAGGAAATTACTCAGCTGGGTGGGTGGCGCGCTTATATGGATCAGAAGTAGGCCCCTATAGTTTTTTTATCATTTTTACGTGATGAAAGTTTTACAAAAAACTAAGCAACAATCAGGATATTAGAATGACAGATAATGCACGACCGCCTCTTCCCCCCTTTACTTATGACGATGCCGTTGCAAAAGTCCGCAAGGCAGAAGATGCCTGGAATGGTAAAAAACCTGAGATGGTAGCGATGGCTTACACATCAGACTCTAAATGGCGCAACCGTTCATCGTTTATTTGTGGCCGCGAGGAAATTGCTCAATTCCTGAAGGAGAAGTGGGAAAAAGAACTAGACTATCGCTTGATCAAAGAGATTTGGGCGCACTCTGATAATCGCATCGCGGTGCGATTTGCTTATGAGTGGCATGACCAGGATGGCAATTGGTTTCGGTCTTATGGCAACGAGAATTGGGAGTTTGATGAACTGGGTTATATGAAGTCGCGACACGCCAGTATTAATGATGTTTCGATTAGCGAAAGTGAACGCAAGCTAAGATGGGAGCAGGGGACGCGTCCGGCCGATTTTCCCGAAATGAGTGAGTTGGGTCTATAGGTGTGGGCTGATTGACCAAAAGTGGTATTTTTTTAACTCTTCTAGGTGATTAGATTGATATTCAGAGTAAGTACTCGTTTTGTGGTTTCAAAACAGTAGGTTTTAGCCCTGAGCCAGCGAGTGACTCAGGGCTTTCAGCATTACTTTTTACATTGACTTAGGCTATCTGCCATTTGTTGGACGAGTTCAACATAGTGCGTTTGGCCTGTCTTGATATTGGCCCCTAATGGATCCATAACGCCGATAGTCGCAACACCAGAACCTTCGAAGATATTTTCAACTAGGCCGGAATCGTATTGTGGTTCGGTAAACACGCAACTTACTCCTAGCTTTTTGACGATCTTTCTAATCTCTTCAATTCTGGCTGGGCTAGGATCTTCTGCATCACCCAACGAAATTGACCCTGCGGCGGCGATACCAAATCGTTTTTCAAAGTACTGATATGCATCGTGGAAAACAATAAAATCTAGGTCTCCGAGATCATGAATGGTGCCCTGTGTTTGTTCGATAAGGCTGTTTAATTCAGCCACAGCGTTACCCGCGTTGCTTTGATAGGTTATAGCGTTTTCCGGGTCATTTTTGGATAAAATTTTCGCAATTTCTTCAGTCCAAAATATGGCGTTTTGGGGGTCGAGCCATGCGTGGGGGTCTATACCATCATGGTTATGTTCATGATGATCATCATGCTCGTCGCCATGATGGTTTTCTTCTTCGCGTGAGTGGTCATCAGATCTAAATAGTGATAAAAATCGATCGATTAGGCTTGTTGTGTGCTCTTCGTGTTCGTCATGATGTTCTTCATGTTCTTCATGTTCTTCATGTTCTTCATGTTCTTCATGTTCTTCATGCTCTTCAAAGGTAGCGCCCTCACGAAAGGCGTATGTTGTTGTTCCTTCAAGGTCTAGCATGCCGACCTTTTCTGCCGAGCTTGCGACATTGTTCATTGCTTTTTCCAACCACGGAGTCAGTTCTTGACCAATCCAAAATACAATCTCCGAGTCTGCCAGTGATCGGGCTTGAGATGGGCGTAACGTGTATTGGTGAGGAGAAGCTTCGGAGGGAATAATTAGATCAGGTTGACCCACGCCTTCCATTACTTTGCTAACTAATGAGTGTAAAGGTGCGATGTCGACGGCTACTTTTGGTGTGTCCGCGAGTGAGCTAAGAGGGATGGCTAGGCCGATTAGTGCGCAGGCAATGATCTTGCTATGCATTGGGTTCTCCGTGAGTTTATGGAAGCTTAAATGATGAAAAAAACAGTTCATTTTATAACTGTGGATATTTGCTAGATGAATAAAAAGATATATTATATCAAAACTGTTGTTTTTTGAACTATGCAAATCAAAATCACTCGCATGGCAAGTACGTGGTGTTTTTAAAGGCAAGTAGGTTAGAGGTGGTCATTGAGTAAAAAGTTGATTGAATGCGAGTCGTTGTCTGTTCTCTATGGAAAACGTAGGGTGCTGCATGATATTACGATGTCAGTTGGGGTGGGGGAAATCGTAACAGTTATTGGTCCCAACGGTTCCGGGAAGACAACACTGTTTAAGGCCTTGATTGGCGCTATTCAGCCTAGCTCTGGCAAGTTGAGTAAGGCCTCTGATTTGAAAGTAGGATATGTTCCTCAGAAGCTGCATATCGACGAAACACTCCCCATGACCGTTAAGCGATTTATGAACTTGCCGGGTGGACATCCCCCCGAAGAAGTTACTGAGGCATTGACGCATGCAGGTGTGCCAGACTTGGATAAACAACAAGTAATGGATTTGTCCGGTGGGCAGTTTCAACGCGTGTTACTTGCTAGGGCATTGCTCGGCTCCCCAAATCTATTGCTGCTAGATGAAGCGACACAGGGCTTGGACCATCGTGGTGCTGCTGACTTTTACCGGCAAATCGGAGAAGTGCGTAAAAAATTGGGATGTGGCGTAGTAATGATAAGTCATGAGCTTCATGTGGTCATGCGACAAACTGATCGTGTCATTTGCTTAAATGGCCATATCTGTTGCCAAGGTGAACCCGAAGTAGTGGGAATATCGCCAGAGTATCGCGCGTTGTTTGGGTTAGACAAGGACGAAGCTGCGCTCTATTTACATCAGAATCACCATGACCACCAGTGTGGGTCGAACGAACGAGGCCTTGACCATGTTTGATGACTTTTTGGTGCGTGCAGCTTTCGCAAGCGTTGGCGTAGCACTAGCGGCGGCACCGTTAGGGTGCTTCGTTATTTGGCGCCGTATGGCGTATTTTGGGGACGCAACGGCTCATGCTGCTGTGTTAGGGATTGCGCTTTCTTTAACTCTGTCAGCGCCATTGTTTGTCAGCGTCTTAGGGGTTTGCTTCCTGATGGCGATGACAGTGTCTTCTTTAAACGGCAAAGGTTTCGCCATGGACACTTTGCTCGGCGTAGTGTCCCACTCCTCGCTAGCAGTGGGTTTAGTTGCGGTATCTTTCCTATCAGGTGTTCGTATTGATTTAATGTCCTATTTATTTGGTGATATTTTGGCAGTCGGGAGAACTGACCTGATGGTGATTTGGGGGGGCGCGCTGGTTGTTGTGGCCTTAGTGGCTTGGCGTTGGTCAGGATTATTACTCTCGACACTTAACCCAGACTTAGCTCTGGCAAGCGGTTTCAACCCTAAGCGAGAGCAGTTTATTCTAACGGTCTCGTTAGCGATTGTAGTTGCTGTTGCGATTAAAGTGGTTGGTGTCTTGCTTATTGCAGCGATGTTAATTGTTCCGGCTGCGACTGCTCGCCCGTTTAGCCGCACACCCGAAATAATGGCTGTCGTATCTGCTTGCCTTGCAGTGGTAGCCAGCTTAACAGGGTTGAGAGCTTCATATGTGTTTGACACGCCGACAGGTCCCACCATCGTCTGTGTTAGTGCATTTTTGTTTGTTATGACCAATCTAATGACAAGGCTGATTCGCTCGGTTTCTTTGCGCAAGTTGTTGAAGCGTGATGAGTTATCTCTATAGAAAGGTCGTTGATATAGGGTGAAAAATACAAGTGTGATTGATAGGGAAGGTTAGTTAATGTCAGGTAAGGTAGAAGAGATAAAAGCTGTTCCGACAAATATTATTTCTGGATTTTTGGGTGTGGGAAAAACGTCAGCAATTCTAAAAATGCTGAATTCTAAACCAGCAACTGAGCGCTGGGCTGTGTTGGTAAACGAGTTTGGCGAAATTGGCGTGGATGGAAGCTTGTTTTCCGGTCAGCACTCGCAGGAGCAGGGTGTTTTTATAAGGGAGGTTCCAGGTGGCTGTATGTGTTGTGCAGCAGGGTTGCCCATGCAAATTGCGTTGAACCAGCTATTGGTTAGATCGAAACCTGATCGTTTGCTTATAGAGCCGACGGGGCTGGGGCACCCGGTTGAAGTGTTAGAGGTCCTGACCTCGGATATTTATAAACAGATAATCTGTTTGCAGAAAACGCTTACGTTAGTTGATGCCAGAAAACTAAGGGATAGCAAGTACACACAGCATCAAACCTTTAATCAGCAAATAGCGATAGCGGATATCGTTATTGGGAATAAACAGGATTTGTATCAAAGTGGCGACAAAGACGCCTTAGTTTCATACGTAGAGCAAGTTAACCGATCTGATGTACCAGTAGCATTTGCCGAGTATGGAGAAATAGACATTGGCATGCTGGCTGGAAACTCTATGTTCGAAGAGAAAGCGTCGCACGGGCACCAGCACAGTATGCAGCGGGAAAGGGTGCTTGCTTCCGAAAAAGAGCTTCCCGAAGAAGGCTTTATCAAGGCGGCTAATCAAGGAGAGGGTTATCAAAGCGTAGGTTGGCGTTTTTCAGCAAATAAAGTTTTCGACCGTAATAAGTTGCTTGTTCTGTTAAATGGGTTAAGCGTTGAAAGGATGAAGGGGGTCTTTATTACACAAGAGGGAGTCTTTGGTTATAACCTTACTGCTGATGCATTGACAGAATTTGAGCTTGATGAATGCGCTGAAAGCCGTATCGAGGTTATTTCGCAAGTGCTTGATGAAAGTTTTGAGCTTCAATTGACAGGTTGTATCTTGGGCTAAGAATTAGCTTTTTTGCTTATGGCGTGCCTTCAATAAATATTTTTAGATATTGTTTTGAATTAAAATAGATATGATATAACATATCTTTTTGATATTGTTCGGCGGCCCATAATGCCGTTCTTCTTTTTGTTGGAGTTTTCGTTTTATGAATCGACTACCCGTAACCGTTCTTTCTGGCTTTCTTGGTGCGGGGAAGACAACGGTGCTAAGTCATATCCTCAACAATCGTCAAGGCAGGAAAGTTGCTGTTATTGTTAATGATATGAGCGAAATAAATATTGATGCAGCCATGGTTAAAAGTGAGGTGGAATTAAGTCATAAGGAAGAGAAGCTAATCGAAATGAGCAATGGCTGTATTTGCTGCACTTTGAGAGAAGACTTGCTCTTAGAGGTTAATAAGCTGGCGAAGGAAGGTCGGTTTGATTGCTTGGTTATTGAGTCGACAGGAATTTCTGAACCATTGCCTGTAGCAGAAACCTTTACGTTTGCGGATGAAAATGGGGTTTCGCTATCTGATGTTGCCAAACTCGATACATTGGTCACGGTTGTCGACGGGGTTAACTTCCTGAAGGACTATGACGAAGCGAAGTATCTCCAGGAAACAGAAGAGTCGTTGGGTGAAGAGGATGAGCGCAGTGTGGCCGACTTACTGGTCGATCAAATAGAATTTGCTGACGTTTTGTTGATCAGTAAATCAGACTTGGTTGAGGAGTCTGATATCGCGAGACTAAAGGCGATTTTAGGAAGCCTTAATACCGAGGCACGAATTATTCCCATTTCGCATGGAAAGGTAGGGATTGAAGACGTACTTAATACAGGGCTGTTTGATTTTGAGAGGGCCCAGCAAGCGCCGGGATGGCTCAAAGAGATGCGCGGTGAGCATGTGCCGGAAACGGAAGAGTATGGAATTAGTAGTTTTAGCTATATTGCTCGTCGTCCGTTCCATCCTCAAAAGTTTTATGATTTTCTTAATGACCTGCAAAAGTTTGGGAAGCTGATTAGATCTAAAGGCTATTTCTGGTTGGCGTCGCGTTTTGAATTTGCAGGGCAGTGGAGTCAAGCGGGTGGTATTGCTCGTTATGGTTTTGCAGGTATGTTTTGGAAGGCTGTCCCGAAAGCCGATTGGCCCACCGATGCAGACTACTTGGAGTCAATAGGGAAAACTTGGGTTGAGCCATTCGGAGACATGCGTCAGGAACTCGTGTTTATAGGTCAGGGCGTAGATCAGGAGGCCATGACGAATGCTCTCAATGACTGTTTGCTATCTGAAGAAGATGTTCTTAAAGGAAAGGAATACTGGCTTTCTTTGGCTGACCCATTTCCCGCATTTACGGAAAGCGCGTGACTTATGAAACGATTCCATGTCGTCAGGGGGAAAAATGACAGCTAACACGAGTGAGTTAGGGGCGGAGGTATTGTTGCATCACCGGACTTCTTCGGAGTCTCCATATCCAAAGGTTCTGGCAGATATTTATGATCCGGCTTACAACATGGTTATTTGGGAGCGAGAGCTTAATCATGATTTGTATTCCTCTGTTGAGGAACTGTTTGACAAAGCTCAGTCGCTTAACGTGGAAGGGAGTGTAACGCCTGATTCAGCGTTGTCCTTTTTACTTGAAAAGTTGGATGGTTTTGAGAACGTAAATACGTTAAGCCTTGAGATCGCCGAACTGGTCGCAATGTTTTGCTGTTTGTTCGACTTGAAGAGAGCAGGCTTAAGGTTGACGATGCTTGGGCATGCAATGTGCCCTAAATTTCATGTCGATAGAGTGCCGTGTCGCTTAGTGACGACTTTTTATAACTCAGGAACGGAATGGCTTCCTCATAACGTCGTTGATAGGTCTAAGTTGGGGCACGGGAGCGGGGGCTTGAATGATGACGAATCCGGAATATACCCTAGTTCCTCTGCTATTCGCCAGATGAAAGCTGGTGATGTTGCGCTGTTGAAAGGGGAGCTCTGGGAAGGAAACGAGAATGCAGGACTAGTGCATCGCTCGCCTGCCTTGAAATCGGGGGAAAAAAGACTATTGCTAACCCTCGACTTTATAGGCTAGTGGCTAACAATATGTCTGTAGATTGCTTGAATGAGTCTAAGGCGGTCACGAGCAAATTGTCCGGTGTACTGAGTAAAGTTGAGTACGCCGAACGAAAGTGCAATGAAAACGGTGTTCGATTGACCGTCAAACGGAAGTTGGTTTTGTCGGGTTTGTTGATTTCGGATAAAGCAATGTCAGCCTACGAACTCGTTGATTTGTGTAAGGCTGAATTCAACGAAGTAATTCCAGCAATGTCTGTTTATAGAATCTTAGACTTTCTACAAGTGCAACAACTTGCTCATAGACTCCATTTGGCAAACAAATATGTGGCTTGCACACACATCGGTTGTGATCATAAACATGAGGTTTCACAATTTTTAATCTGCGGGAGCTGCCAACGCGTTAAGGAAATCAGTTTAGGAAAATTATCCGAAGAAGAGCTAAGGCAAGATGTTGAATCAGCGGGTTTTCAGCTTGTTAGCCCCCAGTTAGAAATCACCTGTGTTTGTGATGATTGTGCCAATGCCATTATCTAAAAAAGTACGGAAAGTTCTTTTCTTCGTTTTTCTATCGATGGGAATGAGCTCTTTGAGTCAAGCACATCCTCATAACTGGATTGATCTAAACACCCGTTTTGTTTTGGACGAAAATGCGCGGTTGGTGCAAGTTAAACAACGGTGGGAGTTTGATCTTTATTACTCTCTTATGATGCATGCTGACTTGCTTAATGAGTTTGGTAGTGAACAGCTAGGTTTGCCCGCAGCGGCAGCAGATATGATTAGGAATTTGGAGTCTTATCAATACTTTTCAAAGCTTAAACTGAATGATTACCCAATCGAGCTCGGTGTACCAGAAACCTATCAACTCTTCACAAAGAAAGAAGATGGGAGCGAAGAGCTAACCCTAGTATTGGAGATGACTTTCGGAATAAAGCTTGAAACCAGTATTGAAAACAAGACTTTAGCATTTCAGGTCTTTGACCCGACATACTACGTCGCGATGAATCATGCGACAGAGAATAATATCGAGATTATCGGCGGCAACGCGACTGAGTGCTCTAAAACGCTTGAGTTTCCTGAGCCTTCTGATGAGATCGTCGAGTATGCGCAAAGCCTTGATCGAACACAAAAGCAAACAGACGGATTAGGGATGAGCTTTGCCGAAACGGCGTTCATTAATTGTATTTAGTCGTAACGAGCTTTCAGACAAAGATTACGGTCAACTTATGAAGAGTAAATGGCGTGAAATTGGTGACTATCTCAGTTCAAACATCTTATAAAACGATACTAGCAAGAGTTGTGATACTGGCCTCGGTCATTCTTTTGGTGGCGATGGTTTATCGCGAGTGGGCGGCGTTCGTTTCAACGACGATTGAATGGCAAAAATCGCTTCATGCGATGTTGGCGAGTCATATAGGTGCGGTCTCTGAGGATGCGGTTCGATATGGAGGTGCGCTGATTGCTTTAAGTTTTGGCTATGGAGTATTCCATGCGATAGGTCCTGGCCATGGCAAAGCTGTGATCGTTACCTACCTTGGGACCAGCAAAGAAACTGCTTGGAAAGGTATTTTTATTTCCTTCTCTGCTGCCATTCTTCAGTCAGTAATTGCAATAATTCTGGTCAGCGTTTTAGCGAGAGTGCTCAGTTTTAAACTGTCTGAGGTGCACAATTATGGGAATGATATGGCGCTGGTAAGTTATGTTCTGGTTAGCCTGTTAGGTTTTATGTTGGTGGTCGGTTCCATTAGGCGCATGATTAAATCAAGTCGTTCAAATGGGCAAAGGGAACATCTTCTTCATATCGGTCATGAACATGGCCATCACAATCACAATCACGATGATCATTCGGAGTCCAGCCACAGTCATAGCTCCAATTGTGGTTGTTCTCATACTCACGTCCCTGACCAGCATGAATCAAAATTGCAAACACTGGCTGTTATTTTCTCGATGGGGTTTCGTCCGTGTTCAGGGGCCATTGTCGTGCTGATTTATGCGCACTTGGTTGGTGTGTATTCTTATGGTGTGATTGCAACACTGATGATGGGTCTCGGGACGGGCTTGTCGGTGAGTGTGATTGCCGTCGTCACGCTATACGCGCGGGCTTGGTTAGAGCGATTTCTAGCGGCATCAGATCAAAGCGGTGGGCGTTTACATGATTATATTAGTCACTGCGTACGCCTTTTTGGGGGTGTTGTGCTGATTGTATTGGGCTGGAGTTTTTATCGTGTTGCGTCGGCGATTAGTGCAGGACATCCTTTGTTTTAGGCGCTTTGGGAAAGTGAATTAATAGTTTATATGGGCTTTTGTTACTCCAATTTAGATATTTAAAGATATAATATATCATATCATTTTAGTGTTCGTCGGTAGGAGGTAAGTAAGGTGTATCGTGAGTTTTTCCATTCGCTAGAAAACAAGTCTGATGGCGAGAGCTTAGCTTTACACGAGGTGATTGAAAACCTGTCATTCAACGACTCAGGTTTAATTCCCGTGATAACGCAAGACGCGGTGAGTAAGAAGGTTTTGATGATGGCTTGGATGAACAGAGAGTCTTTGGCCCAAACGATTGATGGGGGGCGCGTGACATATTGGTCGAGAAGTCGGCAAGCCCTGTGGATTAAGGGTGAAACCAGTGGGCATACGCAAGAGTTAGTGTCTATGTACTTTGATTGCGATGGCGATAGTGTGCTCTGCCTTGTGAATCAGGCTGGGGCGGCTTGCCATACTCATCGACCTGATTGTTTTTATTTACAAGTCGACCAAGTAGAAAGCCAGGTCCGTGTTATTGGTGACAGTGGTTAATAAGAGAGAGTATTGAACTAATGCCAAGCACAGTATTTAAGCAAGCCGCTGTCGTTAACGAGGGTAAGATTCGCGAGGTCGATGTTCGAATTGAAAATCAGCGAATTGAACTGATCGCAAATTCGATTCAGGCAAAACCTGAGGATAATGTCGTCGAGGCAAAAGGACGCTGGTTAATACCAGGAATGATCGACGACCAAGTACATTTTCGTGAACCGGGATTGACGCATAAGGGATCTATCGCATCGGAATCTCGTGCGGCGGTAGCGGGCGGTATTACAAGCTATATGGAGATGCCTAACGTTAATCCCGCCACAACGAGAATTCAGGCACTAGATGAAAAGTTTGCGATAGCATCTCGTGATTCCGTTGCAAACTATTCGTTTTATCTTGGAGCAACGGAAGATAACTTGGATCAAATCAAGGCGCTTGATCCCGCAAATATATGTGGCGTTAAGATATTTATGGGCGCCTCAACCGGAAGCCTTTTGGTTGAGAGACCTGCCGCTCTAGAAGCAATCTTTAGGGAAAGCCCGGTATTGATTGCCACGCATTGTGAAGCTGGTCCGATCATGGAGCAGAATTTGAAGGAACTACGGAGGTTAGGTCGTAAAATTACGATACACGATCACCCTATTATTCGTGATGATGAAGCCTGTTACGCCTCTTCTTCCTATGCGGTTGGTTTGGCCAAGAAATACGGGAGCGAGCTAAATGTTTTACATATCACCACGGCAAAAGAGCTTAGCTTGTTTGAGTCGGGGCCTGTCCAAGACAAGCGCATCACGGCTGAAGCTTGCGTGCATCATCTTTGGTTTAGTGACCAGGATTATGAGGCGCAAGGTAATCTTATTAAATGTAACCCAGCGATAAAAAAACAAAGCGATCGAGATGCGCTGATTCGAGCTCTAAGCACCAACCAAATCGATATTATAGCGACTGATCATGCGCCACATACCCGTGCGGAAAAGTGTACGTCATATATGGAGGCGCCGGCAGGCCTTCCCCTCGTTCAACATGCGTTGCTCAGTGTGCTAGAGCACGTTCGGCATCAAAGACTTTCGATAGAGCAGGTTGTAGAGAAAGTCTCACACAACCCTGCAACTCGATATGGCGTGGAGGAACGGGGCTTTATTCGAGAAGGCTATTATGCAGATTTGGTGTTGGTCGACCCAAATCAAATGACCAAAGTCTCAAACGAAAATTCACTTTATCGTTGCCAATGGACGCCTTTTGATGGCGTTGATTTCTGCTCAAAAATCTGTGCGACTTGGGTCAACGGTGAACTCGTTTATGACGGTTTAAAGGTGCTGGATAGGCCTATTGCCGCACAACAATTGAAGTTCACGTCAACGCGTTAACAACCAATAAAGCCCACTCTAGGAAAAATATGTTTAATCCGTCTTTATTACCAGACATCACCTCTCATTATGTCGCTGAGATCCAAAAACCTCTTCAATGGGTTGGAATGGAAGAGATTGCTATTCCGCTGCTTATTTCTGCTCAAGACAGTAGTGTCCCACTAACAGAACAGAACCTTGAACTTAAAGTAGTGCCGCAGCAAGTAATGGCAAAGGCATCTTTGTATGTGAATCTTGAAAAGCAAGATGCTAAAGGGATTCACATGTCCCGGTTGCATCTAGCATTGAACAACAAACTAGCCGGCAAAACTCTATCCAAAGATAAAATGATTCTATTGTTACAACACATGGTGCAGTCACAAGACGGTATCAGCAATAGTGCCCGACTGGTTTTTAAATTTGACTTAGTACTTGAGAAACCGGCATTGCTAAGTGGCGAATTAGGCTATCAGTCATACCCCGTTCGCGTGGATGCGCAGTATATCAACGGTGAACTGAATTTGGACCTAGACCTAACTATCCCTTACTCCAGCACCTGCCCATGTTCAGCATCCCTTTCTCGACAGCTCTACGCCGAGGCGATTAACGAGCGCTTTTCGGATGGCACTGTAAACAAACAGGAATTGATGAGTTGGGTCGTATCGGATGCTGGATCTGTCGCTACACCTCACAGTCAGCGCTCCTATGCATATCTCAAGTTATCTTTAGAAAAGAATTACTTTCCTGATGTCGCCTCTTTGATTTTCCAGTTCGAAGGCATTATCGGTACGCCGGTGCAAACCGCTGTAAAGCGTCAAGATGAACAAGCGTTCGCGCGTATGAATGCAGAAAACCTAATGTTTTGTGAAGACGCGGCACGACGAATTAAAAATGGCTTAGAGAAGATGGCGTTCGTCGACAATTATTGGATCAAGGTTGAGCATCAAGAAAGCCTGCATGCGCACAACGCTGTCGTGATTGATAAAAAGCTTTGATAGTAAGCCATGAAATAGTGCGTTCTTAATGACAGGCGCACCAAGAAACAAACCAAATGATAGATAAGCAATATGAACAAGCAATTAATTAATATTTCACTTCCGGACGGATCCGTTCGTCGTTTCGAAAAGCCTGTCACAATATTGCAGGTAGCAGAGAGCATTGGTTCGGGGTTGGCCAAAAACGCGGTGGCTGGTGAAGTGAATGATCAGCTTCGTGATGTCTGTGACGTCATTTCAAGTGACGCAGCGCTTCGCATCATTACGCCAAACGACGAGCAAGGGCAAACAATCATTCGGCACTCTTGCGCTCACTTAGTTGGTCATGCCGTCAAGCAATTATTTCCTGATGCCAAGATGGTTATTGGGCCAGTGATTGAAAACGGTTTCTATTATGACATTGCATACAAACGCCCTTTCACCGCGGATGATTTAGCTTCCATCGAAGAGCGGATGAAAGCCTTAATTAAGACAAACTATCAAGTAGTGAAACGTATTCAACCTCGTGACGAAGTCGTTTCTGTGTTTAAGTCGCGAGAGGAAGATTACAAACTTAAACTCATCGATGATATGCCTGGTGTTGAAAGTATGGGCCTCTATTATCATGAAGAGTATGTTGATATGTGCCGTGGTCCACATGTGCCGAATACGAGATTTTTACCCCATTTTAAACTGTTAAAAATTTCTGGCGCGTATTGGCGAGGTGATTCGAACAACGAACAGTTGCAACGCATTTATGGTACGGCTTGGCCCAATAAGAAGGACCTAAAAGCACACCTTAATCTGTTGGCAGAGGCTGAGAAACGAGATCATCGGCGTTTAGGAAAAGAACTAGACTTGTTTCACTTTTCAGATGAGGCGCCCGGTTCAGTATTTTGGCACGCGAAAGGCTGGATACTCTTTCAGCAGTTAATCGACTACATGCGTCGCCAACAACAGAAAGAAGGCTATGACGAGGTTAATACGCCAGATCTTATGGATCGAAGCCTCTGGGAAACATCCGGTCATTGGCAAAACTATCGCGACCATATGTATACCACTCAGACGCCTGATCAACGTACTCTGGCACTAAAACCTATGAGCTGCCCTGGCAGCGTATTGATGTATCGATATGGCCTCAAGAGCTATCGAGACTTGCCAATTCGTATGGCTGAGTTTGGCAAGGTCCATCGCTATGAACCCTCGGGTTCCTTGCACGGTCTGCTTCGTGTTCGGCACTTTACTCAGGACGATGCCCATATTTATTGCACTTTGGAACAGATGCAGGAAGAGTGTATTCGAGTCATTGAGTTAGTGTTGGCTATCTATCGTGACTTCGGTTTCGAGAATGTTCATATTAAATTGTCTACACGCCCTGATAACCGAATAGGAAGTGATGAAACATGGGATGTACTAGAGTCCGCCTTGTTATCTTCATTAAAAAATCTAGACCTTCCTTATCAAATTAGTGAAGGAGAGGGGGCTTTCTACGGTCCAAAATTGGAGTTCACTTTGCGTGATTCTATTGGGCGCGATTGGCAATGCGGCACGCTCCAGGTAGATATGAACCTGCCGGAGCGCTTTAATCTCAACTACGTAGATGTGCAAGGACAGAAACAAGTACCTGTTATGTTACATCGTGCTTTGTTTGGTTCACTGGAACGTTTTACGGGCATTCTAATTGAGCACTTTGCAGGCAAGTTACCTGCGTGGCTTTCTCCTACGCAGGTCTCGGTACTGGCTATATCTGAAAAGTCACATCAATACGCAAACGAAGTTTGTAAGGTGTTTATAAGAGCAGGGCTAAGAACAGAGATTGATTGTGGTAGAGAAAAAATTGGACACAAGATTCGTCAGCATACGCTGAGAAAAACACCTTTGATGGCCATTGTGGGTGCAAACGAAGCGAAGAATTTCACAGTCAACTTGCGCCATATCAGTGGCGAAAGCTTAGGAGAGCTCTCTTTAGTTGAGGCCACTGATTGCCTCTTACAGAGAACCATGAACCCTGACCATTAATGTTCATCCAAGAACCCCATAAAGGACAACTAACCCATGTTGAAAGGACTGCTACCTGAGAACTATGAAGAATGGCATCACTGTATTACGGTCGACTGCGGAATACCTTTAAACTCTGCGTTTATTGATGAACGGATTGCTGCTATGCAAGATATTAATGACTTCAAAACAAGGCAGTTTCTTGAACTATATGGGTTGCAATACCACCAGCAGGTTATGAAGTGGTTTCTTCAAGCGAAAGGATATGTGGATGGCAGAAAATGACTGATGAAGAAATCTTGTCGTTATTTGATGATTGGAATGAAGCGCTACAAACCCTTGACCCCAAAAAAGTCGCAGCGCTTTATGAAAGTAATGCAATTCTGCTGCCGACCTTATCTAAGCAGGTGCGTCATAATTCTTCAGAGATAGAAGCATACTTTTCGCAGTTGCTAGCGTATGCCCCCAAAGGAAGCATAAATGAAGCAAATGTTCGAATTTTTGGCGACATTGCGATCAACTCGGGTGTCTACACTTTTTTGTTTGAAAGCGGGTTGTCTATCCAAGCCAGGTTTACCTTTGTTTATAAATGGAATGGAGCGAAGTGGATGATTATAGAGCACCACTCTTCAAAAATGCCGAAAGAAGGTAGCCCCTTTTAGTTGATGAAACCTAAGGAAAATATGAAAGACGATAGTGAAATATCCCCCCTTTTTAGGGTTGATGCTAGCGATACCTGTTGCAGCAACTCAAGCTGCTGTGGGCCTCAGTTTCCACAAAAGCGCCAGTCCCCCAAAGTTGGACGGAATGATCCCTGCGCCTGTAATAGTGGCAGAAAATATAAGAAGTGTTGCGGGAAGAACGCTTAGGGTTTGATCGCGATTTGTGACAAGGAGTCGACCCCTCTGCGGATTAAGGATATGCCAGCGCACTCAGCCGATAGCACCTCGTCGCGACCTGCCATTAAGATTGAAGTAACGGTTGTAGGTTATGGGCCAACGCTGAGCCGGGCCTGAAGTGATAGGCTATATGATGGACAAAAAGAGAGTGTTTTTTGAGCGATTTTAAGTGTCTAATATAGAAAGACGGTGGGGGTGATGATGCTATTCGACGTCATTCCCGTTGTTGTGTGAGTATAGAACCATATAAAGATGATTGGCTTTGAGGTTATGGTATTTGTTGGCCCCTTACTGAAAGAAAGGTGGAAACAGTTACATGGATCATTGCGTTTTAAAAATAGATAAAGCGGGTCAGCCCGTCGATTGGTTGAGCAAAGAACAAGCAGCCACGCTAGTGTGTAATGACAAAGTGGTTTGGTCTTTTGGCGACAGATTGATTGAGCTTCGTGGTGGTTTCAATCGACGTGGCGAGCGTTCAATTCTCAAACTTCATCCTATCTTAGCGGTCGACGGACGAGTTTCTCATCACAGCTATCGTGTGCCACTTAGTAACCGTCTGCTTGCCCGCCGTGATCGGTATCTCTGTATGTACTGCGGTCAAAAATTCCCTCTCTCCAAGTTAACGCGAGATCATGTGCTTCCCAAATCTCGCGGTGGTCGCGATGTTTATCAAAATCTCGTTGTCGCGTGTCAATGTTGCAATACTCGCAAGGGGAATAGAACGCCTGAAGAAGCCGGTATGCCCCTGTTAGCGGTGCCATTTCAACCCACGTTTTGTGAGTTTCTGGCCTTGGCGAATCACCATGTCTTAGCCGATCAAATGGCGTACTTGGAAAAAGGCTTTAAGCACCAGCATATGCGCTTGAACTAGCGTTTTTTTTGTAGTGTTACCCGCGTTAAAAACCTAGTGTAAAACTTAAGTAAAGGGCGCGACTCGTGTCTGACGGATAGGTGTTGAGAGGCGTTGATGTGGTGAGCGAGTTTTGCCGGATATCTTTATCGAGAACGTTTTGCACGAACGCTGAAAACTCAAAATCTTTAATGTTGGCGCGATTGGCTCGCGCTTCTGCTCGCCAAGAATAGTGCGCGGTTAGGTAATGGTATGCTTTCGCTCTGGGGTTATAGTCGAGCTTTGATGCATCGAACGCGGCATTACTTTGATAGTCTCCCACATAGTTGTCCCACAGTGCGATGCGATGATGCTCATCGCTGTAGCTAATGCCTAGTTTGGCACTGATATGAGGCAAAGTAGTAATGTCGTGAATGTCTTCGTTACTGGTTTCTTTATTGCGTTGATACGCCGCTGATCCGTCGATTTTAAGGGCGTTCGTTATGGCGTGACTGAAGGTGAGTTCACTGCCATAGAACAGTCTTTGGTCGACGTTTTGATACTCAAAGATCGTATCCGCGGGCACAAACTGTGGGGCGATGAGGTTTTTCTGCTTACTTTGATATAACGACAAGCTCAGAAAGCTGCTTTCATCGTGATAGAACGCTTCCAGCTCGAACGTCTCGACTGTTTCGGATTCGAGTTCACGGTTGCCTCTCACTACCGGCGGTATATTCGCACTTGTTTCCAGTATGCTTGGGCTACGATACGCCTCACTGTAGAGGAGCTTTGCTCCCCATGTATCAGAGAACTGATGGGTAACCGCTAATCGAGGCACGAAATCACTTTTCTGTCCTTGCGCTTGATTCAATTGGCCTCCCACTACGTACTTAGTATTGGTGTCATATTGGTAGGCGAGTTGTGAGAATACTTGCGTAGCGTCGAGCTCAGTGGACTTGAGAATGTCGGCTTGTGACACAAACTTTGTTTTCATGGTGTTGATGCCGAATATAACCTCAACTTCGTCGCTAATCTGCCCCGTAAACGTTTGCTCTAGAAAGTACTCGTCGTCATCGAACTGGCTATCATTGACTGAAGAGTTGATCCACGATCCATGCGTTTTTGCACGCCAGTTTCGATTGAATTCAAATCCTTGGGTTAGCGAAACATAGAACTGTTCATCTTCGAGCTGTCCTGGCATAAAGCCGCTGCGTTGGCCTAAGGTGTCGCTGTCTCGGTTAGTATTGTTTAAAGTAAAGTCGGTCTCGTGAAAGCGTATATTTGCATAGATAGAGCGAAAGTCTTCGCCCATGGTAACGCGTTCGTCTTGTTGGTTGATGTCGACGAAAGTTGCCGTCCATCCTTTATCATCCCAGCTGCTTACATTAAGGCTCACTCCTAGTGCGCTGTCGGGGTCATAATAATGACTAGTCGCAGATGCAAATTTTGCATTGTTAGACCCCGTGCCTACCGTAATACTTTGCTTCGTTTCTGTTGGCTGCACCGTGATGATATTGATAACGCCGGTATAAGCATTCGCGCCGTAGAGAACAGAGCCCGGCCCGCGGATTAATTCCACACGCTCCACGACGTCTAAAGGAAAGCTGTTGAACAGATTTCTGAAGGGTTCGGACGCTCCCGGAATAGAGCGATACGGATTGCCATCAATCAGTATCAGTAAATGATTGTTTAGATAGAGTGAGTCGCCGCGCAGGGAAATATTATCGTTCTGAAAATCTCCGTCGCTAAGCAAGTTAATTCCAGGCAAGCGTCCAATAACGTCTCTCAATGAAATCGCTCCATAGCGATCAATGTCATCACGTGTTACGACTGAAATAATACCGGGTGCTTCGTAGATTGTTTCGCTTTGTCGAGAGACTGTTGTCACATCGACTTGCAGCAGGGAAGCGAGAGGCAAGTCAAAAACCGCTAGATCATCCGCATAGGCAGGTACAAGAGAACCTTGTAGTAGGGCGGCTAGCAGTAAGCAGATTCGTTTTTTATTGGAATGAGGCATCGTTTGTCCTCTAACGCTTTATTATTCTTTTAGGATAGACCTTTTTTGAAGCGAGCGCCGCAGGTTTAGCTTACTCGCTCCAATATTTAGCTAAATGGATAAGGTCTATGCTTGCTTAGTCTTTGGGGTGTTGTGTTTTGGGCTCCAGAACGAGTTCGGTGCTAAAGCCATTTTAGTAGAGCTTAACGCGATGCACTTCCTCCAAAGATGTGATCTTATCTCGCGCCAATGAAAGCGCCATTTGTGTTAGCGGTACCATGCCATTCTGTACGGCAAGTTGTTCTAACAAGTCAGCGTTAGGCCTATCAGAAATATTCTGTCGGATATTGGCGTCTATGACCATCAGCTCGTATACCGCGGCGCGACCAAAATAGCCCGTTTGATAGCAATGGCTGCAGCCTTTTCCCTTATAGAATTTTTCTTCGTTTGCTATGCCTAATGATTTGCGGATTGCATCAGGAATGGTTTCCTCTTCTGTGCATTCTGGACAGTTCTTTCGGACTAATCGTTGTGCGAGTACTGCTAGCAACGAGGTGTTGACTAAATAGGGCGCAATGCCGATCTCTAGCAAGCGAGTGACAGTAGTTGCGGCGCTATTGGTATGAAGTGTCGATAGCACGATGTGCCCGGTTAACGAGCTTTCGACGGCCATTTTTGCGGTTTCCTTATCACGAATTTCGCCCACCATCACCACGTCTGGATCGTGACGAAGTATGTGTCGTAACGCACGCGAGAAATCGTAGCCGGTTTCATGATTCACCTGAATCTGAGTAATGCCATCTATGTGATATTCAACGGGGTCTTCGACGGTAATAATGTTGACATTGGTCTCTCTGATCGACTGAAGTGCCGCATAGAGCGTGGTCGATTTGCCGCAGCCAGTTGGCCCTGTCACCAAAATCATGCCATGGCTGCGACGCACAAGACTGGCAAACAGCGCTTCATCTTTTGGCGTAAACCCAACATCACTGAGCGAGCGCAGGCTCGCATCTTTGTCGAGAATTCGAATGACGACACTTTCGCCGTGAATAGATGGAATGATCGATATTCTTAGATCAACGGCAACGCCGTGGTGAGAGACCCTTGCTTGTCCATCTTGGGGCAAGCGGTGCTCCGCGATATTCATTTCGCCCATGATTTTTATCCGACTACTGATAGACGGCAGCATATGTTTATTGAGCGAACGAATTTTTACCAAGCTACCATCGATTCGAAAGTAGAGCTCGACGCCTGCTTCTCGGGGCCGAATATGAATGTCTGATGCTCGGCTATTGATGGCATCGATTATCATGTTGTGAACTAACTGAATGGTAGGTCTGGCCTGACCCAGTTTGGTGGCCTTTTTTTCGTCTTGCACCCAATCATGTTTGTCTGGCAAGTCAGCCATCGCTCGCTGATCGTCGACAGGACCATAAAAGCGTGCGATGGAATACTCGATGTCGTTGCGAGTAGCGATGACATACTCAAGGACTTTCCCAGTCAGAAATTCGAGCTGCCGACTCAATTCAAAGTTAATAGGCTCCTCCACCGCAATAATTAGCTTGTCCTCAATCATGGTAATCGGCAGTGCGGCATGTTCTCTGACGAAATCCGCAGGTGCTAGACTGAGCACATCTGCTTCCGCTTGAAGAGACACCAGAGACATTAAGGGAAGGTTGAATGTTGTGGCGACTAGGCATGCGTATTCTTTTTCGTTCAAAAGTTTTTTTGTTCTTAGTTTTTTAGCGATATCAATATCGCTTAGGTCGTGGCTAAGCTTGAGTGGCGCAAGGTCAGTTTTGCTGATCATGTTTACCTGCAGCGCCAAATCAAGAAGACGGATAGCCGGTCTATTGGCCGGGTGCGTAATACCGACCACTAGCTCAGGGATCGAAAATAAAGGCTCCGCTAACAAGTAGTCTGAAGGTTGTGTTTTTAGGGTGTCGGCTTCGTTTTGCATGGCGTACCTCGTTAATCGCAGATACTTTCAGCTTAAATCGTTGTTGCCGTGCGGCCATGATGTGCGTCAAACCAAACCCCGAAAGCGGCACTAAAACCATTGAAGTAATAGGATCGCTTGTTTCGTCTTCGCATTCATCGAAATTAAGCAGAAGGTGACGATGGCCTCGAGGTCTTTTTCGGGATGGATGAACGTTATAAATGAGCTGGAAATATTATATTATGATTGAAAGATAGGCATAGAAAAGGAGCTGTAAAGTGGTGTTGTTTTGGCCCATTCAACAAGAACTTGATTGCATTAGTGACAGTGGTCGCGTTCTCGGGAAGATAAAATTTGATGGTTCTAAAAATGAATATATATTCAGTTTGGCCAGCCAATCAACGGTGCTATCAAAGCAAGATGAGTCAAATATTGTTGAGAGACTCGCGGGATTGAGCTCCGGTAAGTATGTCATTGCGATGCAGGATGATGATTGAGGAGGTACCTCGAAATTTAGGAAGATTGGTCCGATTAGCTTTTCAGTTAATTTAACGTCCTATGAATGCTTTTCCACTGCAGCCCATAGCAGCGAGGTGGCTAGGAATAAAGATGAGCTAAGAAAGTAGTTCCAGTGAATGCATCCGCACGATTGTTTTGGTGTAAAGGTAATCTATGAAAATAGCGTATCAATATTATAAAAATGAAGGGTATGTGAGCAGTAGGCCTAGCGGAATCCTGACTTTGCAGGACGTTAAAGACTATGCTGAAGCGCTGACCCAGGATGAATCGATCACCCAAGCATTTATGGAAGTTGTCGACTTTGAAGGTGTCGAGGGGTTTGATTTTGGATACTTTGAAGCGGAAGAACTCGTGGCACCTTTCAAAAATTTGAAAGCGCTAAAAGGGTATCAAGGCTCCTGGTTGGTAGTAAAAAAAGACTTTACGAAAAGCATGTCCAATATTCTGCGCAATGCGAGCAAAGACGTCGGGGTTGTGATTAGAACGTTTGGAACTGTCGAAGATGCATGTCGGTATGCCCAGTTTAGCTCTATCTGAGAGTTTACTGTCTATAGCGTGAGCCGGCGAGACGAGCGGTAGGCTTTCCCGTTAGACCACCAATAGACGTATTGCATAGACAAAAAAAAGCACCGCCTAAAAGGGGGACGGTGCAAAGGATCGCTCAGTATGAAAAAGGTCACGCTAACGTGGTGTTCGATTTACGGCTAACTTTCATCCGTGTGCACCGATCTACCAAGTAGTCTTCTCTTCCAAATGTTTGCTGATACTAGTGTGACCCTGTGTTTGGCAAAGAGTTCAGAAAAAGTTTAGAAAGTTTCGGAGCGGCTTCAGGTCTCTGTTTGGAACCTTAAAAATTGAATTTGAGTCGCTATCAACTATATTCTGCTTCATCAGTAGTGCGATTATGCGGAGTGATAGGGGGAGATTAGATGAGTAGCGATGCAGAAAAACTGCAGCCCCTGTATGAGCTGTTTGAGGCATCTAGCCACGATGTGTTTGAGTCCTTGGGTTGCAGTGTTGTGCGTGTCGAAACCGCAGAAGAAAAAGTGAACCCGCCGTGTGCCTATATCGAGGCGCGTTCAGACGAGTTAGACATGTTGCTGCTGTTGCGCGGCCCCATGACTGTTTTAGAGCAAACTCTACCCACGAAAGGTGATGGAAAAAGCGTTAGCGAAAATGATTTGAACGACTGGATATCCGAGCTTGCCAATCGATTTATGGGCAATTTAAAAAATAAACTCTTGGTCTATGATCATCGTTTGAAAATGGGCACGCCGAATAGCGAATCGAATGTCGGCTTAGAGCGTTTCAATGTTAATGACTTTACCTCGCGAGTACTTTATTTCGATACCGGCAGCGACGTGTTTGAGTGTGCGCTATACAGTAAGCCCTTAACTGAACATTTACATTTCATTTATCACGAGCCTGCGCACTACGGCCAAAAAAATGATGATGGCGATCTAGAAATATTCTAGCGCCTATAAGCTTCTTATTAGAATGGAACAAAACCAGTCTTGCAGAGTCAGTAGAGTCGTCGTCTGCGTAATCTGAAAAAAAGGTTACGTTTCGCACTTCAGCGATTGGCGCCTGCAAGGAGAACAGAGTGAACACTGCGATGTTGTTGAAAGCGATTCGAGTCGCGCTGGTGGTCGGAACCATACTTCTCGTTATTAACCAGTATGCAGCGCTGTTTGGGGATGAACCCCTTAGATGGTTGCCTGCCATCCTCACGTATTGCGTTCCTTTTGTGGTGTTTTTGGCAGGACAATTGAGTGGGCAGCGTGATAGCAAGCCTGCTGGCCCAGCGGATGAATAGGCACCTTATTAGTGCTAGGGAATAGCAAACGCTAAGCTTCGTGCAGGTGCCCCACCTTGACCCAGATTGTTGTTTCTTCAATTGCGAAAGGTTGATGGGTGCTCATGTGTGGGCTTCTTAACCATGTTCCTGTTGGATATTCACCGTGCTCATCTGCAAGCTTTCCTGAGATAACATAGATCTCTTCACCGCCGGCGTGACGGTGAAAAAGAAACTGCTCACCTTTCGGCCAATGCACTAAGGCCACATGCTCGCCTTCGAACTCATGCAAAGGCATTACTTTTAAATTCCCCTGACCCGGTAACCAAGGCTCCGACTGCGTATCGATCGCAACTTGAGCAGTATCGTTCTCTGCAAACTGGTGTAGTTTAACCAATAACGTACAGCCATTTTCGCTAAACGGTGCATGATCATAGCCCGGAGGATTTCGAAGATAAGCACCGGCATGAAAGTCGCCGCGATGATCAGAAAACGTGCCGCTCAATACCAGTATTTCTTCACCTTTGGGGTGCGGATGTGACGCGAAGCGAGCGCCAGGGTCGTAGCGCACGATCGAGGTCGCATGGCCCTGTTCCGCTTCTTCTCGGGCTAGGCGTTTGCGCCAGACACCGGGTGCGGGGCTACTTTCCCAGTCTTTATCTTCTGTTTCGATGACGACGCGTTGGTCGAAGTCCATATTTAGCATGAGTCAACCCTACCGTTAATGCCGTAGACGAAAGGTCTGACACTTTTATTTGAAAAACGTGCAACGCACCGTGAGTGAAAGGAGTATACGCATAAGCGCCGTATTAAGATCAATCGCTGATATCTCTGGGTAGTAGCATTCCTTGTGAAACACTTATTGCGCGCGCTAATGAAGGAGAATAATAGGAACTAGACGCGCGCTTAAACCAAGTTTGAAAGCTCGTCTAAGGTAACGCGTTGGCCAGCCTCTAATTGACTGACCAATTCGCTAATTCTTTTATTCACGGGTGCACTAAGGCCAAGTGTTTCGGCTTTTTTTGCAACAGCCCCGTTGAGATAACGAATTTCCGTTGGCCGACCCGCTTGAATATCTTCCCACATTGACGAACGCGCTTCGGGGTCAATGGCGATCATGGCCTGGGCAACACGCGTGAACAAGAAGGTGGGTACCTTAATAATGTGTGGAATCCATGTTGCAGGCACCGCGGTATTCTTTTCAAGTGTCACGCCTTCTGCCTTCGCTACCGCCAGCCACTCTGTCATCGCCTCGGCCAATACCCTGCGAATTGCCCGGTCTTCCATTTGCGTTTTGATTGGTAAATCTGAAATAGCATTTAATGCGTTATTTAAGTTCAGTAACAGTTTCGCGTAAATGACTGGTCGCATGTCAGCGTACAGTTTGCATGCAAAGCCGATCGCCTCTAATTGTGGCTTTAGCTGCATACTTATGTCGCTTTGTTCAAACACCAAGTCGCCCGCGGTACCTCGGTGATAGGTCGCATCAGCTTTGCTGAGTACGTTAAACGGCGTGATGCCTTGTTTCACTTGCTGAGGTGGAAGAGACCCTATAATGACGTCTAAACTTCCTAAGCCATTCTGCATGAAAAATAGCTCGCTGCCTGACTCAGCTAAGCGGATTAGGTCTTCTTTTGCGGAGTTCAGCTGATGACACTTCAACGTGACAAACACCGCGTCAAAGCGCGACGCGTCATGGTCGGCTAAATGGTCGGCTAATGAGGTAATGAGTGCAGTTGGCATCATTGTTTCGTGCTGGCCCTCGTAATCTGTGAGGGTGATGCCGCCATGCGACTCGATGGCAGCTCGAACGCGGGGTCTACAAATCAGCGAAACGTCATGCCCACAAAGTAAAAATAAGCCACCGAGGTAGCAACCGGTGGAACCTGCACCGTAGATCGCAATTTGCATGTTGAGCCTTGTGTGTCATGGAAACCTGATCTAAGTCTACATGAAACATGCCGCTTACCAAGGCTCCCGAACGCAGAATGCATTGTTCCGAAATTGTAGGCTTAAGGTCTTAGCTTAATGAAACGGGCAGCCCGATGCCTTTTTGTCTCTCGCCGCGAGTAGTTTTTTTGGTCCGACCTTACAGAGGCTAAAGCCATCTTGGTCATCGGCGTAGCTTGGGTAGTAATTGACAAACCAGCCATCGGAAAATTTTCTGGATGCCCAAGGGTTGTAAATACGGCTAGCCAACCGCCAGCTCGCTAACCCGCCTTTTACTAGAACCTTACTGATGCGACTGGGAGGTGTATAACCCAGCGCGACGAGCAAGGGGTCGTTGTCCATTAACGCCAGTATCGTGGGTTTTACCAGGGGTCGAAGTAGTTTAGGGAAATGCAGTTCTATTGCTTGCATCATGCCATCGGCAACCGCGGCGTTGTCCGCATGAAAGCGCTCGTTTTCAGCTCTGTAGTCTTGTTGCCAGTGTTCCATGGCTTCGATGGTTTTTGGCATGTCACGAATGTTCATTTGTTGGGCGATGACATTCAACTCGTCCGCTAAGGCCTGCTTTTCTGAACTTGAGAGTGGTCGCCGGCCCCACTTTTCAATCCATTCAATGGGGTTTAAAAACATACGAATTAAGGTGTAAATATTGTCATCGTTGTCTATGTCGTAGTGGCTGTGTACCCAGTTGAGGTGTGACACCATTTTCTCGCGTGCTTCGTGGCCTGCTGGCTGGGTGAAAATCTCATACAAAGTTGCTTTGGTGTCGTCCAAGCGCTTTACACCGTCGTCTTCATATTGTCGTGTTCGGTGAAGCAGTTTTGATATTCGCGGGATAGCGAAAGTTTCCATTTGCGCGAGCTCACCAGCCAATACGAACTCGATTGGAAAGTCGTGTTCCACAATCTTAGAGGTAATGGCATGACTTTTATCGAGTTCGCTTTTTTTATCGCCGTGAATTGTGGCGTGATGGGTTGCCGCTAACGGGATTTTTGCATTATCACTGTGCGCAGAAATAGCTTGCATATGGATCGCCTTCTTTTAAAAATAGACATGCGTCTATTGTTGCTGAATCCTATCTATTTCCAATAGACAGATGTGCCGATCTGTCTATATCTAGACACAAAAATGCTTCTGTCTAGTTGCCTTCAATTCTATCGTCGGGTGACGGGCGCGGAGCTAAAGCTGACTTAGGAGTGTCTAATTTGTCAAAAGCTAAGCATGCAATTAATACCGCGTTTGTGGCTCTGGTTGAGTCCCAGTCGTATGGAACGATTCAAGTCAGTCAGATTGTAGAGCAGGCAGGCGTTGCCAGAGCGACCTTTTACTTGCATTACTCGACCAAAGAAGAGCTCTTGCTTGCCTATATCGATGATATGTTTCAGCGTTTCTATGACGATATCGAAGCGCAGCTGGCGGAGGTGGAGTTGTTTGAAGTGAGCACGGCAAAAAAAATGTTCGTGCTGTTTAAAGAGGAGGGGGCTTTTAGCCGCGTATTAACGCAAGCTGAGGTAAGGCCCGTTTTGTTTGGGCGTTTTCAGGGCTATTTGTCACGCATTTTTGGCCGCTTGTTGCGCAGTACGCCTGATGCAAAAGTTTCGCCGAAAGATATGCCGTTTTTGATCGACTTTTGTGCGGGCGGCTCTTTAGCCATGCTGGGGTCTTGGGTTGAACGCGATTTTCAGCCAGCGGCAGAGGTAATGGGCGAAATGTACTTTAATATGCTAATGGACGGCATGTGGCACATGCTAGGTCTGAAAAGCGAACTATAAAGCGCCCACCCCAGTGTCAAAACGAATGTCCTGCAATAGTGGCGCGAGAGATCCGTCTTCGATTAAGGAGTCGATCAACTCATTTAGTGTCGCAATATCTAGTGTTATACCTTTTCGCAATACCGCACTTAGGTGGTAAGTTTGATCCAGTTTTTCGGAGATCAATAGGCGTTCTTTCTGTTCAGGATGGTCTTTTAAGAACTGTCCTAGAAATGAGCGGGTCACGACTGCGATATCACCGCGTTGCCCCTGAAGTACCATTTGAATACTGCCCAAATTGCTGGGGGTTAGCTGCATGTTGAAGTGTTTTTCTAAGTAGTTTCGGTCAGAATTATAGTTGGCAAAGCGATAGTGATAGCCTTTCACTCCTATCATAGTCTTGTCTTCGAATGAGTCAAAATAGCTTTGGTCACGGTTGGGTTGAGCTAGCGCAATATAGACTTCTGAGCCATCTAAGAACGGCTCAGTAATATCGACGTCGTAGTTTTTCCAGCCCCATTCAGCCTGCTCGAACATTGAAATATCGCAACGGCCCAAGTTCAATATTTCATGGCGGGTTGATGGCGATGTTGCCACGGGTACAAATTCATACTTATCTTGATGCGCGTTCATTAAGACCAGTAGTTCGGTCGCTAAGCCGCCGACTTGGTCGCCTTCATTTACCACAAAAGGAGGGAAGTGATAGAGCCCAACACGTATCTGTTCTTTCGCATGGGCAACAGCCCCGACCAGTAATAGGCTGCAAAATAAGAGTGTCGTTAGTGAACGTCGTTTTGGCATTTTATTTTTATAAGCAAAAAGTGAGGACAGCTTCAATTATAGCGGAAATTTTGTCTAATATTAGTCCATATAAAGTATAAGGGAATTGTTTGTCACAAAACTGTAATAATTTAATTTTGGAAAGCCCCTTTTTGTGCGACCTAGCGCATGATCTGTCGAGACATTATCTACGCTAAATTTTTGCTGAAAATAGTCGCCAACTTTGCCCTAAAAGCCCGCGTACGCACTAGACGAATGGCCGTTTCGCTTCTATATCTTAATACATGCAAATCAAACGTCTCGGGCCTATTCGCTAAAGCGCCTGAGTGATAACAACAATAATAGAACATTGACGCTAGGTTCTCTTCATGCGCGTAAAAGGTAATCGAACCAAACAGTTTTTTCTTGCTGTGTGTATTTCAAGTGTACTCATCTGCCAAACCAACGTAGTTCACGCTGAAGATTTATGGGACATGTCCCTTGAAGAACTTCAATCGATGCGCGTTACCAGTATTGCCACGGGCACTGAAACGCCTCTAGATAAAGCCGCCTCGGTGGTGTCGGTGATTACGGCTGAGGATATTGCGGCGATGGGGGCCACTGATATCGACCATGTGCTGGAGACAGTGCCGGGTCTACATGTTGGCTTGTCGGACCAGGCATATTTTTCGAAATACACCTTTCGTGGCATCACATCTACCTTTAACCCTCAAGCTTTGATGTTGATAAACGGCATACCGATTACTGGGCTTTTTTCTGGGAATCGCGGGAACGTTTGGGGTGGTATGCCAATTAAATCTGTTGAGCGTATTGAAGTGATTCGGGGAGCCGGGTCAGCGCTCTATGGTGCCGATGCGTTTGCGGGGGTAATTAATGTAATTACCAAAACAGTGAAGGACCTAGATGGTACGACGATTGGCGCGCGTGCCGGTAGCTTTGATACTTACGGTGGCTGGGTGGCGCACGGTGATAGCTATGACGGTTATGAGTTTGCGACCACCATTGAGTATCAGTCGAAACATAGCTGGGACGAAGAGGTTGTTGATATCTTGGGTAAATCGCAAGACGCGAATACGGCGGTGGATGCGTTTGACTTACGTTTAGACTTAGCGAAAGACAAGTGGCGGGTGCGAGCGGGCTATCAGAACCGGAACGACTTGGGTATTGCGAACGGTTTAGCGCAATCTCATGATGAAAAAGGGCAGTATGATAGTGATCGCGCGAATATAGACTTTACCTACTTATTTGATGATATTGCCGATAACCTCGAGCTAGAGACGCGCCTCAGTTATTACTATTACACACAGCAGGTTGATACGAATCCAATCTTGTTTCCCGCGGGTAGCCCGGGTTTTCCAGAGGGCGTTATTGGGGCGCCGGGTTATCGCGAAGAGCAGGCGCGCTTTGATCTAAGCGGTTTGTATCAAGGCCTTGACGGTCATTTTCTGCGTTTTGGCACAGGCGGATTTTGGGGTGACATCTACGAGACAACCGAGCTTAAGAACTTTGACTTGGACTTTTCCTTGCTGCCGTTTCCTTTTGCTCCCCGCGGTAGTTTGGATGATGTTAGTGATACGGCGGACGTGTTCTTACCCGAAAAAGACCGAACCAGTTACTACGCTTTTGTACAAGACGAATGGCAATTTGCACCAGATTGGGCGCTTACTACCGGCTTGCGCTACGACAAGTACTCAGACTTCGGTGGCACGACTAACCCAAGAGCCGCGTTGGTGTGGGCAACAACAGACTCGATTACGACAAAATTGCTTTATGGCAAAGCATTTAGAGCGCCGAGTATCAACGAATTATTTGTCACGTCTAACCCGGTTGCATTGGGGAATAGTGAGTTAGACCCTGAAATTATCGATTCTTACGAGCTGGCGTTTTCGCATCAAGTCAGCGATGCGTTTAACTACAACTTGAACCTATTTTTCTATGAAATTGACGATTACGTACAGATTGGTCCGAGTGGCGCTGAGAATACTGGCCGCCGAGACGGCAAAGGTGCTGAGGCCGAGATGGAGTATCGGGCGAGTAAAAATTTGACCTTGTTTGCGAACTACGCGCACCAGAAATCGAAAGACAAAAATTTGAATACCAACGTGGGTGAAGCGCCGAACCATCAGTTTTACACGCGAGCGCAATTCAAGACGGGTAACGGTTTGCATATCACGCCGCAGTTTAACTGGGTGGGCAAACAAAAGCGTGCCGCAGCTGACGCAAGAACGGAGCCATTGGACGACCACGGTTATTTCGACCTAACGCTGCGCCAGACCGGCATTAAAGAGCGCTGGGAGGTGTCCGCGACGGTGCGCAACTTGTTTAATGCCGACGTGCGTGAACCAAGCCCTGTCGGTGGAGCGCCGAGCGACTTTATTAAACCGGGACGAAACTTCGTAGCGGAGTTGAGTTATCGTTTATAAAACGCGGGATCAGGACTTGCTAGCGATTTCGATTATTACGTTTTACAAGAATAGTGTCTTAGCCGCGCCGGAAAGCGCATGCGCTAAGGCATCCTAATAAGGATGTTAATGCCCCACCGTTTTTCTTCACTACGCGCGATGATTTGCATCGTGTCTGTCGCGATAGGCTTGTGCTTCAGCACGGGCGCTTTTGCGCGCTCCGAAAGTGAGATTAAGGCCTTTTATCTCTACAACTTCATCAAGTTTGTCACCTGGCCGGACGAACCGACTACTGCTGATATCAAAATTTGTATTGCAGGCGACAACCCGTTTTCGGCAATGACTGACAAACTTAATGCGCGCAAAGTCCGTAACCGGCAAATAAGCGTGCAAAGCGAGAGGCTGTCTTCCGTCAATTATTCCGGTGGGTCTTTAGCTGCTTCAGCTGACTTTGCCGATTGTAGCGTATTGTTTTTGGGCGCGTCGGAGGAAAATTTTTATGTAGCGTTAGTTGATGATTTAGGCGACTCGCCAGTGCTAACGATTAGTGATATTGATGGTTTTATTGACGACGGCGGCATGATTGGATTTATCAAAGTGGGGAATGTCGTGCGCTTTGACATCAACTTAAAAAAAGCACGCAAGGCGGGGCTAAAAATGAGCGCCAAACTACTTGAACTAGCCAATAGGGTGGAGCAGTAGAATGTTCAATTTTAATGACCGCCCAATACGCAGCAAACTCATGCTGCTGATTATGCTCTCCGTATTGGTGTCTATTATTTTGCTGGGTTCGGTTTTTGTCGCCTACGAATTTTTCTCTCAACGCCACAATATGGAACAGGAATATGGTACGACGGCCAAAATTATTGCTGACCGGAGCCAAGCGGCATTGTTATTCCAGGATGTTGCCGGCCTAGAAGAGAACCTAAGTAGTTTGCGCGTAAAAGAGGATATTCTCGCCGGTTGTTTGTATGGCGAGTCAGGCTTGTTAGCTTTTTTCAAAGCAAATAATGCAGTGCTGGATTGTCCAGAAACAGTGCAAGAAGGAGTCCGTCGATTTACGGCTGAGCATTACTTGCACAGCGAGGCGATTGTCGTCGACGGTGAGCCTGTTGGGAGTTTGCTGTTGAAAGTGTCGCTCGAACGTCTTTATACGCAACTAGGGTTTTATGTTGCGATGGTCCTATTGTTTATTTCTTTGATTGGAAGCTTGGCATTTTTTCTATCTCGCTACTTACAGTCGTATATCGCCAGACCACTGCTCAATCTAACGAGCACGGCGAATGAGGTCGCTACTACGCAAAATTATGACCTGACAGCAAGGCGTGAAAGTGGTGATGAGATTGGTGAGCTGGTGGACGCATTTAATAGCATGCTGGTGACGATCAAAGCTCAAAACGAACGTATTATGCAAAATACTGCTGAGCTGGACCTTAAGGTAGAAGAGGCAACGCAAGAGCTTGGGCAGAGTAACAAAGAGCTGGCGGTCGCAAACAAAGAGTTAGAAGCGTTTAGTTATTCGGTGTCACATGATCTGCGCTCGCCTTTGCGAGCCATTGATGGCTTTACGCGCGCCTTGGAAGAAGATTACGCAGACCAGCTTGATGACCTCGCGAGTAGTTACATACATCGTGCCCGTAAAGCGGCGCAAAAAATGGGTGAATTGATTAGTACCCTCTTGCAGCTGTCGCGAGTGAGTCGCAAAGAGTTGGAAATTACAGCCTTAGATTTTTCTGCACTCGCGTCATCGGCGTGTCAGCACTTACAAGACCAAGAGCCGCAGCGAAAGGTATCGATTGTGGTACATCCAGAGATATCCGCGCAGGCTGATAGCTTGCTGCTGCAAGTCGCGTTAGATAATTTGCTCAGCAATGCTTGGAAGTACTCGGGAAATGAAGCTCATGCCACGATTGAAGTCGGTTGTCGTGATGAGCAGGGCGTGAAGGTGTTTTTTGTTCGAGACAATGGCGCTGGGTTTGACAAAGCGTACGCGGGTGACTTGTTTACCGCATTCAAACGTTTGCACTCAGATGATGAGTTTGAAGGTACGGGGATTGGACTTGCCACGGTCGCGCGCGCAGTGCATCGCCATCATGGCGACATTTGGGCGACCTCTGAGATAGGACAAGGCGCCTGTTTCTATTTTACCTTGAATCAAAATCGGCCTATGGATCGCGAGTCTGATGCGCACTCTCTTAGCCATGAGTTTAACCGTGCTTAGGGTGTATTCTAAGCCAAGGTATTCGGGTTTAGTGGGTGACGGATCTCGGCTCGCTTTTGTCCTAAGTCATTCGTATTTGATAAGTGATCAATCTATACTGCTTGCTAGTAACGGAGATACAGCATGAACGAAACGGTATTACTGGTAGAAGATAATCCTGATGATGAGTTGCTTGCGCTGCGAGCCTTAAAAAAGACTCAGGCAGATTTGCATGTCGTGGTGGCCCGCAATGGCGAAGAAGCCATTGATTATATTTTTGCTCGCGGAAAGTTTTCTGGCCGTGACAAAGCGGATTTACCCAAAGTGATTTTCCTTGATATCAAACTGCCTAAATTGAGCGGCTTACAAGTGCTAGAGCAAATTCGCCAGAACACGGCTAGCGCCATTGTTCCGGTCGTGTTGCTAACGTCTTCCGACGAAGAGCTCGACATGGTGCGCGGCTATCAATTAGGTGCGAACAGCTATGTGAATAAGCCGGTGAGTTATGACGACTTTACCTCTCAAGTCGCTTTGTTGAAGGATTACTGGCTGAGAGAAAACAAAACACCACGCTTGGCAGGTTAGGCCACTTACAATGAGCGCGATATGATTTTAGAAGCGAGCAGCAATGTCAGATAAGTTACAAATTTTATTAGTAGACGACTCCGAGAACGACGCATTTTTTGTCATGCGTGCGATCGAGAAAGGAGGCCTGAGTGCGGATGTCACGCACGTCACTAATGAACCTGAGCTGCGCGAAAAACTAAACAATGAATGGGACCTCGTTATTTCAGACCATTCGATGCCGCGTTGGTCTTCAACAGCCGTCATTCAAATCGTTAAAGAGATTAGCCCTGACCTGCCTATTATTGTTGTGTCGGGCACGATGCCCGAAAACATTGGTGTGGATGCGATGGGTATGGGCGCACAAGATTATGTGATGAAGGATAACCTGTCGCGACTAGTGCCAGTGATTGAGCGGGAAATGGCATCTAACGCGACGCGCAAAGCTAAAGATGTTGCCGAGCAAGGCGTACGCTTCCTGAGTTGCCACGACACACTGACCAGTTTACCTAACCGACGTTTCTTCGAACGCAGTCTGCATGACGCGTCGACGATGAATAGCGCGAATCTAAACGTATTGATGTATTTGGATCTTGACCAGTTCAAGGTGGTGAATGAGACCTGCGGACATGTGGCGGGTGATGAATTGCTAAAACAGGTCACCAAGACGATTCAGTCAGCGATTAAGGATGCGCATTTGTTGGCGCGTTTAGGCGGCGATGAGTTTGGCATACTAATGATTGATGTGTCAGAAGAGCAGACACTGTATCTCGCTGAAAACATCCGTCGCGCGGTCGATCGCATGCGATTCGCGTGGGAGGGTACCGAGTACTCGATCAGCATTAGCATTGGTATTGTTGCACTCGACCTGACGAAAGGCTCAATTGAAGAGCTAATGAGCAGCGCAGATATTGCCTGCTACGCGGCGAAAGAGCGCGGCCGAAGTGGCATTCAATGGTATAGCGACGACAACGAAGAGTATCATCAGCGGCGCAATGAGTTGCTGTGGGTCAACAAGATAAAATCGGCACTAGAGAGCAATCAGTTCGAATTGTTTTTTCAGCCGATGGAAGCGTTGCTGTCAGAAGACCATAACCGCCATGGCGAGTTTTTGTTGCGTTTACGCAATGAGGATGGATTTGTAGCGCCGGGTGAGTTTATCCCTGCCGCAGAGAAGTTTAATTTGATGCCTAAGATTGATCGTTTGGTAGTCGGCCAGGCATTTCAGTATGTGGCAGCCAGAGGCGACCGTGCACGCGATGAGACGTATTTTATTAACTTGTCGGGCCAGTCGCTGAGCGACGAGACATTCTTTGATGATGTTCGGATGATGCAGAAAGAAACGCAGGTACTGCCTAGCAGTATTTGTTTTGAGATTACCGAGACCGCGGCGATCGATAATTTGGCAGACGCCGTAGGATTTATTTCTGAGATTCGTGAACAGGGCTTTCGCTTTGCGTTAGATGATTTTGGTGTCGGCATGAGTTCGTTTACGTATCTTAAAACGATTCCATTAGATTATTTGAAAATCGACGGCAGCTTTGTGCTTAACATGTTGGAAGACCCCATTGATATGGGGATTGTGAATGCCTGCAATACCATTGCACATGCCGCGGGTTTGAAGACTATTGCCGAGTTTGTTGAAACGCCAGAGATTCAAGCGGCCCTCGCTGAATTAGGCGTTGATTATGGACAAGGTTACGGTATTGCTAAGCCTGCTCCGCTAGAATAAGGCGGAGCAGCCTAGGGTTTCTAGTTAGTCGCCAGCGTTTATTCAATTCAATTGTTAGACAGGGTAGTCACGAGTGTTGTCGACATGGGGCCACTATCCCGTCTATTTTTTCTTATCCCGATGAGTGTTTCGATGAATCCTGTTTTTCTTGCACTTGATGCACTGTTTACCCGCTATATGAACCTTCACCAAATGGAGAAGGACCGTTTACCCTCTGTTTCGTTTGACCCGCCTTGGCCTTCGCTTTGTACCGAGATAGCTGGCAATGAGCCCAGTGATACAGTGTTGTTTTGGCGTCCCATTGAGCGAAAAGGTAGTGATTTATTTATCAGCTTGGAGTCAGCACTTGAGCTGAAATTTCATCCAGACGTGGATGCGTTTTATGGTGCATTTTGGTCGAATGGTTTGAGTGTTGAGTTCAATGAATTGCCGTTTAACTTAATCCAAATCTGGAATGAGGAAGACGAGGAAAATCTGAAACAAAATTTACTGGGTCATGCCTTTGCCAAGCGAAAGAACCGCTTACCTATGAGCTGGTTTATTGGCGCAACGTCGGGTAATGATGTCATTTGTATTGACCAGGAAAGCGGGCAAGTGGTGCTCGAAAAACCTGGTTATAAAGCGCACGAGGTTTTGGCGGCAAACCTCGAGGCTTTTTTAATTGGACTCAAACCAACGATGGACGACTATAACGCTTAGAGGTCGATCGTTTTGTGCTGACGCTCCAGCTGGCGCAGCTGCTTGTCGTGCCATCGCGGCAGGCTCATCAGACAAACGATTGCGCCAAGTAATGCCAACGCCATGTCAGACTGTGTATCCCAAATATAGCCTTGTGTTCCTAGAAAGGCTGCTGCGTCTTCTCCGGACGCCAGCGCGACCCACCATTCGATCAATTCGTAGAACGCACTAAACGCTAAGCAGATACAGACCACGAATACGTTTCGCCATGCTGTGCTATTCACCACCTGTTTTCGAATCAACACTTCACGCGCGATGAGCGCGGGCACAAAGCCTTGAGCAAAGTGGCCAAGCTTGTCGTAGTTATTGCGTTCAGCACCAAATAGGCCGTCGAACAATGGCACCTCCGCATAGGTGTAGTGGCCGCCAATCATTAAGATCACGCAGTGGATTAGGATGAGCGTGTATAGCATGGGGGTGAGGCGAAAGGAGTAGAATGTCGAGGCAAGAATGGCGAATCCGATAAGAGCGGGCAGAACCTCAAGAAACCACGTGAGCGTGTCTTTAGGGTTGATACCTGACCAGATGAGTGTGGCCGTAAAAATGGTGATCCATAGCGCTTTGATAGTGAGACTCCTTTAATCCTTTTGGTCGTTATCGTGATTTTATGAGCGGCGGCACAGGGCGTCAATGGCATCGCAGAATGAGGTAGATTTGAGTGCAATGCCGAGTGATCATGTTCAAAGATTGTGCATAACCGAGTGCTTAGTGGTTACCGAATACCTACATAATTATTCAATAATAATTATGTAGGTATCTGAATTTTATGAATAAAAATAGAAATTATGAGATTGCTTGATTCGTTGGCACGGACGATGCTTTGATTAAGGTGAGCCTGCAACGGGCTGAACCGTTGGGCTTCTGTTTAGACGAATTTCAAATTGAGCGAGCTTGATCTTAACCTACTTTAACGCTGGCATCGACTCTGAGATTTTCAACTGAACTCTTTTAATCATTAGGAGAATACCGATGAAGAAAGTAATGGGAAGTAAGTTGTTTGAGTTAACTAGCGATAGCGAATCACGTACTTATGCAAGCCTTAAAGACTATTTTGAGCAAATGTATTTCGCGAATTAAAAGAGGCTCTTTAAGCCCATTTAGTGTGTTTTTTTCAGGAGCCTTGTTCAGGGATGAACGCGGTAGCCTATTTAATTTTCGGGCTACCGCTCTTTTCACCTAGGCATTTATTGCCTTGTCACACTTCAGCTGTTTGTTGCTTGATTCTTTGTTCGGCTAGCGCCACTATGCTCCATTAATCAGGCAAGGCATTTGCTGTTTCGTCATGCTTGTCAGTCCCAAGAAATCTAGTGAATACGTACGGTTAAATGGCCAATAAAAAAACAAAGCGTCCTGCGCGCAGTAAAACAAAACCGCCTAAACAAATTACCTTATCTCCCGAGCTTCAGAACGTTTTCTTGCAAGGCCGAACTGCGCATCAGCAGGGCAGAGGAGATGTCGCCAAAGACGCCTATGAGCATGTGTTGGCAACAGCGCCAAAACACGCTCCGTCGCACTTTTTGCTAGCAATACTATTGATGAGCGCCAGTCAGTTTGCCCAAAGTGAGGTGCACTTTCTTAAGGCGCTTGGACTAAATCCAAGCGATGCTGGTTTTAATTCAGGCTTGGCAAACCTTTATGTCAGCACCAAGCAATACGAAAAATCGGTGTACTATTTTGGCCAAGCCTTAGACATAAATCCTGGCGACCTAGAATTGATGGCCAGCTTGTCTGGCGTTCAGTTAAAGCTAAAACAGTACGGCAAGGCAAAGCGAATGTTGGCAAAGGTGCTTGAAAAGCATCCTGACCATAAGGTGGCGCTAAACAATATGGCCACGGCGTTGTTTGGCTTATGTGATGTGGCCGGTTCGACTGAGTATTACGTAAAGTCAATTGCCGCGTTTCCAGAGCGTTTCGAATTACGTTCCAACTGGTTAATGGGGCTCAACTATCTTGAAACGCAAGCACCGGGCGAGGTGTTCGATGCGCATGCGTCATTGCGCGAGCTCTTGCCGACGCCGGATGCTCTGCCTGTCCAGAGAAAACCAAAAGTTAGAATTGGCTATCTATCGGGAGACTTTCGAAAGCACTCCGTTGCTTATTTTCTGCTGCCCTTGCTGACCCAACACAATCGAGATGAGTTTGAGGTGTATTGCTATTACAACGGGGTCGAGAAGGACGCGTATACGGAAAAATTCAAATCGCTGAGTGACCAGTGGCGAGATACCGCTTCGCTAGCCAATGGTGCATTGTGCCAGCAGGTTCGTGCGGATGCCGTAGATATTTTGGTTGAGCTGTCGGGACATAGCGGAGGCAATCGTATGCTGGCGCTAGCCGCTCGGATGGCCCCTGTGCAAGTGTCTTGGCTAGGCTACCCGCATTCGACCGGCGTGCCGGCAATTGATTACCGAATTGTGGACGAGATTACTGATCCTCCTCCTTCAGCGGATGCTTACGCGAATGAAACCTTGGTGCGCTTATCTAACGCTTTTTTGTGTTACCAAGGCGACGCGTCGATGAGTTACCAGGCAGAAGCGCCTAGCGTCAGTAACGGCTATTTAACGTTTGGCAGCTTTAATAATTTACTGAAAGTGAACGATGGTGTGCTTAGTGCGTGGGCGGAGATACTAAAAGCAGTGCCGGACTCGCGCATGATTATCAAGGCAAAGCAGCTTAGCGAACCTGCTGTACTGAAACGTGTTAACACTTTTTTTGAACGTGAGGGTGTGGCGTTGAGTCGTTTACAACTTAGTGCCAGTATCGAGAGCTCTGAACATCATTTGGCGCTGTATAACTCGGTTGATCTTGCCTTGGATACGTTTCCGTATAATGGCACGACAACAACGTTTGAAGCGCTATGGATGGGAGTGCCGACGCTTTGTATTCTAGGTGATCGTCATGCCGCGCGGGTAAGCGCCAGCATCATGACACACGCGGGCTTGGAGCAGTTTGTTTGCAATAATCGAGAGGCCTATTGCCAGCGCGCTATTGAGCTGGCGCACGAGCCAGAAGAGTTGGAACGTTTACGTCCGCAGCTTCGCGAACTCTTAAAAAACTCGGCCCTATGTGACGCGAAAGGTTTTGCAGCGTCGATGGAAGCGAGCTACTTGTCGATGCTTGCAGAGAGCCAAAATAAGAAGGTTTGATAAGCCTAGCCACCCTTTAAATTCTAATGTTAGCGGTGGCTAGGACTAAGCGCGCTGATTTCATGTTCTTGTTTGATTGACGGTCGTCCGCGCTATTTTGGTGTTTGGCATGGTTTACATTGGCGGTCGCCATAGTAGTCATTGGCATAGTTGCATTCTTTGTTGTGCTGTTGCTCGCGGCTGTTATGCTGCGTTGATACATGATGATTGTGTGTGTTCATACCTGCGCCCCTCCTAAGGGCTGATGGCGATTAGCCTCTTTGTTTGAGAAAGCTAGCTTGCGACACCGGCAGCTTCAGGTAAATCAGATTGAAGTGATCATTGCGTTCAGTTTTTTTGATCGCTCAGACTGTTTCGTAAACCTTTCTATTTCAACTCCCTGTATTGAGCTGACGTTTAAATAGCGCCATCAGGGCTTCGACACTCGCCAAGCGAGAGTAGTTCGGTCGAACAATAAAGGCTATGCGGCGGTGTGGACCAGGTTCGTTTAGGTGCACGGCTCGTAGGTCATGGTTTTGTTTGACTAATTGGGTCAGCGCCATCGCCGGAACCAATGTTGAGCCTAGCTTACCTGCTACCATTTGAATCAAGGTATTCAAGCTGGTGGCACCAAACCCATGATTGGCTGATGGCGCCGGCAACTTGCAGGCTTCCAGAGCGTGATCTTTTAGGCAATGACCGTCTTTGAGTAACATGAGTTGTGCTTGTTCAAGTTCGTCGCTGGTGATTTCTTGTTGTTCTGAATACGCATTCTCGGCGTGCGTCACCCAGTAAAAATCTTCTTGCCAAAACTCAAAGCTTAGTAAACCCTCGCAAGGGTAGGGAAGCGCCAAAATAGCGGTGTCGATTTCGCCTGATCTAACCATCTCGACCAACACATGCGACTGCTCTTCGACAACAGTCAGTGAAAAATCAGGATATTCTTGGGCCAGTGCTGGGAGAATTCTTGGCAGTAAAAATGGGCTAATGGTAGGAATAAAGCCCACTGTCATTGGGTAGCTTAAGGTTTCTTTTTGGCTGTCTGCCAAATTCTGCAATTCGCCTACTTGGCTCATGATAGAGCGCGCTCGTTCTAGTACCTCTTTACCCATTGGTGTTACCAGAACTTTCTTATTATCACGTTCGAAAATCTGCAAACCGAGTTGTGTCTCCAGTGCATTCAATGCCGTACTCAAGGCGGATTGGCTAACATGGCAGGCCTCCGCCGCGCGTTTGAAGTGAAGGCTCTTTTCGACCGCGAGGGCATAGCTAAGCTGTTTGATCGAAATCATGGGTAAGTACCTAGTACATCTACGATCTAAATAATAGAACATGAAGTTCATTTTAATTCAATTTATTTGTGAGTTGGGCGCATCGTACACTGGCTCCGCTTTCAAACAATCCCTTGAATTAATTTTGGAGAAACAACATGGCTTTAATTAACACGCAGATCAAACCTTTCAACGCGACGGCTTTTAAAGGTGGTGAGTTTGTCGAGGTTGCAGACACAGATTTAGAAGGTAAGTGGTCAGTGTTTTTCTTTTACCCAGCGGACTTCACCTTTGTTTGTCCAACAGAGCTGGGTGACATAGCGGACCATTACGAAGAGTTCCAAAAGCGCGGTGTAGAAATCTACTCGGTATCGACCGACACACACTTTACGCACAAGGCGTGGCACGAAACGTCTGACACGATAGGCAAGATTCAGTACACCATGATTGGTGACCCAACTGGCGCGATTACACGCAATTTCGAAGTGATGCGCGAAGCACAAGGTTTAGCTGATCGAGGCACCTTTGTAGTCGACCCGAATGGCGTTATTCAGGCGATGGAAATAACAGCAGAAGGCATTGGCCGTGATGCGGAAGACCTATTGCGTAAGGTGAAAGCCGCTCAGTATGTAGCCGCAAACCCAGGCGAAGTTTGCCCAGCAGCGTGGAAAGAAGGCGAAGCAACTTTGGCGCCTTCGCTAGACCTAGTCGGAAAGATCTAAACGGCTGAGTAGCACGCACAATTGTAAGTAGTAAGTAGTAAGTAGTAAGAAGGCAAAAGAGGCGGGCACAATGGGTGCTCGCTTCTGGCAAAAACAAAACATGTATTGGATAGGAGCTTATCATGCTGAGTCAGGACATTATTAATGCGTTAAAAAGTTACACGGCTTCGATGCAGGCCCCGATTACGTTTGTACTGCAAACGGGTGAGCACGAAAAGCGTTCAGAGTTGCTGACGTTTCTATCTGATATTGCTGATATTTCAGACAACATTAGCCTCGAAGAGAGAGATAGCGGCGGTGTGTTGCGAAGTCCGATCAGTTTCCTGATCGAGACACAGGGCAAGGATACCGGTATTCGGTTTTCTGGAATCCCAAGCGGACATGAGTTTAACTCGCTCGTGTTGGCAATGCTTCAAAGCGCGGGGTCGGACATTAAACTGGATGGCGCGATTAAACAGTTGGTTGGCAATGTCTCGGAGTCACTTCATTTTGAAGTGTTTGTGAGCTTGAGTTGCCACAATTGTCCCGAAGTGGTCCAAGCGCTTAATCAGTTTGCTTTACTGAATGACCAGATCAGCTCCGAAATGATTGATGGAGGCTTGTTTCCTCAACTGATCAAGGATCGTGACATACAAGGCGTGCCAAGTGTTTACTTGAATGGCGAGTTGTTTGCGAATGGCAAAGTCGATGCCGCTGAACTGATCAACAAGCTGACGGAGCGGTCTCCTGAGCTGGCCTCTAGTACTCGACATGAAGCGTTACCTTTGCAGGACGTGGTTGTTGTGGGCGGTGGACCCGGTGGTGTGAGTGCCGCAATCTATAGCGCGCGTAAAGGCTTAAATGTAACCGTGATTGCCGAGAAGTTTGGCGGCCAAGTAAAAGACACAATGGACATCGAGAATTTGATTTCAGTGCCTAAAACAGCAGGCCCAAAGTTAACAGGCTCCTTGCAAGCGCACTTGGAAGACTACGATATCACCTTGAAAGAACATGTTCGCGTGACAGATATTGAAAATGGCGACCTCAAAATAGTCACCCTGTCGTCGGGAGAACGCATTGCCACACGGTCGATTATTGTAGCGACTGGAGCGCGCTGGAGAGAGCTGGGTGTGCCGGGCGAGAACGAGAATATTGGTAATGGTGTGGCTTATTGTCCGCATTGCGACGGCCCTTTCTTTAAGGGCAAAGATGTGGCGGTAATTGGTGGAGGTAACTCAGGAATCGAGGCGGCGTTGGATTTGGCCGGTATCGTCAAGTCGGTCACTGTGTATGAGTTTATGCCCGAGCTTAAAGCCGATCAGATTTTGGTCGACCAAGCGATGGCAAGAGATAATATCACGATCCGTAAGAACGTCGCGACGAAGCAGATCGTCGCAACAAACGGAAAAGTGAGTGGTATCGAATATATTGATAGAGCCAACGACGAAGTATCTTTGCAAGCTCTTGAAGGCGTGTTTGTTCAAATTGGACTGGTGCCGAATAGTCAGTTCGTTAAAGAGCTAATAGAGCTAAACCCATTCGGCGAAATCGTGATTGACGGAAAAGGCCGTACCTCTGAGGCAGGGATTTTCGCTTGCGGCGATGTGACGACGGTGCCTTATAAGCAAATCGTTATTTCGATGGGTGAAGGCGCGAAAGCATCATTGGGTGCGTTTGAATATTTGTTGGCCCACCCCGTGTCGCCAGAGCAAACCGCTTCTGTTGAAGCGCTTCTTGCGGACGAGGAGAGTACAGAACAAGCCGCTTAGTGTGAGCATTTCAGCCCGGAGGTTTTAGAAAGGGTGTTAGCAGCCTAACCGATTAGAGAAATAAGAAAAACGGACCTCCATGGTCCGTTTTTTTGTTCAGCCACGTGTCACCCGAAATCACTCTGGAGAAACAACCCAGGTGGCGGACTTTGCCATGCTTGGGGTCGCTAAGCGTTTGCGCATATTTAGTGAAGACTCGTACAGAATGTGTTCGAGCATCCACCGAAATACGAAGGCGGGTAAGTAGCCGCCGGGTTCATTGTGGCCTTGCCAAATGATTTTTGTTTTGTCGGCTGATATAGGAATGAGAATGAGCTCAGCGTTAAGCTTGGGCAGTCTCGTTATGTTAGGACGAGCGGCAAGTTGATCATTGGCATCGCGCTCTTTAAAGAGCACGGCGAGGGTTTCCATATCTTGCGTCACGCGTTGTCGCGCTACTGAGTCTCGGTCTTGAAGCGGCCACGGTAGGTCCATGTGCATATAGATAAGACGTTCCATCTCCTCATTTACCGGAACAAGAACGCGAGCCTCATGCATATCGCTGGCCCATTCAGGATAGGCCTCTGTATTAAAAAAATGACTAACGGCATTGGCTAAGGTTGTTGATACTACTTGCACGGTTTTCACAGCCGGAAAACGACTGTCGGGCCATTCCTGTGTGTAGATCTGTATGCCGTTGCGATCTAGCGCTAGCGTCCAACTAGAATTTTCCTCCGCTGGAGGTAGCGGCGGTTCGGCATGCGCAGTTTGCACTGCGGTAAAGCTCACAGTAATAACAATACAAAGTGTAGGTATTACTGCACAAAAAGGTGGGCGAAAAAATCTTTTTAGACCATACAAAACTGACAACATGGAATACATCTGACTCGTCGAAAAGGCGCGGAGTTTAGCAAGCATAGAAAGCTAAAATCGGACATGCTTCACGACCTACCTTGCTGAATTAAATACAAATTATAAATTTGCAGAGTGAGTCACTACCTTAGTTTGCACTGATAATTAGTTGCGCGGCTAACATGGCCATAACGAGTGCAATTAGTAGGTCGAGTACGCGCCATGAGGCAGGCTTTGCAAACAAGGGGCTGAGGAATCGAGCGCCATAACCCAGAGAGAAGAAAAAGAAAAAAGATGCGACAACACAGCCGAACCCGAACCACTGAGCATTATCTCCGTATTGGGTAGACAGCGACCCCAATAACACCAATGTATCGAGGTAGACGTGGGGATTCAGCCAGGTAAATGCTAAACACGTGAGAATGGCATTACGCAGGCTACCGGCCTCACTCTGCGCGGCCTTTAGTCCTTCGTGATTGAAGCAGGCACTATATAAACTTTTTAAGGCATAGGCGGCCAAAAAGAAGGCGCCACCGATACGTGCGACAGAGTCGATCCAAGGAAAGTGTTTGATTAACTCACCAAAACCCGCAACACCAAGCGTGATTAAGAGCGCATCTGAACTCGCGCAAATTAAGGCAAGCCAAAAGACGTGTTGTTTGAGAAGTCCTTGTTTTAGAACAAAGGCATTCTGAGCGCCGATCGCCATAATGAGCGAGAGGCCAAGCACGAAGCCGGAACCGAATGTGGATAACGCGATCATGACTTAAAAAATGTCTCGTGATAAAAGGGTGGGGATGCAACGAAAGTTCGTGTGCAGATGACAGTGCTTGGTCAGCGTGGCTATGATAACTCTCTTGTTGTGCTCACGCTGTACTATTTTGTGATTGGAACATCGTGTACTTTGTGGATGATGTAGGTCTGATAGAGGAGCAATGTTAGCTTGAAAACGACACAAATTATTAATGCTTCGGGTCTGAATTTTCATGTTCGCATATGGGGGGAGTCCGGCACCAAAGTGCTGTTACTCCATGGTTTTCCTGAAACGCCCGATATATTTGATGCCTTGGCTGAGGTGTTAGTAAAACAAGGCTTTCACGTGTATGCGCCATTTTTGCCGGGATATGGTCCCGCGCCTTCAGTTCATCAGAGCCAAGACATCGAGAAAACAGAAGTCACGCACCTAGATGACCTTGCCAAACGCATGTCAGACCTCGCCCGTGTAATAAAAGAACCTAATGAACACCTTTTATTGGTAGGACATGACTGGGGTGCTATCGCGGCTTATGTGACGGCGGCTTATGCGCCAGCATTGTTTTCGCGATTAGTGACGATGGCGGTTCCCCCTTTACCGTCTGTGCTTCGCGGTTTACTTAGACACCCGATGCAGTGGTGGCGTTCGCTCTATATTTTTTTATTTCAGGTACGGTGGCGCATTCCAGAACGGCTCTTGCGTCGCAATGATGACCGCTTGCTGCGTCGTCTCTGTTTATCGTGGAGTGGTTCGGCGCCAAAGAGTAACGCGTATTTTAGTGCCTCGGAATCGCCATTCAGCAGTATTGGAGAGCTTGCTTATCCTTTAGGATATTACCGTGGCTTCTTTCCTTTATTGAGTGGTTCGTTAAAAAAATGGAAACGCTCGATCCGGCTCGCCTTTAGTGAAATTCCTGTTAAGACAACCATCTTGGTGGGCGAGTGCGACGGGTGCATTCCCGCGCCGCTATATAGCGGTTTCGAGCCATATTTTCCCAATGGAGCTGAGGTGATGGTGATAGCTGGAGCGGGGCATTTTATTCCGCTCGATGCGCCAGAGAAAATTGCCGATGTTTTAATTGGCGCTCGCGACGATTTATCTGCTCGCGCGATTGACTAAAGATTCAAACGAGTGATAAGCAAAGAGGAAGAGAGATGAAATTTAACTGGCTAATTTGTTTATGTTTGCTGAGCTGGTTGTCCGTAGCCCAAGCGGATTACGCGGGTGTGTGGACACAAGAAATGGCAGTGTCTGCGGCACAAGATAGCAAGGTGTTATTACTGGATGTGCGTAGTGAGCAAGAATTCGCTAGCGGCAGGGTGCCGGGGGCGAAGAACATTCCTTACGACGAGTTGGAGGCAAGACTTTCGGAGCTGAGGGCGTATTCGGATAAGACGATTGTTCTCTATTGTCATAGTGGGCGACGCGCGAGTATTGCTGAGTCGTACCTAAGTGCAAACGGTTTTACTCAGCTTTATCATTTGCAAGGCGATATGCAAGCTTGGAGTGCCAAGGGCTTAGCGCAGGAACGCAGCAACTAATGGCCGAGATGCAAGAGCGGTGAAAGGTTTGTGGTGTGTATATTGATTTCGTTTTAGTGAAAAACAGGGCGCATTAGGCGCCCTTTTTTTCGTATCGCTACTGTGCTGAGAGATTTCTTTCTAGGTACTTTTCCTTACTCTTTTTCCCTTTTTTATCAAGCACCGGGCGCAGTGAACGCTTTAGTGCGGGCAGTAAATAGGCGGCCGTGGCTAAAACGCCGGACGCTGCGGGTATCGCACGCTCTACTTTACCATCGTAAATACAAGCTAAAATTGCGCTTACAACGTCTTCAGACGTGCTCATAGGCTGAGAGAACACGAGGTCAGGAACATGCTCAATGTCGTCCATGATAAAGCCAGTATCGATCGGGCCAGGCGACACGACGGAGACGCTCACTGATGTTTCATCTAGCTCTTCTGCCATGGCGATACTGAACGCACGCAGTCCGAATTTACTGGTGGAATAACTGGTTTCTCCACTGACGGGAATTCGCCCTGCAAGAGAGGCGACATTGACGATAGCGCCTTCACTTGCCTTTAACAGGTGTGGCAAGGCCAGTTTACTCAGGCGCATAGGACCTTTCAGGTTAACGTCGATTATTTGATCCATTTCTTCGATCGAGATTTCAGCAACGTCGCCACGTGCATGATAACCCGCATTATTAATCAGAATATCGAGCCCGCCGAAGTGCTCGATGGTCTTATCAACTAGCGCTTGGCAGTTTGCAAGGTCAGAGACATCGGTAGGAACGGCTAAAGCATTGGGGCCGAGCGCTTCAGCAAGTTTTTCTAAGGCGTCTTTGGAGCGCGCTGCAACAACGACCTTTGCGCCCGCTTGAATTAGCTGCTTGGCACAGGTTTCTCCCACGCCTGATGACGCGCCGGTGACAATAATAATTTTATTTTGGATATTCACTGAGTAACCTCAAGCTTGGGTCGGACCTTCGCTATGTTATGAATTATTAGTCCGAAGAATTGTATGGCTAACGTTAACGTGAATCGCTTCGTATGAAAAGACGGGCTGATATCAGCCCTTCAGAACATTGAGAGTTTACTTGAGCGGAGATACCTACTTTAGGTTTAGCGTGCGAATAGAAATACAGCTGTCAGAGGTAAGATTCGAGCGTTTTTAAATCAACGGCGTACTCGTCAGACAGTTCATAGCGTTCAAGGATTTCCAAGTACTTCCCTGACTCGATAAGACGAGATAGGCCTTCAGTAAGGAGGCCGTTATAGTCATTTGCATGTGGGTATTTTCGGGACACTAAGACATGGAATGTGTCGCGGCTTTCTGGTCGGCTTACAGCCGCTATTTTATCACGTAGCTCTGGTGCGAGGCTGCGAATTGCCGACTCTGCACGAGGTTGGCCTGCCAGTGTGAAGTCGATACGTTGTCTGGCGAGTTTGATAAAGTTTTGCTCTTCTGAGGCGACTAAGTGTAGGTCTAGGTTTGCTTTAGAAAAGCCTGGCATATACCAGTAGCCTTGGATCGCGCCCATCCGATACCCTTTAAAATCATCTATGTTTGTCCAATTAAAGCCATTAGGAAAACGGTCTTTGTTGTAGTAGTAACGTGTTAGACCGAGCAGTATTGGCGCAGAAAAGTCGTAGAGTTTTTTTCTCTCGTCATTTGCGAAGTATGGGATGGCACCAAATGCATCGCCATTTAAGACCATGATTTCACAGCGTTTCCAGCTAGCGAATTGATAGTTAACGTCTATGTTCACGGCTGCAAATGCCTCTTTAACCAGGTCACCAATTACGCCTGAGCTTTGCACGTCCGTTGAGGTATAGGGTAGGTAGTCGTCGGTAACGAGCGTTATTTTTTTGGGTAGTTCGTGGGCGGTTGCGAATGCACAGTAAGCCGATACGAAAAAAAGGCAGGTAAGCTTTACGAATTTTAACATTAACGGTTCACCGAGGCTAGTTGGCGTTGTTTCGTTTTTAATACCGAAGAGTGAGCTTATTCTAAGCTGATGCGCCACCTGCCACAATTGCCGTTCGCGACAATTACGTGTCGTTTTGTAGTGCTGCTCATTCGCTATTAATGCATGACTAAGTGCCGCTTAATGGCGCTAAATATTACGGACAATCAGTCCTTTTTGCAGCGCTTCCGCAGAAACCTGTGCTGACAGTGACGCCGGTATTTCAAGGTCAACGCGATAACCTGAACCCAAGGCGCTTTCGCAAGGTTGGCTGTTTTTGCTGAGGAACATTTGCTTGGCTTTGATGGGGATATTCCCTTCTGGTGTTAGCAAGACGAGTTCATCGCCGACTGAAAATTTGTTTTTTGCTTCGAGGGATAAGCGATTGTTCTTGGGCATTGTATCCAGCACGTCGGCGACAAATATTTGTTTGGAGGCAACAGAGTTTCCGGTTTCGTAGTTTTGGTATTCGTCGGGTCGGTGGCGGCGATAAAATCCTTCTGTAAACCCTCGATTCGCCATGCCTTCGAGTTGATCCATTAAACGCATATCGAACTCTCTTCCTGCGACAGCGTCATCTATTGCACGTCGATACACTTGTGCTGTGCGCGCTGCGTAATAGTAGGATTTGGTGCGACCTTCAATTTTGAGAGAATTGACACCAATATCAACCAAGCGCTTCACATGCTGAACCGCGCGTAGGTCTTTTGAATTCATGATATACGTGCCGTGTTCATCTTCATACGCAGGCATATACTCACCAGGGCGGCCTTTTTCTTGTAGCAGATACAGTGGCGATACCTGGGATAAGTCTTCGTCTTGAACGCTTTGTTTTGGATCGCATACCTTAATTTCTTGGGTCGGAACAATCTCACCTTCTTCAGTTTGCTCAGCTTCGTGCGTTTGATACTTCCAACGGCATGAGTTCGTGCAAGCGCCCTGATTAGAGTCGCGATGGGTCATATAGCCGGAAAGCAAACAGCGACCAGAGTAGGCAATACAAAGGGCGCCATGCACAAACACTTCTAGCTCCATTTCAGGCACTTTTTGCTTAATTTCTTCGATTTCATCCAGCGATAGCTCGCGTGACAGAATGACGCGGGTGAGTCCTTGTTGCTGCCAGAATTTGACGGTCGCCCAGTTAACGGCATTAGCCTGAACTGAAAGATGCACAGGCATGTCGGGCCACTTTTCTCGTACCAACATGATTAAGCCGGGGTCGGACATGATAATGGCATCCGGTTTCATGGCGATGACTTCTTCCATGTCTCCTAGATAACTGCGAACCTTGTTGTTGTGCGGGCTTAGATTGCTGGCGATATAAAACTGCTTGCCAAGTTCTTTGGCTCGTTGCACACCTTTTGCGAGGTTTTCGATATGATTAAACTCGTTCTCTCTAACGCGAAGGCTGTAGCGGGGCTGGCCTGCGTAAACGGCATCGGCGCCATACGCGAAAGCATACTCCATGTTTTTCAGTGAGCCGGCAGGTGATAGCAGTTCAGGGCCATTGTTCATCGTAAATTATCTCGGGTAGTCAAACCTAAAAAATCATGGGAGTAAGAAAAAACATCACCATGATTTTTGATATTCGACGAGGTGAAAAAATAGGCCCGAAGTTTACGTAACTTTGTTTTAGCGCTTTTGATTCAGATCAACATGTTCACTGTTTAGATGCTGGAAACGCCGGAATTGCTTCGGCTTTTACGGCTTCTGTGGATACGCTTTCACGCGCAAAACGACCGATTTCGCCGTCGGTAATCACTGGCGCATTTTGTACTGCGATAATGACCGTCGCGATACCCGCAATAACCCCTGCTGCAGGGAGTGAAATAACAAACCAAGGCCAGAATGATTTGAACCATGGTTTGGCGTCTTTTGAGTGTTGTGACATGATTAAATCCTCTTGCTTAGCGTGGCGCAAAAAAGCGCGAATGTTCATTGACCTGAAATGATTCGCCATCAATCTCGGTGGTAATGACGAATTCGATGGTGTTGATTGCGCCGCTTAGATCAGCCGCAGGCAGTATTACCGATACCGGCACATTGCCGACTTCGCCTGGGCGTATAGCGCGATCTTGACTTGCCAATATGGTTGCGGAAGTCTCCTCAGGTAACGCGAATTGATAGAACAAAGACTCTTTACTCTTGTTCATCACTTTAAAGTTATAGACGTTCTCGATGTGCTCCGCGTCGACCACACGGTAGAGTGTTGATCGGTCCCGAATGATATCTACGGCGAGCGGTGAGCGGTTGAAAATAGCGTAAACGAAGGCGACGAACAGCAACGATAACAGGACGCCGTAAACAATAATTCGTGGCCGTAGAATGTGTGTTTCACCGTGTTCCGAAGCGTGCTCTGTGGTGTATTTGATTAGACCTTTTGGCATGCCTACTTTGTCCATGACTTGGTCGCAGACATCGATACAGGCGGCACAGCCAATACACTCGTACTGCAATCCTTCACGGATATCAATACCGGTAGGGCAGACCTGCACACACATCGTGCAATCAACGCAGTCACCAACTTGAACGTCGGTTTGTTTTCGTTTCTTACCTTTTGCGCGTGGCTCGCCGCGCTCTCCATCATAGGAGATAATCAAGGTGTCTTTATCAAACATGGCGCTTTGGAAGCGAGCATACGGGCACATATATAGGCAGACTTGCTCCCGCAAGAACCCAGAGTTTCCGTAGGTAGCAAAGCCATAGAATACAATCCAGAATGTCTCCCATGGCCCTAAGGCGTATGTGCCGCTAAACGATTCGAGGGTCGCGCTACCCAATTCTCTTATTGGTGTGAAGTAGCCGACTAAGGTGAAACCGGTCCACAAGCCAAATACAATCCACATGGTTTGTTTAGTGATGCACTTGGTGATTTTTTCTCGATTCCATGGCATCGCCGCGAGTTTCTTTTGGGCGTTTCTGTCGCCCTCGACTAAGCGTTCCATCCATACGAATATTTCGGTCCAGACGGTTTGAGGGCAGGCATAACCACACCACAACCGACCCGCGAGCGCGGTGAAGAAGAACAGAGACAGCGCTGCCATGATGAGTAGCCATGCCAGAAAGAAAAAGTCTTGCGGCCAGAAGGTAAGAAAAAAGATATGGAATTGTCTTTCAGGAAGATCAAACAAAACCGCTTGGTGGCCATCCCAGTTTAGCCATGCCAATCCGTAATAGAGGCCGAGCAGAAAAATCATCATGATTTTACGCAGGTTTTGGAATACGCCTTTTACTTCGCGTGTATGCACTTTTTCGTGGCTCGCATACAGATTGCTGTCGGAATCTTTAAAGCGATGTTCAATCTTGTTCGAAATATCCATAGTTTACTGCGTTCTTCTGACTGTCATTAAAAGGGCGGATGGCGTGCGTAAATCTAGCAAGTGATTAATCCAGCTCTTGGTCGTCTGGCATTTGCTTGCGTCGCTTACTGATAGGAAGCGCTAGCAAAATGGAGCTGAGTGTTGTGCAGCAAAAGCACAGTATCCAAAACATCATGAAGCCAATGGTGTAGCCAGCAATCGGGCTGACGGTGGCTGGGTAGGTGGCTAATGCGCTGATCTCAACGGGGTCGAAGGTCGCGAAAAAAAGCATTGTCGCGATACTCGCGAACAAGAAAGACACCCAGGCGATCGTGCCGTAGGTGCGCCAAAATACGCGCGGCTCTAGTTCCTCCTCGGGAACCACTTTTTGTAGTTGTAACCAAATCAGCCTTAGCATGGTAGCGCTCTCCGAATTTCTGTATATAGACGCATTCGTGTGTGACGGTATTCAGGGAGCCCAAAGTGTTATCTGAGGGCTCCCTTTGTTGACGAGTTTTCTAGTTCGCCTTACTCAGCAAGTACGCGGCCAATACGCGCGCTTCTTCCGGGCTAAGCAGTTTTGACTGAGCGGGCATTTTCCCTGAACGGCCTAAGGTAACGGTCGCTTCTATGTCCCTTACCAAGCCGCCGTACAGCCAAATATTGTCGGCCAGCGTTGGTGCGCCCAGCATTTGATTGCCTTCGCCGCCCATGCCATGACATGCCGCACATTGCATATCGAATGTCGCTTTTCCGGACTCAGCGAGAGCGTCGTTAGTCTGCTGCCCACTTAAGCTCAATACGTACTGACTCACTTCTTTAATCTGAGTTGTTGTTAATATTTGCTCGTAAGCAGGCATTACGCCTTGACGGCCATTTAGAATTGAGTGCGTGATCATGGCTTCGCTATTGCCGTACAACCAGTCACCATCGGTCAAGTTAGGAAACCCTTTTGACCCTTTGGCGTCAGAACCGTGGCAAGCTGAACAGTAGTTCGCGAACAGTCTCGAACCCGTCGTCATGGCGTTTTCATTGCCTTGCATCGCGGTGAGCTCCATCCCTTCGAATTGTGAAAAGTAAGCCGCACGATCCATTCTATTGGCTTCCATTTGTTCTTCGAGTTGATTTAGCTGCGTCCACTTCAACGAGCCTTCGACGTTACCAAGTGCCGGATATAGGTACATATATACCGCAGCAAAGATGGTGGTCAGGATAAACATATTGAACCACCACTTGGGCAGTGGATGGTTCAGTTCGCTAATGCCATCCCACACGTGGCCCGTCGACTCGATGCCGTCAATAGTCGGGCCAGATGATTCGGTCTTCTTCTTGGAGGAGGTGGCGAGTAACAGCCACATCACACCGATCAGATTGCCGATCACCAATACACTGATGAAAATAGTCCAGCCGGTGCTCATAATGACTCCTTATTTTTTATATCTTCAATGTTGTCGTCTTCTAGAGGAAGTTTGGATAGCTCTTCAAACGCATTTTTTCGGCCTGCGCTCCAGCTCCATATGCAGATTCCAGTAAACAGAATGAGCAGTAATGCGGTCATGATGCCGCTAATATTTGCGCTAAGTTCTGACATGACTATTGCCCCTCCCACATGGTGCCGAGTACTTGCAAGTAAGCAATTAAGGCGTCCATTTCAGTCACGTTAGCGACTTGAGCGGGTGCGCCAGAAATTTCTTCATCTGTATAGGGGTGACCTAGCATCCGCAATGCACGCATTTTAGTTTGTAGGTGCTCGCCGTCGATGGTGCCTGTCAGGAGCCACGGGAAGCCGGGCATGTTTGATTCAGGAACCAAGTCACGTGGGTTGATCAAGTGAATGCGGTGCCATTCGTCGGAATAGCGGCCACCGACCCGGGCAAGATCAGGTCCAGTTCGCTTTGACCCCCATTGGAACGGTCGGTCATAGACAGACTCACCCGCGACTGATGCTGCACCATAGCGCAGTACTTCGTCAGCAAAAGGGCGCACCATTTGAGAGTGGCAGTTGTAGCAGCCTTCTCGAATGTAAACGTCTCGACCCGTGAGTTCCACGGCGTTATAAGGCCTAACGCCAGGTGACGGTTCTGTGGTTTGCGTTTGAAACATCAGCGGCACGATCTCTGCCATGCCGGCGACGCTAATTACCAGCGCAATCAATACGCCCATCAGAGCAGTGTTTTTCTCAATGATTTGATGGTTCATGATGCTGCTCCCACGGCCGATTCACTTGAGATACTTTCTTCCGCTTCGGCTTCTTCGCCGGAGTAGATAGTTTTGAATACGTTGTAAGCCATAATGAACATACCTATCAGGAACAACAGACCACCGCCCACACGAACGACATAGTACGGATAGGTCGCTTTGATACTTTCGATAAAGGTGTACGTTAGCGTGCCGTCATCTTCAATCGCTCTCCACATCAAACCTTGCATAACACCGGCGATCCACATGGCGGCGATATACAAGACTACGCCAATGGTAGAGACCCAGAAGTGTGTGTTAATAAGCGACTCACTGTACATTTGCTTCTTATTGAACAGTGTTGGTATTAGCACATAGACCGAACCGATAGTCATAAATGCAACCCACCCTAGTGCGCCACCATGTACGTGACCAACTGTCCAGTCGGTATAGTGCGAGAGAGCGTTGACTGTTTTGATTGACATCATCGGGCCTTCGAAGGTCGCGATGCCGTAGAAAGATAGCGATACGATCAAGAACTTAAGAATGGGGTCTGAGCGAAGTTTGTCCCACGCGCCAGACAAGGTCATGATGCCGTTGATCATGCCGCCCCAAGAAGGCGCCAACAGTACTAATGAGAACACCATGCCAAGCGACTGAGCCCAGTCCGGAAGTGCAGTGTACTGAAGGTGGTGAGGACCCGCCCACATGTAAATTGAAATGAGTGCCCAGAAATGAACGACAGAAAGGCGGTAAGAATACACCGGACGGCCCGCTTGTTTTGGCACAAAATAGTACATCATTCCCAAGAATGCGGCGGTTAAGAAAAAGCCTACGGCATTGTGTCCGTACCACCATTGGGTCATTGCGTCTGTCGCGCCAGAAAAGACCGGGTAAGAGTGCGTTAGGCTAGTAGGAATCGCCAAGTTATTCACAATATGGAGTACAGCGACCGTAATAATAAACGCGGCGTAAAACCAGTTCGCTACATAGATATGCGAGACGGTTCGTTTGACTAAGGTGCCGAAGAAAACAACGCCATAACAAACCCATACGATCGCAATCAGTATGTCGATAGGCCATATCAACTCTGCGTATTCTTTGCTTTGGGTAAAACCAAGAGGAAGTGTGATCGCGGCAAGCACAATAACTAGCTGCCAACCCCAGAACGTAAACGCGGCAAGTTTGGGCGCAAACAATGGCGCGTGGCATGTGCGCTGCACAACATAATAGGACGTTGCAAATAACGCACAACCTCCAAACGCAAAAACCACGGCATTGGTATGCAGCGGTCTTAGTCGACTAAACGTTAAAAACGACAAGTCGAAGTTGAGTGCTGGCCAAGCCATTTGAGCTGCGATGAAAACACCGACAGTCATCCCGACGATGCCCCACACAATCGTCATAATTGTAAACTGCCGAACTACCCCTAAGTGGTAGCTCTGAGTTTGGGAAGGGTTCTGAGTCATAGGATCCACGTTCCTTTCTATTTTGGTTTTTAGTGTGTACTCAATTCTGAGTATTCACGCGCGAGGCTTTCTTGATCTAAATCAAGTGCGTGGTCGCGTAAAATATTGAGGTAGTCCTCACTTGAGCTAGATCAATTGGAATTAAAAAGCGTGCCCCTAAGATTGCGCCAAGTTTAAAAAACGTCCTAAGGGGGCAAAATAAATATGTCGAAAAGTACATTAGTGAAAAAAACCTTACTTTCTCTTTCTATTGCGGCAATGATGGCGGGTGCTCAGTCAGCCTTAGCGTATGAAGCCGGTGATATTATTTTGCGCGGTGGTGCTGCGGTGGTTGATCCGAATGAAAGCAGCAGCCCTATTTCAGTTGATAGTGTTCAGGCTGTTCCTGGTGCTAGTGGTCTTGCTGGGAATGCAAAAGTAGGCGTGGGTTCTGATACTCAGCTTGGCCTTACTTTGAGCTATATGTACTCGTCAAACTTTGGTATTGAGTTGTTGGCAGCGACTCCATTTACGCATGATATTGCTGGTGCAGGCGATATCGCCGGGATTGGTAAGCTGGCTGAAACGACACACTTACCACCAACCTTGACGGCAAATTACTACTTCAATGAGCCTTCTGCGGATTTTCAGCCATACATTGGTGCGGGTATCAACTACACCATTTTCTTCAGTGAAGAGGTTACGCCTACTTTAGATAATGCTGGTACGATTGACGCGTTAGCAGGTCTTGCATTAGGTACGCCAGCAGGTACCGTTACGTCTGCAAGCGGCACCAACATTGACCTGAATGATTCTTGGGGATTAGCGATTCATATGGGTTTTGATTACAAATTGACTGAAGATATTGGTCTAAACGTCGCCTACTGGAATATCAATATTGATACAACTGCTGAAATTACTAGCGAAACCAACCTCGGCCAGGTGAAAGCGCATGTTGATGTAGATATCGACCCGTCTGTTTACATGGCTGGTATTTACTACAAGTTCTAATCAGTCTTATCGAAGACACAAAAAAGGGCAGATTTCTCTGCCCTTTTTTGTGTCTCGTACTATTCGAAAATGTATGAATAGGTTCAGTGGTTCGCGCCGGGGCGTGTTTCCGTTTTAAATACTTTATCCCAGATAGGAAGAAAGCCTGCGTAGTTTCCTTTGTATGTCTCATGGTGCAAATCATGGAATTTTGCGCCGTGATAAAACGGTAGCAAGGCGATAGGGTTCCACCTAAAAGTATAGCCAGCATGGCCATCCACCGCCTCCCACTGTCGCAGCACGAACCAGACATAAACTACATAAATATGGCTCGACAGCAATAATGGTCCGAGTAACGCTAAGCCAGCAGTGAGGGCAAGCTCAGCCCAATGAAAGTAATTGCCCGCGATAGCAGAAGGATTGCGAATTTGGTGATGTACTGAGTGAACGTTTTTTAGTAGCCACTTATTTTCATGCATTTTGCGATGCATCCAGTAGTACAAAAAATCATCCAGAAATATAAAAAATGCGATCTGCCAAACAAACTCATACCAGGGTGGTGTAGGGCCCGTATGAACACCGCCCAAGCGTATCAATGGCCAAACAGCAAGCAGTAAAACAAAGACAATACTTGAGTTAAAGCCGATTAAACGCATGTTCTTACCAATGTAGCGTTGCACGTTGAAAGGCTTATCTTGCGTTTTGTAGGGTTTTGCCCAGTCTGGATCGAACCAAGCGAGCAGAGTCCATGGCAGTGCCATTAGTAAAAATGCGCCGACACCGATAAGTGATGTGGCGATTAAAAACTGAAAAAACATGGGGTCCTGATACCAGGAAACAAAGGTAGAAATTAATGCATCCATAAATGTGAAGTTTATTTATTTTTTGGGGGAGGCATGAAAACTATCACAGCTAAGGGTAAGCTTGCACTCCTTTTTATAGTCGAAGTCGAGACCAAGAATGACGAGCGAATCTGAACTTTTGCAACGTAGTGATAGCCAATGTGAACTCTGCAAAGGGCGCGAAGCGCTAGTGACTTACGTGGTGCCAGAGTCTACTAATCAAACTGACCCTGAAGTGTTGATATGCGGAGCATGTCAGCAGCAGTTAGCTGAAGGGAGCGAGTTAGATTTGAAACACTGGCGTTGTTTGGCCGATAGCATGTGGAGTCCGTACCCAGCAGTTCAAGTACTTGCATGGCGGCTTTTGAAGCGAATGGATACCGATAGTTGGGCACAAGATCAGCTCGAGATGCTGTACTTGGATGATGAGCTCAAAGCATGGGCTGAGGCGGGTATCGAAGAAGAGGTGGTCGATGAGGACCCTACGCTTGATGCGAACGGTGCACCTTTAAGCGCCGGTGACAGCGTGACCATTATTAAAGATCTTGATGTGAAGGGCGCAGGGTTTGTTGCCAAACGCGGAACACCCGTGCGGAATATCTCCCTAACGCAAAACCCCGAGCATATAGAAGGGCGAGTGAACGGCACTCGCATTGTTATTATCGCGGCGTATGTGAAAAAGAACTAGTAAAACGCTTTCCTCTACATGCGCTCGCTAAGTGTGCGTTGATATTTTTTCAGCGCAAAATTTGCGCGCTGACAGGGCGAATTTGGTCCATGTTTCTCATTGATTATGATGAAACATGGATGCCGTTTGTGTTTGCTTGTTGTGTTTTTAAGATCGGCTTATAGTTGTTTTCTTGGGAAATTATATAACACGAAGGTTCTTTGTTCTGCGGTACTTCCTTATACATCAATTCTAGTTTTCCGTTTAAGAATGGTGAGTGAAGTGTCTTCGTATCTAAAGGGGAGAATAAGATATGAAACGTTTAGGCTTGAGTTTGGCGATCGCTGCGGCGATGGGTTTAAGTGGTTGTGGTGGTTCTAGTGGCGGAAGTTCTTCGTCTTCATCATCGCCAAGCAGTAGCTCAACTGTGAGTGGCACTGCCAGTAAAGGGATTGTGAGTGGTGGCTTAGTTGAAGCGTTTTTGTTTGTTAACGGAGAACCGGATACGGGTGGTTCGGCAGTCGCTTCCGACACGACGGCCGAAGATGGTACCTACTCTTTAGCGATTCCTTCCACTCACGAAGGAAAGCCTCTTTTCATTCGAATTTCGAGTACCGATTCAACCTCCATGAAGTGTGATATTGCCGGTGGCTGCGATGCAGATGGTGATCCAGCTACTGTCGGTGATATCACGGCCTTTGGCCAGCCCTTTGCCCTTTCAGCCGGTGAGTTGACGATGAGTGCTGTATTGCCTCAAGCCACTCAAACGGTGGCCGTTAACGTTACGCCCTTAACCACGGTCGCGGCGGAGCTTGCTAAAGATGCGATTGCTTCTGGTGCCAGTGACAATGCAATTGGGGTTGCCATTGCAACGGCCAATTCACAAGTATCTACGACATTCGGTTTAGGTGCCGACATCACTCAGATCCCGATCGTTGATTTGACGGACGCTGATAGTGTCGAAGCGAGTGCCGGAACCAATAATGCAGCGATAAATTATGCGGCCATCAATGCTGCGATCGTTAGTGCTAAACAAAGCGATGCCAACGGGGACGGTTCTCCAGTCGATATCGGTGCGGCGATTACGCAGTTTGCGCAAGAGGTTGTTGACGATGGGGGTTTAATCGAAAACGCGGCAAATGATGACGATACCTCTATTGCCGAGATTCTTGCCGAAGCTGTTGAGGTAATAGATACCGTCGAAGCGGAAGTGACTGACGAGATAGTCGAAGATGCCTTAGACACTCAGCTAGGTGATGCGGAAGCCGCGCCTGAAACGACTGAAGGCGAGCTGGAAGAGCCTAGCGATACGGCAGGCTTGCTCGCTAACTATGCGAAAGTGAAGGCTTTTGTTGAAGAGTTACGTGAACTCGGTACGGCAATAGATAGCTCGCTCGTAGGTGAGGGCGAAGGCGCGCAAACTATCGAAACCATACTAGATGGTTTTGATGCTCAGATAGACGCGGCTGACATGATGAGTTCCAGCGACGCGGAAGCAACTTTCAATGCCTTCGCTGATGCAATGACCGCCATTATTGACGTACACGAGGCGGAAGTTGAAGAGGTGGGTGTCGATACGATTGCGGCCGGCAACTATAACTCTCCTGACGGGGTAGCGGTGACGGTTGAAGTGGCTGAAGGAGTAACAACTTTCTACGTTCAAGAAACGCTCGAAACCGATGTTGACGGTGA